>WNFF01009945.1_pt1 | contig 15381 bp, 17 predicted proteins | sample 5400441 | NCBI WGS metagenome assembly WNFF01 (sample SAMN13153345, study PRJNA577476) | soil metagenome | isolation source: 120 cm saprolite under Douglas fir tree site 2 hole 3 replicate 1 | place: USA:California | collected 2015-04-18 | reverse complement strand
CTCCGCGGGCACCGGGGGCGAGCGCACGGTGTCGGTGCTCGGCGTGCGGCTGGCCGGCCACCTGCCCGCGGTGTGGATCGGCCTCGGCGGATTCTGCATCGGCCTGGCGCTCGTGATCCTGGGCGACCGCGCGCGCCGGCGCGTGGTGCGGCGGCGCGGCGCCTCCCGTCGCTTCCGCTCCTCCCGCGCGGGCGTGCTCTCCTCCCGCGGCCGCCAGCGCTAGCGGGCGACCGCGCGCTCGAGCTGGCGCAGGCGGTCGCGTGCCTCGGCCAGCACGAGCGAGACGTGGACCCGGCACTGGTAGACGTCGCGCTGGTGCTGGAGCGGCAGGCGCCGCGCGAGCCCCTCGATCTGCTCGCGCAGGGCCTCGAGCCGCTCGATGCCGGCCCGGAGCACCGCCGGCGCGGCCGCCGCGTCGATGCCGGCCTCCGCCTCACGCAGGAGCGCGTAGTGACGCTCGAGGATCCGGTTGCCCCGCCAGCGGATCACCCACGGGAGGATCTTGAAGAGCGGCACCCACACCGCGACGAGCGGGAGCAGGATCACGCGGAGCTGCACGACCCAGCGCAGGGCCCAGTAGGGCAGCACGCGCGAGAAGGATTCCCCGCGCTGCAGGAACGAGTCGGCCGCGTCGTGCAGCGGCAGGTCCACTCCCTCGCGCGTGGGAAAGCGGAGCGGTGGGTCGATGAGGCTGCCCGTGCCGTGCACGTCGCGCGCGATGGTCAGCAGCTGCTCCACCACCCGCGGGTGCAGCGTCGCCCGGCACACGAGCAGCGCGGCCGGCGCCATGAGGGTGGTCTCTACCCGGGGCAGGTCCGCCTTGAGGTCGAGCAGCCCCTCGGTGAGACGCACCGGGGTGAGGTAGCGGAAGTTGCGGGCGAAGGCCACGTCGCGCGTGAAGGTGAGCAGCCGCACGTCCGGCCGGCGCAGCAGCGCGGCCACGTGGACGTCGCGGTACGAGGAGACGAAGAAGGCCGCGTCGATGGTGCCCTCCTCGAGGCGCCGGCGCGCTTCCATCGACGGCAGGCCGAGGATGGTGTCGCCGCTGGTGGGCAGGCCCACCTCGGTCAGCAGCACCCGCGCGGTGGCCTCGGTGCCGCTGCCCGGCGCCCCGATCGCGATGCGCCGCCCCGCCAACGACGCGAGGCCGTCGGTCACCGGTCGCCCGCGATAGAAGATCCAGAGCGGCTCCCGGTACAGCGCGGCCATGCCGCGCAGGCGGCCCTCCGGATCCGGGACGAGCTGGTAGGTCCCGCCCTGGACGAAGGCCACGTCGGCCTTGCTGCGGAGCAGGCGCTGCAGGTTCTCGAGCGAGCCCGCGCTCGACTGTAGCTCGACGCGGAGGCCCTCGCGCGCGAGCCTCCGCTGGTACTCGCGCCCGATCGCGTCGTAGGTGCCGCCGGGCTGGCCGGTCACCAGCACGATCCGGCGGGGCGGGAACGGGTCCATGTAGAGCAGGCTCAGCGCGACGACCGCGACGGTCAGCAGCGCGGCCACGCCCACGAGCGCGAGCCGGCTCCTCACCGCCGGGTGAATTCCTCCTTGATGGCCCGCAGGCGCGATGGATCCGCGAGCAGGTCGACCGCGCTCAGCGCCATGAGCTTGGCCCCGGCCAGGAGACCGGCGCGCGCCGAGGGCGCCGCCGCGGCCGCCGCGAACTCGCGGGTGTGGATCGCGGTGCCGAGCGCGGCGATCTGGACCCACGCGTGAATGGTTGGCGTCACCTGGCTCACGTTGCCGATGTCCGAGGAGGCCAGCCGGTCGGGCGCCGCCGGCCCCTCCGCGAGCCCGCTCGCGCGCAGGTTGGCCGCGAACACGTCCAGCAGGGCCTGGTTGCGCCGCATGGGCTCGTAGACGTCCGGATGTCGCGTCACGGTGAGCCGGGTGGCGGTGGCGCCGGCGGCCGCCTCCGCACACGCGACCACGCGGTGATGGAGGGCCCACATCGCCTCGAGGCTCGGCCCGCGCACGTTGAAATCGGCCACCGCCCGCTCCGGGATGATGTTGCCCGCGATCCCTCCCTCGGCGACGACGCCGTGGATGCGACAGTCCGGCCGCATCTGCTGCCGCAGCATGGCCACTCCGTTGAAGGTCGCGACGCACGCGTCGAGCGCGTTGACACCCTCCCACGGGTCCACCGAGGCGTGCGCGGCCCGGCCTTCCCACGCGAACGAGACCCGCGCCACCCCGAGCAGGTCCTGGTGGAGCAGGGTCCGGTCGAAGCCGTGGATCATCATCGCGGTGTCGACGTCCCGGAAGAGCCCCGCCTCCACCAGGCAGCCCTTGCCGCCGCCGCGCTCCTCCGCGGGCGTGCCGATCACCACCACGCGCCCGGCCGGCAGACCGTCGCGCGCGGCCATCAGCGCGGCGCCCGCGCCGGCGCCCGCCGCCGCGATGACGTTGTGCCCGCAGGCGTGGCCGACGCCGGGCAGGGCGTCGTACTCGCACAGGATCGCGAGCGTGGGTCCCGGACCGGTCTCGAGGCTCGCCCGGAACGCGGTCGGGATGCCGCCCCGGTCTCGAGGCTCGCCCGGAACGCGGTCGGGATGCCGCCCACCCCGGCCTCCACCTTGAAGCCCTGCTCGGTGAGGAACCGTCCGACCCGGTCGGCGGCGTGGGTCTCCTCGAAGGCCAGCTCGGGGTGGGCGTGGATGTCGAGCGACAGCGCGGTGAGCTCGTCGCCCAGCCGCTCCACCGCGTCCGCGACGCGCCGCTTGAGGGCGTCCATGCGGCCACCACGATACCATGACCCATGCGCACCCGGGCCGGATGGGCAGGCCGCCTCGCGATGCTGGTGATCGTGGTGGCGGGGATCTGGATCGGCGTGCTGATCTGGACCTGGCCGTCGGTGGGCCGGCTCGCCACCGCGCGCCCCACGACAACCGCGTTCATCGAGCAGTACCGCGCCGAGCAGCGCGCGGCCGGCCGGTCCGATCGCGTGGCCTGGACGTGGACGCCGTACGCGGCCATCTCCCCCGCCCTCAAGCGGGCGGTCCTCGTGTCCGAGGACGTCAACTTCTTCTCGCACCACGGCTTTGCCCTCGACGAGATGCAGAACGCGCTCGAGGACGCCCTGCGCGACCGCGAGCTGCCACGCGGGGCCTCCACGATCACCCAGCAGCTCGCCAAGAACCTCTGGCTCTCGCGCTCGCGCAATCCGCTCCGGAAGGCCCGGGAGGCCCTGCTCACCTGGCAGCTCGAGCGCCAGCTCTCGAAGCGGCGCATCCTCGAGCTCTATCTCAACGTGGCGGAGTTCGGGCCCGGGATCTACGGGGTGGGCGCGGCGAGCCAGCGCTACTTCGGCAAGGCGCCCGCCGATCTGGACGAGGGCGAGGCGGCCCAGCTCGCCGCGGTGCTGCCGAGCCCGGCCAGCTGGCGCCCCGGCTCGCCGAGCCCGGCCTACCGTCGCCGGGTGGCCGCCATCCAGCGGCGGATGGAGCGCGCCGCCTTCCTGTGGAAGCTCATCTGATCAGCGCCGGAGCGCCGGAGGCTCAGAGCAGCGCGAGCAGCTCGGGGAGCGCGGTCAGCCGGTGGTCGGCCTCCCCGAACTCCTGGTGGAGGGTCTGGGCGCAGGGAACCACCGCGCAGCGCATGCCCGCGGCCTTGGCCGCGAGGAGGCCGTTGCGCGAGTCCTCGACGACGAGGCACGCCGCCGCGGGCACCGCGAGCCACTCGGCGGCGGCCAGGAACACGTCGGGCGCGGGCTTGCCGCGCGGCACCTGGGTGCCGGAGACCACTGCCTCGAAGAGCGACCGGAGCGAGAGCGCGGCGAGGTTCGCGTCGATCACCCGCAGCTCGGCCGAGGAGGCCAGCGCCATCCGGTAGCCCGCGGCGTGCACTCCGCGCAGCACCGCCGGCACGCCCGCCATCGGGATCGGCCCGCGGGCGATCTGCTCGAGCATCCCGTCGACGTACCAGTCGGCCAGCGTCTCCTCCGATTCGGGAAGCCGGTGGCGCGCCCGGAGGATCCGGCACGAGTCGATCGTGGTGCGCCCGAGGAACTCCGCGTTCTCCTCTTCCCCGTACGGGAGCCCGTGGCGGGCCATCACCCGGCGCATGGCCTCGAACCCGAAGGGCTCGGAATCCACCAGCACGCCATCCATGTCGAAGATGACGGCCTGGAGTCTCACCGCCCCGGGGTGGCCAGGGCCGGTTGCGCGGCGCCCGCCTCCTCGAGCAGCGCCTTCACCGCGGCGCGGTCGGCCGGGGTCGCGGGTGAGAGTGGCGGCGCGGGCCGGCCGTTGCCGATCCCGCGCATCGCGCACGCGGCCTTGAGCGCGGCGAGCCAGGGCCCCTGCCGGTAGAGCCCGGCCAGCGCCGCGATGCGCCGCTGCAGCCGCGCGCACTCCGCGGCCTCGCCGCGGTCGACCGCGGCCTGCAGCTCGACGAACAGCGCGGGGACGACGTTGGCGAGGCCCGGGACCATGCCGTCGGCCCCCTGCAGCAGGCTCGCCGCCGCGAGCGACTCGTGGCCCTGGAGGACGCGGAACTGGGCGCGCTCCTGCTTGATCGCCAGGAGCGCCTGGAACGCCTCGAAGTCGCCCGCCGAGTCCTTGATGCCGAGCACGCGCGGCTCGCGCGCGAGCGCCCGAACCGTCGCCGGCGGCAGCACGTGGTGCGTGCACTGGGGGATGTTGTAGAGCAGCGCGGGCAGCGGGGTCGCGGCCAGCACCTGGCCGATGTGACGCTCCTGGGCCGCCGCATCCACCCCGAAGTAGTAGGGCGAGCCGACCACCAGCGCGTCGGCTCCTTCCCCGACAGCCTGGCGCGCCGCCTCGATCGCCGGCCCGGTGCCCGGCAGCATCACGCCCGCCAGCACCGGCACGCGACCCGCGGCCGCCCGCACCGATTGCCGGATGACCGCGCCGCGCTGGGTCGGCGTGAGCCAGGCCCCCTCGCCGCAGCCGCCCAGCATGAAGAGCCCGGTGCATCCCGCGCCCACGACGTGCTCGACCAGGGCCGCCATCGCATCCGGCTCGGGGGCACCCGCGTCGTCGAGCGGCGAGATCAGCGGCGGAACGATGCCGTGCAGCACCCGCTCCCACTGCCATCCCCCCGCCGGCTTGCCGTTATTCGTCATGCCCGGAGCATAGCAGAGTGGCCTCGCGACCCGCCCTGAGGTAGGCTCTAGCGACAAGGAGGGCCTTTGCCCATGTTCGGTCTGCGCAAGCGCAGCATGCCGTCCGCCGAGGAGGCGCTTCCCGGGCGCCGGGAGCGGATGTCGGTGCCCGATGCCCACTTCGTCAACCGCGCCCGACTCGAGCCGCCTTTCCCGGCCGGCACCGAGCGCGCGGTCTTCGGCCTGGGCTGCTTCTGGGGCGCGGAGCGAAAGTTCTGGGAGGTCCCCGGGGTATACACCACCGCGGTCGGCTACGCGGGCGGCCACACCCCGAACCCGACCTACGAGGAGGTCTGCAGCGGCGCGACCGGCCACACCGAGGCGGTGCTGGTGGTCTTCGATCCGGCCAAGGTCTCCTACGAGAGCCTGCTCCGGGTCTTCTGGGAGAACCACGACCCGACCCAGGGGATGCGCCAGGGCAACGACGTCGGAACCCAGTACCGCTCGGCGATCTACTGCTACGGCGAGGCTCAGCGCCGCGCCGCCCTGGCGTCCGAGCCGGCCTACCAGGCGGTCCTCGCGAAGGCGGGCTACGGAGCGATCACGACCGAGATCCGCGAGGCGCCCGAGTTCTACTACGCCGAGGACTATCACCAGCAGTACCTCGCCAAGAACCCGTGGGGCTACTGCGGCATCGGCGGCACCGGTGTCGCCTGCCCGGCGGGCCTCGTGCAGTCGGCCACGTCGTCCTAGCCCGCTCGCTCCGATGGCATTCGTCGTCCGCACCGCGGTCGCCGCGCTGCTCGGGATGCTGCTGGCTGGCTGCTCGATGGCGAGCGGCATCGGCGCCACCGCGCCCGCCGGGATCACCCAGCAGCTCCTGATCCGCTCGCTCGAGCGGGCGCTCGCCGACGTCGACCTGGCCAAGATCGGCTCGCGGCCGGTCGCCCTCGAGGTCACGGTTCAGGCGGGTAACGAGGGCTTCGTGAAGGACTTCGTGACCACGTGGCTCAAGGCCCACGGGGTGCGCATGGCCACCGACTCGCCCGAGCTCAAGCTCAAGATGTTCGTCGCGGTCTACGGAACCGACCACGACCAGACCCTGATCGGGATACCCGCCTTCCAGGCGCCGCTCGTCAACGTGCCCGTACCCGAGCTGGCCTTCTTCAAGTGGGTGCGCAACCGGGGGCAAGCCGAGCTGCGGCTCTGGGCCTTCGACGGCAAGGGCGACGTGATCGTGGACGCACCGCACCCCGGTCTGGGCCGGGCGAAGTTCGACGACTTCACGGTGCTGCTCTTCTTCGGCTTCTCGCGCTCCGACGTCGACAAGCGCGGCAACTGAGGTGACGCTCATGGCTCCCGCGCGTTTCCTGCCGGTCTGCCTGCTCGTCCTGCTCGGAGCCGCCTGCGCCACTCCGGCGCCCGACACCCTGCGCAAGATCCGCGAGACCGGGAGCGTGACGCTCGGATATCGCGACTCCTCTCCGCCGTTCTCCTCCCTGGGCGACGACGGAAAGCCGGTGGGCTACTCGATCGATCTGTGCACGCGCGTGGTCGGCCAGGTCCAGGCCGCGACCGGGCGCACCGATCTGAAGATCACCTGGGTGCGCGTGACCCCGGAGGATCGCATCGCGGCGGTCGCGGACGGCCGCGTCGACCTCGAGTGCGGCTCCACCACCGCCAGCCTCTCCCGCCAGGAGCAGGTCGACTTCAGCTACCCGACCTTCGTGGACGGCGGCAGCCTGCTGGTGGCCGCCGACGCCGGCGTGCGGACCCCCGCCGACCTCGCGGACAAGCCGGTCGCGGTGATCCCCAAGACCACCACCGAGGGCGCGCTCGCTGCGTGGCTCGCCCAGCAGGGCGTGCAGGCCCAGATCATCCCGGTGCGCGAGCACGCGGAGGGCTTCGCCGCGGTGGCCGAGGGCCGGGCGGTCGCCTATGCCTCCGACCGCACGCTCCTGATCGGGCTCGGGCTCCGCTACGAGGGGCCGCGGCGCCTCGTGGTGCTCGACGACTTCCTCTCCTACGAGCCCTACGGGCTGATGCTCCGCCGCAACGACCCCGCCTTCCGCCTCACCGTGAACCGCGCACTCGCTCAGGTCTATCGCTCGGGCGAGATCGTGCCGATCTACAACCGCTGGTTCGGGGACTGGGGGCCGCCGAGCCGCCTGCTCGGAGCGATGTACCTGATCAACAGCGTGCCCGAATGACGTCGCCCGCGGGGTCATCGCCCAGCGCATCGGAAGACGCGCGCCCGCTGGACGGCCTCCTCGTCGTCGATCTCACCCGCGTCCTGGCCGGACCCTACTGCACCCGCCTACTCTCGGACCTGGGCGCCCGGGTGATCAAGATCGAGCGGCCCGTCGAGGGCGACGAGATGCGCCGCAACCCGCACCAGATCGAGGCGGGCCGCGAGGACCAGTCCACCTACTTCGCGCGCGTCAACGCGGGCAAGGAGAGCGTGGCCGTCGATCTGAGCCGGCCCGAGGGCCGCGAGGTCGTGCTGGGCCTCGCCGGCCACGCCGACGTCTTCATCGAGAACTTCGCGCCCGGAGTGGTGGGCCGGCTCGGCCTCGACTATTCGGCGGTCAACGCTGTCAAAAGCGACGTTGTGTACTGCTCGATCTCGGGCTTCGGCCAGACCGGGCCCTGGCGCGAGCGCCCGGCCTTCGCCCACATCATCAACGCGGCGTCGGGTATGATGGCGCTCGAGCAGGGCGACGAGGCCGCGCCGCGCGCGTCGAACCTGCAGGCCGCCGACGTGCTGGCCGCCGCCCACTCCATGGGCGCCATCATGGCCGCGCTCTGGCGCCGGGCCCGGACCGGGCGGGGCGCGCACCTCGACGTCTCGATGCTGGAGGCGCTGGTGGGCGCCGACAGCGTCACCTTCGCCTCGGTGCTGAACGGCGGCGAGGAGCACGGCAACCCGCGGCCCGGCATGGTCGTGCACCGGGTCGGCGGACGCTACCTGGCGATGCAGATCGTGGGCGCGCCACGGCTCTGGGAGCGGCTGCTCGGCCTCATGAAGCGGCCGGAGCTCGGCCGCGATCCGCGCTTCACCTCGTCGCTGACGCGGCGCCGGAACTGGCGCGAGCTGCGCACCGTCATCACCGGCTGGCTCGACACCTTCGCCACCGCGGACGAGGCCCTGGCGGTGCTCACCGAGGCCCGGATCCCGTGTGCGCCGGTGCTGCGGCCCGCGGAGGTGATCGCCCAGGAGCACCTGGCCGCGCGCGCCTTCTTCCCGGTGCTCCCCCACCCGGCGCGGGCCGATCTGCGGGTGACCGCGAGCCCCTACCACCTGGACGGCAAGCCCACGCATCCGCGCGGGCCCGCGGCCTATCGGGTGGGACAGCACACGCGGGCCGTCCTTCGCGATCTCCTGGGCTACAAGGACGACCGCATCGCGGCGCTGATCGCGGCCGGCGTCGTCGAGGGGCCGGCGTGAGCCAGCGCGAGGAAGCGCTCCAGCGCACCGAGAAGGAGATCATCGCCGAGAAGGCGGCGACGCGCTCGCGAGCTACCGGCAGGCACGGGCGCGCGCGCTCGACGCACGCCACACGCTGATCATCCAGCGCGAGGCCATCGGGCTGCGCAATCACCGGATCGTCGAGCAGCAGTTCCCCGAGCCCCCCGTCCTCGGCTGACCAAGCAAGAATTTCCCGGAACGGCGATAGGCTGACGCGGCAAGCCGGGAGTATCACCGGCGCAAGTCCCTGATTCGCCGACGGTCACCAGCTGGCTCGCCTCTTGCTCTCAAGGGGGCGACGGAAGGAGCCAGCCATGATCCGGGCCATCGCCTTCGGTTGCACCCTGAGCGGTAGCGTTCTCCTGACCTGCGGCTTCGCGTGGCCGCCGGACTACGCCGATCAATCGCGCGCCGACGTGGCCACGTGCGTGGAGTACGCGCGGTACACCTCGCCCCACTTCGAGGCCGCGGTGCGCGAGGTGGATCTGGCCACCGGGCGCGTGGACATCGAGCGCACCGCGAACGACGCTCGCGGCGAGGTCGCGTTCTCGAAGTGCCTGCTCGCAGTGCGGCAGTGGCGGCTCATCGAGCGCAACCTGCCCCGCTCGCCCGAGCCCCACCCGGCCGAGCTGGCCACCATGGCCGGGACGCCGCCTATCTCCGTCATTCGCTGAATCCGGGCGCTGATCCGGGCGCTGATCCGCCGGCGCCGACGCGCCCGCGTCGAGCGGATCGTGGTAGGCTCCGGCCATCATGAAGCTCGGTATCTGCCTGCCCCACTACGGACGCCCGATCGAGCCGTCGCGGCTCGCCCAGCTGGCCGCGCGCGCGGAGGAGGTCGGGCTCGACTCGGTCTGGGTCACCGACCACGTGGTCGTCCCGCGCGACGTCCCGCTCATCTACCGCGACGACATGCTGGACCCGCTCGCGGTGCTGCCCTGGCTGGCCGGCGTGACCGAGCGCATCGCGCTCGGCACCAGCGTGATCGTGCTCCCCTACCGCTCCCCGCTGCCGGTGGCCAAGCTCCTGGCGAGCGTGGACGTGCTCTCGGGCGGCCGTCTCATCGTGGGGGTCGCGGTGGGCTGGCTCGAGGGCGAGTTCGCCGCGCTGGGGGTGCCGTTCCGCGAGCGGGGCCGACGCACCGACGAGGCCATCGAGATCTTCCGCGCGGTGTGGACCCAGGACCATCCCGAGATCAAGACGGCCAACCACGACCTCTCGGGCGGAGTGAAGGTCTCCCCGATGCCGCTCCAGAAGCCTCGCCCGCCCATCCTGGTGGGCGGTGCCTCCGACGCCGCCCTCCGGCGCGCGGCCCGGCTCGGCGACGGCTGGCACGCCTCCGGAATGGCCCCGTCCGCCTTCCGCGCCAGCGCCCTCGCGGTGGCCAACCATTGGAAGGACGCCGGCCGTGAGGGCGGTCCCGAGCTGACCCTGCGGGTGCCGCTGCTGCTCGACGGCATCCACCGCCCGGCCGTCGATCCCGCCCTGCTCGGCACCCGCCACGTCGTCCGCGGCCCAATCGCCTCCGTGGCCAAGGAGCTACGCCAGTACCAGACCGCCGGCTGCAGCCACGTGGCCCTCGAGCTCAGCTACAGCACCTACCCCGCCATCCTCGACACGATCGACATCCTCGCGGAGGAGATCCGCCCCCTCCTGGATCAACGCGACCGCTGAGACGCTTCGGCGCTTAGCAGGCTGCTGACAAACCGATTTTGAGGTGATCAGCGGGACAAACCGATTTTGAGGTGATCAGCGGCGTGCCGTCGGAGAGAAGAAACTGCGAAAACACAGGGTTTTTCGCATGTCCTCGATCACGCCGACCAACTTTCGAGGCTCCCGAAAGCACTTTGTCAGCACCCTGTTAGGCGCCGGGCGCCGGCCGCGGGCGGGGGTGGTGGGGGGCCTCTGACCACGACCCGCTGCTTCGCCACCTCGCGTGAGGAGTTCCCAATCTGGGAGGGCGGCGTTGTAGGCGATCCGCGGCGGGGAACGGGTCACCCGGCCCACCACCACCCCCGCCCGCGGCCGGCGCCCGGCGGTCACGCACGAAGGCGTTCGAGACCTCTCCAATCGAACGTGATGCCGTGGCCCGGTCGGTCGGGGGCGATGGCCCGGCCGTCGACGAGGCGCAGGGGCTCGGCGATGTAGTGGTCGAGGCCGAAGCCGTGGGCTTCGAGGTAGGAGCGGTTGGGCACCGCGGCGAGCAGGTGCACGGTGACGTCGTGGGCGCCGTGCGACGTGACCGGGAGGTTGAAGGCCTCCGCGAGGTGGCAGATCTTCATGAAGATGGTGATGCCGCCGCAGTTGGTGACGTCGGGCTCGGGGAACGTGACGCCGCCGGCGGCGATCAGGGCGCGGAACTCGTGGAGCGTGTGGAGGTTCTCCCCCGCCGCCACGGGCAGGCCGCCTTCGCGCACGATGCGGACGTGGCCGGGCACGTCGTCGGGGATGGTGGGCTCCTCGAGCCAGACCGGATCCGCGTCGCGCAGCGCCCGCGCCGCGCGGATCGCGTCGTCCACGCTCCAGCGCATGTTGGCGTCCACCATCAGCGGGAAGTCCGGGCCCAGGTGCGCGCGCATGGCCCGGACCCGCTCCACGTCCGCGTGCAGCGCGGGACGGCCGACCTTCATCTTGATCGCGCGGAAGCCGCGGGCCACGTTCTCGTCGGTCTGGCGCAGCAGGGCGTCGAGCGAGAACTCGAGATCGATCCCGCCCGCATAGCACGGCACCCGCGGGTCGAAGCCGCCGAGCGCGCGCCAGAGCGGCGTAGCCTGCCGGCGCGTCCGCAGATCCCAGAGCGCGATGTCCACCGCGGAGATGGCGAGGGCCTGGGCGCCGCCGCGACCACCGTAGTGGAGCGCCCACCACATGGTCTGCCAGAGCGCCTCGATGTCGTCGGCCTCGCGGCCGGCCACGCGCGGGGCCAGGTCGCGTGAGATCAGGGCGTGCACCGCGGCGCCCCCCGTCCCCACCGTGTAGGTGTACCCCACGCCCTCGGCGCCGTCGCCGTCGCGCAGGCGGACCGTGACCAGCTCGAAGCCCTCGATGACGCCGTGGGTGGAATCGGAGAGGGCCACCGGCAGCGGGATGCGGTAATGGTCGGTCTGGATCTCGCGAATCGTCATGGGCTCACCGGGCGCGGGCGGCGCAGCCGGGCCACCGCCGCGAGGTAGGCGACGTCCACCGCATAGGCGAGCGCGATCGTGGCGGGCAGTCCGATCCGCACGAGGGTCCGTGACGCCACCAGGTTGAAGATGCAGATGCCGAAGGCACCCACCGGGAACATCCGGATGAACGGCATGATCACCGCGGCCCCGTAGCGGGCGTGCAGCAGCGCCATCACCGGCAGGCCGTTGACCGGGAAGCCCACCACCAGCCCGGACCACTTGGGGCCGAGGACGTGGGCCACCGAGGTCACCGCGAGCACGGTGAGGGCCGAGACCGCGATCCGGATCGCGAGGAGCGATGCCGAGATGCGGCCGCGCTTCAGGGTGGCGGTTTCGGGCAGGCGCCGCACGAGGAAGCCGGCGCCCAGGCACACCGCGGCCGCGAACGGCATCGCGGTGAGCGGCCCGAGCGGGATCGAGCTCAGGACGAGGGTCGCGGCCACGAACGTCGCGGTGCCGAGCGACACCCCGGCGGCCACCGACCACGCCCGGGGCTCCGGGACGAGTCGCGTCGCCACCAGGTAGCCCAGGTACACCGGCACCGCCGCCCCCATGCCCGGGATCGTCCAGAACGCGCTCTCCGCCGCGAAGGCCGGCCCCTGCTCGATCGAGAAGAAGATGAGCGACAGCACCGCGAGCTGGGGCGCCGAGCCCAGGATGGAGCCGAGCCGCGGCCCCAGCCACTCGGCGGCCGCGGTGCCGCCCAGGACGAAGAACGCCGAGGCCGCGATCTTCGCGGCCAGCAAGACGAGGGCGGACGAGTCGATCAGGCGACCCCGGTCTGCGCGCGAGGCGGGACCGCCGGCGCCCGGCGGCGCAGGTCGAGCAGGCTCCCCAGGATGCCCTTGGGCAAGAACACGATGAACAAGACGAGCAGCACGCCGTAGACCAGGTTGTCCCAGCCCACCGCGCGGGTGCCGAAGGAGATGCGGAGCACCTCCGCGAGCAGGATCGTGATCACCGCCCCCACCGTGGGGCCCAGCGAGACGTAGATGCCGCCCACCACCACCGCGAAGACCATCTGGAGCGAGATCGAGATGCCGCTCACCGTGTCCGGGGAGATGAACATCTGGTACTGGCAGTAGAGGGCTCCGGCGAGCGCGGTCATCATCGCGCTCAGCACCGTGATCTTGAGCTTCTCCGCGGTCACGTGCACGCCCGCCGCGGCCGCCCCGTCCTCGTCCTCCGAGATGGCCTCCAGCGCGTAGCGGGTCATGCTCCGGTCCACCCGGTGCCAGGCGTAGAGCCCGGCGGCCCACACCGCGAGGGCGATCAGGTACCAGGTGGTCTTGCCGGTGAACTGCAGCGCGTAGAGCGAGCTGCCGCCCTGGTGGCGCGTCGGGGTGTAGCCGAGCGAGCCGCCGGTGTGGTCGCGGGTGGCGGTGATGACCTGGAGCACGATGCCGGAGAGCGCGAGGGTGACCAGGGCGAAGTAGTGACCGGTGATGCGGAAGCGGAAGCACGGGTAGGCCACCAGCACCGCCAGGACGCCCCCCGCGATCAGGGCCACCGGGATGCCGATCCACGGGCTCACCCCGCCGTGGTTCCAGGCCAGCGCGGTCACGTAGGCCCCGATCCCCATGAACCCGCCGTGGCCCAGGGAGACCAGGCCGAAGCGCCCCATCATCGACCACGAGGTGTAGGCGAACGACCAGATCAGGATCACGATCAGGATGTGGAGTGGATAGGGCTGGTGGTAGACGAACGGCAGGGCCACCAGTCCCGCGCCCGCGAGGACGCCCAGGGCGCGCTTCATCGGGAACGGGGGCGGCTCACGACCGGCGGGCCATCAGGCCCTCGGGGCGCACGAACATCATCACGATGAAGAAGACGAACGCGAACACGTAGCCCCACTCGAGATCCAGGTAGAGGCCGCCCAGCGAGATCAGCTCCGCGAACACGAACGCGGCCACCGCCCCGCCCACGAAGTTGCCGAGTCCGCCCAGCACGCAGATGAGAAAGGTGATGGGGCCGAAGGTCAGCCCCACGAACGGATGCACGTCGTAGAGCAGCACCAGCAGGCACGAGGCTAGCCCGGCGAGCGCGCCCCCCAGCGCGGAGGTGACCACGTAGATCCGGCGGCTGTCCACCCCCATGAGGGTCATGATCTGGCGATCCTGGGCGATCGCCCGGATCGCGGCGCCGGTGTAGGTGCGCCGGAGGAACAGGTAGACCGCCACCATGCCGATCAGGGCCGCCCCGAAGGCGAGCAGGCGCGAGTAGCTGATGAACATGCCGGCCGCCTTGAGCACCGGCAGGCGCAGGCCCAGGTTGCGGAACTCGATGCCGAACATCACGGTGGCGGCGGACTGCAGGAAGAAGAGCACGCCGCCGGTGGCGAGGAGCTGGTTGATCGGCGCCGCGCCGAGCAGCGGCGCGATCACGATGACGTGCAGCAGCACCCCCAGCGCGCCGACCCCCGCGATGCAGAGCGCGGCCGCCGCGAGGATCGGCCAGTGGAAGACGCTGTAGAGAAAGTACATGCCGTACATGCCGAACATGATCAGCTCGGCGTAGCAGATCCACACCACGTCGATGACCCCGAACACCAGGTTGAGGCCGAGCGAGATCAGGGCGAGCACGCCGCCCAGCAGCACGCCGTTGATCAAGGCTTCCAGCAGGTAGACGTCGAGGATCGGCACGGTCAGACGCCCAGGTAGGCCTCGCGGAGGGTCTCGGTGGCGAGCAGCTCGGCGGCGGTGCCCGCGGCGCGGATGCTCCCCGCCTTGAGCAGGTAGGCGCGGTCGACCACCCGGAGGACCTGCTGCACGTTCTGCTCGACGATCAGGACGTTGATCCCTCCCGCCCGGATGCGCTTCACGAGCTCGAACACCTGCTCCACGACGACCGGGGCCAGGCCCGCGGAGGGCTCGTCGAGCAGCAGCAGCTTGGGGTCCGACATGAGCGCGCGGCCGATCGCGCACATCTGCTGCTCGCCGCCCGACATGGTGCCCGCGAGCTGCCGGCGCCGCTCGCGTAGGCGCGGGAACAGCTCGAAGACGAAGTCGAGCCGCTCGCGGTACTTGGGCCGGGCCGCGGGGAGGAAGCCGCCCATCTTGAGGTTGTCTTCCACCGTCATGCGCGGGAAGAGGCGCCGGCTCTCCGGCACGTGCGCGATACCCAGGGCCACGATGCGGTGCCCGGGGGTGGCCAGGAGGTCCGTCCCCTCCATCGCGATCGAGCCCGCGGTGGGCCGGATCAGCCCGGAGATCACCCGCATGAGCGTGGTCTTGCCCGCCCCGTTCGGCCCGATGACCGCCACCGCCTCGCCCGCGCGCACGTCGAGCGAGACGTCGAAGAGGGCCTGGAACGAGCCGTAGCCGGCGCGGACGGAGCGGAGCGCGAGCACCGGATCAGCCCCGCGCGGTGGCGACCGCGCCGGCCGCGCCCGACTGGGTCCCGAGGTAGACCTCGATCACGCGGGGATCGGCCGCCACCTTCGCGGGCAGCCCCTCCGCGATCTTCTCCCCGTGGTCCAGCACCATCACCCGGTCCACCACCCGCATCAGCACGCCCATGATGTGCTCGACCCAGATGATCGTGATGCCGAGGTCGGTGCAGATGCGGCGCAGCATCAGGGCGGCCTGGTCCATCTCCTGCTCGTCGAGCCCGCTCAGGCTCTCGTCGGCCAGGAGCAGCTTGGGGTCGGTGGCGAGGGCCTTGGCCAGCTCGAGCTTCTTGAGCGC
>WNFF01004238.1_pt1 | contig 15383 bp, 39 predicted proteins | sample 5400441 | NCBI WGS metagenome assembly WNFF01 (sample SAMN13153345, study PRJNA577476) | soil metagenome | isolation source: 120 cm saprolite under Douglas fir tree site 2 hole 3 replicate 1 | place: USA:California | collected 2015-04-18 | reverse complement strand
ACCCCCCTCGTCCTCCCCCCGCCACCATCCCGACAGCACCACGACACCGAGGCTACTTGCACTCCGGCGCAACGTCCCGTATATTGGGTGTGCCCGCAAATAGCGGGGCTACAAACTGGGCTGCATGGGAGCCGGTGAACATCCCCGGAGAGCATGGCCCGAATAGGTACCCTACGAAGCGTTACACCGTTACACACTCACACCACGGAACACACATGACACCACGCGAACGCGAGTTGTTCCAAGACTTTGTGGCTTTCGTTGGTGAAGGTCACGTCAAGTTTCCCCGTAACCTGTCGGAGTTGTCGGAGGCTGTAGACTTTTTCGTCGCAGCCGAGGAGGACGCTTGAGCGCCGGAACATGGGACGAGACAGCCGCGCAGCATGTCCGCAACGCCTTGGCCATTCTAGAGGCCGCCAAAATCACCTACCCAAAGATAGACGAGGCGCTAGGGAAGCCCTGGCGTATCGCATATGAACCGGCGGAGATTGCCGCCGTTGTAGAGCGCCTAGAAACCGCCGTCAAGTTGCTGGAGAACACGTCCACCATTCGCTAGGAGATTCCCAAGTGTCCAAGTCCATCCTTGCTCGCACCGAGGCGTATCTGGCGCAGTATGTCAGCTTCACCAACCCGGACCACGCCTTCGTCGCCGCCCTGTACGCCGCGTCCACGCATCTCTGGCCCCACTTCGGGGCGTTCCCGTACATGGTGGTTACGTCCGCCACCAAGCAGTCCGGTAAGACGTTGTTCGGGATTGACCTCATGTCGTTTCTCTGCGCCAACTCTGTGAACCTTGGTGGCATGACCCCAGCGGTTGCGTTCCGGACGATTGACGCGGAGAAGCCCACGCTCCACGTAGACGAAGCGGAAACGCTCAACTCCGAAGCGGCGAGCGACCTACGCGCCGCGCTCAACATGGGTTACAAGGAAGGGGCGGAGTTTCGCCGGGTGGAGGGACGTAGGCCGGTGGCGTACAAGGTCTACTGTCCGAAAATCTTCGTCTTGATCGGTGACGTATACGACACGCTCCATGACCGGAGTATCATCATCCGGATGGTGCGGGGCACTCCGGCGAAGCGGTTTGTCCGGAGCATTGCCCAGCCCGAAGGACACGCCCTTCGGTCCGTGCTCGCGGACGAAGCGGCGGACCTCGCCGCCCTGGCGACGAAGCTATATACGGAACACAAGGGCCTGGACTTCCTGTCCAGCCGGGACGAGGAGATTTGGCTTCCTTTGTTCACGGTCTGCGAGGCGCTGGCGCCGGAGATGTTGCCCCGGCTGTTGAAGGTGGCCGTGGACATGGCGGCCGAGAAAACGACGGTGGCCCGCCGGAGCTACATCAAGCTGTTGGGCGACGGCGTAGAGGAGAAGGCGATAGACGACGAGTACGCCCGGCGGTTGCTGGTGGACGTGTTGGAAGTGATGAACGGACACAAGCTGGTGCATACCGGCGATGCCCTGGACCGCCTGAAGGAACTACCCACGGCCCCGTGGCGCCGGTATCGTGGCGAAGGGCTCACCGCCAACAACATGGCGGACATGCTCTCCCGGTTTGGTGTGGAGCCCGCGCTCCTGCGGGACGGGAAAAGGGTGGCGCGCGGATACCGCCGGAAGGATGTAGAGAAGGCGTTGTCCCACGGATGAACCGTTACACCGTTACAACGACAAGCCCCGGTGGACTTCACGTCACCGGGGCTTTGTTGTGTCTAGTAGCGTGCCTTGGTTCCGAGCAGGTACAGTCCCGCCGCAATGAGCCCGTACGCAAGCCACGTCCATTGATTTGTGGTCACCGGGTCATCTCCGTGTGAGCACCAGCCACCGGCTGTTGCCCTTGACCTGCACCTTCTGTATGTAGGCGCCGCGTACCTTGCGCTCCTTCGCCTTAGCTTTCGCCTTCGTCCCGAAGGCTCCATGGAAGCCGACTTCTCGCCCACGTCCAGCCATTTACGACGCTCCTTTCAACACGGTAAGCCAGGAGGACACGGGGCGGGGCTGACCACCAGCACCGCGAGCGCGGCTCCAGGGCGGCGTGTACGCCAAAGCCACCACGCCACGGCAAGCGTGAGCACCGACGCGACAACGTACGCGGTACCCAGCTTCCCGAGGCGTGGCGCCTTCATCGGATAATCCGCAGGACAGAGAACACGAGCACACCAACTGCGATTGCGAGCCCAATCTTCACCTTGGGCCATTCATTCGGCACCGGCTCACCGGCTGGCGCCACGGTTGCCACGGGCGTAGAGCCGAGCCGGACGGTCACCTTCGGCTGTAGAAGCCGGGTCACCACGCCGGGCGGGCCACCCTGCCCCGACAGGTCAACAGTGAGCGGGGGGAACCACTTGGTCTCCACCGTCACCGTTGAGCCTGCGGGAATCAGATTCAAACCCACATCTTACTTCTTTCGGAACAGAGACAGCAACTCCGCCGCGACAATCGCGCCCGTTGTGGCCAGGGGCGCAGCGGCGAAGGTTGACGGGTCTATCGCTAGACCGTGAGACGCTAACACCGGCGCCAGATACGCGCCGCCGAGCGTGAACACGGGTTGCAGCTTCCGGAACAGCGTCGAGTTGGTGAAACGTGTGTCAAACGTCTTGCTCGCCGCGAGTACCGCGCTGGTAGCGACCGCGCCCAGAATGGACGCAAGGTCCGGGCTCACTTCGCCCCCTTCCGCTTGGGCTTGATCGGATGCAACCCGGCGGGCGGGATGTACGCTTGATTGTGGGACAGGAACACCCGCGTTGCACCGAAATAGTGTTCGGAGTGATCGCGGGGCAGGTTTTCGCCCGGCTCCGCCTCACGCCCGACCAACACGCCTTTGTCGTCGTGGGAGACCACGACGCCTTCCTGTAGCCGTTCTCCCGGCTTCATGTGCGAGCCCTCCTAGAGTACATCACGGGTCAAGGTCGGAGCGCCCGCGCTGTAGGTGAACACCAGCGAGCCACCGGGCGGCACAAGGGCAACGCCCATGACCGTAGTAGCAGCGGGTGTCAACAGTGAGAACAGGGTCACGCCCCCACGCGCGACGGTAGCGGTGACGCCGGTTGGCACGGTGAAGTAAATCAACTCCGTGTTGGGGCCGTTGTTGCTGTAGGTCATCGGTGAAGCTGTGGCCGCGACGGCTTGCGGTGCACCCGCAACGTTTACGTCACGGTCTCCTACTGCTCTGTGGGCCATAACTGGTACATCCTCCAATGGTGATGGGATGAAAGCTAGCGGGGCCAGCTTCTACTTTCCAGCCGCCGCTCCAAGTCCTTCAACCGGGTGTCCACGGTCCCGGTCCACCGTCCGCCCCGCCACGCCAGCAACAATAGCGTGAGCGTGTTAAACGCCGTGAGACCTGCGGTTGCTAACTGTAGCTCATTCATGCGTTCCGCCTACAGTGAAAGGTCGGTGTCATACCACAACTCGAATTCGGTCATGAGCCAACCGGCCAACTGGGTGACGGCATCAAAGTCCGCTAACAGCATCGGTTGGAGTACTTGGTAATGCCGGTTCACGTTACCTCGGCCCCGTGGCATGTTGGTAGTGGAAGGGCCTGTAAAGACTACCACTAGGCGACCGTTCAGATAACACGCAATCTGTGCTGGATTGGTCGCGGTGAACGGAATGAGCTTGACTCGCACTTGGAACCACCCGGTCCCTGGATTCACCAAGGCTCCCGGCTGCACGAAGCCGGGGTCTATGTCGGTAAAGCCATTTTGCCCGGCGGCTGCCCCATCAGGACAATTGACAGACCCGAACCGAAGGCCCGTCAGTCCGTCTCCCATAATCCCTACACGGGGCACCAAGCGGGTGGCCCCCAATGCGGACGTATCCGACGCCGCACCGTTGTTAGACCACCCGAAAAAGAGACGCGCGGTCGGCACGTCTACCGCATTGAGCAGGCGCAAGCTTGCCTGGATAACAGCGGCGACCGGCTGTAACGCGAACCGGGCAGGCTCTAGCCATGGGCCTTCATTCCCGTCCAGGAAATTCATGAGAGAACGGGTTGCCAGCACTCCGCCGTAAATCATCTGGCCACCAGCCACCAACGTAGGCGTCAGTTGCCAGCAATGGCGCTGATCTACCAGCGTACGTGTCATGGCGGAGGAAGTCCACACCGGCGCCGACGAGTATTGGCCTCCGAGGAAATAGGTGAGTTCCCCGTTCAAGTCGAGTGTGACATAGGTACGCACATGTGCATACTTCGTAGCTTCCGAAGCCGCCGTACCCGACCCGCTAGACCGGACGAGGATACCCATTAGCCTATCGCGTACCCGATGCCAAGCACCAAGAGCCCCCCCGCTGCGACGTTAGAAATTGCGATGCCGTCCCGTTCGGGAGGGCAGGGCTCGTAGCTTTTCCCTGCCTCGGCGGGCCATGGAGAACCGCTCACACCAAAATGGAGAGAGACGGCCGCTGGCAAAGCGATGACGTACACGGCGTCAACGGGATTTTGCACGGTGCCGTCAATGGGCATTTGCGTTCTCGCCACCGACAAGTCGAATGACACAACCGTGTACGCCGTGCTCATTGATCGGTCGGGGCTCCTACGGCCGTGGCGACGAGTGGACACCCGCAGGACTTCTTCTCAAGCGCCGCCAGGAGCTTGCCCGCCATGGTTTGAATCTCGCCGGTAATCACGTCCACCGGCGGCACGTAGGTCCACTCTCGCACCAAGAGAGCAAGCGTCAACTGATCTGCCGCATCAAGTCCTTGCGTCAACGTTTTGATGCGGTGCCCGGACTGTATTTTGAGATAGTACGGCAATGCAACAACGGTACGCCCGATGACGGTTCCCGCGACCGGGGGAAGTCCCGCGTAAGCGGTCCCGACTTCACTAAAGAAATACAACACTGTGGTGCTAGGTGCCTGCCCACCATTCGCCAGACCGATAGCGTAATCACCACCATCGGAACCCGAATCGACAATGAGCGCGGGAGTACGATTGCCAGCGGCAGCGCTGGCCACGAGTCCGAGCCGGGCTGATATAATCTCCCACCATACGGCTTCGGGAACCGTGGGAACGGGCACCACAATTTCCCGACCGGGGTCTGGAGTATTGATCTGTACCAGCCGTTGCGCGCCTTCGCGCCATTCGGGCCGCTGGATACCGCTCATGCTTTCCTACCTTTCCGAAGGACTAGAAGCAGCGCCACGAGCGCCGCGACAACCGCCAGTGAGACGGCGGGATGGTTTTCAAACGTACCCCCTGAGTTGCCGGACGGCGCTACTCACAAGGGAAGTGTAGGAGCCTTCCGTTGTCTTGAGGAGGAATTGCCCGCGCATTTGCGAGCCCAAGCCAACGTGAATGTGATTGTCCGCCGCGTACCAAATGAGTTGGTCAAACGCGGGGAGCGTCCCGGCGGCGCGGGCCGCCTGTAGCCGCGTGAACACTTGGTAGGGGTTGAGCCCTTCCACTTCAAAGTCGGCCGCGAGCCCCGCCGGATGATCGGACGTAGTGGAGCCGCCGACTTCCGCGTTGTGCTCCGGCGTCCGGTACCCCGATACCACAAAGATGCGCCGGACTGTTCCCGCTGGCGCGTCCGCGTTCAGGAGTCCCCGTACCGCCTCAAGCCACGCCGCCGTTTGACGGAGATTGGCCACGATGGGGTCGGTTACCGTTGGCAGGTCGGCCCCTAACTCATGCGCCGTAAAATGGGTGGTGAGGAGTGCCCCGCTGGCGAGCGCCATAACTCTAGCGAGCCTCCGGGACGCAGGCGACATGGAATGGCGCTGTCCCATCCTTGAAGATGCGAAGCGGGGCAACGGGCTGCGGCGGCGCTGGGGTCACGCTATCCTGAGCATGGGCTCGTTGGACGTGTCCAGCCGCGCGCCGCTTCCGTTGACGCCCCTTCGTACTCCGCTTACTCACGTTGTCGAACATGGTCACCCCGTACGGGAAGCGTTATCCCGTTACCTTTTGACGTTGACCTTCAAACTACCCCTGTAGACCGCGACACCGATAATCACCAGCGCGCCGACAATGAGCCACGGGAGCAACTTCACCAGCGTGCCCGCCGTGCTCAGGGTGTCGGACACATCCGCGCCCAATTGCCGCCCGGTCTCAACCACCTTGTCCGAGAAATTGTCTAATGCCAAGAGGAACCGCGCGGGCATGTCGGCTTTGCTCGCCTGTATCCGGAGCGCTGCAAGCTGGGCGGCGAGCACACGATATTGCGCGCGGAATTGTTCGAGTGCCTGCTCCTGTCCGGTGTCTTTCGCGAGCACCATGGAGCGCGACAGGTCTTGTAGCTGTTGTTGTAGCTGTGCGTACTGCGTGTCAAGTGCGCTCACGTTGGACCACTCCCGCTAGCACCATGATGCCTAGCACGATAACCCACCACGGATAGCCACGCCTCACGGCGGCGCTTGGCGCCGCTGGCAATGGTCCGCCAGCGGCCGCCACGGACACCGGAGCGCCAGACTTACGGCACGAGCCACAAGTACTAGCGCCAGGAATAGAGGCGGGCGCCGGAGCACTCCCAGCGCCGCCGGTTGTCGTAGGTGGAGATATATACGGACTTGCCCGTGCTCCACCTTTACAGGTCGGCCAATTCCTATCCGCTATATCCGTGCCGTAGAAAAGCGCATCGGTCAACCAATTGGCGCAGGGGTCTTGGCCGTAACTGAGAACCGTCGCGGGCATGTTTACTTGAACAACCGGGCGCCGAGTAACGCAGCGCCAACAAGCCACGCCCACAACGGGACGCGGGTCAGGTCAAAACCGGCTACGGTGCCCTTGATCGGTCCGGGCATTTCCGTAGGGGTGGCGTTCGCTGGGACCGGCTGTTTCGCCGGTGGGGGAACAGGGGGCGGCATGACGTTCGCCCGCGTACCCGGCTTGGCTGGTGCGATGATCTGCGGGACAGCCGGAGCGTTCGGGTAGTAACCATCCGGCGTAGGACTTGGGTACAACTCCGGAGGTTGAAAGGTCGGGATTATCATTGGCCGATATACCGGCGGCGCAATGATTCCGGCGGTTACCGCGAAGATGGTCCCGCCGGTCCCGCGCGTTTGATCTGGCGGAGGCGTGTCCGTTACCGGGTTAGGCGGTACCGGGTCGCCCACGGGCACGTACACCGGGGCTGGAGTCGGGGGAGGGATGATAGGTGCGAGCGCGCCGCCGTCTTTCGTTGGCAACGCCAGATTAGCTCCCGTGATCGCGGAAAGCACGAGCGACACGTCAGCCCCCTTTCTTCACCAGCGTGTACACGCCCCAGCCGAGTAGGCCCGCGACGACCAACAACAACCACGCGGGCGTGTTCTCGGCCGACAGGGCGTTGCTCAGATTCTTCCCTGTCGTCTGCGGCGTTGACTGTGCCTTGTTCGCGTTGGCAATGAGAAATTGTCCGACGAGCCGTGGCGTATCGTAAGGCAGGTCTGGAAAGTTGGTCAGACCCGCGTCCCGATTGGTCTTGACACCGGTAGGTGCGATGACCGCACCGGACGAAATGAGCGACCACAGCTTTCCTTGGGCGTACTCCTTCGCGTTGGGATTGCCTAGACCGACAGCCATACCAACGCCGCCGTTGTATCCAGCCCTGGCGACGAGAGAGTCTAGCGCCGCTTGGTCTCCGCCCAGCGCCGCATTGTACACTTGGTCCGTAGCGGCGTTGGACGCAGAGGTGGAACTAGTGTGCACTAGCCCACCCGAGGCGGAGCTAATGAGACTTCCGGCGGTTGCCGCAACTTGAATCATGGTGCCCCCTAAATCGTCAAGGGCAGGTCACCCGCGAGCGTTCCGGCCGTCCGCTCCATCTCCCACACCGCGACGCGGATTTTCGAGGACGTGTTACCCACGGAGGGCTGTACGTCGCCCTCAATCCGGAGGTTGGTATCTTGGTTGGGATTCCAGAGCGACGTGAGCCGCGCGTAGCGCACGAAGTCAATGAACAGGTAGCCGAGTTGGGCCACGACCGCGCCCGCAAACTCCTCTTGCGAGTGCTCCACCAAGTCCCGGAACGGGATTGCCCGGTCTCCTAGAATCGCTTGGTTGTCGCCGCGCAACACGAGCGCGTTGATAATGTCCGACACTTCGCCCGCGTCCGTATCCTGTTGAATCGCCAAGCCACGGATGTAACGGTTACCGCGAAGGTCGATTTTGAGGGCGGGGTTTGCCCCGGATACGTCCTGTGTGATCTGGCGGACGTAGGAGTTGAGCAACGGTGGCGTTCCCACCAAATCGTCGTAAATCTGCTCAATGGCGCACGTCAGGTTGGTGACGGCACCCGTGGGCGCACCAGCCAGGAGCCGCGAGATAGCGCGCTGCGGCGTAATGAAGATTTCCTGGGCCAGTTGCTTGTTGGCTTCCACGTACTTGGTCTCGTTGAGATTGACCGTACGCGGAGACGAGAGCCACAGCGGCACGGTCTCCCGAAGCAGGGTGGCGGCCTGGATACCGGGACCACCGAGCCGCGTTGCGGGAAGGGCGCCAGCCGACATGGCTTCCCCGATGAACCGGGCCAGCCGTGCGTCCAGTACCACCTTGTCCGCGCCGCCGTCAATGAATCCGAGGTCAGAGATTGCCGCCAGGATGGAACCACGATTGCGGATACCCGTTCCAGCCACCGTAATGTCTACCTGTCCGGTGACGGTCAGGTTGTAGCGTTCCGTCCGCTTGTTGTTCTCCCCGCTCGTCTTTTTCCGCTGTCCGTCCACATCCGTAGCGGATACGACGATAGACGGGATAGTTTTCTGCCGGTCGAGTGATGCCATGAGAGCCTCCCTACTTTGAGGCCGCAGGATTCACGATACCGGCCAGACCCGGAATCCTGTTGGCGACCGCAACGGCCGCGACGGCAATGAGTGCCGTCCAGAGCATGTCCTTCCAATCCATAAAGCTTGGCCCTCCTAGGGCTTGAAAAGGTGAGATGTGCCCCGGTATGGGGCGCATACGAAAGCAAGCGCCACGACCAAACGACTGTCAATAGCGCTCGCTGTTGGTTAAATTGGGGGTGTGATGTTAAGCGCCAACCGTTACACCGTTACGCGGGAGACCGTATGAACCTGAAAAGCTTGTGGCCCTTCCTGGCCATTGGCGCCCTCGTAGGCGCCGTCTTTGCGTTGACCGAGAAAAAGAAAGTCACTCCTCCGGCCCCTCCGGCTCCTCCTCCTCCGGGGCGGCGCCGTCGTCCGAAGGTGACCCCAACACCACCGACGCCGCCCCCGCCCCCGCCCCCGCCCCCGCCGAAGCCGCCGGAGCCACCAACTCCCCCGACTCCGTAAGCCAGAGCGTCTTACCTGTGAGTGGTTCCCGCCACAAGCCACCGTGCGGGTGGCGGGAAGTCCACTCCGGTAACGAAGTCCGCAGGTCCGCCCGCATGACCTTGCCCATGTAATCGTAGGCGTCCGGCTCCACCAACTGTAGACAAAGAATGTGCTGGCTCTGGGCGCTCACTTCCCGGCTGACAGACTCCGGCCGTTGCGTACAACTCACTACCGACAAGCCCGCGTGACGAGACCGGCGCATGAGCGTGCGGACTTCCCGCTTAGACGTACGCGGCGGCGCTATCAAGTCCACTTCGTCCACGAGGATGACCGCGCCGCCCACCATCCGGACCGGGGAGGACTCCGTATCTGGAACGGGAATGAGGTAGTCCACGAGCGATGCAAAATCCTCGTCGCCCATGATCGGGTAGCTAATCGTCCACCGGCCCGTAGGCGCGTACTTCCGGAGCGCCCACGAAAACTCCGGCGTGTCGTACACTACCACGTCCGCGCGTTCCGACCATTCCCCGGTTTGATCTATGAGGATGCGACGCGGGAACCGCTCAAGGTAGATACGCCATGCGGCCGTGGACTTCCCGGAGCCGGAGACGCCCGCGATAAAAGCGCGGACCGTGGGTGGCGGCTTAATCATGTAGCGGGTCGTTTCTAAAGACAGCGTGCGACGATTTCGGCGGATACCATTCCTGGCAGCGCAGGCACCACACCCAACCCTTGCAATCAGCATGCAACGGCAACTGGAACCTCCCCGCTATCTCCAGTAAGGCTTGTAATAGAGTCATCGGCCGCGCCCCCGTTGATCGTCCATCATTACGTCGTAGAAGGCGGAGTCAGCCGTAGGCCGTTCTCTCCATCTAGCCTTCTCTACTAGATAGGACAATTCTAGCACGAGGGCTCGAAGGTGTGTAACCTGTAGCTGTAGCGCTTGGAAATCCTCGTCCGTGTACATCATGGACGGAATCTCAGGTTACACTGAATGGCACCAAGCTGTACGGCACGAATCCGCTTAGTCCTTGTGAGGTCGTAATGATTCACGGAATGGGGCGGCGACGACTGAAACCACTCCCGCTTCAATCCCAACCGCGCCGCGAAGTCGTGTAGCTCCTCTAACGTATCCGCCATTAGATGACAGGACTGAGGGTAACGCCACGTCGCGCTACACCCCCACTCCCTTAGCGGATCAACGTACACGCTCATTGACACCACCAGCCGCGCAAGAGGAGCCCGGCGACGTAGCCGAGCCCCGCGCATATTGCTGTGGCCATACCAAGCGCCACGGCGAGTTGAATGAACCGACTCATACGGGCTCCAGCGAGTGCGCCGTCTTATAGGTTTGGTAGGAATCCCAACGGGGCAGAGCGATAAGGAACGTTGCGACGGCCGCCGTTGCGAGCGGCATTTGCGCGCCCATCTTGGGCAGGTACGGCGCCACGGCTTCCGTCCAGGCGCCCGCCAACGTCGCAACCTCCTCCTCCGTGAGTGTCATCTCCTCGCCCCACTTCTTCGTGATCGCTTTCGAGACGAGCCCAAACAACATCACGAAGCCCAGCTTGCAGCGCGCCAAATCCTCCGGCGTTGCGCCTACGGCGGGCGCCGGTGGCACAGCGGCCAACTTCTCCGCCGCTAGTTCCGCCTTGGTCCGGCGGTGACGCTTCTTGGGTTGGCCCGGCTCCTGCGGTCCCGGCGGCGCAGGCTCCGGCGCCGGTGGAATCGGCTCCGTTGCCGCCGTGATCGGGAGCATGGGGATTCCAGGGATAGACTCAGGCATGACCGTTAACCTCCTTCGTAAGTTTGTACGTCGCCCGCCACGTCTCCGTACAGTGACGGTGCGTGTTATCGCTCCGGTAATGTCGCCAGCGGCACGGGCATTTACCAGCCCCACCGAATAGGCGACGCGGCTTCCGTGTCCAATCGCGTTTCATGTGTCTAGGGCTCCCCGGTTAGAACGTTGGTGTTTCGGGTAACCGTCACAGAGCCCGAACGCCTTGGCGCGTTCCCATATACGCTCAATCTGTCGCCACGTCGCCGGACACCCACACACGAAACACACCCCGTCGCTGGGCTCCGTCGTAGAGCCACAGGACGGACACCGACCCCAGCCATACTTCGGTGGCTCGCTAGAATAGCCAACGGCCAGCCTCGTAGAGTTTCGCCCCATGGAGATGTGCCTCTTGTTCGAGTACGCACGCGCGACACGTCAGGTCCAGCCCGTCCGGGGAAGTGGGGAGCGGTAGCTGTGCCTCCCCAAATCCCGGCGGTACGACTTCGCGGTGTAGCTTGCCGTTTCGGTAAACCCAGCTTACTACTTCGCCTTCGCGTCCCGCTTCCGGGCGCGGTGCTCCTTCAACATCCCCGCCCATTGTTCCGGCGGCGCCACCCACAGCGTCTTGCGCGTTGAGGTACATCCCCTTCCCCTCGTGCCCCCACGTCAGAATGACCGTGACTTTCCCGCGCCGGTTTTTGTCGCTTGGCACGTCTACGAGCACGTCCTTTACCTTTAATACGCCGGACTCCTGCCCCACATCCTCCGGCCGCAACGGCGCCGGGAGTGGGTTGCGTGTGACCTTCGACATGGACCTAACCTCCATGAGTGCGACGACGAACGCCCGTCGCTTGGCGCCCAGCGACACCCGCCGGGACGTACAGCACATTCCAGTTGTCGTCCTTCGCCCAATAGCCCGTAATCTCTCCCGCATCTATCCGCCGCGCCCGATTGATAAGCCACGCCTCGCGGTAGGGGTCGCCCCCAAAGAGGAGTTGCAGCGCCACCACTTCCATGCGCGAGCGCGGCCGGGGAGAGACAAGTAGCCACCGATGCCACCCCTTCCCGCTAGGGCTCCGACGTTCCGCTAAAGCCCGTAGCGTCAGATTCGCCTTGCTCGCCCGCTTCACTAACTCTTTGAGCGGGAGCCGTGGCGCGTACGGGTCGTGGTCCAGCTTTAGCCAGGTACGCGACTTCATCGAGGAGCGCGGCATTTGCCCCCATGAGGTACACCGCCGACAGCTTGGCGGCGAGTAATTCAACCTTGATCTGGGGCACACCCACGAGCCCCAAGTCTTGCGCCAGGAACAACTCTGCCTCCTTGCGCGCCCACGCCATACGTTTCTCGCGGTCCGCGAGATAGCCGGGCGCTGTGTGGTCGGCCATAAAGTGTTACTCCGTTACTCCGGCCGTCCCAGCCGGATAGAGAGTCCCGCCTTCCCCACTTCCCGAATGATACCGACAAGATTTTGCAACGCTTCCACGGCGGTAGAGGGCGCGTTCTTGTCGTAGTGATACAGCTTCCCCGGTGTGGTTTGCCAATCAATCGCGACTAGCTCCCACTCTCGCATTTCCTTGTTCACGTCGCCCCCATGCCGGGCTATCTCTTGCGCCGCCCAGAAGGCGTTGCGCGCCTCCTGTTCGGTCATCCGGCGCTTGTCCTTGCGCCGCATGTGAACGGTTACGTCGTACTTCTTTTTCCGTGGCATGGTCACGTCTCCTCGTACTCGAACGTGATTTCCCAGAAGTCGTAATCGTCGTAGTCGTACGGCTCCGGCTCGTACTCCTCTGGCAACTCCTCCGGCTCATCCCGGTCTACCTTGTGCGGGTAGCGTGACGCATACTCCGCGCTGACAAACTGACCAGGGTGGTAGACGCTTGATCGCTCGCCAGCCGACAACCGGAAACGCATAGCTAGCTCCACGGCTCCCCGCGTAGCTGGCGCGCGATGATTGCGTAGGCGTCCTGCTCCGTGTGTACGTCGCCACCACCATGACCGTACCTATCGGGGATTTGATAGCGTGCCGTGTTCACGTCGCCTAGCTCCGTGTGAATAGTCATTTGGACCTCTGGGCGCATGTAGCCACCCACGCCCGGTATATGTAGCTCCACCGGGCACAGCTTGACCTCGTACAACTGTAACCCTTGCCACCCTACCCGAACTTCTACGCCAATGAGACGGTTGCTCATACGACTAACTCCGCTCCTTCCTTTCCCAACGTGAGGGCGAACAAGCGCATGTTACGCAGCGCTTCGCCTTGTGGCCGCCGGACCGCACTATACCACCACTTCAATACCGCGAGCATCTTCACAAGCAGCGCCAGTTGAATAGTATGCGAGCCGCCGGGTTGGTACTTCACCATGCCGCGTAGCTCCGCACGCTCTAGCTTGGTCGTTTGCTGGGGAATCGGTACGTCTCCCTCCGGTGCAATCGGGACATGGCGTATCTTGAAGTCTACCCGGTGCCATTCCTCTACGGCACGCTCCAGCAACTCCGGGTCTTTCAGCCGGACCAAGCACCACAGGAAGCGACGGTTGAAACCCGAATCCTCCCACGCCCGGAAGTGGTCTACCTGAAACTTGGGCACCATTCCCGACAACAGCGTGACGCGAGCGCGGAGCCGGTTAATACGCGCATCTTCAAACGACGGAGACGAGAAACCTTCACCAACGAGGGCACGTAACACCCCTTCCACATTCACCGCCGTGTACGGGTGTCGGTCGTGAAGCTTCGCATACTCTGGAATAACCAAGGTCCGAATGACCTTGGCGGCGATTTGGTCCCGGAGGTCCGCGAGCGACCGCGCGTTAATGTCGGAGACGGTCACCGCGTCGTGGTAGTGATGATCTAGCATTTCGAGAAGTGTGGACTTGAGAACGCTAGGCGGACCGATGACCATAAGCCCGCCACGGTCAGGGAAGGGACTCACAACGTACGAGGAGAGGTGTGCGGCGCACATCATCTCCACAAGGATGTTAATGGGCAATGTGCCCGGTTCGAGCGGGACCGGCTTCGCCCGACGCGGACGTTTAGTTATCCGTTTGGTCATTGTATTCTAACGACAATCGCCCGACGACGTGAGCGTTTTTACGGGCGGCCGATAGTTGCTTGTTCGCCAGGAACACGTTGAGCGGGTCTAGTTGCTTGTCTGCGTTGGTGAGATAGAAGGAGACGTTGAGCATCCCCTCTGCCCCCATGTCGCTGCCCAAGGCGGGGATGATCGCCGCCACCCGGAGAAAGGGTAAGTGTATTTGGTGAATCATTGGCCACACGCAGGGATGGTAATGGTTGTGACCGTATCCCATCCGTCCGGAATGAACGGGTCTCCGAGTATGCGATGGTTCCAGATTTGCTGAGAGCGGACTTCTTGGTTCCACTCAACGGCGTCACCGTAGACCTTGGACGCGGAGAAAGACGACACACACGGAAGGCGAGCGACAGCCGAACGGGTCTCCTGCATACGCGCCATTTCCGGCGCGAAGCTGTAGTAGTTGGCTCCGACCACCACCCACATGATACAGGCAAGGACTCCACCAACCAAGGCGACTCCCAAGTAAATATCCGACCGCGACAGATCGCGAATTTCAAGCGCTCTCCAGAAAAAGACGAGAGCAACAACAGTGAGAAGCGTGAGCCAGTTCATACGCCACGGCTCGCAATCTGGGCGACCTCGCGAACCATCGCAAGCCACCGCCGCTTCGCCGGGCGCCGGGAGATGATCGCGGAGATTTCTACCATGGACGCTCGCGCCTGCGAGAGACGGATAGACCACGCGGCGGAATCCTTCGCCCATGCCTCATGTTGCTGTCGGATGACCTCCGCCAACCGCGAGAACGTCGCATCATGTGCCTTGTGTTGCGCGGCTAGCTCCTCCTTTTTCTCCGTCCACTTCACCCAGAAGATTGCCGCGAGAACCACCGCAGCCGCGAGCGCGATAGTGAGAGTTAGCATTTGTCCTACCTTTCAATCCGGAGGTCGGCCAACAAGTCGTCTACTTCAGCCTCCACAATGTCCCGAATAGCTTTGGTCAGTGAATCCGCGAGCGCCGCCGCGCCCGAATCAATCGTACCCCACTTGTCCGTGATCGCATCGAGCCGCGCCGTCAAGTCGGAAACCTCAGCGGAGAGTGAAGCAATGGTGCGCCGCTTTTTCTTGGCCATGGGCTAATCTCAGGGGTTGGAGTTACCATCTAATTTGGGGGGGCGAAGCGAAAAACGCAATTAGCGAAAAGCCAATTAGTTTTTCCAATTAGTTTTGAAAATGTTCTCTCTATGTACGGTGGTGTAACGGTGTAACGGTTGGTAGAGGTGTATACAAGTGTGTAACGGTGTAACGGTTGGCGGAGGGGTACACAGGGAAAACGGTGTGCCTGGGAATGGGCTGGGGAGTGTTACACCGTTACGGTCTCCGTTA
>WNFF01009999.1_pt1 | contig 15396 bp, 9 predicted proteins | sample 5400441 | NCBI WGS metagenome assembly WNFF01 (sample SAMN13153345, study PRJNA577476) | soil metagenome | isolation source: 120 cm saprolite under Douglas fir tree site 2 hole 3 replicate 1 | place: USA:California | collected 2015-04-18 | reverse complement strand
CATTCGGATCGGACGCAATGCGGTGCTTGTCGGCCACCAGCGGCTGGCCGCTTGCCGCCGCAATTCCGCAATACTCCTGACCAAGTTCGAGCGACTGGGCCGCCTCCAGATGTTCCGGCGGTATGCCGTGCACGAAGTCCAGCCTGAGGCGCCGCCTCGTAGGGTCGAGGCGGTAGCTGGTGCAGACAACGGCGCTGAGGGGCGAGCTGACGTGCTCGAATGTCACGCGGCCAAGTTCGCCCGGCTCGGAGGCGAGCATCAGGTCCGAGGTGACCTTGAGCAGCAAGGCCTGCTGCGCGGCGTGGCGGCGCAACGTGTCTTCCGCACGCTGGCGTTCGCTGATGTCTCGATAGATAATGGACGATCCGACAGTAACCCTGCCCGAGCAATCGAGAATCGGCGAGACGTTGATCTCCACCGGAACAAGTTGACCGTCCTTATGCTGGCGCACGGTCTCCTTCAGCACGGCCGTACCGCTCATCACGGCCGCGTAGATGGCAGCGCTTTCGGCCTCACAGACATCGGGAACGATCAGCTCGTTGATCGTGCGCCCGCGCGCCTCGGCTTCGCTATAGCCGAACAGCCGCTCCGCGCCAGCATTCCAGGTCTGGACCGCGAGGTCGCATCCGACGCTGATGATGGCATCGCCGGAGGCGGCAACGATTGCGGCGAGCTGGGCGTTGCGCCGCTCCCCTACGCGCTGGGCTTCAATCAACCGGAACTGCCGCACGGCGCTGCCAATCGCGCGCCTGAGCATTTCTGCATCGAGGCGGTCCTTGACGAGGTAATCGAGCGCGCCGGCCTTCATCGCTGCGGTTGCAACATCCGCCGTTCCGGCCCCCGTCAGCATCACGACGGCGCATGGCAGTGTTCCGCCCGGTTGCCGCAAGGACTCCAACACCTCGAGTCCCTCCGCGTCCGGCAGGCCGTAGTCCAGGAGAATGCAATCGGGTGTGGAGGAGCGAGCGAGCTTCAGGCCTTGCTCTGCGTCAGCGGCCTCCTGCAACACAAACCCTGCGGCCTCGAGAGCGAGCCGCATCGCAATCCTATCCTCAGGCGTGTCGTCTATCACCAATATATTAAGGGCTGGCTCGGAGGCGACTCTCGCTGTGGTCCGCTGCCGGCTCGGAAGCGGCTGGATCATGAAAGGCACCACCACAGCGTCCCTGTCGTCGTGTAGCGCCCACGACAGCGCCAAGATAGCGCCACAATAGTCACACTCGCGTCGCACTATCAACGGGTGCGAGTCGGAAATTCAACCTTATCGGGCGGATCGGGAAGCAGTTGTACACGAATTTCCCACCCGCTCCAGCGGAAGTAGAAGCGAGGAGCCGAACTCAACCGCGCAATAGCCTGGCAGCTATTAACATTCTCTGCCACAAGCCTGCGAAAAGGCCCCGATCACGATGCGGGCGCTCAGGCCCTGCCGCAAGAAACGATTTGCGCGTAACCCGTGAACGCGCGCGAGAAATACTGTCAGTAAAACGATCGGCACGGACGCTGAGACTATCAATTCCTCGCGGCACGGGCCATTGTGCCTGGGGCAAAGTATATCACTTTCAGCCCTAATGTCCAAATTGCGACGCTCCAGCAATATTCCAATGGATGGCCACTTTTCGGCCCACGGAATGCCTGATCGGCCGTGCGTTATGCATCCTGCGTGCGGCTGTGCGCGGTGATGACATCCGCACGCGACCTCGGTTCCCCTTCGCGTAGCCCCCTGAGGGGGAATGGGGTCTAGTTTCGACGTCCGGTCCCGCCCTCAGCACGGGACCGGTGAGTCCGTCGAAGTAGCCGCGGGCCCAGGCGCGTGGAGGGTGTTGGGAAATGCGCCGGGGCCAACGCGGGCTGATCGCTTCCGGAGAATCATCAGCCGCACGGTAACTGAGCAACCGTGCGGGTCTGTTGTCGGTCGGCTTCTCGACACGTTCGACGAGGATGCAAGCGGCGTGTCTGCCCGGCAACACTCATCCATCGATTTCGAGGTCAGGATCACCCATGCAGGCTCGTTAGCAAATATCGGGAGCCGTCACTGGCGTTCCAGCGCATTTGCCGCCGGGCAGGTCAAGCGCCACTCCAGCCCTGATGGAGCGTAATCAAGCTCGACCTCACCGCTGACGGCCCGCTTCGCCATCGAATCAATGACCGTGCTGCCGAAACCACGCCGCTCCGGCGGTCGCACCGGCGGTCCGGCGCGCTCAGTCCAGCTCATCGCAAAAATATCGCCGCCAAGCCGCCAGCCCACATCGACACGGCCGGCATCTGTCGACAGTGCGCCGTATTTGCCGGCATTGGTGGCAAGCTCATGGAGGGCGAGACCGACGGCTTGGGCGGCGGCTGCATTCAGGCGCAGTTTCGGGCCATGCACGGCGATCCTGGACTCGATCAGGTCGGCAAAATGCGCCAGTTGGGCGCGCACCAGATCCTCCGTATCAACGCCCTGCCACTTGTTCCGGACCAGAAGGTCCTGATTGGCTGCGAGCGCCTGGATGCGCTCGGTAAAGCGCCCGATAAAGTCTTCAGGCTCACGGGCTGCGGTCTGGCGGGCGATGGCCTGCACGAGACTGAGCATGTTCTTGGCGCGATGGCTGACCTCGCGCATCAAAAGACGAATCTGCTCCTCGTGAGCTCTCTGCTCGGTCGCATCGTGGGCCATGGAAACGAACAGACGTCGTCCATCCGACTGGGTCCCGAGCGCAGAGGCAACAAAGTTCCAGAGTCGTTCGCGGCCATCCTTGGTGTGGATTATCAGTTCAGTCGGCTGCGCCTTCGGCTCTGTTGAAATGATCCGGCGGATGTACTCCAGCACTTCGCCCGAGCGCTCACCATAGGCGCGGCTAGTCCAGTCCTCGAGTCGACGCAATTCCTCTCTCGAATAGCCGGTTTTTTCGAGCCAGCTTTGGCTGACCGCAAGGATTTGCTCCCGGTCGTCGTACATGAGGACTGGCAGCGGCGAGTGGACGAGTGAAGACCTGAAGCGTTCCTCACTCTTGCGCAATTCCTCTTCGGCATATTTGCGCGCGGAAATGTCCTCAACCACCGTGACGAGATAGTCGATTGACCCGTCGCTCTTGCGCACGCAGCTGACAGTCAGCCGGGCCCAGACGATCGTGCCGTCCTTGCGCAGGTAACGCTTGTCCGCGTCATAGCGGTCGATCTTTCCGTCGCGCATTTGGTCGACCCGTGCAACGCTGGCTGCGATGTCGTCTGAGTAGGTGACGTCCTGGAACGATTTCGCAGTGAGTTCATCGGGCGCGTAGCCGAGAATGCGGCACAGCGCTTCGTTGACCCTGAGCCACTTGCCGTCGGGCGCGACGTGTGCGATGCCGACCGGTGCGCTCTCGAACGTCACCCGGTACCGTGCCTCGCTGGCGGCGAGAGCGCGTCGGGCCTCTTCGGCGCGCCGGCGTTCGCTGATATCTCGATAGATGATGGATGTGGTAGTAACCTTGCCCGAGCTATCGAGAATCGGTGAGGCATTGATCTCCACCGGAACCAGCTGACCGTCCTTGTGCCGGCGCAGTATCTCTTTGAGGACCGTCCCGCCGCTCACCACGGTCGTGTGAATAGCAACACTTTCGGCCTCATAGACATCGGGAACGATCAACTCGCTGAGCCGGCGCCCGCGCGCTTCGGCTTCGCTATAGCCGAACAGCCGTTGTGCGCCCGCATTCCAGGTCTGGACGACAAAGTCGGCGCCGACGCTGATGATGGCATCGCCGGAGGCGGCAACGATCGCGGCAAGCTGGGCGTTGCGCCGCTCCGCCATGTGCTGGGCTTCAATCAACCGGAACTGCCGCACGGCGCTGCCAATCGCACGCCTTAGCATGTCGGCATCGAGGCGGTCCTTGACGAGGTAATCGAGCGCACCGGCCTTCATCGCTGCGGTCGCGACGTCCAACGTTCCGGCTCCAGTCAGCATGACCACCGCGCATGGCAGCGTTCCGTCTGGCTGCCGCAGGGACTCCAGCACGTCGAGTCCCTTTGCGTCCGGCAGAACGTAGTCGAGGAGGATGCAATCGAGTGCAGAGGAGCGAGCGAGCTGCAGGCCCTGTTTGGCATCGGCGGCCTCCTCAAGTGCAAACCCGCCGACCTTAAGTGCGAGCCGCACCGCCATGCGGTCCTCGGGCGTGTCGTCGATCACCAGCACATTGAGGACCGCTTCGGAGGCAACGCCCGCTGTGGTCAGGCGCCGGCCCGGAAGCGGCTGGGTTACGAAGGGCACCAGGGCGCCCTTATTTTGGTGCGGCGACACGGTTATCTTACTCGCCTCGCCCAATCAGCGGCTGCACCCGCCTGTTCCAACAGAAGGTCGAAGCTAGGGCCGAGCCCAACTGCGCGATAAATCTCGCGACGATCAAAGTCTCCACGACGAGTTGTGCGACGGCCGGATCGCGATACGGACGCTCATGAAGTTCCTGCCTGGTGGACCTGCCGCCCGGCGTCGATCCTGCCGGCATTTAGCCTCGGTGCTGAACCGCTCAGTTCCACCGCGACGAATGCATGTAACACCCGCACCTCACCCGGCACGTCGTGCATCCCAAGTCCTTCAGCTAGTACATTTCCGGTGCCGGACAAGGTTCACTGATCATCGCTTCAGGGTAAAGTGACGCACTCGCCACGAGTCGCGCGACGCCTCACGGTGCGACAAACCACTCACAACTTTGTTGCGAACTTGATCCAGACGCAAAAGCCCCGCCCGGCAGCGCCGGACGGGGCCGTTCACCTGCGTTCAGCCTTCCCCCCGGGCAAGCAGGGAGAGGAAAAGGCGCTCAATGCGCGAGCGGATCGGGCCGCACCTGGAAGTGCACGGCCATGGGCTTCATGCCCTTGCCGCCTTCCTGGAGCCAAGGCGTGCGGTCGCCGCTCGAGGTCCACAGGCCGCGGCCTTTCCAGCCCGCGTTGGGATCGTCGATGCGGCCGTCGAGGCCCTTGGCGTAGAAGCCCGTCGGATACGGCACCTTGAGGACGATCATCTTGCCGTCCTTGAGGGCGACGAGACCATCTTCAAGGTTTGCGGTGGAAACCGGCACGTCCTCGCCGAGTCCGGACGTGTTGTGCTGGTCGACCCACGAGTAGTAGCTCGATTCAGCGCTGTTCTCACCGATGCCCTCGAAGCCCGGGCCCGGGTACTGATAGAACGACCAGCCTTCCGGGCAGTGGTTGCCGGTGGCGGTCGGCCCGTTGAGGACCTTGCACTTGCGGCGGTCGAAGGCGCCCATGTGGCCGCTCGCGAGCGACACCCACACCACGCCCTTGCTGTCGATGTCGCCGCCGCGCGGACCGAAGCCCGGCATCGGTATGTTGTAGATTTCGGCGAGCGCAGTTTCGGGCGGGTTGGGGCCCGGATTGAGCCGCACGATCGAGCCGGGGCTCGCCCGCAGCGTGCCCCAGACCGAGCCGTCGGCCGGGCTCACCATCACGGCGTAAAACACCTGGGCGATGCGCTTGTCCTTGGTCGGGTCCACCGGCTGGTTGGGCTCGACATAGTCGTCGCGCTTGCCGTTGCCGTTGGTGTCAAGGACGAGTGCCGTCCAGCCTTGCGACTTCACCGCATCGCCGGTTTCCTCGAACATCTTGGTGTTGAACCAGCCGACCACGCCGGTGCCGCCGCCGCTTGACGTCCACAGCGTATCGTTGGCGTCCTTGGCGAAGTTCAGATGATGGGTGGTGAAGCAGGTGTCGACGAAGGTGTATTTCATCGTCTTCGGATCGAGCATCGCAAGTTGACGATTGCTTTCCGGCACCGGGAACGCCTTGGCTGACGGATGATCCGACCCCTTCTGGCAGAAGGCGGGGTTCTTGGGGCCGCGCACCGATGCGGCCATCCACATCCTACCTTTACCGTCGATCATGGAGTTGTGGTTGTTGACCCGGGTATCCCAGATCTGTTCTTCGCCCCAGTAGGCCGAGGGCTGCAATGGCTTGAGCATCGCGGCGTGGCCCGGGCCGAGCGACATCGGCATGTTGGGATCCATCACCGGCGCTTTGTAATTCACGACCGTGCTGGTAACCGGGTTGAGGATCGGAATCACGTCGGTTGCGTATTCCGGCTGTCCGAACACCGGGCCATAACCGTTGACCGTCGGGTCGCGCTTATCCGAGACGCTCAGGTCGTGGAGATACTGCTTCTCGTTGGCCCAGTCCCACGTGGTGACGACCACGTTGCGCTCGAGGCCCGACGGCCGCGTCGGCTTGGTATGGGGCAATTCGCCCTTGGCGATGCGGTCGGTCCAATCGCCGAAATACTTGTAGGGCGCGCCGCCAAGCTGGCCGGCCAGGATATTCACCATGAGCTCGCCTGCTTGGCCCGACTGGGTGCGGCGCATCCACGCATCCGCGCCCGACTTGAAGTCGCCGAACGCCTTCGGGATCGTGCGGGTGGACGCCTGCCCAAGCTGATGGCAGCCGACGCAGCCGTTGTTTTTCAACAGGTTGAGCCAATCGTACTGCTTGACATTGCGCGGAATATCGCTTGAGCCGCCGAACTGGTCGGCAGCCGGAATCTTGAGCATCGAATACCAGTAGATCGCCGGATAATATTCTGCTGCCGCCCGTTCGTTCGGCGCCGGCAGGGCCGTGAGATTGAGCTGCTGGCCGGGCTCGCCATCGACCTTGGGGGAGTCGACGAGGCCGTAGCCGCGCACCCAGATCTTGTATTTCGCCTTCGGAAGATCGGGCAGCACGTAGCGGCCCTGGTCATCCGTCACCACGCTGCGGGTGAACCTCGTCGGCAGGTCGCGGGTTTCGGCAATCACCCACACGCCGGCCTCGGGGCCGCCGGCGCCGCGCACCACGCCGCCGATATCGTCATTGTCGATCGCAACCGCGGCGGGCGCCTGAGCTTGCGCCATGCCGGCAGCGGGCATCCACAACAGCGCCGCACAGCCGATCGCGGCCGCGGTACCCAGATGGAATCGTTTGATCCTGTGCATTTCTTTGGGCTCCTCTCAGCTTGTTCCGATTCTCCATCGGCCCTCGCCGCCGAAATGCGTATGAGCGAGGGTATGGGCGCACATTGCCACGCATTCGGCTGGCGATCCATAGGCTCTGCGCCGTAGGGCGGGTTCTCTTTAACCCGCCGTTTCGGACCGCGGACCGCGGATTACGCTTCGCTAATCCGCCCTACCCTTCCCCATTCCTCAATCAGCGCCTTGCGGTCGAGCTTGCCGCGTGCGCTCTTGGGCAAGGCTTCGCGCAGGAAGATTTGCTTTGGCGCCTTGAAGGGCGGAAGTTGCGCCGCGCAATGGCGCAAGAGATCATCAGGCACGAACACTTCACCAGGACGCAGCACCACGTAGCTTACCACTTCCTCGCCCCACACGGCATCCGGAACGCCGATGGTCGCGGCCTCGGCGATTTCGTCGCGCTGCAACAGGATGCTGTCGATCTCCACCGGCGAAATGTTGACGCCGCCGCGGATGATGAGGTCCTTCGCGCGGCCGGTGAGATGCAGGAAGCCGTCGGCGTCGAGATAGCCGATGTCGCCGGTGCGCATCCGGCCGCGACTGTTCGCCCGCGCGGTTCCGTCGTCGCCGAGATAGCGATACTCGTTGTCGTGCCAGGCGCCGATCTCGATCTCGCCGATTTCACCGGATGGAAGGCTGCGATCCTCCGCACCCACGATCGCCAGCCGGTGGTAGGCGAGCGGCCGGCCGACGGTGCCAAAGCGCCGCTCGCGTCCGGGGTTGACCGGGGTTGATCGCGATCCAGGCGGTCTCGCTGCTGCCATAGCTTTGCGCCACCGGAATGCCGAAACGCTCCTCGAAGCGGCGCCACTCGGGCTCCGGCAGCGGCGCCGAACTCGATGTGAGGAAGCGCAGCGTCGGCACGTCGGCGGCGCGAACCGAGTGACCGGCGCCGAGCAACATGTTGATGGTGGTCGGATTGCCGGCCGCGACCGTGACGCCGTGGGTGCGGATATCGGCGAAGAACCGCGTTGCGGAGAATTTCCTGCGCATCACCAGCGTAGCGCCGCGGCACAGCGGTCCCAGCACCCCGAACAGCTGCGCCGACGCCCAGTTGAAGGAGCGGAAATCGTAGATGCGATCAGCGGCCGACAGGCCAAAAGCGTTCGCCATCGGCGCGACGTTGCCGATCTGCTCGCGGTAGCTCAGCACGACGCCCTTGGGTCGATCGGTGGTGCCCGAGGTGAAGAAGACGACGCCGTCGTCGCACGGAGCGGTTTGCGGATTGTGCGCGCCGTCGGGATCGCACTCCTGGACTGAGGCAAACAACGTGCCGGAGGCAGGCGCGTCCCAACTGCCGAGGCGAAGGCATAGTGTCCTGCCCGGCATGTCGTCAGGCACGAGGTCATCGTCGCAAAGCGCAAGGCGGGGCTCGAGCTGCGCCAGGATGCGGCCGAGGTGGCGACGATTCATCTCCACATGAACGGTGCAGATGGTGGCGCCATAGGCCATGACGCCCACATAGCAGGCGACATGCTCGATAGAGTTGCCGGCTAGCAGCGCGATGCGGTCATTGGCGCCGATCCCGGCGCGGTCGAGGAAGCTTCCGATGCAGCGCACCAGACGGGCAAATTCCGCGAAGGTGATTGCCCGGCCGTCTTCGACCGACACGATGTAGGGCTTATCGGGATGAAGCCGCGCGGCGCAATCGATCCACTCTCTGATGAGGTCGGGACCGGCGTCAGGTGTCGCAACGTCATGCATTTTTTCTTATACCGCGACGACTGGCGTCGCGGTAGTTCGCGGCGTAGACTTTCGCTGGACTGCGGGCGTCCCGCCCGCCATCAAAATGCGCGCGAGACGCGCGCGGTCCCGGCAACGAGTTCGGTGGAGGGCGCCATGAGCGATGGTCCAGATCACACCAGGCGCTGGCTCATCAATGCGAGCAGCGCGGCGATTTTGTCAAACGCCCTCGTCGGCGGGTCGTCCCGTGCGCAGGTGGCCGCTGCGCCCGCCGTGAAGGCCGCCGCGGAAGCGGAGGACGCTGCCGCGGACCAGCCGATCTCGCCCATCACGACCGCGCTTTGCGAATACGTGGCCAAGACCCTCGACCGCGACATGCCGCCCGAGGTCGTCGCCAAGACCAAGCTGCACACGCTCGACACCATCGCGGCGATGGTTTCGGGCTCACGGCTCAAGGCCGGCGAAATGGCGGCCCGCTATGTGGACAGCCTCGGCGGCAAGCCGCAGGCAACCGTGATCGGCACCGGCATCCTGACCTCGACCGTCAACGCAGCGCTTGCCAACGGCATGGCGGCCCATGGCGACGAGACCGACGATTCGCATCTGCGCGGCCGCTTTCATCCGGGCTGCGGGATCGTACCGGCGGCGCTGGCCACCGCAGAGCTTGCGGGCCGCAGCGGCAATGATCTCTTGCGCGCCGTTGCGCTCGGCTACGACATCGGGGCGCGGCTCATCTTCTCGCTCGGCTTCGGCAAGCTCTACACCGAGCGCAACAGCACCCACACGCTGTCGACCACGTTCGGAGCGACCGCGGCGGCATCCGCAATGCTGCGGCTTGATCCGACCCAGGTGCGCCATGCGTTCTCCTTCGCGGCCCAGCAGGCCTCGGGCGTGCCCTATTGGGAGCGCGACCGCGAGCATGTGGAGAAGGCCTTCGATTTCGGCGGCATGGGCGCCCGCAACGGCGTCACGGCGGCGACCATGATCGCGTCGGGCTTTACCGGGGTTGATGATTTCCTGAGCGGGACCAAGAATCTGTTCACCGCGGTCGGGGGCGACAAGCCCCAGCCGGAGGAACTCGTGGCCGAGCTTGGCAAGCGCTACGAGATCATGAGTACGTCGATCAAGAAATGGACGGTCGGCTCGCCGCTGCAATCGGTGCTCGACTCCGTCACGGCGCTGCTCGAGGATCCGGCGGTGCGCGCCGGCAAGGTCAAGCGCATCGTGGTCGACATGCCAGCGGACCGGCTGCACATCGTCGACAACCGCACCATTCCGGATATCTGCCTGCAGCACCTCGTCGCCATGATGATCGTGGACGGCGGCGCGACCTTCGCCAGCATTCACGACGCCGCCCGCATGAGCGACCCCAAGGTGCTGGCTGTGCGCAAGCTGGTCGAGGCGGTGCCGAACCAGGAGCTGGTGACCGCCGTGCCGGCGCGCCAGGCCATCGTAAAGATCGAAACCACGGATGGCCGCACGCTCAACCATCGCACCTACGAGGTGCGCGGTACGCCCGGCAATCCGATGAACGCCGACGAGGTCGCCGCCAAGGCGCTCGACCTGATGGCGCCTATCCTCGGCGACGGCCGCGCGAAGGAGTTGGTCGCGGCGGTGTATGGGCTCGATACGTTCGGTCCGGTGTCCGGATTGCGGCGGATGTTGCAGGCGTGACGAGGTGTGCGGCGTGTAGCCCGCATGGAGCCACCGGGTCCGGCCTTTGGCAAGAGATAGGGCAACTCCATCGTTCGGCCTAAGCAGAGATTCCCGGGCTGCCCAACGGATCGAGGTTCCGGATCACGTCGGCGATAGCTGTTTTGGTTGCCCATCCGTTGGCCAGCCGGCCGAATCCTGCTTAGTTGAGGTAAAGCGTGCGAATTTGCGCGTCGATTGCTTCGGGTTTCGCACGCTGGCGTATAAACGCTTCGATCGCGATCATCGCACCTGGCGGTGGAAGCGGCAACGCCTCCAGTTCGAAAGCCGACACCGCCACGCTTCCGCTGATACAACGGAAGGCCTCATCAGCGATCGAGCTATTGAGAACGGCGGCCAACGCGACAGTGCCTACCTTTGGGCGCCTTTTGCTCGCTGGTCGGATCATGTTGAGATGATTTTCGACTACAACCGCTCCGTGCTTTTTAATGAAGCTTGCTGGCATCTCGGCTGCGATAAGGCGACGGGCTTGTTCCTTAGCCGTCGTACGCTGCACAAGAACACAACGTACGTTGACCTTGAGCCACTCGTCACCAGGTGCGACGTGAAGATGAGGTAGGTGCCCCCGTTTTTCGGCCCGATAGATGAATTGTCCGTCGGCGCTGACTGCCTCGGCCCAGATGATGGGAAATGTGCTCTCATCGGCACGAACGCGAAGCTGGTCTTTGTGTCGATTCCATACGAGCGGGCCGGTAGAAACGCGGTAGCCCCAATCGGCGAGTCGATGCGGCATGCCGGACAGGCGATCGATCAAACTCTGGTGATCCGGCACACGGGGCGCGAGCCAAGGCCCAGCGGGGTCAGCTGGCAGGATGAAGCGGCCGGCATGAGTGATCCGCGCGGATGAATCGGAGACAACATCAAGGTGGTGGACATCGGCTCCGTTAACCTTTCCTCCCTTCCGGTAGGTTGCGAGCAAAGTCTCCTGCAGCACGTCCTCGAAGACGCCTTTCCGCGCGTGGACGAAATCCGCCGCAAGTGGGGGGGCCTCGGCGGCGAGAAGTGAACGTAAGCGCTTGAAGTATTCGCCGGCCAGGAAGCTTGTCGGGGTGACGTAGGCAATGACGCCGGCAGGCTTGGTCCAACGCATAGCGATGTCGGTAAATAGGCCGTAAAGATTCGCGTGACCGAAAAGACCCCGTGCAAAATAGCGACGCTGCGCGGCTGTCAGGGCAACGCGGCCGTACGGCGGATTGCCAATAACGACATCGAACAAAGCGTCGGTCGGTTCACGGGCTAGCGTGTCACAGACCTCGACCAGTTTAGGCAGGCGTCCACCAATCTTTGCGAGAATATCACTTAGACCGATTTCCAACCATGCCTGGCTGAGCCAAGCCCCGAATGGATCGATTTCAAAGCCACAAAGCTGGTTCGCGATCGCGTCTAATTGCAGCTCAGGTCCAAGGTGAGCCAGTGCCGCTCTGATTCGCATAGCGGCTGGAAGAAGAAACGCGCCGCCGCCGCATGCCGGATCGAGGACACGCGCTCCTTTCCAGTCAATTCCGGATTTTTCGGCCATGTCCAGCATGCGATGCGCGAGAGCCGGCGGAGTGTAATACATCCCGAGCGCACTGCGTGTTGGGGCCGGTACGAGCGCGGTGTAGGTGGCGCTCAGCTGATAGCAGGCCTGTTCGATTGAAACCTGAGTGGCCTGTTCGCCGAGTGTGCGGGCCATTTCCGTGATCGTCTGATCAAGCTGATACACCAAAGCGATGGCGGGCGCTGACACATGAATCGGCGTGCCGGACGTCCGCTGCAAGGTCAAAATATAGCCGTCAATGGCTGCTTTGACGAACGACCACGCGGCTTGCTGGCGCTGACGCTCAGGGATAGTGAGGCTCCACGCACGGGCCGCAGCGCGGCCTGACCGCAGGCCGGCGACGATCTCGCTGGCACCTCGTATGGAGGTATGTCTTGGTGGCGGTTTAGGTCGGGCGCTAATGGTTTCTCCCATGCGAATTACTTCTTAGCCAAAATCGGTTGCATCTTCACTCAAGACGTGGCCCACGTTAAGAGAATGATGGTGGATATGTACGGACTTCTGGAAGCCTACGGCAGATAAATCCCGCCGTTCACGTGAATGGTCTGCCCGGTGATGTAGCGCCCGCCCGGCGAGCACAGCAGCTTCACGGCGGCGGCGATGTCCTGTGGGTCGCCGTCGCGGCCGACCAGCGGATGGCCGCCGCCCGGAATCACGCCGCCCTTGCCGGCGGTCGCGGATCGCGGCCCGCCGATGCGCCCCGGCGCGACGCAATTCACCGTGATGCCGCTTGAGCCGAACTCGACCGCAAGCGCCTTGGTGAGGCCGACGAGGCCGGCTTTCGCCGCCGAGACATGGGCCCGCCCGGAGGCGCCCGTATGGGCGGTGAGGCCGCCGATGTTGACGATGGCGCCGCGACTTTTGGCAAGCATGCCCGGAATGACGGCGCGGCTCATCAGGAACGCACCGTCGAGGACCACCGCCATGACAAGGCGCCAGTCCTTAAAGCTCATGGCGGTGAATGCGTCGTCGCGCCGGACTGCGGCGTTGTTGATGAGGATATCGACCGCGCCGAGCGTCGCAGCGGTTTCCTTCACCATGCGGGCGACCTCGGCTTCGTCGCTCACATCCCCCATGATGACGCGCGCGGCGCCGCCCAGCGCCTCGATTTCACGCACCGTATCGGCTGCCTCCTCGCGCGACGATCTCGCGTTCACCGCAACGGCGGCGCCTTCGCGCGCGAGCGTCAGCGCAATGGCGCGGCCGATCCGCCGCACGCCGCCGGTGACGAGCGCAACACGCCCGGCCAGTTCGCCGTGGGATGTCGATGGCGCAGAACTCACGTCGCCACATTCGGCCTGACGACGATCAGCTCCCGAATCTGTTCGTCGCGCAAATTCGCGCTCCAAACGTTTTCGATCGTGAAGGTATTTCTGACCGCACCGGAAGTGGTAAACCTGAGATCCGCGGTGCCGTATCCAAGAAACCGCAGCCCCAGGATCTTGTTGATGAGAATGTCGTCCGAGATGCGGTCGAGATGCAAACCGTGAGCATCAAAACTCTCCGAGCTCTCTGCGAGCCGATGACGCAGGGTCACCTGTCCGGGAGTGAACTCCCAATACGTCAGGCGATCGAGCACAAAGGTCGCAAAAGCCCACAGCAACAGCAGCGCCGTCGATAAGGAAACGTAGAATGCGAGATTCATGAAGATCAAGAGCGCCGGGAACGAGCGGAAGACTATCTCCCATGCCCCCAGATAATGCATGGCAAATGCGACCAATCCAATCCCCAGGACCATGATGAAAGAGTTCGCGCCTTTGACCCTGTAATTTGTGAAAAAGATGACGACCAATAGCAATGCGACGAACGATATTCCAACCCACGCACTTGAGTGAACGTAAAGTTGCTTATCAGCAAATAGGTTCACGGTGCGGCCATTGAAATAAGTTAGAAGCGCGCACACAAACCCGTAAGCCCAAATGATCCACCAATAGAAGAAATTCGAATGCTGATAGACGTGAAGGATTTCCAGTTTCGAGGGCTCTTTTTGCAAGGGCTCCTTTTGTAACGGCTCTTTTTTCAAGGGCTCCGGCGGTGCGGCTGTGCCATTCTCTGTGGCTGTGGCCATCTTTCGCGACCCTCCTCTCCAAATAGAAAAATCAGAGACAGGTGGAGCATATCGTCAACGGCCGTGTCTACTCCAATCTAACCCCTAAGGCAACGGAAGTTGCACCTGGATTGCGGCGCGCAGTGTGAGCGTCTGAAAAAATGAAGGCTCTCATCCTGAGAGCGTGTGAAAAAATCTCAACCTCATCCGGAGGAGCCGTGCGCAGCACGGCGTCCTGAGGCTCTCGAAGGACGACGGATGCGTCGCGAATCGTTGTTGGGCATGCATCCTTCTAGACCTTCAGTCGGCTCCTCAGGATGAGGGTGTGGCAAGCCCTTGACAAACGCTTGCACAGATCAATCCTCCTATGTGCGACCATCCGTGCGGCTGGCCGAAGCCCGGGCGATCCTTTATTGTAGTGCGAAGCGGCGGCGCGGTCGCGCCGGTTGGTGCCGGGTTGCCCCCTTCCTTCCCTCGCCCGCCTGCGGGGAGGGTAGGGAGGGGGTGGTCGCCAATGGGAGACACGGAATGAAATTCCTGTTGCTCGCGGCCAGCTTTATGTGGGCCGGAACGATATTGGCGGCGCCTGTGCGCGCCCAAGAGGCGAGACAAGAGGCCAAGCAAGAGACCAGGGAGGCCGGACCGCAGCAACCCGGCCGCGCCGTGGTGCTGAGCAAGTGCTTCCAGTGCCATACCGATGCGATGTTCCGCGACCAGCGCCAGGACCGCCGGGCCTGGGAGTCGACGATCTACCGCATGGTCGGCCGCGGCGCGCTGTGGACGCCGGAGGAAATCAAGTTGATGGCCGATTATCTCGGCGCAGACTACGGAATTGCCGCCAAGCCCGCGACCGCACCACGCTGACTTTTTCGGATGGAGAGTGACCATGCGAGAGCTTGTCGCCCAATATCTATCGCAGTCAATTTCACGGCGGCGCTTCGTCAACGGCCTGACCAAGGCAGGCCTGACGGCGACGGCGGCCCAATCGGTGCTCGGCGCCGTCACGTCGGTTAGCGTAGCCCAGAGCGCAGGCACCAGCACGGGACCATACGTGCCGCAAGGCGCCGCCACGGCGCCTGTGCCCTATCTGCCGCACGATACGGCAATTCCCGCACCGGGCGCCGCATCCCCCGCCATTGCGGGCGTCAAGCCGTTCCAGGGTACCGGCGGCGCCGCCTTGGCCGAGCAGCTTGTCGCCTGCGGGGTAAAATACGTGTTCGGCAATTCGGCCAGCGAGGACGCCCAGTTTTATGAGGCACTTGTCGACCGGCCGCAGCTCAAATATGTCCTCACGCCCCATGAGGGACCGGGCGCCGCCATGGCGGCGGGCTACATCAAGGCTTCGGGCGAACCCGCGGTGGTGATGCAGGCTGGCGTGGTCGGCATGATGAATGCCATGGGCCAGATCTTCAACGCCTGGAAGGAGCAGACGCCTCTCGTCGTCT
>WNFF01002383.1_pt1 | contig 15397 bp, 9 predicted proteins | sample 5400441 | NCBI WGS metagenome assembly WNFF01 (sample SAMN13153345, study PRJNA577476) | soil metagenome | isolation source: 120 cm saprolite under Douglas fir tree site 2 hole 3 replicate 1 | place: USA:California | collected 2015-04-18 | reverse complement strand
TTCACGCCCTTGTGCGGCTCTTTCCCGCCGAAGAAGTTGCGTACCAGTTGCTGCACCTTCGGGATGCGCGTCGAGCCGCCCACCAGCACCACTTCCTGGATGTCATTGGGAGACAGCTTGGCGTCTTCCAGCGCCTGCTTCACCGGCTTCATGGAGCGCTCCAGCAGGTCGTTCATCATCTGCTCGAGCCGCGTGCGCGTGAGCTTTTCCTCCATGTGAATCGGCCCGTTGGCTCCCGCGGTGATGAACGGCAGGTTGATCTCCGTCTCCATCATTTGCGAAAGCTCGATTTTGGCTTTTTCCGCCGCGTCCTTCAGCCGTTGCAGCGCCATCTTGTCCTTGCTCAGATCGATGTTGTTCTTTTTCTTGAACTCGTCGATCAGCCAGTCCACGATTCTCTGGTCCACGTCGTCGCCACCCAGGTGCGTGTCGCCGTTGGTGGACTTCACCTCCACCACCCCCGCGCCCACTTCCAGCACGGAAATGTCGAACGTGCCGCCGCCCAGGTCGTACACGGCGATGGTCTCGTCGGTCTTCTTGTCCAACCCGTACGCCAGCGCCGCCGCCGTCGGCTCGTTGATGATGCGCACCACGTCCAGCCCGGCGATTTCGCCGGCCTGCTTGGTGGCCTGCCGCTGCGCGTCGTTAAAGTACGCCGGCACGGTGATCACCGCCTTGCCTACCTTCTCACCCAGAAAATCTTCCGCCGCCGCCTTCAGCTTGCCGAGAATCATCGCGGAAATCTCCGGCGGGCTGTAGGCCTTGCCCGAAATCTCCACGCGCGCGTCTTGATGCGGTCCCGCAACCACTTTATAAGGCACGCGCCTTGTCTCTTCCCCAACTTCATCGTAGCGCCGGCCCATGAACCGCTTGATCGAATACACGGTGTTTTCGGGATTCGTCACTGCCTGCCGCTTCGCCACTTGACCGACCAGCCGCTCGCCCGTTTTTGTGATGGCCACGACGGACGGCGTTGTCCGCGCGCCCTCCTGGTTGGGGATCACCACCGGTTCGCCGCCCTGCATCACCGCCACCACCGAGTTCGTTGTTCCCAAGTCAATTCCAATAATCTTGCTCATTGCTGCCGTTCCTCCTGAAACTTTTTGCCATTCCTACTCGCCTGTATGTCGCTGAAAGTAAGGCGAATTCCGCTCGGATCTTGCGTTCCAAGCCCAGCTCGAAGCGGAGTATACATGTTGAGTGTATGTTTGTCAAGGTTTCTGACAGTGCCATTAAGTTATTTGTTTCCTTGATGTTGCAGCCTTTCATCACCGTAGTGCCAACTGCCGGGGGATTATAGTTGAGAAGCCGGTCCATCGCACAACACTTTTGGCCTCGCTCGCAACCAACTTTAAAGAGCTTGCGGCAGCATGAGGTTATGTCGCTCACGTGAAACATGGGGCGAGGACGACTCTTACATTCCCGCAGTTTCGAGGTAGAATTCTCTTTCGTCACTCGTAAGCGCAAATCGCTCGAACTATTTCGGAGGATCGCGTGAACCGTCGGCGCATTCTGGCAGGGATTCTCAGCATGGGCTTGCTTGGCTTCTGTGCCCTCTTCCTACCGTCTTTGCACCGGACTCCTGAGCCCGTTTCGCCATCGACACAACCGTTGGCGCAAACTCCGCCAGAGCCAGGCAGAGTTAACTCCTCCGCGGAGTCTAAGGCTCCCCTCATTCCTGCGCCTGTAATCGTGGCGAGGGCGGCTTCGCTTCCATCCGCGCCACAGTCTGCCACAGACCTCCCCGACGTTGATCCGCACAAGGCCTTCGGCTCGAAGAATGCTCCCGTCGCCATGGAAGTCTTCAGCGATTTTCAATGCCCGGCTTGCAAGACGCTCTTTACCACCACCAATCGCCGGCTGATGGATGATTACGTCACCAGCGGCAAGGTATATTTGATTCACCGCGATTTTCCGCTGCCCATGCACGCGTACTCCCGCGTAGCCGCCCGCTACGCTCGCGCCGCTGCCCAGCTCGGCAAAGTGGAGCCCGTTGAACAAGCGCTCTTCCAGAACCAGGAGAAGTGGGAACAGAACGGCGACGTGGACGGCACCGTCGCCGCCGCGCTCTCCCCAACGGAAATGACCAAGGTTCGCGCGCTCGTCAAGGGCGGCGCCCTCGATCCCTTGATTGACAAGGACTACGCGCTCGGCCAGACCTACAGCGTCAACCAGACGCCCACCACCGTCTTTCATTGTAAAGGTCAGACGTACCCCTATGCCGGCATCATGACCTACGACATTCTCAAGACCTTTCTCGAACAGCTGCTCTCACAAAGATAAAAAATAAATGATGCAATCCAGCCCCTTCAACTTTCGCCGCGCGATGATCTGGATCGGCCGCCTGGTCCTTGGCGGAGTCTTTGTCTACGCCGGCCTCTCGAAACTTCTATTGCCCAACACGCATCTTTGGCCGATGTTCGTGCTGAAATTTTCGTTGTCGATGAATCTCTCGAGCTTCGCGCAGCAAGTGGAGTCCTACAAAATGATTTCGCCCGAAGCGTCGCAAGTGGTGGCGCATACTTTGCCGTTCGTGGAAATCGTTCTCGGCTTGCTGCTGCTCATCGGCTGGCGCTTGCGAATCTGGGCCACCGCCATCACGGCGATCATGGTCGGATTCCTGGCCGTCGTCACTCGCGCCTATCTTCTCCACATGGACATTGACTGCGGCTGCTTCGGCACACCGGAGAAGCTCACCGGCATGACGGTTGTCCGCGACGGCGCCTTCACCGTTCTCGCGATGCTCATGACCATCTTCGCCTTCCTCGAAGCGCGCAAGCCGCATCCCTGGTCCGCCCCGGAAAAAGCCTAGCGAATTGCTGTAGCTCATCCCTTCAGGGATGAGGCTTTTGTTTCGACGCTGGCGGACATGTCGCCGAGGGCATGGAAAGAAACACCCTCAGGCCTGAGGCCTGAGCTACAATCGCTTCGATGAAAACGCTTGCTGAATACCTTGAACTGGCCGCCGTCGCGCACGGGCATCTTTGCGCCGGTCAAGTGCTGGGCGTTCGACTGGCGATGCTTGGCATACGCGAGCTGGGCATCGACGATCCCATCGCCGAGCGCAAGCGGCTTGTTACTTACGTGGAGATCGACCGTTGCGTTACGGACGCCGTTGCGCTCGTGGCCAACTGCCGCCTGGGCAAGCGGGCCCTGAAATTCCGCGACTGGGGCAAAGTCGCCGCGACTTTTGTCGACCTGCAGACCGGGCGCGCGGTTCGCGTGGCCGCCAAGGAATCTTCCAAGCAAGCTGCGCGCGAAATGTTCCCCGAACTCGGCAAGGACGCTGGCCAGCAAAAAGCCTACGCGCAACTCTCCGACGAAATTCTTTTCCACAAGCAATGGGTCAAAGTAGAAGTCCGGGCGGAAGACTTGCCCGGCTTCAAAGGCCCCCGCGTCGTCTGCGCCCAGTGCGGGGAAGGCATCAATTTCAAGCGTGAAGTCGTGAAGGATGGCCTTACGCTCTGTCGCGCCTGCGCCGGAGAAAAATATTACGAAACACTGTCCTGACACTTCTGAGTCGAATGCCCGGCATCTGCGATAAAGTATTCTTTCGATGCTGAGTCTTCCACCCATTACTCTGCGGCTGCGCGGCTGGAAACTGATTGACCGCGTGGCGCTGGCATTTCTCCTGCTGTGCTCGATTGCCCTGGGAGCTGGATGCGGCTTGCTCTTCGTTTACGCCAGCGACTTGCCGGAAATTCGTGCGCTGGAGACGTACCGACCCGACGTCGTCACGGAAGTCTATGCCGATGACGGCCAGTTGGCGGGCAGCTTCGCGCTGCAGCGCCGCATCCTGATGACTTACGAGCAGTGCCCCAAAATTTTGTACAGCGCGGTCACGGCGATCGAAGACCAGCACTTCGAAGAGCACTGGGGCATTGATTTTCCGCGCATGTTCAGCGCCGCGGTGCGCAATCTCGTCAAACGCCGCATCACCGGCGGGGCCAGCACCATCACCATGCAACTGGCCGGAAATCTATTCCTGGACCGCAGCGACCGCAGCTTCCGCCGCAAAATGCAAGAAATTCTGCTGGCGCTGCAAATCGAGCGGCGCTACACCAAGCCGCAAATTTTTACGATGTACGCGAATCAGGTATACCTCGCGCATGGAAACTACGGTTTTGCCGCGGCGGCGCAATTTTATTTTGGCAAGCCGGTTACGGACCTGAAGCTGCAGGAAGCCGCGCTGCTCGCCGGCATGGTCAACGGGCCGAAGTTTTCGCCGCTTACGAATCCGGAACTGGCCCTCAGCCGCCGCAATCTGGTGCTCCATCGCATGGAAGAAGAAGGGAAGATCATGCCGGCGGAAGAAACCGCTACGCGCAAATCGCCGCTCGGCCTGCGCATTCAGTATCCGCGCAACGACCTGGCTCCCTACTTTTTCGAAGAGATTCGGAAATACCTGGAATCGACGTACGGCACGGAAGCGGTGCACGAGCGCGGGTTGCGCGTGTACACGACGCTGAACATCCAGTTGCAGCGCATCGCCAACCAGTCTCTCCGCGACGGCCTGCACAGCTACGAACGCCGCCACGGCTGGAAGGGCAATCTTCCCAACGTGCTGCGCGACAAGCTCGGCAAGCTCGATAGCTACGAAGACGATGACTGGCGCCACGCGATCGAGAAGGGAAGTTACGTCACCGGACTGGTTCTTTCGGTGAGCGACAAGGAGGCAGTCATCAAGATCGGGCCGTACCGCGGAATTCTCTCTCCTAGCCAGTTCGCCTGGACCGGGCGTAAGAAACCCTCCGATCTCCTGAAAATGGGTGACCTGGCGCAATTCTCGATTCAGGAATTGCGCGACACTACCGTGCGCGTGCAGCTCGAACAGCAACCCGGCCCGCAAGGCGCGCTCCTTGCCATCGACAACCCCACGGGCGAAATCAAGGCCATGATCGGCGGTTACAGTTTTGAGGATTCCAAGTTCAACCGCGCGACGCAGGCGCTCCGGCAAGTGGGTAGTTCATTCAAGGTTTACGTGTATGCCGATGCGCTTGAAAAAGGCGCTACGCCTTTCGACACGATTGTGGATACGCCATTTACGACCATCAGCGGCGGGCAGCCGTACTCTCCGCACAATTACGACGAAAAATTTGAAGGAACCATTACTTTGCGCCGGGCGCTGGCCGGGTCGCGCAACGTTCCCGCCGTCAAGCTCGCGGAAAAAGTCGGCATCAACACCGTCGTGGATATGACCAAGCGGTTCGGCATCACCACGCCGCTGCCGCCGTATCTGCCGCTTGCGCTTGGCGCCGCGGACATGAAGCTGCTTGAACACGTTTCGGCCTTTACGGTTTTTCCCAACGACGGGATACGCATCGATCCGCACATGATTCGCCGCGTCGCCAGTTACGACGGCGCGCTGCTCGAGGAAGCGCATCCCGAGGTGCACGACGTGCTTTCCCCCGACGTGGCGCGCACCATGACCGCCATGCTCGAGGAAGTCATTCAATTCGGCACCGGGATCGCCGCGAAACCGCTGGGGCGTCCCGCCGCCGGGAAAACGGGAACGACGCAGGATTACACCGATGCGTGGTTCGTGGGCTACACGCCGCAACTTACTGCCGGCGTGTGGGTGGGCTTCGACGACAAGCAGATTTCACTCGGGAAAAAAGAAACCGGCGCGCGCGCCGCGCTTCCCATTTGGCTCGAATTCATGCAGGGCGCCGTGGCTGGAACGCCCGCCACGGATTTTGCGAATGTCGTTCCGCTGGAGCAGCAGGTGGGCGAGCATCACGTCAACGTGGATACCCCGGATACCGCCCCCACCGAAGACGAACCCGCCGCGCCTAAAGAAAAACCGTCGGCTGCTCCGCCGCCTGCAAAAACCTCGGCGGAAACGGCAACCGGCGTGTCTCCGCCCCCTGACGTTCTGTAAGCGGTGTCCTCTGTCCTGTACGGAGTCTTACGATATAGCAAGGCAAGGGAGTGTGGTGTTTGGGTAAGGGCTCTTGGGTGGTATGGGTGATTGGGCCGATGCATCCAGGCCTAGCGAGGGCAAAGTCTTTCCAGGCAGTGGCTCGTAGCTTCGAGGGATTGAACGTTGAAGGGGACGGAAACGCGAGACCAGAACAGAAGCCAAGTTGAAGAAGCTTCATCTTATTGTAACTTTGGATCGCAAAATCTATGATATTCCATATTCTCTCCACTTTGATATCCGTTGATTTACAGGGCACTTTGCTATCTTGAATATCGTCTATGGTCTAGAGGTTGATTTATTCAAGTTTTTCTTTGGAAAGGGTATTGCACGCATGTAAGTGGGGCTCTGGCTCGCGGGGATGTTCTGTCCAAACCGAGGGGTATCAGAGACGGCTGTCGTCGACGGTGGCGCTGTTCACCTGGTGTGAGGTGAGCAGGGCGCAGAATGCCATTTACTTTGATTGCCAGAAGTTTCAGGACCTGCGTGCCGACTTGGGCCGGCTGGAGCCGTTGGATCCTGTTCGCAGGGTTGGAATCCTATCGCACAATGGGGGCAAGAAAATGAACCGAAAGCGTTTCTCACAGTTCTCCGCAATTCTGCTTGTTTTGCTATTCTCGGCACTTCCGTTGCTGGCGGCACTCACTGGGGATTTCCAAGGTACAGTTCTGGATGTAAAGGGGTTGGCCATTGCTGACGCCACTGTCACCATCAAGAATTTGGGCACCGGCGTCACGCGTAGCATGAAGACCAATTCCGCGGGTGAATTTTCCGCGCAGCAATTGGATATCGGCCCATATGAGTTGACCATTGAAAAGCAGGGTTTCGCCACTTCCAAGACGCAGGTGGTGATCCGCAGCGGTGAAATCACTCGCTTGAACTTCTCGTTGGAAGTTGGCTCGGTCACCGAAATCGTCAGCGTGGAAGCGGGCGCGGAAGCTTTCTTAGACACCGCGAATTCTCAGATCAGCACCTCGATCAGCGAAGTCGACGTGAAGGCGCTTCCCATAATCAATCGCGATCCCCTTGCTTTCGCTACCTTAGCGCCCGGAATCTCACCAGTGAGTAAGGACAATCCCTTCCTGGGGTCCGGCAGTTTTAACGCCAATGGGCAACGCGGCCGTGCCAACAACATAACGATTGATAATGCCGTTGCCAGCGACATCTCCACGACCGGCGGAGCGGGACTAGGCACTTTCAGCCTCGATGAAGTTCAAGAGTTCAAGCTCATCACCGACAATTTCAATGCCGAATTCGGCCGCAACTCCGGCGCTCAGGTTCAGCTCATCACCAAGAGCGGCACGAACCAGTACCATGGCTCGGTCTACGAGTTTCACCAGGACGCCGCAGGAAATGCCCGCGATTTTTTTAATACCACCGGCCAGGTCACCCCCTTGGTAAACAACCTTTGGGGCTTCGTCGCCGGCGGCCCAGTGGTGAAAGACCACCTGTTTGTTTTCGGTCACTATGAAGGAAACAAAGTCCGTGGCGCAGGGAGCACGAGCACGGCAACTGTCCTCACGCCAGCTCAAGCTGCCGCTATCACAGATCCAACCTCGCAAGCTTTGTTTCAAGCGGTGGGCGCCCCGACTGGCACTCCGAATGCTAACGGTAGTAGTGGAAGCGTGAGTAATTCGGCTGCAAACGCCACCGACACATACTCCTGGGCTTTGCGCGTTGACGAAAGCTGGCGCGGGGGAAAGGATGTTCTTACCTCGCGCTACGGCACAGATCCTCTTACTCAAGTCCGGCCTGGCCTGGTCTTCGTCAACACAAGACTGCCAAACTACGGCGCGAATGTTACAAATACCGCCCGTACCTATAACATCGGTGAAACGCACATTTTCACAACTGCGATCGTAAATCAAGCCCGCTTCACCTTCTCGCGGACCAAGCCTATCTTTCTGCCCTTCACCACTCTTAAACCGCCCTTTGCTCCCCTTATCCAGATCTCCGGTTTCGACGCCATGGGCGAATCCAGCATCATTCCACAGGGGCGCACCGAGAACGATTTCGAATATAGCGATACCGTCTCCTGGTCGCGTGGCCGCCACGCGTTCAAATATGGAGTTGATGCTTTCCGCTACCAGCAAAATAGCTTCTTCGATTCCAATTTCCGCGGTACGTTCACCTTTGCCGCCGTTTCTGATTTTCAAAGTGGGCAACCAAATGGGTTCACCGAAAACGTCGGTAACTCCGTGCGCGGCAACCGCAACACTGACGTCTTTGGCTTCGCACAGGACGATTTCCGAATAACAAACAGCCTGACTGTTAATCTGGGTGTGCGCCTCGAATCGGCTGGCGGCGTCTCCGAGGTTCACAACATTCTTTCAAACATCGATTTGAACAACAAAGCACCCCTTGGTGGGGGCGGCACTGGGCCGCTCGGGAGTGTGGATCTAGGTGGAGCAGCTTTCAAGCGCAATTACAATTGGGCCCCGCGCGCGGGTGCCGCCTGGAATCCCCATCACGGTAAGTTCGTTGTCCGTGGCGGCTATGGCTGGGCTTATGACTTCATCTACCAAAACCCCATAACCAACCTTCGTTTTGCTGCCCCGTTCATTCCCTCGGCTAGTCTGAGCGGCAAAACTAACTTTACGGGGAGCAATTCGTACGCCAATTTCGTTGCGGGAACCTCGCCGGTGCAGGCCAGCGCCATTGCGGCCATCGGGAGTTTCCCCTCGAATCAAGTTAACTTTGGGAATTTTTCGGCTGTCTCACTTAATCTCAAGAATCCGCTGTCCAAACAGTCAAACGTCGGCGTGGAATACCAGCTTTCCAAAGACTATGTTGTTAAGGCCAGCTGGGTAGGAATATGGTCCAGCGATTTGCAGGTAAGCCTGCCAATCAACTTGTTCCCGAGCGCCAATCGCCCGGCGCCCGCGACCAGTCTTGCGGACGAGACCGCCCGGCTCTCTCAGTTCCAGAACGCATTTAATCATGAAAACGGAACGGGAAGCGGAAGCGTCGTTAATTTCCGCCTCGATCCACGGTTTAATGGCGTGACTCAAGTCCAGAGCGTCGGGACCTCAAACTACCAGGGACTCCAGTTGGTGGTGATCAAACAGCCAAGCCACGGACTGTCCTTACAGGGTTCCTATACGTATGGACACTCCATTGACGATATTTCCGACGCGCTCGCTGTCCTCGTGAATGACGCAGCGAACGTCCAGGATCCCACGAACCTGCGGGGTAACCGAAGTAACTCTGAGTTCGATCTACGTCATCGCGTTGCCCTAGACCATGTTTACGAGATTCCGTTCACCAATCACTTTGAGGGCACCGCTAGAAAATTCCTGCACGGCTGGGCGGTGAGCGGCATTTTCTCGTACCAGACGGGATTCCCGACTAGTATTTTCGCGGGTTCGCGACGAGGCATTAACGAGATTGCCTTGCAAGGAAATGTTACGAACGCCATTCGTGCCAATGGCGACCCAACCCTCTTTCAACCTGCTCCTATTGGCAGCCCGGCGGCCAGTGCGATACCTGGGCTTTGTGCGCGAGGGGTCGGGAATGTGCCGCCCCCGCCGCCACCTGCTCCACCTCCACCACCCACTCCCTGCGTGAACACAAGTAACTTCCCACTGACGCAGCCGTTTCTCGGTAATATCGGCACGAGTCCGCGCAACTCCCTGCGCTTGGCGGACTTCTGGGACTACGATGCGGGTCTTCTTAAGGACACGAAGATCACCGAGAAGATGAACCTGCAGTTTCGTTGGGAAGTCTATAACGTCTTTAATCATGCCAACTTATCCGGGTTCACCAATACGCTCACCTCGCCTAACTTCGGCACCTACACCAGTACAGCGAGTAACGAGAGGCAGATGCAGTACTCGTTGAAACTGCTCTTCTAGAGCGTCCAACATCCTCGTCGTCTGTCGCGGCACCTCGCTGATGCGAGGTGCCGCAGCCTTTATATACATGCGCAGCACATTGGACAGTTCATTTGATTTGAAGGGCGGCACTCCACTTCAGGTTCGGATCTTGCCCGTGTCTAGAGTTTTTTCCGGAAAGGGTCCCAGCCGTGGGGTACAAGTTGCCTCGCATGTCCGCTCCCTTCCAACACCAGCAGGTCCCGGTTTCGGGTGATTTTTCCAATCGGGATGAGAGCCACACCTCGAAAGGTCTTCGGCAGGAGCTTTGCTTTGTGCGGAGGAATGGTGAACAACAATTCGTAATCATCGCCGCCGTGCAGGGCGAGCTGGATGGGGTTGTGGCCATGCTTGAGGGCAACATCCGTGGCGCGGATCTGCGGGATCTTTGCCATTTCCAGTTGGGCACCCACCGCGCTGGCAGCGCACAGGCGTGGCAGATCGCTGGAAAGTCCGTCGGAGAGGTCCATCATGGCGGATGCCAAGCCATTCTTGACCAGCCATTGGCCGAGGGCGAGGCGCGGCTCGGGATAGAGGTGCTTTCTTGTCAGCGAGTTCTTCTTGCTTGCTGTGCCCTTGTTTCGTTGCATGATCCGCAGACCCAGTTCCGCCTCTCCGAGTCGGCCACTCACATAGATGATGTCCCCCTCGCGCGCACCCGATCTTAGGATGGCGCTCCGGGAGGCGATTTCGCCCAAGACTGTTATATTGATAAGAATGTCGCTTCGGCGGGTGGTGTCGCCGCCCGCCAGCACACAATGAAACTTGTGAGAGGCGCGCCGCAAGCCCGCGAGGAACAGCTCCAGCCAGCGGGCGGTGTGCGTCTGGGGCAAAGCCAGGCTTAGCAGGAAACAACGGGGAGCGCCGCCCATCGCTGCTACATCGCTTAGCGCGCGGGCGAGGCATTTCCAACCGACCGCGTCAGGCGGATGCTTCCTGCGAAGAAAGTGAGTTCCCTCCAGGAACCAATCGCACGTTAAAATGGTCTGGTATCCCGGCCTCGGCCGGAAGAGGGCGGCGTCATCGCCGATTCCCAGGGAAACGGAAGGAGTGGCTGTACGGCTCCGCGACGACCGAGAACTCTCCGCAAACTTTCGCAGGAGTGAATCCTCGTTCTGAGCTTTGCCCGGCATGGGCCTCTGAGGGGACTCCAATCTAGCTGCGACCGACAGTATAGCGTCTGAAGCTGTGCTACCGCTTGTCAGTCGCGGCACCACCCTGTACCGTAGGACAGGGGACAGGTTGACACAGCCTGACCTTCAAAGTACGAAATACAGGGTTGACGTACAACTCTACAGAATTTAGTATGTGGCAAGTCGCGGACCAAGTCCGCTGGTTCAGATTTTGGCGCAAGTTCATGTTCTGGCGGGCAGTGGGGCAATTTGCCTGCAAATGTCAGTTTGGAAGGCCTAAGGGGCCCTGAACTCATGAGGGGTAAGAGCTACACATTCTATATCGCTTCGTCTCCGGGCAAACTCCGGAAGCACATCGTCCCGGCTTATGTGTTGCACGGTCTGGCCGTACTAGCGCTCATTGGAGCGGTCAGCGTAACGGTGGCGGTGGGCTCCTATTCCCGAATGCTATGGAAAGTCGGCAATTACAACGCTCTGCGCCACGACCAGGAAAACCTCAAGAAGCAGTATCAGCAGCTCCAGAGCACTGTCAACGACACCAATCAGCGGCTCGATTCCCTGCAATCCCTGGCGACTGAAGTGGCCATGACCTACGGGGTGCTTCGCTATCATCCAGCGGCGTTTGATCAGGGCGACAATCCAGCGGATGCGCAGGACGCATTCGACCGCTCGATTGAGCAGTACACTTTCTTGAAGCGCAATGCCGCAGTGATCGCCATTTCCAGCAGCGGACTGCATTTGCTCTCGCCCATGAGTTTTGCGGACTCCTCGTACACGCCGTCGATTTGGCCAGTGATGGGACACATTACCGATAGCTTTGGCGAGCGCATGGATCCGTTTAGCGGCGAAGGCGCGTTCCACACCGGCGTGGACGTGGCGGCGGACTATGGCGCGCCTGTTCACGCGACTGCGGATGGAATCATCACCGTCGCGGAGAACCATGCGGGATACGGGCGCCTGGTGGTGATCGATCACGGGTTCGGCATCACCACTTTCTACGCACACCTTTCCGCGTTCTCGAGCGTACCTGGGTCTCGCGTGAAGCGCGGGGAAGTGGTTGGTTACACCGGCATCAGCGGCCGTTCGACCGGCCCGCACGTGCACTACGAAGTACGAATGAACAACGCGCCCATCAATCCCTGGCGGTATATGAAGTCCACTCCCGCGGGCGATTAGTTTTGAAGCCCATTTTACCGCCTGCTTCCGCAATCCCCTATCCTGAGGTCCATCCGCGGCGCTGTTTTCGAGCGGTGATGGCGCATCTCTTGGGCATAGGTGTTTTGTGTCTTTGTGGAGCCGCATTGGGGCAAGAACAGCCTGCGGCGCCGAACACTGAAGTCCCGGCAAAGACAAGGTCAGCGCCGGCGAAACGTGCTGATACATCTGAGGGTGCCATCCACATCTTCTGGGTGGGCGATATCGTTATGGAAGTTCCTTGGCGCCAGCAGGCCGTTGTTCCGAACGCGCTCTTTGATGGCGTGCGCGAGCACCTGAAAACCGCAGACTTAGCGATCGGCAATCTGGAGACGCCGCTCACCGATTGGACTGAACAAACCCCGAATAAAGACAAAGCTGCGGTGGAAGCGGGAAAAGACGTGATCCTGCGCGTGAGCTCGCCGGAGGCGGCACAAGCGATCGCCGGTGCGGGCATCAAGGTCGTCGGCCTGGCCAACAATCACGTCATGGATTTCACCGAGCACGGCTTGATGGATACCCTCGAGCGTTTACGCAAGGCGGGAGTTTCCTATGCGGGTGCCGGAGAAAACCTGGCCGAGGCGCAAGGCGCGCTCATCCTTAAAATCAAGGGAAAGCGAATCGGCATACTTTCTTTCAGCGATGTGGTGCCAAAATACTCGTGGGCCGAAGCGGACCATCCCGGCATCGCGACGGCCAAGGAAGCGGATCGAGTGGTTGCAGCGGTGCGTCGCACGCGCCCGAAGGTGGATATCCTGATCATGGTGTTCCATTGGGGAACGCAATTCGTTCAGGAACCCATTGCCCGGCAGGTATTCCTGGCCCAAGAGGCGCAGCGTGCGGGTGCGGACTTGGTGCTGGGCGCTCATCCGCACGTCTTGCAGGGCGTCGGTTGTATCGGGCGCGCACCAGTTGTGTACTCGGCAGGTAATTTTGTTTTTCCCACCATGAGTGCGCCGACGCGAAGGACGGTCATTTTCGAGTTCGAGTTTTCGGGCGAACAGCCGATTTCCGTCCGGCTGGTACCGGCGGTTATCGACGAGCACGGTGCTCCTCAGTTGGTCAGCGGTGAAGCGCGCGTGGACATCCTCGATGAAATGACCAAGCTATCCAAGCCGCTTGGTCTGCAATTCAACGAGGATTCAGGTAGTTGCAGCGATGTGGCAGCCCCAGCGCCGATCGCTCCCGCCGCATCGTCGCCTCCGGCCTGAAATGGTTTCCGGCGAATTAGACTCGTTTGCGCGAAACCGAGCGCGGGCAGGACGACGGGTCAGAGCCTGGGTCTGGCCGGGCGTGCCGGGGAAGAATCCTTCACGGACGCACACGCCGCCTCGAGGAGATTCGGAGTGATCTCAAAGATGAGCCGGACGGATTTTGTATTACCGCGGTCGAGCTTGGAGACGTCCGCAGTTTTCAGTAGTTCCAGGTAAGCTTCGCGCATCGCGGGATCCAACCCCCGTCTGGTCCGAGCGTCATTTAATCCGCTTTCCGCGAGTATCACGACACCGTTCAGCATATCGGCGAGCTGCCGCGCGGTTGATTCGGCCGCACATTCTCCTTCGGCGACGATTCGCAGCCGGTCGTTTTCCGGCTTTCCCGCCAGGGTGATCCACAGCAATTGATCGAGCAACGCGGAGAGCTGCGGAGATCGATATCCACCGGGAGCTTGAGCGGACAAGGCGGCACCGAGTGCGGCGTCTTGCCGGACGACGGCAAAGACGGCAGAGCCAGCCAAACGTTCGAATCGCGCGCGCCATTCCGCGACATCTTCAGAGTGTTTCCTGGTATCGAGGAAGACGGTGAGACTAGAATCGTTAGTAAGCGCAATTCGGCCGCTCTTAAGGAATGCGAAAGAAATTTTCCTGGCGGTGCCGACGACGGGCACGGAAAAAATTTCGCGCCCTCCGGTTCTTGAGATCGAGCCGTCCTTCAATGCGTATGCTGAAATTTTTTGACGATCAAAATTTCCATCCAGGATGGCGAAGAGCCCGTAGTCTTGTCCACGTTTCTCGACGGCAATCGCGATGCGTTCGAGATCGCGCTCAAAATCGAAGCCGGTTTCTTTGACAAACTGAGCGTATTCGGCGTCTGCTTCCGGTTTCGGCGCCCACACGTAAATTTGCGCGATGATAGGCGCTTGTCGGAGCCCGCCGAAATCCACGAAAAAAACCGCGCTGGCATCCGAGGGCGTCAACGCCAGCATCTCTTCGCGCGGAGATCCGTTCGGAGCACTCCACTCCCGGTAGCCGAAAAAAATGGCTGCACCCAGAACGACGACAACTGCTGCCAGCCCGATGGATGTCCGTTTCTTCATGTTCTCCACGCCGTCTGCGGTAATGCTCCTATACTTGCGATTGTCCCATCGGACAGAGCGTTGTGGGAGCAAAATCCGCCCTCGAAATGTGCTGGGAACTGTGAAATTCCAGTCGTACATTTCCGGGGGCAGCGTCTTAGCTGAATTCCATGCTAAACTATAGAAGACAGGCAGGATAGCAGTTACCAAGATGGTCAAGAGGAAAGTGCTTTTCCACAGAGCTGGCCCTCCACGTGCTAGAAATTGGTGACAGGCCCTTGCAATTCTGATACCTCTTCTGCTATCCTTACCCGGTTTGAGCGGCGCTGGCGTAGCTCAGCTGGTAGAGCATCTGATTTGTAATCAGAGGGTCGGGGGTTCAATTCCCTCCGCCAGCTCCACCAGGAATGAAGCAGGGGAGCGAGGGCGGAGCGAATCCTGACCGGAAAAACGAACGGGCTGGTGTCTCTTGACACGAGTCCTTTTTGTGTTTCTTCTCGGGACGTTTGCAAGTTGTTGAAGGACAAGATCGGGACTCGTGGTTCGCGTCCCAAAGAGTTTTCACGGGATGCGGTTCTTGCATCCCGAATGATTTTACGGGACGGGTGGGTGAGTGGCTAAAACCAGCAGACTGTAAATCTGCCGCTCCTTGCGGGCTACGAAGGTTCGAATCCTTCCCCGTCCACCAGGTTCTCGTTGTGGGGTTAGCGGAAAACCGCAGGGCAATCGCATGAGCGATGTTCGAACGCGGTCCAATTCGGGGCGCAAGCGCCGCTCAGGAAAAGTGCGCTGCGAAGGATTGATTTTGGTGGGAAACGGGTTGGGCCTGGGTAGCTCAGTTGGTAGAGCGCGTCCTTGGTAAGGACGAGGTCACCGGTTCAATCCCGGTCCCAGGCTCCAGGAATCTGACGGCTCGACTGTGGGAAGAGCCGCAAGTGGACTGACGCGGAATAAGCGTCAGTAAAATTTGGAGCGACACCGGGCG
>WNFF01014383.1_pt1 | contig 15402 bp, 18 predicted proteins | sample 5400441 | NCBI WGS metagenome assembly WNFF01 (sample SAMN13153345, study PRJNA577476) | soil metagenome | isolation source: 120 cm saprolite under Douglas fir tree site 2 hole 3 replicate 1 | place: USA:California | collected 2015-04-18 | reverse complement strand
GAAAGGTGCGGTCTCGGACGCGGATGTGCCCAGCGTGCCGAAGAAGGCGGCCAGCAGCAGCAGCGCGTACACGTTTGTCAGCCCGAAGACCGCGCCCGTCCCCGCCATGAGCAGGGCCAGTATGAAGAGCGTCCGCCGCCGCCCGAAGTGATCGGCAACCAGGCCGATCACGTAGGTTCCTACGAAGTCGCCGATCAACGAGACCGTAATCAAGATGCCAATTGCCACAGGTGCGAAGCCCGCGTTTGCGAGGACAACGCCCAGCAGGACCGCGAGCAATCCATAGGCAAACGAACGCAGCCCGCGCATGGTGACAATGAGCCGCGCGTCTGCTCGATTGCGCCTCTCACGGGCTTCGGCTTGCATTTGCTGCACCTGATCCTTGACTGCTTGAGGTTCCACGAAATCGCCTCTCCACACCTGCTGCTGGCCTGGTCTTCTGTTTTATGGCACGAAATCGCCGTTGGGCTTGCCCTGGCGCACCATTTCTTGACAATAGGCATACAGGGCGTCATAGACGATCCACTCGGCGGCGTTCTGCTCATGGTCGTCTTTGTAGCCCAGGTGGCGGAAGCCTTCGGCAATCGCCTCCAGCCCTGGCCCCTCCGGCTGGTTCCACAGGGTGTTATCGGTATCTGCGCCATTGACGATCTTGCCGAGCAGTACCAGGGCGGGATCACCGGTCAAGTTATATTTCTTGAGAATGGCCTCAAATGAGCATTCTTTGCCGTGATGCCCCAGTTCTACGTCCTTTACGTCGTAAGGAATCGCATTTTTACGGGAAGCTACTTCCATTACCTGATCGTGAGGGACGAACAGGAACTCGGCGTCTTTGTCCACAAATTTCTTGATGAGCCAGGGGCAGGCCACACGGTCCACCTTGACTCGTTCGCGGGTAATCCACTTCATAGTTATGCTCCTTCTTGATAGAACAATGTTCTCACCAGGGGGCTGATACCCACAAGTCCCCACCCCTGACACCCACAAGGGGTGTCACTACATTTTGCTTTTCAATTGAGGGTTGATAAGCATACAACGGTTGTTACTCGCGTTCCTCATAGACCGCGACACGACAGCTTGGCAGGAAGACATAGAGGCGTTGCCGTTTCGCATCGTAGGCGGTGGTGTGAGCTCCCGCCTCCGTGGGAATCTGCTCATCGACCGCCATGGTCTGCGTGTTGACCACATCAATGGCCCCGGATTCCTCAATAGCCACGTAGAGACGTGATGTCTGGTGGTTGTGCCAGATGGCATCTGGGGCCCCTGCAATCGGTGTTCGCGCCAGTTCCCTCCCGGTTGAGACGTCCAGCGTTACGACACTCCCTCCATCACAAGCGACAAAGGCCCGGTGGCCTTGCTGATCGAGATCCAACCCGTGCGGACCAACAGCGGAAACAGGGAACTGGCCGACCTGGGCAAACGGCTCTGCCGACAGGCTGACGACCTGTGCTGGCTCGCGAATATTCACGAGAAAGTGACCTCTCTCGCGATGGTACACCGCCCAGCGTGGCCTTCCTGGAAGGGCAATAGTTGCGATGATCGACCCCGCAACAGGATCGACCAGCCGTGCCGTGTTGTCCTGGACATCGGCCACCAGCAGGTGTTTGCGGTCGGGGTCCCAGGCCAGGCCATTAGGTCGAAACCCTACTGGTACTTCTCGCCTCACCGTTGTGGTAATGGCGTCGATCACCAGGAGCTTTCCGGTGCCGCGAGCGGCAGCGAAGATGAGCCCCTCATCCTGGGCGCAGAGTACGCCACTGGCTTCGGGACAGTCAGGGATTGTCGAAACATAACGGAGGTGTTCCCCATCGATCACCTCGACACTGCCCGCTGCTGTATTGGCAACGAAGACATAGCCATTCGGGACGTAGACGTCGCCATGATCGAAGTCGCCCGCCGGATGGGACGGCAGGTCAATGAACTGGCGAAGTATTAGTCGTGTCTGCACAGTTTCGTTTCTCTCCTTTCATTCATTTAGATCGTGACCACGTTGGTCAGGTCGGTTCAGTGTCAAATTGCGCGTAGAGTGCATCGTATATCAGCCTTCCGCGTTCCAGGGCGACGTGATCATCGAGACTGATAAGGCGAAGGCCACGACAGATCAGGTCCAGGCCGGGAGCAGCAGGTTCCAGGGGAACCTCTTGCACTACATCAGCCTCATCCACCGCCTGGGCAATGCGCTGCAAGACCGGGTCTTGCAGATCGTATTCCCGCAGCATTGTGTGGAAGGTGCAGTGCCCCTGCCGGTGAGAAAACCGGACTCCAGGGATGTCAAATGGCTCGGCCTCTTCGGGGAGCGGTTTAGAACCAGCAGGCACAAACAGGAACTCAGCCAGCGGGTCGATATATTTCTGAATCAGCCAGGCGCAGGCCATGCGGTCTACACCCACCTGCTCCCAGGTCACCCATTTCATGACTCAAATCCTCCTCTTGCTTTCATCAGTCGCGCGCGCACCTGTTTGCCCAGGTCTGATTGAAAGTAATCCTGTGCTCGTACCTGTTGATACCTGCGCGAAAGGGTTCCCAGATCAACGTTCTCTCGCTCCATATCGGCCAGAATTTCCTGGTATGCGGTGTCTACTCTGGCCAGGAACTGCTGCACAAGCGCATCGTTTTGCCCATTATGCAACAGGCGGGACTCCCAGATCTGAGCTTCTCCGCCCAGTTCGCCGATCTCGACGGCCAGCCACTGCAACTGTTCTCGCGTCCAGGGGGTTGCAGGAAGCACCCAGACGGCATCATGCATGAGCAGTGCACCCAGCCGTTTGAGTTTCCGCCAGACGTAGGCGCGACCGGCAGTGGGTTCGCGCGGGACTTTATAGGTCAGCAGCACCCACATAGATCCTGAAACTGAGTCCATATGCTGCTCTCTCCTCCTAGTGGTGGTACACGGTAGACACCACCAGGCCAACAATCGCCGCACCCAGTACAATAAATGGCTCCGGAATCTTCTTCCATTTCCATAAGATACTCAGGGTGACCAGCGCGAGCAGAGCTGTGGGAATATCTGTGATAGTTCGCCGACCCAATACCACCACTGCTCCACTAATCGCACCGGTGGCGGCAGCAGTGACTCCGGCGATGAAGGCGGCAACGGCCGGTCGCTTCCCGTACTTTCTGAACAGGCGGATGGGAAAGATGGTCAGCAAATAGCAGGGCAGGAAGGTACCCAGAGCCGCGACACTGGCCCCGGCGAGTCCGGCGACCAGAAAGCCAATGAAGCCGACGGTAATCACCACGGGGCCAGGGGTGATCATGGCGACGGCGACCGCGTCCACGAACTGGTGATCGGTGAGCCAGTGATGTTCCTTGACCACACCGCCGTAGAGGAAGGGAATGATGGCCAGACCACTGCCGAAGACGAAGGCACCCGCCTCGGCGAAGTACGTAAAGAGGGTCCACAGTATCCCCCCTGTCGTTCCTACCACGGCAAGAAGTGCGGCGAGTGGGAGCGGCGTCACACCGGCAACGCTCGTCGTCCCTTTCCACTTCAAGAGCTTGGGAGGGGCTTTCACCAACCAGACCAGCATGCCCGCCGCCAGGAAGAGCAGCACCTGCTCGGTTTCAGTGATGATTGTCACCGCCGCTGTGACCAGGTAGATGGCCCAGAGCAACCAGTCTCGCCCGATGGTTTTGGTCGCGAGTTTGTAAGCAGAGAGGGCGATAATGCCAATCACGCTGGCTCCGACGCCGTAAAACACGGCTTGCATCCAGGTGAGCCCGCCATAGAGCGTGTAGGCCCATCCAAGAGCCACGACCATGAGGAAGGAGGGTGAGATAAAAGCCAGGCCAACGAGGGTCGCTCCCACGAAACGGTAGTGGACATAGCCGATGTAGATGCCCAACTGTGCGGCCAGAGGGCCTGGGGCGAGTTGGGCTAGAGCAAGTCCCTCTTTGTAGTCAGATTCTGCGATCCACGCTCGCTGTTCCACCAGGTCCCGGTGCATGTATCCCACCAGAGCCACCGGACCACCAAAGCCCAGGGTACCCAGCTTTAAGAAGTACCGCACCAGTTGCCAGAGTGAATAGTTTCCAATTGCCTGCGCTTGTACCGTCGTCTCCTGTGTACTCATCTATCGCCCAATCCTCCCGGAAGCTGGTTTAGTATGGAAAGCAAAATAATAATAGTTATGATTGCTCGTAACCATAGTTATATTATATACGAAGAGGGAAGGAAATTCAAGAGTGAAGACTTCTTGACACACTATCATAAGCGGTCAAATGTCGAGTCCACCATGTGGATGATTAAATCCAAATTTGATGAGCATATCCGCAACAAAACCGACGAGGGGATTGTCAATGAACTGTACTGTAAAGTCCTGTGCCATAATATTTGTGTGGTGATACAATCCATGTATGAGTTGGGCATTGAGCCGTCTTTCTGGACAGAATCCCCACTTGCCAAAAAGTCTTCTATAAAGTGAGACCTGTTCGTCAACTTAATAGCTCATATCGAGTATCAAAAACATAAAAGTCATCTACTTGTAATCTCGGCGTTAACATGGTAAGATTGTTGCCATGAGCGAACAAAACCCTTTACAAACAGAACTTGAATACTTTCAAAAACATAAGCAAGAGTATCTGAAACTCTATAAGGGTCAGTTTGTCCTTATTAAGGGTGAAGAGTTTGCTGGGGCATTTACTACAGAGGCAGAAGCATATAAGGCAGGGCTAGAGAGATTTGGCAACGAGCCATTCTTTATAAAGCAAGTTCTTGATGAGGATGGAACAGTTTCCCATCCTGCATTAACTATTGGTATGATAAGCGTTACATCTTAGTAGGTTTTCGTATGCCTGTTTATAATAGTCAATTTTTTGAGAACTTCCCCGATGGTAGGCACAAAATATCCCCTCTAGTACTGGCTACTATTGGCCCTGTGCTTGCTGTTTCTGTATCTATTCCTCAAGCACTTGCAGAACTGTACACAAAGCAACAAGTACCCCTTCCTTCCCCTATAACTGGCATGGCATTGATAGATACTGGCGCAACAAGAAGTTGTTTTGATTGGTCGAGATGTTCTCTCAATGGGTATTTTTGTCTATAACGGCTCTACGGGGACTTTCTCTTTTGCGATGTAGCAAAGGTTTCGTATAAACTGCAAGTAGAACCGACTTTATGTGCAGAAATGCCGTTTGCAGACAATGTTCCCCAAAAGTGAGATTTTATGTGCAAAGCCTGCTAAGAGCATTGATATCTTCTTCTCTGCACAGCCTATGTTTGCTATGCTGTCAGCAGGCGACAGATAAGGAATGGTGAGAGGGAAAGGAATCTGAAAAATGAAGATCGCAGCACTCTACGATATCCATGGAAACCTGCCAGCGTTGAATGCGGTACTGGCAGAACTTGAGGGAGTGCAACCGGACGTAGTGGTGATTGGAGGAGATATTGTTTCGGGTCCGATGCCTCGGCAGACGTTGGAGTGCCTGGGCCAGCTTGGAAACCAGGCGCGATGTATTCGAGGGAATGCAGACCGCGAGGTAGTCGCTGCCTTCGATGGACTGCCATTTGCTCTGAGAATGCCCGAGGAGGTGCGTGAGGTGACTCGCTGGACTGCCCAGCAGTTAGAGAGGTCCCAGCGAGATTTCCTGGCACAGTTACCGGAACAGATCACGATCCATGTCGAGGGACTCGGAGACGTCTTGTTCTGCCACGCCACACCGCGCAGCGACGAGGAGATCTTTACGCCGATCACACTACAGGAACGGCTCAACACGATTTTCGCTGGCATCGAGCAGCAGATCGTGGTGTGCGGACATACCCATATGCAGTTTGAGCGGCGAGTAGGACAGGTGCGTATTCTCAACGCAGGAAGTGTGGGGATGCCCTATGCTGATCGTCCGGGTGCGTACTGGCTGCTGCTTAAGCCAGAAGGGAGTGAGTTTCGCTGGACAGCGTACGACGCGGTGACAGCAGCACAGCTCGTGCGAGAAAGTGGTCACCCGCAGGCTCAGGAATTGGCTGAGGAGAATGTACTCAAGGTTCCAACAGCGGCGGAGGCGATGGAGGTCTTTGAACGTATGGCGGCGGGGAACTAATGGAATGACAAGGGAATAAACCGCTTTTCATATGTGTTACAATAGGTGTATGACATCAAAAAAGAATTGTATCGCTTCTGTGAGAAACGGTTTCTTCGAGCGTCAATGCATTGAGAGATGTCGGCACAGGAGCATTTTAACATGAGACTTTATGTAGGGGGACTCCCCTATCAAACAACCGAACAGGATCTTGTCGATCTTTTCGGACAAGTGGGACAGGTTAATTCGGCAACGGTTATCACTGATCGCGACAGCGGGCGAAGCAAAGGCTTCGGCTTTGTCGGGATGCTACGCGCCCGGCCGATTACGAGGCAGCACCGGTAGAGCAGGTGGAGGCGATACCGGGAGCCCTGGGCTAAGATTTTATTTCCTGATTGTACAGGGAAAAAGCGATAGCTCAGGCGTAAGACTCCGTCTTACGCCTGAGCTAGTGCTTTTTCCCTTTACAATCGGGGAATAACATCTTAGCCCAGGGCTCCCGGTATCGCCTCCACCTGCTCTACCGGTGCTGCCTCGTAATCAGCCGGGCGCGTAGCATCCTGACCGGAGGCCACACCTGCGGCGCGGAAGATGGGCGTCAGCACGAGAGCCAGCACGAAGTTGAGAACAACCGAAGACAAAGCTGAGTATATACCAAATTTTTGTCCGGCAATGTTGAACGTGAACACTGATCCAAAGTTAGCCGCGACAAACATCCCGATGCCAGCTATCATTCCAGCAGCCCAGCCAACGATCATGGCCCAGCGGTGGAACCAGTTCGTGTAAAGGCCCAGGAACACGGCGGGCAGCGTTTGAATAATCACGATGCCGCCAAGGAGCTGGAAGTTGATGATGTAAGGTGTGGGCACGAAGAGGATAAAGAGCAATGCTCCCAACTTCACCACGAGCGAGGTGATTTTTGCTACGTTGGCCTCCTCGCGCTCGCTATAGTGTGGTCGGAAGTACTCACGATAGATGTTGCGCGTGAACAGGTTGGCTGCCGCGATGGACATGATCGCGGCAGGCACCAGCGCTCCAATAGAGATGGCGGCAAAAGCGAAACCCGCGAACCAGTCTGGGAATTCCAGCGAAATGAGCGCCGGTACCGCACCATTGGAGCCGTAGGCTTTTGGCAGGGTGACATGCGCGGCAATCGCCATAAAGCCAAGCAGCGCGAGCAGCCCAAGCATCAACGAATAGATCGGTAGAAGCGCGGCGTTGCGCTTGACCACGTCACGCCCATTGCTGCTCAGTGTGGCGGTGAGCGAGTGCGGATACAAGAACAGCGCCAGTGCAGACCCTAATGCCAGTGTGGTGTAGGGGAGAAACTGTGACGGGGCAAGAAATTCATGGAATGTCGGTGTAGTGGCTGCTTTTTTATGAACAGCCGCGAAGATCGGCCCAAAACCGCCCAGCTTGATGGGAATGATGATAAGTGCCGCGAACAGCACAATGAAAATCATGGCGTCTTTGACCAGCGCGATCAAAGCTGGTGCTCGTAGGCCACTGCTATAGGTATAGGCGGCCAGAATGATAAAGGCGATAACCAGAGCCAGTTCGACATTGACGCCCATTTGCGCGATAGAGACGGCGATGCCAAACATCTGGAGGGCAATATAGGGCATGGTCGCCACAATACCAGTCAGTGCCACCAGCAGTGCAAGCGTGCCACTTCCAAATCGGCCATGCACAAAGTCGGCTGGCGTCACGTAGTTATTTTGCTTGCACACCGACCAGAACTTGGGCATCAAGACGAAGATCAGTGGATACACCAGGATGGTGTAGGGAACGGCGAAGAAGCCCTGCGCGCCTGTGGCATAGATCAGCCCAGGCACAGCCACGAACGTGTAGGCGGTGTAGAGGTCCCCGCCCAGTAGAAACCATGTAACGAGGGTACCGAAGCGGCGTCCGGCCAGGCCCCACTCGTTCAATTGGTTCAGATCGCCCCGACGCCAGCGGGCGGCTACGAAACCAAGAACCGTTACGAGCAGAAAAAAGAAAATGAAGACGGACAATGCTACCCAATTAATCATCGCTAGCCTCTCCTTTGCTCTATGGTAGAGCGAATTTCCAGGAAACGACGGAGCTTACTACTATCCGACGGCTTTTTGATAGCACATCGATCAGGCCCTCAGTGCATAGAGGACTGCCGTGATGATAGCGGTAATAATGACCCAGAGCAGTTGAAACCAGTAGAAGAACGGAACTCCGATGAACTCTGGCTGGTCAAAGTTGTAAAAAGGGGGCCAGAGCAAGACTATGAAGGGGACGAGCAGGATGAGCAAAATCCAGGGACTACTCCTTCTTTGAGGACGAGTGACCATACCTTTCTCCTTTCGTCTCTTGTACACACAAGAGCGATACTGACGGTTGAAGAGAAACGATTGGAAAAGACGATGCTACTCAGGGAGACGCGTACATAAAGCTGAGTTTATTATGTACTTCCTGTAGATATACTACGTCATTTTGTGAGAAAATGTCAATCAGAGAGCAAACATTTGGGGTTACATGCAGGTGCGCATTGCAATGCGCACCTGCATGTAACCCCAAATGTTTGCTCTCTGTTGAGAACTATTCTGTGCGTAAGGCCACGATGGGATCGAGTTTCGAGGCACGCACGGCAGGATATAGCCCGAAGACGATGCCCACCGCGGCGGAGACCCCGAAGGCCAGCAGGATGGCAGTAATGCTGGGCACAAATGGCAGATTGAAGGCCGTTACCAGGGCCAGCCCGCCAGTTAGGCCGATAATTATGCCAATGATGCCACCGGCTGCGCTGAGGATGAGTGCCTCGACCAGGAACTGGTTGCGGATATCCCGTTGCCGCGCGCCAATCGCCATACGGATGCCGATTTCCCGCGTCCGCTCCGTCACCGAGACCAGCATGATATTCATGATGCCCACACCTCCTACCGTCAGCGAGATGGCCGCGATCCCGATCAGCAGTGCTGCCAGTATAACTGTTTCTTGCTGCACCGTCTGCACCAACTGATTTGAGTTGCGCACGCGAAAATCGTCGGGCGCACCGGCTGTAATATGGTGACGCTTCTCCAACATGGCTGTAGCGGCCAGTTGAGCATTGGCGACGTTGTTAGCGTCATCTACCTGTATCTGAATCTGATCAACGAAGGTTGAGTTGCGCAGGTGACTGAGTTCAGCACTGAAAGGTACGTAGATGACATCATCAGGATTGGTGAAGCCCTGGGTGCCCTTGGATTGGAGTACCCCGACGATACGGAAAAGCTGCCCGTTGATGCGCACTGTCTGGCCGAGTGGGTTGGTAGAGGTGGGTGCAAAGAGATTATCCACCACCGTCTGTCCGATCACAGCAAGGGACGCACCTGCCGTTTCATCATTGTTGGAATACCAGGCCCCTTCGGCCAGTTGCCAGTTCTGGATGTTTTGAAAATTCGGGTAGACGCCGTAAATAGAGGTACTCCAGTTCAGATTGGCGTGGACTGCCTGGGCATGAATAAAGAGGGCGGGACTCACATTGAGAACATGTGGGACTTTAGCCAGGGCGTTGGCGTCCGCAAGGGAGAGCGATTGAGTGGCTGATCCAGTACCAGGGAAAATGAGCAGCGTGTTGGTGCCCAGGGCAGTCAGGTTCTGGTTCAACAGGGCCGAGGCCCCCTGCGTCAGGGTAATCACAGCGATCACGGCTGCTACCCCAATCACGATCCCAAGGGTGGTCAATAGAGAGCGCAGGCGATTGGCCCATAGAGCATCCATGGCACTACTGAAGCTCGCGCCGAGCATCAAGCCGCGCCTGGGCTGTCGATTGTGCTGCTGCCTGCGTTGCGTGCCAGAGGGGATGCTCTCTGGCAGGCGATCTATCAGGCCTGTATGCTCTGTCGATGGTTGTGTTGAACTGCTCATTGCTCCTCCTCTGTATGTTTATGTTGCCGTTGAGCGGGATCAGCCTCTACAAGCAGTTTCCAATCTGCCTGTGATGAGCGTGGAGCGGTTACAGGCTCATCGCGCACGATGCGCCCATCGCGAAACATTACCTGTCGCTGCGCATAGGCCGCGACATCTGCATCGTGTGTCACCAGCATAATCGTCAGGCCCCGCTGGTTCAAGGCCTGGAGTACTGCCATGATCTCCAGGCTGGTGCGGCTGTCCAGGTTGCCGGTCGGTTCGTCGGCCAGCAAAAGCGATGGATCGTTGACCAATGCCCGCGCAATGGCTACCCTTTGCTGTTGTCCGCCGGAGAGTTCTGCTGGCTTGTGGTGCGTGCGCGCTTCCAGCCCTACCAGTTTGAGTGCCTTGCGTGCGCGATACTGCCGTTCATCCCTGGAATAGCCTGCATAGATTAGTGGCAGCATCACATTCTTGAGCGCGGTCGCACGCGCCAGCAGGTTAAATCCTTGAAACACAAAACCGATGCGGCGATTGCGAATGTCTGCCAGTTCATCCGCGGACATGTTGCTGACCGCTCTACCCGTCAGCCAGTACTCGCCACTTGTTGGACGGTCAAGACACCCGACAAGGTTCATCAACGTCGATTTCCCTGAACCTGAAGGCCCCATGATTGCCACAAATTCACCGCGCTGCACCTCCAATGAGACCCCGCGCAGAGCTCGTACTCGTGTCTTCCCCAACTCGTAGGTCTTTGTAATGTTGCGTATGGCAATCACAGGCGTAGAGACATTTTTTACGGGTATGCCGTTTTCACTACCTGCATCAGTTTTTTCGGATATTGTAAGCGTCTCATGAGCAGCCGGGGAGTCCTGGCTGTTTTGAGACAAGGATTGGAAATAGGGCGACGCAAGCGTCCCCACCTCTCATCCTCTCTACCCCCGCCCCTACGGGTATCGGTCCATCCTTTACTTGACGCTTATAGGGCGACGCAAGCGTCCCCACCTCTCATCCTCTCTACCCCCGCCCCTACGGGTATCGGTCCATCCTTTACTTGACGCTTATAGGGCATGCACTCCCGCTCCCCACCATGCCACCCGTTCTTATCCATTCGGACCACCACCACCGCCGCTGCCGGGGTTCAAGCGCGTGCCGGGTGAGGTGGTATTCTGCCCCAGCGTGATTACTTCACCCTCTGAGAGACCTGCCAGAACTTCATACGATACTCCATCTGCCAGGCCCACCACAATCGGCTTGACTATCCACTTACCATTAGTTTGCTCAAGCACGATAGCGGCTGTCGGGTTATCTTTGGAGACATCGATACTTCCTCCCTGGAGTCCGGCCAGCATTTGCTGAGCCTGGGCCAGTGCGGCATTACGATCGCTGCTCGTTACCAGCGTTGAGGATTGGGCGAAGTTAATGGCCTCCTGGGGAATAAATAGAACATTGGAGCGTGTCTGCGTAGTAATCGTCACGGTAGCGGTCATCCCTGGCAGTACATTTGCCCCTTGCAGCCCTTTCATATCCACATTGATGGTCACAGGATAGGTCACTACATTCGAAACACTCTGCCCCTGGGGCGAGATTGCGCTGACCGTGCCATTAAATGTGCGACCGCTATAGGCCGTGACTGTAAATTGTGCTGGCTGCCCCACCGCGATGCCGCCGATGTCGCTCTCGTTGACATTGGCCTGTATTTGGAGATTGGACGAGTCCACTATCTGAATGAAGCTTCCAATGCTACTGGTGGGCGTGCCTCCCACTGCCCCGTTAATCGCCGTCACCACACCGGCATGGGGTGCTTTGAGCGTGGCATTGTTGAGATTATCCTGGGCGGTGTTGACCTGGTCCTGGGCTATGTTGATGGCATCCTGGGTGCCAAAATCCTTCTGTTGTTGCAGGGAGGCCTGCGCCTGGTTGAGTGCATCTTGCAGGGCTGTAGCATCCAGTTTTGCCAGCACCTGCCCAGATGTGACCGACTGGCCCACCTTTACATCGATTTCAGTAATTTTGCCTGTGGCTACAAAATCGGCGTTGTAGACCGTACCCTGCACGGGGCCAGTTGCACTGACCACCAGGGAGAGATTCCCTTGAGTGACGGCGTTGGTCAGGTACGTCACTCGTTGAGCGCGCAGACCGCGCAAAGCGAAAAAGGCTGTGGGCACCAGAATAATGATCAGCAGTGCCACGATAATGCCAATCAACCAACCGCGGCGTTTCGCTCTTTTCTGCCTCGCCAGGTGCTTCTCGTGAAGATCGGTTTCGTCATCGTCAGTGAAATTCGGTAAATCGAGATGCTTATGCTCAGGTTTTTGCTCCAACATAGTGAGTCGAGCTCCTTTTAGTTAGTAGATCAAGAATTGCTGTTTTGTGGTTGCATTGTTGCAGGAGGTGTCGCTGCCGTCGGCAGCGACACCTCCTGCAACAATGCAACCACAAAACACTCCTGCATATCAGGTTAGTTACCCATAAATTAAATCCGCTCGTTATACTGATATAATATATACTACTATACGACACCGGAGTAAGGAATGTTAGAACCAGGAAGGGGACAGATATATGGTAGTACAGGTGCATGGTTTTGACTGGGAAGTCTATGAAAAGCGAGTCATGCCCGCCTTTGCACGCTGGTTAATCGAGAATCACGAGATCGACGTCTCCCGGCTATTTGAGCAAACCCGCTGCGCTCTCGAAGAACGCTTTCTGCCAGCTCCCATGCAGCAACTGCGGGTCTGGCCACGAGCCAGTACCTTTGTCAACAGCCTTCCGCGAGGGCCACATAGCCGTAAAGAATATAGCAAACTCTGTAATGTTGCCCAGTTCACCGCCCTCGGCGACCGCTACCTGCACAACCACGCTCCCCACCTTTACCAGGATTCCAGTGCCTTGCGCACTGTCTGGGGTGCAATCATCGAAAAATATTGCTTACCCTGGATACAGCCGGCGAGCGAGGCCCTCAACGCTGAACACTTCGCCACTGCCAGTGAAGCTGAGGCAGATGAAAGTGAGCAAACTGATCGCGGCGAACTGGTTTCCCTACTCTTCGCTGCAGGCCTGGCTGACCTGGCGCAGGAGGTAAGCGAGCAAAGCACAGCCATAGAACATAGCGACTGGGAGGCTGTGGGGACTGTGGGGGCTGCAGGGAGTGCAGGGAGTGCAGGGAGTGTAGGAACCGCGATGAACGAGGGAATCGTGGAGACTGGAGAGACAGACGACGACCATCCCGGCGGGAGTGGAAGAAAGAACGTACGCGCACCCCTGGTCGGAGCACATGGCTCTGAAGATACTGACGAGGGTGAGGCAAATGAGACAGATTTTTACGCGGACGAAGAGCAGGGCGATGTGACCAGGCCGCGAGGCATTCTCATCGGGCAGCATCCCAACACACTCCACCTGCGAGGCTGGCTGGCCGCTACATCGGTACGCGCCATGGCCCTCTTTGAATACCTGGCCTGTGGCCGCCGCCGTATGCCCTTTGGCTGCGAGACCGGGGAGCCGTTTGGGGCCTATTGTGGGTATTTGACCCCCCATGAAGTCTGGCAACTCGCCACAAGCTTGCGCGGAGTGCAGCCTCCTGATCAGTCCCTGGCTGAAGAAGCGTACCAACGTTTCTGCCAGCAACAAACAGCCGAGAGCCAGGATATGTACCTGCTGGTGGATGAAGTGCTGCCAACCTATGCTCTTGAGTTTCTGCAAGCTGTACGAAGAGCCGCCATCCAGGGCCTTGGCTTGATTTGTAGTGTAGAGTAGGGAATCATGTTTGAATTGAACAAGCGGCAGCAGAGCTGTCGCCCGTTCTGCCGCTTGTTCAATTCAAAACAGTCGCGAACATTCATCATGCCAGCCACCTGGGATACCACTCATATTGCCTCCTGATTGTAAGAAACTAAACAAAGCCTGAAAATCGAATGTTGGACCAGGACACCTTGATCTATCACCAGGACGCATTGATGCATGACTGCGTATTTGATTTGGCGACAAGCTATATTTTTGTACTAACCACAAGTTCAGTTTGTTTGAGGCATCTATTTGCTCTGGTGTCATTGTTTGTGAATTGTCGTTTGTCCAGTCTTCATGCTCAATTGAGATGGTGCATACGTTCAGGTTTCTATACTTCGATAGAAGCCTATCCCAGTATATGTCATGTCCAGGTTGTAGGCAGCAATTTGCCCCCGCTCCGTCTTTGAGTAGCACTACTTGAATGACAGACCCATCTCTGCCTACTACGAAATGGGCTGACTTATGGTTTTTCACATCGTTGTGAAATCCCTGTGCAATGCTCGTTGCGGTACATTGGCCGCCGCAAGCTGTCTTGTGATCGACTATGGTTAAATCACCGTTGGGTACCGATAGTAACGCATCCGTAAATACCCATGCGGGATCTTCGATTATCATGTCTATTGCACCTGGATAGTCTACAGCCATTTCAATAACTCCTTCTTTGTTAGACAATGTTGCCACTCCAAAAATAGGATTTCATCAATATGGATGTTCTCTTTCTCCCTTTTCTGCGTCCCACCAATCCCTGTTTGAAGGGTTCTTCAACCAATAATAATCTTTCCTGTCGACTATTTCAAGTCGTCGTCATAGCAGTCCTCTTGATACATGAACAGAAGATATGGTATGCTCTTTTGTAGTGAACAGATACTTCTTCTTCAACCAAATAGTAACGCGGTTGCAACACAAACAGTCGCCGTTCTCTTACGTTCCTGACACCTGACCGTTTGTGGTAGGGAGTGTTGTCTGTTCTCTGGGACATCCCCCTCCCCCTCCACTCATCGCGCACGCGCCCCACCGCGCACATCATCAGTGACTTGTTCTCCCAGAAAGCGAGTTCTTTGCAAGAACTTCGCTAACCATCCTTTACATTGGCAAGAAAAGCACAAGAGGAGGAAATTCAACTGATGACACAGGAAATGCCAGACGTTTTGATGTACGTCGAGGCCATGGGCTGTCCCACTACCTGCCAGCATTGCTGGGCGGTGGGTCGCCCCTATCAGGCCATGCCCCTGGAGGAGATCTCCTGGGTCTTACACGAAGTGCGTCGCTTCTGCGATGCACACGATCTCACGGTCGATGGCTATCCCATGCACGAAGTCGCCGCTCATCTCCAGGCTGCGCACGTAATGAGGCTCTTCCATGATCTCTGGAATGTCGTGGAAGAGCCGGTGCCGACGACCGGGGTCCCGCTGGCGACACGAGACGACTGGCGCGAGTTTCTGGAGACCTTGCGCTCTCTGGGAACATCCACGCTGTGGTTTGCCTTCCACGGTGCCAACGAGGTACACGACCGGGCCGTGCTGCGCGAGGGCGCGTACCGCGAGAGCCTGCGTGCGGTCGGACTGGCTCGCGAGGCGGGGATGAGGGCTGGCTGCAACCTCTTTCTTACCAAAGAGAACATCCATCAATTTGACCAGCTCGTCGCGGACCTGCAACACGCAGGTATACAGGAGATCATGCCAGGGGTGTATGGCTTTCTACCCAACTCGCGTGGCCGCCATAGCGAACCCCTGCGACCGGAAT
>WNFF01002380.1_pt1 | contig 15409 bp, 11 predicted proteins | sample 5400441 | NCBI WGS metagenome assembly WNFF01 (sample SAMN13153345, study PRJNA577476) | soil metagenome | isolation source: 120 cm saprolite under Douglas fir tree site 2 hole 3 replicate 1 | place: USA:California | collected 2015-04-18 | reverse complement strand
CGAAACCGCACTTTGCCACGAATCTGAGGACTCAAGCAACCCTACATCATTACCATCTGGGTGGGGAGGAGGTCAATGCGCATTGCAAGGACGCTGCGGGCGCCGCTTGGCGATCAAATGCGTTCCAGCTAAGCAATACGTGTTTCGCTACCTTGTACTTGCCGATTTCCCGTTCGTCGTGCGAAGGGATCCGATAATGCAAAAGGGGAAAGTGTCCGGCACAGGACTATGATTCAGGAACTGCAAACAACGGAACGGCCGTCACCCAAAAGCGATTGGAAGATGAGGCTGGTCTCCAGCGCTATCGGCTTCCTGGTGGCTGCGGCTGGAGCGGGCGGTTGGTTTTACTATTATTCGCGGCTCCAGGACGTGCCGCCACCACCTTCGCTCCGGCCGGTGCAAGCCTATCGACCCTTTGCGAAGATTATGGCTGCGCCCCAAGCAGTTACCACGCCAGGCGCGGTCGCGCCCGTCGAGCCCTCTTCCCGGCTAAGCAACGTGCCCGAAAGACTGGTCTATCACATACTAGAACAGCGTCACCTGGACGACTTCCTTGAGGAGTCGAAGAAAAAGGTTCTGGATGCATTGGCTCCGGTATTTCCAGAACTTCAGTCTGTTTTAGGTGTTCAGACAACGAAGAGCAATGACCCCACGTATCGCCGCGCTGTTTTCCAACTTCTCGAGGAAGCGGAGAAAAGGCCGGCAAATCAGCGCCCCGTGATCTATTTCGCGGCGGATATGGTGGCTCGGCAAATTTGGTGCGATTTCCAGAACAAAGCAGAATGCGTTCAACTCCGCGTGGACTTCGCGCGATACCAGCTGACGCTGGCGGGTGACGAGCTCGGCGGAGTCTTCATCTATCCGCACGACCTTCTTTGGCGCCTCTGGCGCGATTACCCAGCGACAGACTGGGGAGAGCGGGCGTTCGTTCTGCTGTTGAATATGGGTTGGGATACCAGCGCCACTTGCGCGAAGGGCAGTGACCAAACCCGGGAAGTGATCCGCCAAGGGGAGTCTTTCCTGCAAGAGCGGCCCAGCAGCCCGAACCGAGGGACTGTCACACTATTGGTTGCCGAAGCGTATGCTTCGCGGTGGTCGTTGAGCAACGAGCCGGCGGGCAGCGGGATGTCGGATTACGTTGACCCGAAAGAATTCCGGGAGGGTGCCGAGGAAGCGCGAGTCAAGGCCATCGGCTATTTCGAGGAAGTCGTGCGACTGGCGCCAGAAACAAGCCTCAGCCGATTTGCGCTGGAAGTCCTGCCTCCGCTGCGGGATAAAGAGATCCTCGACAATTACAGATTTTATTGCGTGTACGATTAGCGAAAGAACGCCCTTACGCGCGGGCCGCTCAATGGTCCCCGCTCTCGCTCTTCAACCCCAGTGCTGCGATCGAGATGCGCGTCAATTCCCGCACGTGGGATTGACACTCCGCATCCTGGAGCGGCAAGGCGCTTGCCGCGCGATAACAAGCCAGCGCTTGCTGCTTGCGGCCAAGTTTGGCATAGAGGTCGCCGCGGGCCAGTTGAAACAGCGGATTTTCGGGGTACTTCTCAACGAGCGGGGTGAGGACCGCGAGCGCTTTTTCATACTGCTGATCGTAACGATGGAGATTGAGCGCAAGATAAAAGCGCGCGACATTGGAGGTGAGCTGGCCGTGGGCGATGGCGTTTTCGAGAAGGCGCACCCCGTCTTGCTTTGAGCCGCCGGGGATGCCCATGAAAAAGCGCAAGATCCGGGCGAGGCTACCGAGGGTGTCCACGTAATAGTTGTAAAGACCCAAGCCGAGGTCGGCGTCGGCGAGATCGGGGTCAAGAGCCTTGGCGCGGAGGAGATGTTCGCGGGCGCGCACACCGGCGCGGGCCGCGTAGCGATTTTCGGCACGCAGTCCATAAAGGCGGGCAGCAGAGGCTTCCGCCATGCCGGCATAAAATTGCATTTCCGCGGATTCGCCCTGCCTGATTTGCGCTTCCGCCATCGACAAGGCCATTGCCGTGAGTTCGAGGTAGCGCTGATCCCCCGCCAGCTTGGGGCGCCGCCGGGCGTCGCTCATTCCATATTTGAAATCGGCGGAAGTACACCAGATGCGCCACCACAACGCTTCCGTTTCCAAAAGATAGCCCATAGGATGGTTGGGTCTTTCCCCTTGCATGCGCTTGGCGGCTTCCACCGCTCCCTGGAGGTCGAAGGAATAGATTCTGTCGAGGATGGCGGGGGCCTCGGACGGCAAAGTGATATGCGATGGCTGCGCGGAGATGGCCAGAGGGGGCAGGAGGAGCAGGCAAGCGAGGCTGGCAAGTCGAGCTATACGCGAAGCATTCATGGTTCCCGTCCGGGAGATAGCGCGCGCAGCCTCAGGCTTTGCGCCGGACGAGTTTAAGCTGTTCCAGAAGAGTGTGAAATGGTTTTTGCGGCAGGAATCTTGGTTAGCCGGGGCGCTGTCCATTTGATATTCTCGGCGGACCCGTGAAGACGAACAACAATGCGACCGGCGCCGCCCTGGAGCGCGGACTGGGCCTGAAAGAGGCGGTCGCGCTGAACATGATCGAAATCGTGGGGATCGGCCCGTTTGTGGTCAGCTCGCTGGTGATTCGAGCGATGGGCGGGCCGCAGGCGTTGATCGCGTGGCTGGCTGGCGCGCTATTGGCGACCCTGGATGCCTTTGTATGGTCCGAGCTTGGCGCGGCGATGCCGAGAGCGGGCGGCACATACGTTTTCTTACGAGAAGCCTACGGTCCGCAGCGGTGGGGCCGGCTGATGTCGTTTTTGTTCGTGTGGCAAACATTGGTGCAAGCGCCGCTTTCCGTGGCGTCGGCGTCGATCGGTTTCGCAAAGTATGCGGGATATCTCTACCCCTTCACGCCGCTGGAGGCGAAGGCCATTTCGGGGGGGCTGGTGATCCTCATCGTGATTCTTCTGTACCGACGGATCGCGACGATCGGAAAAATTTCCGTTTTGCTGTGGATCGGCGTGGTGGGAACGATGCTATGGCTGATCTGGGGCGGGGCTACGCATTTCAACGCAAAGATTGCTTTCGATTTTCCACCGGGGGCTTTCGATCTGTCGTGGGTGTGGTTCGCGGGACTTGGCTCCGCGATGGTCAGCACGATCTACAGCTACTGGGGCTACTACAACATTTGCCATCTCGGCAGCGAGATAAAGGATCCGGAAAAAAATATTCCCCGGGGGATTTTTCTTTCCGTGCTGGGCATTGCCGTGCTGTATCTGGCGATGCAAACGAGCATCCTGGGAGTGGTGCCGTGGCGCGAGGCGCAGAATTCCGATTTTATTGCCAGCTTGTTCGTTGAAAAATTGTACGGGCAAGCGGCGGCGCGCTTCGTGACGGGAATGATTTTGTGGATTGCCGTCGCCTCCGCGTTCTCCGTGTTGCTGGGCGCTTCACGCGTGCCCTATTCGGCGGCGCAAGACGGCAATTTTTTCCCGGTGTTCGGCAAGGTTCATCCCACGAAACATTTTCCGCATGTTTCATTGTTGGTTCTTGCCGGACTCGCGTTGATCTTCAGCATTTCCTTGAAACTGAAGCAAGCCATCGCGGGAATTCTCGCCATGAGGCTGCTGGTGCAATTCATCGGGCAGGCGGTGGGAGTGATTTTGCTCCGGCGGCGCAAGGGCACGCAAGGCTTGCCGTTCAAAATGTGGCTTTATCCTCTGCCTGCGGTTCTGACGATGATCGGCTGGGCGTGGCTCTTCTGGCAGACCGGGCCGACGCGAAAGTGGGGGCTTGCGGAAATCGCCCTGGGAGCTTTGGCGTTTCTAATTCGCGCGCGGGAAGTGAGACAATGGCCGTTTGGGAGTTCGCCGCCGGCGGTTGCCGGATCACAGTAAGAATTCTTAGCTGCCTTGCGCTGGAGGTTGCGTGATTTCATTTTTTCAACGTATGGCGATTTGCATTCTGATCGGCGGGGCAGCCGCTGCGCTTTTAGCCCCTTCCGCGCTCGCGCAATTTCCTCCCGCGCCAGGGACAGGTCCCGGCCTGCCGGAAACGATTGAGGCGATAGAAAGCGCCCGAGTTACCACGCGAATCCTTTTCGTGACGGCTCACCCGGACGATGAGGACGCCGCAACGCTCACTTATCTTGCACGCGGGTTGCATGCGGAAGTCGGGCTGCTGACTTTGACGCGCGGCGAGGGCGGGCAGAACGACCTGGGCCCCGAACAAGCCCCGCAACTGGGATTGATCCGCACGCAGGAATTGTTGGGCGCCACGCGGGCCTATGGCGTGAGGCTGTACTTTACGCGAGCCAAAGATTTCGGCTACTCGAAGACGCCGGAGGAAACGGAGCGCGTCTGGGGCGACCAGGTCCTTGAAGACATGGTCCGCGTGATCCGCGCATTTCGCCCAAACATGGTGATCAACGGCTGGGGCGGCGTGCACGGCGGCCACGGACATCATCAAGCCTCGGGATTGCTTACGCCGAAGGCGGTGCAACTTGCGGCGGATTCTTCGTTCAAGCTGCACGGCCCCTCTGCGGAAGAAGAGGACTTGGCGCCCTGGGGCGACCGAAAGCCTATGATCGTGGTGGACCTCGACCGCAGCGACGCCCCCAAAGGTTACTTGCTCCCTGTCGATCAGATTTCGCCGCTCTACGGAAAATCCTGGCGGGAAATAGGACTCGATGGGTTTGCCAATCATCACTCGCAAGGAATCACCGGTTTTCTGAACTCGCCGTTCCTGCGCCGCCCCATCGCGCTCCGGCGCGAGGACGGCGCGCAACTTGATCCTGCCTTGCTGGCACAACCGCTTGGCCCGCTGGATGAAGACTACGAAATGGGAAACATGGGCGTGGACCCGCTCATGCGCTCAGTGGACGTCGCACTGGTGGCGGCGCGCGATGCGGCCTTGCGGCTCGATTGGAAGGCGGCCGCGAATTCCCTGGTTGCGGCCGGGAGAAAAATCAATGAAGTGCCCGTGCCTTCCATTTCGTACCAGGTTCCCGCCCCGGTCGTCTCCCTAGCGCGCAGCCTGAAGCACAAACGGGAAAAAATCGACGCGGCCCTGGCTCTCGTCTCCGGGCTGCGCATGGACGCGCTGGCCGATCGCGGCGAACTGGTCTCCGGAGAAACGTTCACGGTCCGCGTGGACTCTCATCACCGCGGGGAAATAACGGGAGAATTCAAGAAGCCCGTGCTGTTGCTTCCCAGCGATTGGAGTCTCACTAAAGAAGAAGCTGAGCCCGGCGGAGCCGCGCGCTTCACCATTTCTGCCGGACCGAATTCGCAACGCCTGCCGGCCTCTACGCTCGCGATTCTGCCGGAACCTCCACCCATCGCCACGGCCAGCCAGGAAGCCTTGATCGATGGTTATTCGTTCTCGATCAGCTCGCCGGTGATGAATATCCACGCGACTTCCACGCGCGCGGACCGCATGCCCCTGCGAATGGTTCCCGCCTACACGCTGGCGGTCGAGCCAAATCAAGCCGTCGAGATTGCCGGCAAGCCGGGTAAGCCGTTCGACGTGCTGCTCCGCGTGCATTCCTATGCCACGCAAGCAGGCGAAGTTCGCGCGGGGCTGACCGTGCCGCGAGGATGGAAAACGGGCGCACCCGTGCCCTTGAAGTTCGAGGGAGCGGGCGACCGCTACGCGCGCTTGACGGTGACACCGCCAGTAAAGCTCCTCAAAGGAAATTTCAAGATTTCGGCACACGTGGAACGCGCGGCCGACCACGCCCATGGCGACAGGGCGGAAAAGTTCACCACTTCTCTGGAACCCTTGCCGACGCTTCCGACGCAATTTTGGAGCGAGCCGGCCCAGTGCGCCGTGCACGCGTTTGACGTGCTGGTCCCCGCGAATTTCCGCGTCGGCTATGTCACGGCGGAAAGCGAACCAGTGCCGGAAGCGCTGCAGCGCCTGGGCATTCGCGTCGAGATGCTGGACGCGGTGGCGCTGGCCTTCCGGGACTTGTCCCCCTTCAACGCCATCGTAGTCGGCGTGCGCACTTACGAACTGCGCCCGGACTTGCCTGGAGCGAATCAGCGTCTGCTGGATTACGTTTCCAATGGTGGAACGCTGGTAGTGCAATACCAGCGCGACTTTGCCTGGGACAAATTCCACTATGCGCCGTATCCCGCCTTGATCTCGCCCCCGGCTCCTCCTGCAAAGGAGGGGGCGCCGCCGGTCGTTCGCCCTCTTCCCCGCATCACCGACGAGAATTCTCCCGTGAAGTTCCTGAAACCGGATGATCCGCTGCTCAATCGTCCAAACAAAATTACCCAGGACGACTTCAAGGGCTGGGTGCAAGAGCGGGGCCTTTATTTCTGGACGGAGTTCGACCCACAGTACACGCCGCTCCTGGCCATGCACGATCCCGGCGAGCCCGACCTCAACGGCGGACTCGTCTACGCCCATGTCGGTAAGGGCACTTACATCTACACGGGCTTGGCCTTCTTCCGGCAATTGCCCGAAGGTGTCCCCGGGGCTTACCGGCTTTTCGTCAATTTGCTCAGCACGTCGCCGAGCCCCGGAGCACGGCCGGCCACGAAAAAACGAAAAAAACCTCGGGCCTGAAAGCCCATCTGCGATTGCCTGGGACAAGTAAATCAACGGGGCACATCGCTTCCGCGCACAAATCCCCGTGCTATTCTCTTGAGCCGAGGGGTGCAATGCGAATGATCATTCATCATCGGACCTGGTTCACCGGGCGAGCGGCTCACAAGTTCATTCTATTGTTGCTGGCATCCGCTTTCTCCTTGGCTTGCGTTTCTCCCGTCGCGGCACAGAAAAAAAAGAAGCCCGAGCAGCCTCCGCCCGCGGACAGCTCCAAAATGCTGGTTTCCATGAGCGACGAACAGCAAATCGATTACACGCTCTCGGAAATGCTGGGCGCCTGGCAGCTCGGGGACGTCGAAAAGCTGCGCCAGGACTATGCCGACGACGTTGCGGTCGTGAATGGCTCGTGGGCGCCGCCTGTTCTGGGGTGGACCAACTATCTCGCCATTTACCAGCAGCAGCGCTCCCGCATGCAGCAGGTGCGCATGGACCGCTTCAATACCTACATCAAAGTGAGCGGCGCGGTGGGCTGGGCGTGCTACCAATGGGAATTCGCGGGAGTTGTGGACGGCCAGCAGAAGGAATCCCAAGGCCAGACCACAGTGGTGCTAGAGAAACGCAACAACCACTGGGTCATCGTGCTGAACCACACTTCGCTCGCCCCGCGGCCCCCGCAAGCCACTCCCGCAAGCGCCCCTTCCGTTCCAACGCAGCCGGCGAAGCCGACTCCGCGCTGAAGCCAGCCTGCTAACCAGGCCGAGCCAGCGAACTAGAAGAGGCCCTTCAGCCCTTCCTTAAGCCACATTCCGGCAATCAGCAACAGCAGAACGCCTGCCAGGATGCCCGTACCCATGATGGGCTTTGAGAGGGCCTCGATCTTGGCCACAAGCTCACGCTGCTCCTTGGCCATATGCTCTTCTGCCGCATCGAGGAAGATTTGGTCGTCCTCGTGGCTTGCGAGGAGGCTTCGCCGAAGCACGAGAACCAAGAATACGGCAAATACGACTCCCCAGGCGATTAGCATATAAAGAAGTGGCCCCGTAAGTGATTCCATGGTGACCTCCCGTTGGAACCGACCCGCAGTGCCGGGCCGGCAAGGGGTTACTTGCGTTCTATAGGCGGGAGTATAGCACTCTGGATTTAAAATTCTAGTCCCGACGATTGAAAAGACAGATGCCAGACCGTATCGTTCGTCAGCTGAATTCCTGGGCCGGAGCGCCACTGGTTGCCGGGCAAAATCAACATCCTAAAGGGGATTCCCGCTTGAGCAAACTGCTGACGGCGAGTATGAATGGTTAGCAAACGCCAAACAAAAACGCCGCTTCCCGGGGCTTCAGCCTCTCCCAAGTGCCGTGGTTGCGTTGACAAAGGGGGAACCGCCGGGCAGAATGAAAATGCTTCCTGTATGTGTGACTCCCGCTGCGCCCGGGTCAGCAGATCAGGAACCGCCCCGATCTGGTCGGGGCGAGCTTGCATTTGTGCCCGAATGGCGGAATTGGCAGACGCGCTGCGTTCAGGTCGCAGTTCTCGCAAGGGAGTGGAGGTTCGAGTCCTCTTTCGGGCACCATCTTTTCAACGAACCTGACGGCTCCTAGTGAACATCGGTTGACCAGCCCATTGTTCAGTGCCATCTCGTTCAAGCGGCGCTGGCCCCCGCATTCTCAATTGTCCGGAGCCCGGTTTCTTGACTATGAAAGAAACACGTCCGATTTTGAGGAAAGCTAAGAGCCAAGAAAATGACCATCCAAAGCATGAACGTAAGGTTAGGGCGCTTTATTCTTCTCATTTACTGGTTGGTAGCATGCCGTCGGAAGTCCACAGTGAATTCCAGAGCTTTGAGATAATCGTGAATAGGTGCCGTCTGATCGCTTTCCGTTAGTTGGGACTGGATGCATTCTCTTCCATCTCTCGACGGAAGTTGTGGCTCACAATCCTTTTCAGGCGATCGAGACAGTCTTGAGGAGGCGATATGTCTGCTCCGCAGGGCCACTCGGGAATCGTCCTTGTAGCCGATGACAACGAAGCCAACCGCGAACTGCTCTCCGCTTTGCTGAGCGCAGAGGGTTACCAGGTCGTCTGTGCAGCGGACGGCCAGCAAGCACTGGCTCGGGTGAACAGCGGCTCGATTGATCTCGCGTTGCTGGATGTGGTGATGCCTCGCCCGACGGGATTCGAGGTTTGTCAAGCGATGAAGTCCAAGCCGGAAACCCGCTTGATTCCCGTTATACTACTCACCAGTTTGAACAGCGACGCCGACCGCATCCACGGAATCATGTGCGGCGCCGATGATTTCCTCAACAAGCCCGTGAATAAGCATGAGCTGCTGGCTCGCGCGCATTCCCTGTTGCGCTTAAAACAATTTACTGACGAGCTGGACAACGCCGAGACCGTACTGTTCAGTCTCGCCCTGAGCATCGAGGCGAAGGACCCGTATACCGAGGGCCATTGCGACCGCCTTTCGAAATATTCCGTTGCGCTGGGGGAGAAGCTCGGGTTGTCCCAGGATCTGCGCGTCGCTCTGCGCCGAGGCGGTCTCGTTCACGATATCGGTAAGTTGTCCGTACCAGAGAGCATTCTGCTCAAACCCGGACCGTTGACTCCGGAAGAACGAAAAATCATGGAGCAGCACACCGTGATAGGTGAAAAAATTTGCACACCGCTGCGATCCTTCCGCCACGTGCTGCCGATCATTCGCCACCATCACGAAAAGTGGGACGGTTCCGGATACCCGGATGGGCTGAAAGGTGAACAAATTCCGCTAACCGCGCGCATCCTTCAAGTCACGGACATCTATGACGCACTTACCACCGACCGGCCCTATCGCAAGGCTCTTCCCGTGGAAAAAGCCCTGGCCATCATGCGGGAAGAAGTAAAGCGCGGCTGGTGGGATGGTTCTATCTTGGACGAATTCGAGGCTGTCGTTCATGGCTACGAGCCGGTGCATCCGGCAGGATCCCGTAGCTAATGTCTTCTGCCAAGACTCCTTGGCAGGATGGTGGAAAGATGAAATGGAAAATGGGAAATCGCCTGGTTTTTGGGGGATTCGCAATAGCAACGGCCATTCTGGTATTCGTTGGATGGCAATCCTATCAGAACACGGCCCGATTCGCTGAAGCTTCCGAGTGGCGGAAGCACACCTACGAGGTTCTATGGAATCTTGATGAGACGGTGGCCCAGCTCGTTGACGCGGAAACAGGACAGCGAGGCTATCTCCTCACGGGGGAAGAGTCCTACCTCGAGCCGTACCGTGCGGCGATTAAGAATATCGACCAGACAATCCGGGACCTTAAGAGTCTCACTTCCGACAATCCGAATCAGCAAAAACGCATCCAGATACTGGAGCCGCTGGTAGAAAAAAAATTGACCGAGCTTCAGCGGACCATCGATCTCCGCAAAAAGGAAGGTTTGACTGCCGCAAACCGCGTCGTCCTGGAGGGATCCGGAAAACAGGCGATGGACCAGATCCGCGCCGTCGTTGCGGAAATGATGAAGGAAGAGGAGTATCTCCTGAAGCTTCGCACGCAAAAAACGAATGAGAGTGTGGCCCGGTCGGTGCGCACTATCCTCACCGGCACCCTGCTGAGCATTTCATTACTGGTGCTGTGTTTCTGGCTTTTGCAACGCGAGCTGTCCGAACGTAAAAAGGCGCAAGAGGCACTGGCAAGAAGTGAAAAGTGGTTTTCGACCACTCTTGCGAGCATTGGTGACGCGGTGATCGCCACGGACATGAACGGCGGCGTGACCTTCATGAATTCCGTCGCCCAGTCCCTCACTGGGTGGAGTCAAGTAGAAGCCACCGGCAAGTCCATGGATCTTGTATTTGACATCGTGAACAAGGAGACTCGCCGCCCCGTCGAGAACCCTGTCAAGAAAGTCTTCCGCGAGGGAAAGGTCGTCGGTCTCGCCGACCATACGCTCTTGCTCTCGAAAAACGGCAAGGAATTCGACATTGAAGACAGTGCGGCGCCCATTCTGACGGATACAGGAGAAGGGTTTGGCGTTGTGCTCGTTTTTCGGGACATCACTGAAAAGAAACTGGCAGACGAGGAGACAAAGCGGCAGAAGGAGTTACTGCGATTGATTCTGGAAAGCATTGCTGATGGTGTGGTAGTGGCCGATTCGAATGGGAAGTTTCTCCTCTTTAATGCGGCCGCGGAGCACGTCCTGGGCATCGGTGCGACGGACACGACACCCAGCCAGTGGTCCGATCAGTATGGCAGCTATTTACCTGACGGCGTGACCTTGTATCCGCCCAACGACCTGCCCTTGGTGCGGGCAATGCGGGGCGAGACTGTTGACGCAGTAGAGCTCTTCATCCGCAACGCGAAAGTGCCGGACGGCCGTTTAATCAGAATTACGGGCGGACCTCTCAAAGGTGCGGATGGCGCACTGCAGGGGGGGGTCGTCGTGTTTCACGATATCACTTTGCAAAAGCGCGCTCAGGAAGTCCTCGTCCAAGCGAAAGAAGAGGCAGTACGCGCCAGTAAGTTTAAGGATCAATTCCTATCTACGATGAGCCATGAGCTGCGCACTCCTCTTAACGCGGTTCTGGGCTTTTCCGACCTTCTCGCTGACGAGCGTTACGGCCCGCTGAATGATCGCCAGCAACGCTACGTCAGTCACATACATACCGGCGGGAAACACCTTCTCAAACTAATCAGCGATATTCTTGACCTTTCCAAAATTGAAGCGGGCAGAATGGAGCTTACCCGCGAAGATGTGACAGTCGCATCTGCCTTTAGCGAAGTGATCAGCGCCCTTTACCCATTGGCGGAAAAGAAATCGCAAGCCTTACTCCAACAGGTCGCGCCCAATCTCCATGTTCACGCCGACGCGATGCGATTTAAGCAAGTGCTTATGAATCTTGCTGGCAACGCCATCAAATTCACACCGGAGGGTGGCCGGATCGAGCTGGCCGCCCGTCAGGTGGATGATCAAGTCAGGGTGGAAGTGCGCGACAGTGGCCCAGGAATTCCACCGGAACAGCAACAGCGTATCTTCGAAGCGTTCTTCCGCCTGACAGAAACGGGTAGCGCCACCGAGGGCACAGGCCTGGGACTGGCCATCACTGCGCGCCTCGTCGAGCTGCATGGCGGCAAACTGGGGATCGAAAGCCAGCTCGGCGAGGGAACCTGCTTCTATTTTGTACTTCCCCTCGTTGCGATCATTCCGGATCAGCCCACTCAAACGTCTATACCCATGCCAAGGGCACGCAAAGCCCCGCGGATTCTTATCGTTGAGGACAATGCCGCGACGGGACAGCTCATCCAATCGCAACTCACTTCTTCAGGCTATGAGACCACGAGATGCGACAAGCCGGAACGCGCCACGGACATGGCCGCTGAACTTCAGCCGGATGCCATCACTCTGGACCTCCTCATGCAGCCGGTCCACGGGCTGGAGGTTCTGCTGCAGTTGAAAAATGACTCGCGCACGTCAAAGATCCCCGTCATTGTCGTGACCATCGTGGATCAGCCTGGCGTTGGAACCGCTCTCGGCGCCGACGAGTATTTGATTAAACCCGTGGACAAGGCGACGTTACTTGCAGCTGTGGAGCGCTGCCTAAGGTCTCGCGGTGGCGCAGCGCCGGCAAGGACCATTCTGGTGGTAGAAGACGATGTATCCACCCTTGAGATGATTGTGGAGCTGCTCAGAGTGTACGGCTATGCAGTGAGCACCGCAACGGATGGCGCCCAGGCCCGTGCCAGCGTAGCGCAGTCTCTGCCCGAACTGGTCATTCTTGATTTAGTCCTCCCCAAGATGAGCGGTTTTGAATTGCTCGCTGAATGGCGTTCTAATCCTCGCACGGCTGATCTTTCCGTGTTTGTACTCACCAGCAAGGATCTGACTAAGGAGGAGGAAAAGTACATCCACGCGCATGCCGAATCACTTTTCCGGAAGCAGAATTCCTGGCGCGAACCATTGATAAAGCAATTGGAGCGCGTGGTGACTTCCCCGTCTTTGGAGAACGCTTGAAACATTGCATCCTCGTTGTCGAAGACAATCAGCTCAACCGGGAGCTGCTTCGTGACTGGCTCGAAGTGGAAGGCTACGAAGTCTGGTCCGCAACAGACTTGAACGCCTGTTACGAGGCTTTTGCGAAGCGGCTTCCCGACGCGGTTTTGCTCGATATCAATCTCGGTGCTGAAAACGGCCTTGACCTCGTCGCATGGATGCGCCAAAAACCGGACATGCGCGAGATCCCCGTGATTGCCGTGACGGCACATGCTCTAGTGACGGAGCAGGAAGGGATCCTGCAGGCGGGATGCAGGGCGTGCCTCTCGAAACCAATCAATTTTCAAAGCCTTCGAGAACAGTTGAATCACTGGTTGCAGGACCGCACTGTGTCTCGGCCGAATCCCTAGCTTCCCCATTGTGTCGTGGTCTCGCCGGAATCAATGGGCCACACGAGGAACGATAACGTGCCCGCACGCGTTCTTGTCGTTGACGACGATGCACCCACCTGCGAACTCATTCGGGAAATCCTGTGCTCGGCGGGGATGGAGGCGGTCACTCTCACCGACAGCACGGAAGCAGCCTTGCGTCTACGAACTGACAAGTTCCATGCCATTTTTCTGGATGTCCGCATGCCTCCACCGGATGGGATCGAGCTCGCCAGGCAGACCCGCGCGTCTCGCGTGAATGCGTCTACGGTTATCGTGATGATTACGGGAGAGGAAGATCGTACGGTGATGAAACGTGCCTTTGAGGCCGGCGTCGAGTTTTTTTTATTCAAGCCAGTTGAGCGCAATAAGCTACTAAGGTTGATCCGTGCCACAGAAGGCCCAATCGAGCGCGAAAGGCGGCGCTCCACGCGGGTCGGGCTGCGCTGCGGGGTCTCTATAGAGTCAGGCAAGGATCATCTCGACGGGATCACGGTGGACCTCGGCCTTCGTGGTATGTTGGTTCAGTCCAAGCGCCTTCTTGCTCCCGACACCCGTGTCACCGTCAGTTTGGAACTTGAAGCGGGCAGGGCGTCCTTGCCTTTAAACGCCCGGATAATTAGTACTGTCGGAACGGACTGCATGGGCATCCAGTTCGAAAACCTTGGGACCAACGAAAGCAAACTGCTGCAAGAGTTTCTCCTTCCCCTGATTCTCGCAGCCACTTGATCCAAGATTTTCAGGCTCCTTCGTCAGAAACTTCAGTCACACTGAGCCTTGAAAGGAAAATAAGCAGCTGTCTGTCGCGCCTCACTTCGGGCTGCTGCCCGTTCAGGCATTTGACGGGCTGGTCTGCAATCCGCTACGGTGTTCCTTCATACGAAGCCGGAGCATAATCGAGGTGGCCCCATGCTTTTTTATCGGCTGGCGCTTTCGTTTCCTGAGTGGCTGCCTCACTTCGCCTTTCTTGACACCGCGCGGGCCAACGAAATGATGGCGCTGCGCTGGCTGCACCTCGTCTTTGGAATCATCTGGATCGGGCTGCTCTATTTTTTCAATTTGGTGCTGACTCCGGCGATGAAGAAATGTGATCCCCAGTTGCGCATCAAGATCTATCCGGAGCTGATGCCCGGCGCGATGGGCTGGTTCCGCTCGTCGGCGTTCGTGACTGTGCTTGTCGGCTTGCGCTACTTCACGATCCATCTGGCCGCGGATGCAAGAGTTGCGGGGGATCGTTCGCTGATTGGCAAGTGGTTCGGCTGGTGGTTACTAGTGTGGGTCACCGCGTATGTTTTCATCTACGCCTTGCAGCTTCCCGCGAAAGGATTCCTCAATATTCTGTGGGTGCGTGTGATTGGAATTTCCGTGGTGGTGACCGGCGCGTCCTGGCTAGTTCTTGCGCTGAACGGCGGCCCCAATGTTTCAAACGCGCACCTGGCCATTAGCGTTGGCGGCGGACTTGGGTTGGTGATGCTGCTGAATACTTGGGGAGTGATCTGGCGCGTACAAAAGCGTCTGATTGCCTGGACGCGCGCCGCTGCTGCACAGGGCGCGCCCATGCCGCCGGAAGCGGAGCGCTTGATGCGCTGGAACTATCTCACCGCGCGTACTTCCTTCTGGCTGTCGTTCCCCATGCTTTTCTTCATGGGCGCCGCCAGCCACTACCCATTTTTGAGCACCGTCGCTCGATAAGGAATGCGGGATGCTCTCATGTCCGACGAAAAGAATTACAACGTACTGACGGCTGCGAATGGCGCGCCCATCAAGGCCTGGACCAAGGGCGTCCAGCTCGAGGATCAGGCGCGCCAGCAACTTCTGAACGTGGCGCAGTTGCCGTTCATCTTCAAGTGGATCGCAGCCATGCCGGACGTGCACTGGGGCATCGGCGCTACGGTCGGCAGCGTGATTCCGACGAAGGGCGCGATCATTCCCGCCGCCGTTGGCGTGGACATCGGCTGCGGCATGATGGCCGTGCAGACGGATCTGAACGCGCGTGATCTGCCAGACAATCTCAAAGGCATTCGCAGCGCGATCGAAAAAGCAGTTCCGCACGGGCGCACGAATCATGGCGGGCGTGGCGATGTGGGCGCGTGGGGAGAAATCCCGGCGCGCAACAACGAAGTTTGGCAAAGACTGAAGCCACGTTACGATGCGATTCTCGAAAAGCATCCGAAGCTGGACCGCGGCAATCACTCGAACCACCTGGGCACGCTGGGCACTGGCAACCACTTCATCGAAGTTTGTCTCGATGAGGCGGAAAACGTGTGGTTCATGCTGCACAGCGGTTCGCGCGGAGTCGGCAACCGCATGGGCAGCTACTTCATTGAGGTCGCCCGCAAAGACATGCAGAAGTTTTTTATCAACCTGCCGGACAAGGACCTGGCGTATTTCTCTGAAGGCACCGAGCACTTCGAAGACTATGTCGAAGCTGTCGAATGGGCACAGGACTTTGCCCGGTTCAACCGCGACTTGATGATGGAGCAGGTTGTTGGCGCGGTGCGTACCTCCGGCGAAGTGCATC
>WNFF01009262.1_pt1 | contig 15413 bp, 17 predicted proteins | sample 5400441 | NCBI WGS metagenome assembly WNFF01 (sample SAMN13153345, study PRJNA577476) | soil metagenome | isolation source: 120 cm saprolite under Douglas fir tree site 2 hole 3 replicate 1 | place: USA:California | collected 2015-04-18 | reverse complement strand
TGGAGCCTGGAAGTCGCCGGAGAGTGGAGAAAAAGAAGTGATGCAGATGACTGGGTTTTTCATTGCGAGGTCCCCACGCTGTGTTTTATAGCGGAGCGGATCGTGCCATCCGTGCCGCGGAGGCCGAGGAAAGGATTATGAGGCTTTACCCAAAGGTGATTCCCATCATTTCGCGCGAGAGCATCCAGAGGCTGATGCAGGATGGGGACATCGAGGTGGAGCCGCTGCGAATTGCGGACGCAGAGATGGACATGTCCGCGATCATGCGCGAGTACCTGGCCAACGAGGAGCGCGTCAACCAGGCGACCCGAGAAGCGCTGGAACGACGCGGCTACGACTACAGCAAGTTCAATCAGGTCAAGCGCGAGATGGCGGACGTCCGCGGCTTCAAGATGGGCGATGAAGGCATCGAGTACGTGATCAATCAGATGATCGAGTTTCTTCTGATCAGCCGCAACGTCGAAGAGGTCTTCGCGGCGGACAATACTTTGCGGCAGAAGATCCACTCGATCATGAAAAAGCACCTCGACGTCGATGACGGAATCGACAAAGAGGCGCGCGCTCGCCTCAAGCACCTCCAGGAAGGCACGTCCGCCTTCGACATCGAATACAACAAGACGGTCGAGCAGATTCGCCGAGCCCGCGGACTGATCTAGCGATCACCACTTCAAAGTCTCCTTGCCCTGAGCGCGGACGGTCTTCTCGCCCGGGCGGGAAAAGGCGGTCAACCGCGCGCGAATCGCCCCCAGGTCAATCGCCCCGACCACCGCCAGCGGTAACCGACGCTGATCATCGGAAATCCACAGGTGCACCTCGCGCCGGTGGCGGTGATCGTCGAGGCGGACGGCGGTCCCCGACAGGTGCCAGGCTTCGAACTCCCCGATCGTCAGAGAAACATGCTCCCGCGCCTCCACTTTTCCGCTCAGGCGCCAAAGTTGGCGCAGTCCGTAGACGTCGAAGCACAACGCGGTGCCCTGCTTGAGCGGCAGCTGTCGCAACAGGTAGACCGTCGCCGCCGCATCGAGGCCGTCGTTCGCATAGCGGAACTGATTCTGCCCCGCCTGGTTGCCGGTCTTGTATTCGACGTGAACGGCGTGATCCTTCGCGCTGAATGACACCGCCGCGTGCTTATGGATCTCGTTCTCGGTTCCGTCCTCGATGTATCGCGCCGGGTGTAGGGTTTCGAGGTCCAGATAAGTGGTCGCCAAACCCTTCACCCGGCGGATCTTGGAGAAGAGGGTGTTGGTTTGCGCCTTGACCTCGACGGGTAATTTTCCGTCCCGAACCGGCAAGACGTGCATCGTCAATTTTCCCGCCTGGGCGATCCCCATCGCGTCGAGCTCGTATTCCAGGACCTCCCCCGTCGCGAAGGACAAGGGCGTGCGGATCGGGGGCAGCGCCTTGCATTCGGACTCAGAGGGCGGTGGAGGTGGGGCAGCGGCAGATCCGGCCGCCGGCGGCGCAGTGGCGAGCAGAGCGGTGGTCAAGAAAGCAATCGCCAGGCGCATATTCTACCCGGATCGACTGCACCCACATCCGTCAATCTCGGGATCTGGGTAACACGGTACGCCCTGCCACCGGCGGTGCCAAGCGGGTATGATGGGAAGGCATTTCCTGCTTGAGCCCTGAGCCAGCAGACTCACCTGGGCGCCAATCGCCACCGATCGCGCCGGCAAGCTCGACCGAGGTGCCGTTGTCGGTGTCGGAGCGCACGAGGCCGTCATGCCGATCGATCAATACGAGGACGAAGAAGACAAAAACAGTCCACAGAGCGGAGCCACGCAGAAGTTCAAAGAGTTCGATTGCCCGGGTTGCAATGCAAACAACCCCTGCGACCCGCCGTTCGGAAATGGGGACGAGATCCTCTGCAACTACTGCGGCGACCAGTACGCGGTGCGGGTAACCGACGAAGGCAAGGCCAAGCTGCGCGAGATTTAAGGCGGCGGCGTCAAGCGCCGGGGCGTTCGCCGAAGATGGCGGTCCCCACCCGGACGGCGGTGGCGCCCTCCTCGATGGCAACCTCGAAGTCGGCGGTAGTCCCCATCGAAAGCCCCGAAAGCTGAAGCGTCAGCGCCAAATCCCTCAAACGCTTGAAGTAGGGACGCGATGTCTCCGGATCGGTCGCCCACGGCGGAAGGCACATCAAACCCACGACCTCGAGCCCCGGCAGCCGCCGAACCGAATCGAGAAATGCTCCGACATCGGCTGGATCGAGCCCGGTCTTCGATTCTTCCGACGCGACATTGACCTCGATGTAGCAGCGCAGGGGCTCGCCCGATCTCCTCCGCGACAGTTCCTCGGCCAGCTTGACGGTGTCCAGGGCATGGAAAGCGCGGGTATGCTTTGCCACGTACTTCGCCTTGTTGGTCTGCAAGGGCCCGATCGCGTGCCAGCGGAGATCGAGAAGGTCCGCGAGCTTGACCGCCTTGTCCCGCAATTCCTGAGCATAGTTCTCTCCGAAGTCCCGTTGACCCGCCGAATAGCAGTCGCGAATCAGCGTTGCTTCGTGCAGCTTGGACACCGCGATCAGCTCGACGCTTTCAAGGGGGCGACCGGCTCGCGCGCAGGCGTTCTCCATCCGCCGTCGGACCGCCGCGAGGTTCGCTGCCACCGCGCTCATCGCCTGCTCCAGGGGAGCGGAACGCCCGCTTCGCTCAACATCTCGAGAGTCTCTTCCAGTGGGAGACCGACGACGTTCGAGTAGCTCCCGCGAATCGCGTGGATGAGAAAGCTTCCAATGCCTTGCGCCCCGTAGGCCCCCGCTTTGTCCATCGGCTCGCCGGTGCCGATGTACCAGTCGATTTCCGGGGTGGAGAGGGGGCGGAAGTCGATCTCCGTTTCGACGACCCGCGAGCGTGGCTTTGCGCCGGCGAGGGCGATCCCGGTCAAAACCCGGTGCGATCGCCCGGAGAGGGAGGTGAGCATCCGCCGGGCGTCCTGCGGCGAGCTCGGCTTGCCCAGAACTTCACCACCGATCGCCACTGCCGTGTCTGCCCCGAGCGCAAGCGAGCCAGGCGAGCGGGCGGCGACTTCCCCCGCTTTGAGCCTAGCCAAGCGCTCCACGTAGGCCGCCACCGCCTCTCCCGGCAGGATCGACTCATCGACATCCGCCGGTTGAACCTCGAGCTCAATTCCCAGCTGTTTGAGCAACTGACTGCGGCGAGGCGAAGCGGAGGCGAGGATGAAACGCAGCGGCGCCACTTCCCGCCCCTAGCTCGCGTTGGAGATTTGCGCGATCACTTCCTCGTTCTGATAGATGTTGGCGCCCTTCTTCAGCGCTTTGAGATACGACTCGCGCAGCTCCATCTGCTTGGACTGGAGGGCATCCGCGGTGAGTTTTTCCTTTTGAGCCGCGAATTCGGCGTCGTTTGGGCGTTTTCGCTCGGTCACCTGCACCACCGCGAAGCCCTCGCCGACGGAATAGACCTTGTTCAGCAACCGCGGACCGTCCGAGGCGGCAATGTCCCGGGCGAGATCCGGGGCGGCTCCCAGCTGAGGCACGTTGTCGCCGCCGATGCCGAAAGATCCGGTCTGGGCGACGGCGGGCTTGCTCTCCGTTTCGAAACGCGACTTGGGTGCCTTCCCCTCCTTTTTCTCCGCCGGGTAGAGCTCGGCCAGCGGTTTGCCGCCTTTCTCCGCCAGGGCAAGGGCCTTCTCAGCGGCCGTTCGAGCGAGCTGTTTGGCTTTGTCCTTGGTGTAAAGCTGGCGCGCGATGTCATCTTGAACCGCAGCGAGCTCCTTATCTTCTCCGGGCTTCTTCTCCTCGACTTTGATCAGGTGCAAGCCGAACTGGGTCTCGACGGGTTGTGAGATCTGACCCGGCTGCAGCGAAAACGCGGCGGTCGCGAACGCCGGATCCCAGTTGGTTCGCTCGTTGAAGCCCAGATCGCCTCCCGATTCCTTGCTCCCCGGGTCCTCGGAGTACTCTTTCGCCGCTGCGGCGAAGTCCTTTCCGCTCTCGATTTCCTGGCGGATCTTCTCCAGTTTCTGCCGGGCCTCGCTCTTCTGTTCCGGCGGCGCGTCCTTTTCGACTTTGGTCAGGATGTGCCTCGCGCGAACGCGATCTGGCGTGTGATAGAGGAACCGGTTCGCTTGGTAGTAGTCCTGGATGTCCTTGGCATGCTCCTTCTTGAAGAGCGCCACTTCCTGAGGCTTGGGCGAGCCAACCGTCGCCGCGAACATCGTGGGCAGGAACCGGACATACGTGGCGTCCGCCTTGTTCGCCTCGCGGAGAAACTTCGACTTGACCTCCTCGTCGGAGACCACTGCCCCGCTCGCCACGAGCTCGAGCAGCTTCTGGGCGGCGAGCCGCCGGCGCAACTCCGACTCATACTCCGCCGGTCTTTTGCGGTAGTACTCGCGCAGGACCTGGTCGTAGCGCTGGTAGTCGAAGGTTCCGTCCTTCTGGAAATCTGGAATTTTGAAGAGGACTTCGCGGATTTCCGCGTCCGCCGGAACGATGCCCTGCTTATCCGCCGCTTGCGCCAGGAGCTCGCTCGTCACCAGTTGATCGAGAACCTGCTGGGGAATTCCCAATTGTTTGGCCAGAGAGGCTGGAATGTTGCTCCCCTGGATCTTGAAGTACTGAAGCTGATTGCTGTAGGCGGCAAGAAACTCCTTAACCGGAATCTCCTTGCCATTGACCACCGCCGCCGCCGACGATTTCTTCGGCGCCAAAGGCTGTTCGCAGCCGCGGCTTCCGGGGCCGAACTGCAGCGTGAAGACCACCGCGATGGCGATGATGAACAGGTACGAAACAACGCGCTTCGGCTCGAGATGTGCGTTCATGGAAAAGTTCGTGAGTGACCGTGCCGGCGAATTCTTGTGAATTTCACAGAAGCTGCTTTGTTTGATGGGAGCGCAGGCGGCCGCCGGGAGGGACGCGGGCGTTCGTCTTGACTCTGTAGGATCCCAGGCGGGAAAATGCAAGGGATTCGGCGAACTTAGAGAATTTGGACGCTCTGTGCTGACACTGCTGAAGCGGAACCGGGAGCTCATCGTGGTGAGCGTTCTGCTTCTTTACCCGCTGACTTCGTTTCTGGCCAAGCGCCAGGTGGCGCGCGAGGTGAACATCATCGACCGCGTCGTCCTCGGGCTGACCTCGCCACTCCAGCGGGCCTTGATCTGGACCCTCGATGGCGCCGCCTCGGCCTGGAATGGGTACGCCGCGCTGCGCGGGGTGCGCGCCGAAAATCTGGTATTGCGGGAGCAGAATCGGCAGCTCAAATCGGAAGCCAGCGAGCTCGCCGAGGTCAGGACAGAGAATGAGCGTCTGAGGAAACTGCTCGATTACTCCCGCTCGAGCCCAGACCCTCAGGTCACCGCGCGGGTGCTGGGGGTCAACCCGGCGGCGACTTTTCTCTCCCTGCGGATCGATCGCGGAGAAGCGGATGGCATCCGCCGGGGCATGCCGGTAGTCACCCCCGAGGGGGTGGTGGGGACGATTCAACGCGTCACCGGCTCCTATGCGGACGTGGTGTTGGTGACCGATCCCAACAGCCGGATCGGGGTGAAAATACAGCGCTCCAGGGTTCGCGCGACGGCGACGGGCAAAGGGGAGAACCGGGCGCTCCACCTGGACAACGCGCTTCGAACCGAGGATCTTCAAGAAGGCGACCAGGTGGTGACCTCGGGAACCGATCAGGTATTTCCTCCCGGCCTGACGGTTGGGCGAATCACTTCGATTCAGCGCCGCAGCTACGGCATGGTACAAGGTGCGGAGATCGCGCCGGCCGTGGACATGACCAAGCTCGAGGAGGTTCTCGTCATCCGGACCAGTGCCCCCTTTGCGCCGCTGCCGAGCAGCGGTCCCCAGGCGCGCCGCGGGGTGGAACCGGCTCCATGAAGTTCATTACCACAGTCCTCCTTACACTCCTGCTGCTCACCGTCGAATCGGTCGTCGTCAGATACCTCGGTTTTTCCGTCACCCGAATCGACGTCACCGTCGCGGTGGTGGCTTTTCTCTCGCTGCGCGCGACCACTCTCGAAGGCGCGATCTCCTCGTTCGTGGTCGGATACCTGCTCGATCTGATGAGTGGGCGTCCCACAGGCATCTACACCTTCCTCGCTGTTTTGACGTTTCTCGTCGGGCGCCTTGCCGCCTCGCTGGTGGATGTCCGGTCGGCTCTTGTATTTGTTATATTCACAATGGCAGCCGATCTGGGCCACGGTCTCCTTGCCATCTTTTTCTCATGGCTCACCTCTCGGGATGCGGCGTTTGGCTCGACTCTCTCAGCTCTCCCGCTGCAGGTTGCCCTTACCGGATTGGCGGCGCTTGCACTGTTTCCCTTGTTCCGAAAATTTGATTCGGGGAGCGAACGGTCCGAGGTTGGGCTGCTCAGGTAATCGATGACCCTTGGACAGAACAGCGGCGGTCGGAATCTCAGGGGTCGGCTCGGCTACCTGGGTGTGGCAATGACCACCGGGTTGTTGCTGCTCGCCGCCCAGCTCTATCGGCTCCAGATCGCGCATGGGGACGAGTATGCCGCCCGATCCGTCGACAACTTCGTCAAAAAGATCAGGGTGAACGCGGACCGGGGAATGATCATGGATCGGCGCGGGCAGATCCTGGTCGACAATCGGCCTTCTTTCGACCTGTTCGTCACCCCCGCTTTCTGTCAGAGCTGTCTGGACGAAGTGCTGCCGAGGCTCATTTCCTATCTTGGATGGGACGACGATCAGCTGCAGCACGCCAGGGATGTGGTCAAGGCGGGAAAACTGAGCGGTAACTTTCAACCGGCGCTGATTCGCGTCGATCTCAGCCGCGACGAGCTGGATGTGATCAACGCGCACCGGATCGACCTTCCCGGGATCGAAGTGATGCGTGTCCCGCACCGGAATTACCGGAAGGGCTCGGTGCTCGCGCATCTGCTCGGATACATGAACGAGATCAATCAAGAGCAACTCGAACGGCTCAACAACTCCGGAGCAAACTACGCTCTGGGCGACTACGTGGGCCGGCGAGGGGTCGAGAGCTTTTTCGAATCCAAGCTCCGGGGCTCCGACGGTCTGCGAAAAGAAGTGGTCAATGCCCGGGGCGAGCCGATTCCCGGCTTAAGCGAGCTTCTCGCCGGCGAAGATCCCATTCAGCCTCAGCCGGGAAGCAACATCGTCCTGTCGATCGACTCACGCCTGCAGGAAGAGGCGGAGCGGGTATTTCCCGGCGTCGCTGGAGCGGTGGTGGCGGTCGAGGTCAAGACCGGATTCATCCTCGCCATGGTCTCTCGTCCATCGTTCGATCCGAATCTGCTCACCGGAAGGGTGAGCGCGAGTCAAATGGCGGCGTTGGTCAAGGATCCACTGCAGCCGCTCGTCTTTCGGCCGGTGGCTCAGCACTACAGCCCAGGCTCCACCTTCAAGCCGATCACCGCGCTCGCCGCATTGAAGTCCGGATCGTTCGGCCCCCACACCACCGCCACTTGCGCAGGGGGATACCGCCTCGGTTCGCGCGTCTGGCGTTGCTGGCACCACGGCCATGGAGTTGTCGACGCTCGCGCCGCGCTCCAGCACTCGTGCGACACCTACTACTACAAGGTGGCGGATACCATCGGCCTGGACCCGATCGCGGCGATGGGAAGCACGCTGGGCTTGGGATCGCTGACCGGGATCGGCGTGGTTTCAGAAGTTCCAGGCATCATGCCGAGCACCGACTATCACAATCGAAGAACGCCCGGCGGCTACACCAAGGGAATGGCGCTCAACAGCGCGATTGGCCAGGGCGACGACAATGTCACCCCGCTTCAACTGGCGATGGTATACGCCTCGCTTGCCAACGGCGGCCACGTCTACCAGCCTCAAGTGATCAGGCGCATCGAATCGGTGGACGGCAAGACGGTCGAGGAGCTCACCCCCAAGCTGGTTCGGACGGTGGACATTGCTCCCGAACATCAGCGGATCGTGGTCGACGCGCTCTCCGCGGTGGTGAAACATCAAGGTGGCGGGAAAGACCGGCACGGCGCAGGTGGCGAGACTGGGAAGTGTCCGGGTCAAGAAGGAAAACATGGACTTCTGGGAGCGCGACCACGCCTGGTTCGCCTCGTTTGCGCCGGTGGATGCGCCGGAGATCGCGGTGGTCGTTCTCAACGAGCATGGCGGGCACGGGGCTTCCGACGCTGCGCCCGCGGCGATGGCGATCATCCGCAAACATTTCGAGTTGAAAGCGAGCGATGCCGCTCCGATTGCGATCGATCAGACGGCGATTTCGGAACAGTCGCCGGTTAAAGCCTACGCACGGACGGCTCCGAGCATCCGCTGATGCAGCTGGGAATTGAAAGACGGATGGTCCCGCATATTCCCTGGGGCCTCATCTGCTCCATCCTCGCGGTCTCGTTGCTCGGGATCTGGAACCTCGCTTCGGCCTCGCGCCCTCCGCACAACCCGGTGTGGACGAATCAGATCATCAACCTCACGGTAGGCATCGCCGCGGCAACCGCAGTGTGCGTCGTCGATTATCGCTTCATCTATCGGATGGCTGCTCCGGTGTATCTGATCAACATCGGAGCGCTGCTTGCGCTCAAGGTGCTGGGGCACCGGGCCAAAGGAGCGGAGAGCTGGTTTGCCCTGGGTCCGCTTCGCTTGCAGCCCGCTGAGTTCATGAAGATCGGCCTGGTGCTGATGCTGGCCAAGTTCTTTCATGACGACTATCGCCCCAGCGATGACAGCTATGGCTTTTCCAGACTCTGGAAGCCGGTGCTGATCAGCTTGGTTCCGATGGGCCTTGTCCTCATCCAGCCTGATCTCGGAACCACGATGATGCTCTTGTTCACCGCCGCTACGGTGATCCTCTTCGGGAAAGTGAAACGATCGGTGTTGGTGGCGGTGGCAATCGCCGGAGTCCTTTTGTCGGTGGTGATCTGGAACGACTATGTTCGCGAGCCCAGCGAATCCCACCGCACTTTTATCCGGCATCTGCTCAAGCACCATCAGAGCCAGAGAATCGCCAGCTGGTTGGATCCGGGCCGCGACCTTCGCGGTTCGAACTATCACTCCGCTCAATCGAAGATCGCGGTGGGATCCGGTGGATTGACCGGAAAGGGTTGGGGTCACGGGACGCAGACGGGCTTGTTCTTCCTGCCCGAGCAGCACACCGATTTCATTTTTTCCGTCTGGGCCGAAGAGCACGGTTTCTTGATGTGCCTGGTGCTGATCGCTCTCTATGGATGCATTTTGCTGCTCGCGATGGGGGTAGCCTTCAATTCTCGCGATCGCTTTGGAGCGTTCCTCGCGGTGGGCGTGGCGGCGATGATCTTCTGGCAAGTGTTCGAGAACATCGGAATGGTGAGCGGGTTGCTGCCGGTGACCGGAATCACCCTTCCTCTGATGAGCTACGGCGGTTCGTCGCTGGTGAGCGTGATGGTAGGCTTGGGATTACTCGTCAACATCAGCATGCGACGACACATCTTCTAGCCCCGCGTATGGCGAAGAGAAGCTTACAGAAGAGCCAAGTCGCCTTCGCCACCGCGGCGAAAGCTGCGGATCTTGATGAAACCGATGAGCACCGGGGATTTCCAAGGATCGAGACGACGGCCCGCTTTTCGCTGTGGATCGGTGAGGGCTCCAACCGGCAATTTGCGGCCTCCCTGCGAGCGCTCAACTTGAGTGTGAGCGGCGCCTTTCTGCAGAGCAGCTTCTTTCTTCCAATCCGCACCGAACTTCGCGTTAGTTTCGCCTTGGACGATGTGGAAGAGCCCGTTCAGGCCCGGGCCCAGATCGTCCGCGAACAACGGGCTGACTCGGCTTCTGCCGCGAAAACGGGATTCGGGATTCGCTTCCTCGAGTTCTATGGGCAGAGCGAGGTGACGTTGGCCAAGCTCTTCCTCGGGCCGCGGTTGCGCGCTTTCGCGCAGCAATATCTGCAATCGAAACGGGCGCGGACCCTGCAGAACGAGCTCGAACGAACGGTAGACACCCTTGCGGCGTGGGAGCTGCTTCGGGTCACCACCGCCCGTGATCCCTGGCGGCCGTAGACCCAAGACCGCCAAAGCGCCCGCGGCCTCATCTTTAGGCTGCAGGGAGGCTGCAGGCGCGGCGAGCTTAATTCTTCGCCAACTGACGACGGCGCTCGGCCTGATAGTGCGCGGAGCAAAGGCCCTTGGATCGGGCTTCGCGGCCGCAGCCTTCAACCTTGCAACGCCGCTCGGCGGGCACGGGTCCGCCTGTCAACGCTTTCGGCGGACGGCCGCGACGACGCGGAAGTGTCAGCGCAGTCGACATTGGGGAGGCCATGCTCGTCACCCGCGAGAGGGTGGAGATGCCGGTGTTGATCCCCCGTGCGACTCCGCGTCCCAGTGCTTCTCCAATGGTTTCCGCCCACGACATCAGGCTTGGGTTGGTTGCGAATGAAAAAGAGGAAGAGGTTTTGCGAGGCCGAGCCATAGTTACATCTCCGGGTCAGACAGCGATAGCGATAAGACTAACAGCGGCACCGAATGCACAGCCTGGCATTTGGCTGATAGCGCGGCTCGTGTCAACAGAATGTGACAAAAAAAAACAACTAGACAACCTTTTTCAAGGACTCCTCGAGCACCTTTTTCAGGGCGTCCTCCAGCCGTGCCTTGGGAACCGCGCCGACGATTTGTTCAACCACCGCGCCCGCTTTGAACACCAGCAGAGTCGGGATGGACCGAATGCCATATTGCTGCGGGGTCTCCTGATTGTCGTCGATGTTGATCTTGGCGAATTTCACCCTGCCCTTGTACTGAAGGGCCAGCTCTTCCACCGCCGGCGCGATTGCCCGGCATGGCGCGCACCAGGTCGCCCAAAAATCAACCAGGACGGGCTGTTGCGATTCGATGACCTCTTTCGTGAACTCGCTGTCGCTAATGTTGAATACGTCTGTGCCTGCCATGAGCTCTCCTCTTAGAAGTCCGCCATCCGACGGACGCCACTTAGTACGACAATCCAGCGTGCGCAAGGCGAAGGCTGGATCTTAGCGCTTTGGATGCGCGATCGCCCGTCAGGTTGCCCGGCGTAACGTTGGCGGGTGGTGCGGGACATAGGGCAGCTGGTGAACGCAGTGAGGTGAAGTGATACGGTTCTTGGCGTGACCAAGCATTTCCTGCCCCAAGCAACGCTTGAAACGTGGGCCGCCGAGGGTCGCGCCGACCTCAGGGAGGGAAAGCTCTTCGTCGGAGCCGAGAAAGCTACCTGCTCGGTCGCACCCGCAGTGCATTTCTCGCGGCTGGTGTCGGGGACGGACGCCCGGAAGTTGGTCGATACGGTCAAGACTCCTGCTCAGCTGGAGCAAATGGGCGCCGAGCAGATGTCGGACTCGGTGATTGTTGGCGAGGATGCCTACGACGTCGTTCAAGGCTACTTGGCCGAGCTTGCGCCTGCCCCTGAACAAACGGGCGAGGAGTCCGAGGACTCGGATCTCTTGGCTGCTTTCCTTTTGGACAAGATGACTTAGGCCGGAGCTTTGTTTACAAACGCTGCTCTTTGCACCTGGACATGAGCCGAAACCTGCTTTCGATCGCCTCTCATGAGTACGCCATCGCAGCCATCCTGTACCTTGCGTTCCTGGTTCGACAGCGGCGCCTGTTTGCGATCCTCGGCAGGCTGCTCATTGGGACCGGCCTGCTGATCCATGCCGTCGCGCTTGGCGGCGAGCTGGCCGGTCAGGGTGGGATGCCGGTCGGACTTGCCCAGGGGCTTTCGACGGTGGTGTTCTTGCTGCTGGCGATCTTCTTCGTCCTCGATTTGCGCTACCGGATACCGGTGATGGGCGCCTTCATCGCTCCGGCGGGAGTGGCGGTCTTATTTTCGGCGTTGCTGATTTCGGGCGGCGCCGAGCCCATGCCCAGCGCCCTCCGGCGCCCGCTGCTCCCGGTGCACATCACGATCGCCCTGGTTGGAATCGCCGCCTTCGCCGTGGCGGCTGGGGTGGCGCTGATGTACCTGCTGATGGAGCGGCAGATGAAGGGCAAGCATTTCGGGCTATTGTTCTCACGACTTCCGTCGCTCAAATTCCTCGACCAGCTGAACAAACAGCTCGTCCTTTGGGGGTTCGTGGCGCTGTCGGTGACGCTGATCACCGGCGTTTTCTTCGCGAGCTCCTCCAGTGGCCTGTTTTGGCAATGGTCGGCGAAGGAAATCGCCACCCTGGTCGCCTGGGTTATCTTTGCCGCGCTGCTCAGCGCTCGCTTGTTCGCTGGGTGGCAGGGCCGCAGAGTCGCGGTGCTGACAATGGCCGGCTTCTGCGTGCTGCTCGTCTCTTTCTTGTCTGCCTACGATCCAAACCGCCACCTCGGGGTCTTTCGCTGATGGATCTGGTCTGCATCGGCATCTCTCACAAGACCGCACCCCTCGAGGTGCGGGAGAAGCTCGCCCTGTCCGAGGACGAAGTCAGCAAAGTATTGCAACGCGTCTCAGGGACGGTGGCGGAGACGATGGTTGTCTCCACCTGCAACCGGGTGGAGTTCTACGCGGTGGCCGAGTCCGCCGAGAAAGCCAGGGGTGCGCTTCATTCGGTGGTCGTCTCATTGGGAGGAGATCGTTCGCTGGAGCACCTGTATCAGCATCACGGCGACTCGGCGCTGGTTCACCTCTTCCGCGTCACCGCCAGCCTTGACTCGATGGTGGTCGGCGAAGCCCAGATCCTGGGCCAGGTCAAGGATGCCCTTGAGCTGGCGCAGCGGGCGGGCGCCGCAGGGCCCGAGCTCGTCCGCGCCTGCGCCGCGGCATTCGCCAGCGCCAAGCGGGTCCGCTCGGAAACTGGAATCGGCAGATCAGCTGTCTCCATGGCGTCCGCGGCGGTAGAGCTCGCCAATAAGGTGTTCGGCGGTTTGGAGGGAAGGGCGGCGCTGCTGGTAGGCGCCGGCGAGATGGGTGAGCTCGCCGGGAAACACCTGCGAAATGCCCGCGCCTCGCCGATCATCGTGATCAACCGGACGCGCGAGCGGGCCGAACATCTGGCGTCTTCGATCGGTGGCGAGGTGCGGGATTTCGACGATCTCCATTCTTCGATGATCCTCGCCGATCTCGTCGTCTGCTCGACCGCTTCGCCCAAATACATTTTCACCAAGGAAAACGTCATTCCGATTCTCCGCATTCGAAAATTCCGGCCGCTGTTCATGGTCGATCTCGCCGTTCCCAGGGACATCGCCCCCGATCTGTCGGAATTGGAAGGCGTCTACGCCTACGACGTCGATGATATCCAGCGGGTGATCGCGGATAACTCGGCCGCGCGCGCCGTCGAGGCGGCAAGGGCAGAGACGATCATCGCCGAGGAAATCGCTCGTTTCGTCAGATCCCGCAGCATTCGGGACGGGGTCCCGGTCCTTGCCCTGCTTCGCGCCCGCGCCGAACAAATCGCCAAGGCGGAAGCGGAGCGGACGCTCGCGAATCTGGGCCAGGATTTGTCGGAGAAGCAGCGCCGAAGTATCCAGGCGATGGCCACGGCGATCATCAACAAGCTTCTTCACGAGCCAACCTCCCGCTTGCGAGAGCTGGGAGCGGACCAAAGCGCGAATCGCCTGGCCGATGCCGCCGCCGAGCTGTTCGGTCTCGAAGCCGGATCCCCCAATCTGCCGGATCAGCCCCGCGCACCCGCGACAGATCTGCCACCGGCAATGGCCTCCCGGGGCTCGAAAAGGTGAGGCGCCTCCGAATCGCGACCCGAAAGAGCCCCCTTGCCCTCTGGCAGGCGCGCCACGTCCAGGGCTTGCTCTCGCGGTTTCACCCCGGTCTTGAAACCTCTCTCGTCGAAATGACCACCAGTGGAGATCGATTCCTGCACGCCCCGTTGGCGGAGATCGGCGGGAAAGGGATGTTCATCAAGGAGATCGAGGAGGCATTGCTCGAGCGAAGCGCCGACCTGGCGGTCCACAGCCTCAAGGACGTGACCAGCTCGATCCCTGATGATCTTTGCATCACCGCTTTTCCCCCGCGCGAGGACGCGCGAGATGCGTTCGTCAGCCCGTCCCGATCTCGTCTCAAGGATCTCCCCCGGGGCGCTTCGGTCGGGACCTCATCCTTGCGCCGGCAGTGCCAACTCTTGGAGATGCGACCGGATCTCCGCATCGTGAGCCTTCGAGGAAACGTACAGACGAGGCTGCGGAAAATGGAGGAGCAGAATCTGGCCGGAGTGGTCCTCGCCGCGGCTGGTCTGCGCCGACTGGGGCTCGAAGCGCAGATCACCGAGCTTTTGGACACCGAGGTAAGCCTCCCAGCGGTCGGTCAGGGAGCGCTCGCCATCGAATGTCGCTGTGACGATCAAGAGGTGCGGTCATTGCTGGCCCGGCTGGACGACGCCCCGACGCGCATCGCGGTCACTGCCGAGCGGGCGTTTCTCGCCGAGCTTCAGGGTGGCTGTCGGGTTCCGCTGGCGGGGCACGCGACCTTAAGCGAAGGCAGACTCCGGCTTCGCGGGTTGGTCGGCACCCCCGATGGAGCGAAGGTGATCCGGGGAGAGCGCTCGGGACCCAGCCAGACGGCGGTCGAGATCGGTAAGGCATTGGCAGAACAGATTGGCTCACAAGGTGGCCGCGATATCCTCGATGCCCTGGCGGCCGGTCCCTCCGCCATCCCCGACTCGTAGGGACCAGCCGGTGGGTCGATTGCAAGGAATTCGGGTTCTGGTCACGCGCCCTCGGCTGCGGGCGGAAGAGCTTTGCGGGATGTTGGAGGAGGAGGGTGCTGAAGTCATTGTCGCACCTCTGCTGGAAATCACTGCGCCCGGGGATGATCGCCCGCTGCGGGAGGCCGCCCAGAATGTCGGCCGCTTTGCATGGGTGCTGTTTTCCAGTCCGTCTGCGGTGGAAGCTTTTGCCCAAGCCACGCGCGCTGCGGGCACCCTCTCCATCCTGAAAAACTCGAAGATCGCCGTGGTGGGGCCGAAGACCGCGCGCGCCGCGCTCGATTGGGACCTCCCGGTAACCCGGCAAGCGCAGTCGAGCAACGGCCTTGGCGTCTACGAGGCGGTTCGAGATCTGCTCAACCCCGGCGACGAGGTGCTCCTCCCCGCGGCGGAGGAAGGTCGCCTCGAGCTCAAGGAAGCGCTGGAGGCCCGCGGAGTCAAAGTCCTCAAGATTCCCGCCTACCGGGCGAAACAGAATCTGCTCGATCCGAGCTCCCTGGCCGCCTTGAAGGCCGCGGGTCCAGGAGTGGTTTTATTCGCCTCGCCTCGAACCGCCGAGGCGTTCCTCCAGTCCGCGGGCGAGGTCGGGCGGGAAGTGCTTTCGCGGGCCGCGGTGGTGGCAATTGGTCCAACGACGGCGAAGGCGCTCGCCGCCCTGGGCGTTTCCGTCGCGGCGGTCGCAGACCAGCCCACATCCGCCGAGCTGGTGGCTGCGGCGGTGCGCGCGATTCGCGGCTAAGCTCTCTGCAGCGATGCCAGCCGCAAACGCGCACGCGCTCCAACGGACCGGGGCTGATTTCACCACTGCCTTTGTCTTGCAAGTGCTGGTGAGCGAGCG
>WNFF01002376.1_pt1 | contig 15414 bp, 7 predicted proteins | sample 5400441 | NCBI WGS metagenome assembly WNFF01 (sample SAMN13153345, study PRJNA577476) | soil metagenome | isolation source: 120 cm saprolite under Douglas fir tree site 2 hole 3 replicate 1 | place: USA:California | collected 2015-04-18 | reverse complement strand
TATCCGAAGGCGCGAGAGCTAAAGCACCAATAGCCAGTGATTGCGCGCTGTCAAAGATCGACACCCATGTCGCGCCACCGTCAAGCGAACGCCACACACCGCCCTGGGCCGCGCCCAGGTAAACTTTGTTCGGATTCGTGGGATCGACGACGACTGTCGTGACGCGACCGCTGACCGGGATTGATCCACCGCCGTTGGGCAGCGGCGAAGGACCTAGCGGCGTCCACGCCGCGTCGGTCGTAACGGGCGGCGTCAGGCTGCCATTGATCATTGATTCGATCAGGCGGCCTTTCTCCTGCCGCTCCATCTGGAGAATCGCGCGGCCGCGCGCCAACGGATCGAACGGGTAGCCGGTTTCGACTCCGCGCTTCAACCCGATGTATTCATCGCGCGCGCGCAGGTAAGCTTCCTTGTCGATCTTTCCGTGGAATTTCGACGGCAGATCAGGGTCGTCCTGCTCGTCCATCTCGCCCTGCGGCGCCGCGTCCGATTCACCCTGCTCACTCGGCGACTGCAATCCTGACTGCGCTGTGCGTCCTTGCATTTTGCTGCCGTTCGAGGCCAGCGAGCCGAAGCCCCCCAGCATCAAGAAAACGAAGAAAGCAATCACCAGAATAATCAGAAGTCTTGTAGGTTTCATTGGCGAAAATCCATTCTATTTTCTATTTTCCCGGGGGAGTCTTCCAAGTTGGGGAGGGATGAACATTGTCTAAATGTCAACGAGCCGGGGCCAGATGAACTCTATTATCCGTCACGGCAGTTGTCAACGAGAGCTCTTTCGCGCTTAGCGCGGCCAGTCCGCCAACCGATAGTGCTTGTTGACTGGTTGGTTTCTGCCTGCGCGAATCCGCGTTCACCCCGTTGAGATAAGTCTTTCTATCTCACTGGGTAAATCTGTGGCTCGTCGTCACGGTCCGAACCGGTTGCGGTATTCCTGCGAGGTCACAAAGCCCGTCACCATCCCGCGCGGGTCGTTGGTTGTATCCAGCACCTGGATCCATTGCAGATAGAAAGCGTCCGGTTGCCGCCTGAGATAGCCAAAGTATTCCATCACCGCGTATGCCTGATGATTGTACTTGGTAGACACTTCGGTGCTCTCCACGATCTGTCTTAACACCTGCCCACGAGTCATCGTCGAGTTGTTCAGTCCATCAATCATTGCTTGCCGGCTCGACAACGTTACGCCCGCTGTGTTCAGGAGCATATCCACGTACTGCTGATTCGTGAGCGGGTTGTAAGTGTTCGCAAACGCGGGCCGTGCCATGAACGCGGCGATGAACGCAACCTTCGCGGCTTCCAACTGATTAGCATCCAGAAAGCCGCTGACGCTCGCCAGATCAGGCACAAACTCTCCGTAGTCAGGCTTGCGGCCAAAGGCCACTGGATAAAACCTATAGACGAAGTAGCCACGGTCCTGAAACTCTGCCGATTGAAAGAAGAGTTGCGACACATGGATACGGTCGCACTGGGTGGTATCGCCGGAGCAGTTGTTGATGGTGCTTACCCAGCCGGCAAAGCCTGGCGGGTCGGGTTCGCGGCCGAGAAAGTCGATGTACTGCTGGCGCACAAAGAAGTTCGTGTCGTCGATTGGGTTTGGGCCGTTCACAGTCTCGTTGTCGGTGATGGTCACCGTCGTCGCGCTCGGGGAACCAAGCGCGGTGCCACTTGGACTGCTGAGACTAATCGTGAAACTTTCATTGCCTTCAGCATAGCTATCGTCCACTATCGGCACCGAAAACGTTTTGAACGTCTCACCGGCGGCGAAGGTCATCGTGCCGAGCGTGTTGATGTAATCGCAGCGCGGTGAAGCAATGCCGTTAAAGACATTGCAGTTCTGTAATCCCGCGGCGTCATTTGTCGAATAAGTAACGCTGGCCGTGGTCGATGTATCGCCGATCCGCGTCACGGTGATATTCGCGCGGCCCGCGGCTTCGCTAACAAAATAATTTGCCGTGCTGAACTGGACGCTGCTCGCGGATGCCGAGGCGCCGAACTGGCCGCGAATCTCACCATTCAGGAAATTGCTGCTGTGAACGTTGATGTACAGCAGTCCGCTCTTCAGGTTTTGCACGTCGGTCGCGGAAAGTGAGATCAGGAAATCAGAGAAGCTGCCGTTCGGCAGTGCAAACAGAATGTTACCCGCTACGCCCGGGGCGGCCGGGCCATGAATGTGCGCGTTGGTTTGAGCACTCGTCAGGCCGCTAAAGTTCAACGAGACGCGCGCCGTTTGCTCATCCGGACTAAGCAGCAACGTCGCGGTGCCGGTCGCGGTCGAATTGTTCGGCGGCGTTTCCTGCGCGCCATTCAGGTTGGCCACAAAAAGAGTCGGTTGTTTGCCGGAGACTTCGTAGACCGCGCCGTTGGTGTTCGAGACGATGTATAGATCGCCGTTCGGTCCGGTCTCAATATCAGCGGTGATGCCGAAGTCCCGCCCAATCAGCAGGCTTTCGCTTTCAGTGATATCGAATTTATCCAGGTTGTCGGCCACCAGATCGTTGAGCCGCGAATCGGTGAAGGCAAAGTGCAAACGATCCGGTGTCAGTTTGAAGCGAAATAGAAAGCCGCCCACCAGAAATGTGCGCGCCGCGCCTACAAACATGTCGCCTTCAAATTGCGGACCGAGTCCTCTGCCCTGAACAAAACCCAGGGGTGATACGGGGATTGCATATTTCCAGCTGAATTCGGGATCGTTGTAGTGCGCGCCCGGCAACATGTAGAGACGCGCGAGCGCCGCAGCCGGAGTATCAGCGATCAAAGAGGGCGACCAGCGCAACTGCTGCAAGTCGCCGTTGCCGTACGTCGTTTCGATCTGCTTGTATTGAGCGATGCGACTGACTGGTCCCATGATTTGCACCCAACCGTTGTTGGAACCCGCCGTGATGCGATTTATCTCGTCAAATGCATCGTCCCCGTTTTCCTCGTCCCAAAGGTTGCCGGAAAGCGGATCGAACGCCACGCCGAAGCTGTTGCGCACGCCGTAAGCGTAAAGCTTCTTGATATTTGCAGCGGCCTGCCCAGTGAGCGAGGTCGAGGCATTGAAGAAGGGATTGTCGACCGGCGTTGAGCCATCGTCGTTCAAACGCAAGATAAACCCGGTGAGGTGAGCGTCATCCGGCTCTGGCCCGCCAAACTGATCGTCGGGCACAGTCGGGCCGGGACATACGCTGGTCGGGCCACACTGAAGATTCTGTAACAAACCGCGCCGGCCGTTGTCGCCCATCAGGATGTAAAGCTTCCCGTCCGGACCAAAACGAAGAACGCCGCCATTGTGATTGCCGCGCAATGGCTGATTGGCGTCGGCTTGATAAGCATGCAGATGGATCAAATTGCGATCGAAGGTCAGCGTCGAGCCGTTCCAAATGTAGCGATCGACGCGGTTCCCGAGTAAGGCCACGTCCGCGAGATTTGTCGAATCAACTCCGGTGCTGCTTTCAGTCCAGTACAAATAGACGTAGCCATTGAGCAGGAAATTTGGATGGAGCGCGATCCCCAGCAAGCCGCGCTCTGAGGCGCTGTTGATCGCGAGATCCAGCACGGTGCTTTGCACTGCGCCATTTGTGACACGCTGAACTTTGCCGGTGTTTTTCTCGAGCACGAAGAAATCGTTGTTGCCGATGAAGGCCATGCTCGTCGGTTGGGACAAACCAGTCACGACTGTCTTCACCGAAAGATTTGGATCAAGCATCGAGGGACCGCTGGCCGGCGCATTTACGGTCGTTTGAATTGTGGTCGAGTTATCGTTCGTGTCCGGATCATTTTCCGTGGCCACAACGCCCGCGGTGTTAGTCAGCTGACCCGGCGTCTGTGGCGTTATGATGATGTTTACGATGGCGACCGCACCGTTCGCAATCGAACCGAGGTTGCATGTGACCGTCGGTGGCCCGCTGCACATTCCCTGAGTCGGTATCGCGGAAACAAAAGCCGGGCCGGCCGCCAACTGGTCCGTGACAATTACATTGGTCGCCGGTGAAGGACCATTGTTCGTCACCACGATGCGGTAAGTGAGATTGGCCAGAGACGTCGCCGGATTTGGGGAGGCTGTCTTGGTAATCGCCAGGTTGGCGCTCGCCGTTCCCGAAACAAAAAGTTGGGCCGAGCCGGCGTGCTGTAGGTTCCCGCTCGTGGTGTTGAGGTTCAGTGCATAAGATCCCGGCGGCGTCGCCGCGGTAGTAGTCACGGTCAGAGTTGACGACTTCGCTGACGCGTCAGTGATGACGATGGTCGTGGGATTGAAACTTGCGGTCGAATCGTTTGAGAAGCCGGATGCGCCCAGCGAAATCGTGCCGCTGAAACCTCCCGCGGGAGTAGCCGTGACCGTGTAAGTAGTCGCGCCACCGGGCACCACGGTACGCGAGGCCGGCAAAATCGAGATCGAATAATCTGCGGCGGGCACGGCGTCGGTAATCTTGACGAGAAAAGCATCCTGGCCTCCGGCGTTAGCAGGTTGTAGTGGCGTCGTCGTGGGGAAATTTGTCGACGACGTAAAGCCGGTGATGTAAGCGTTGCTGGCGGCGTCGAGCCCAATCGGATTCGTTGACGTAACTGCCGTGACATTGCTCTCGTTCGCACTGCCGCCAAAGTAAGTAGAATAGAGGAAAGCGCTGCCGGCGGAATTCAACTTCGCTACAAAGGCATCGAACCCTCCGCCATTAGCGATCTGAAGCGGCGTTACCGTCGGAAAATTTGTCGACGACGTAAAACCGGTGACGTAGACCTCGCCGGACGAGTTGACTTTGATGCCGGTGCCACGATCGTCGCCGGTTCCACCCAAATAAGTCGTGTAGATCTTCGTCCCCGTGCTTGAGATCTTGGCAATGAAGGCGTCAAACGACCCGCCGAACGCGGGCTGGGCAGGATTCAAAAGCGGCAGGTTGTTCGACGACGTCTGGCCGGTGACGTAGATATTATTCGCGCCGCTGTCGATGTCGATGCCGAAGGCTTTGTCATCCCCTGTGCCACCCAGGTAAGTACAAAATACCAGCGACGCGGCGCCGCTTGAGTTCGTGTCGATCTTTGCAATAAAGGCGTCAAAGCTGCCGCCGAAGGAATTCTGAAAGGCACTCTCCGTGGGAAAGTCCTGCGAGGACGTATAGCCGGCGATGTAAGCGTTACCGCTCGTATCTATCGCGACTCCGCTGCCGCGATCAGTTCCAGCACCGCCCAGAAATGTCGAATATATCAATCCGGTGGCGGTTGAATTCAGCCTCATCAAGTAAGCGTCCGTGTCTCCGCTGCGGGTGAATTGAAAGCCAGTTCCGGTAACCGGAAACCCCTGAGACCTGGTGCCGCCCGTGAGGTAGGCACTGCCGGCAGAGTCGACGGCTACGCCCTCGGTCGAATCATTGTCCTCTCCGCCGATGTAGGTCGAATAGACCAGCGCATTCCCCTGAGGATTCAGCTTGAAGGCAACGCCGTCGAAATCTCCTCCTCGATATGTCGGGCCAATCACCCCCGGCGTAGTCGGAAAGTTAGTTGAACTCGAGTCGACTCGCCCGACAACATAGGCGTTGCCGCTGCTGTCTATTGCAATGCCATCGCCACGATCCAGACCGCTTCCACCGACATAGGTAGAATAGACAATGGCGCTGCCGGTGGCGTTAATCTTAGTCACAAAGATGTCGCTCAATCCGGCTTTGTTTGGAAAGGCAGGTCCCTGAGTCGGAAAGTTTACCGAGTTTGTGGTGCCGGCAATATAGACATTGTTGCTGCTGTCAATCGCGATGCTGCTGCCCAGATCGTCGCCGCTGCCACCAAGGTAAGTCGAGTAGACCAGTACCGGGTCGATTACCAGCGGCAGGGTCTTGTCGTAAGCCCCAACCTCAAAAGCAACTTCCCGCTTGCCCGCGATCAAGTAACGGCCTGAGACCGGTCGCCGCTCTCCGGCAATCTCCTGATAGAGAGTTGGATTCGGCTCGCGGAGTTCACCGCCCGCGAACCGCAGGACGAGATCGCCATTCGCCGCGATCCGAGGTCTCAGGTCGCGATTGAAAGCGAGCCTGATTGTCTTCGGATCTGCGCCGGGCGCGATCTTGAAGTCGTACTCAAGCCGATCCTGTCGCCCGTAATACAGAACACTGATTCCCGGATAAACTTCGTCGTATCGAACTCCGGCGTAGGTTGGCACATTGGTGCGCCACTTGGAGCGATCGTTACCGATCAGATAGTTGCGCTTTCCGGGCAGTGGATTGATGGCTTCAGACTTCGCACTGACGTTCGCACCCTCGAGTTCCATGCTCAGGATTTTTTCGCGAGCGTGGTTGTCTACGGCGATGGTCGCTTGTGAAGGCGTCAGCATCAGCCGATAGCTGCTGCCACGAGCAAAAAACTGATTGGCGTCGGATCCTGGTTCAAAACTGAGCGGCAGATCGAGCAAGGCAGCTGTGGCCGGCGCTCTTTCCTTCTTATCATGATTACGACGATCGGAGCCGTCGCTTGCGGGATTCTTTTCGTGTTTCTGTCTGGTTACGACCGGCGCGATCTGACGAGAGGCTTCGCCCAAAAGAAACAGGGACAGAAATATAAGTAGGGAAAAAACGAATCGTGGCTTTCGGCGAGGGAAAAATTTCTTCGGCATCACCGTCCAAATCCTAACTCAGCCGCGGGTGCAAAGCTACGGCAAAACAAGAAGCCCAGCACAGTGAACGGCTTGTTCAATTGTGCTGGGCTGATTTCGAATTTGCGAATTCTAACCACACACAAGCTAAGGCCCCAGGAATCCAAGGTTTGGCGTGGCAAACTTTGAGAGACTGGGGAATACCGTCGCTCTATCCACCGTTGACAGGCCATACCAATTCGCGAGCGTTGCCGCATACTGATCAATTGAGGTGGTCGGTATCCATTGACCTCGATTACTGGTGGTGTCATCCGGGCCGGCAATCTGTAACGCTGGAAAACCGTAGGGGAGACCGGAACCATCCGGGCGAGTTGATCCGTAGAACATGCCGCCCAAGACGGCCCCGCCCATAATGAAGGCGTGGGTGCCCCAGGCGTGATCCGTCCCGACTGAGCCGGCGCCTGAGCCGGAGGGTTGCAGCGTTCGGGCAAAATCTGAGAGTGTGAACTGCGTGACGTTATTGCTCAGTCCCTGGGCGACCATTTCGTCATAGAAAGCGCGCATGGCCTGGCTGACTTGTGTCAGCAAGCCGCCCTGAGTGCCAGACGCGGCGGCACCACCGGCCGGGTTCGTGGGGTTGCTACCTGTTTCGTTCGTGTGCGTATCAAAGCCGCCAACGTTACAGAAGAAGATCTGGCGCCCGTTCGCGAATCCCAACGTCGACTTGATCTTGAGTAGCTTGGCGATCTGTGCCAACTGATTTCCCAACGACGTGTTCGGGAAAATAGCGGTGAGGCTCGGGTTACCAGCTAAATTCAACGCGGCATCAGCCGTCAACGCTCCGCTTGTAATATCAGTGGAGGCTTTAATCAGCGTCGTGCCCTGGTCGAATCCCAGTAGCGTCCTGAAGCTGCTGCCGTTGGCGAACGGATCAGCTGAGGCCGGTCCATTCCAATTCAGGTTGAGCACATTGGCCAACGAAGTGGGCGCGGCGGCGATTGCTAGCTGGCGCGAGCTAACGCCGGTTGAAAATAGGTTCGTACCCGCAAGCGAAATATTCATCGGCAGCGCGACCGGGCCGTTGAGCGAGTTCGTCTTATCGGCGATTCGACCGCCCCAGCCGGTTTGACCGGTAGTGTTGGCGATCGACGACATTTGCTGATTAACCTGGTCGGAGTGTGAAAAAAGTTGATACGGGTGTCCGATCCCCGCCGCGTATTGCGCGCGAGTGATCGGCTGCACCAGCGAACCGACATTGCAAAGCACTGCGAGTTTGCCGGCATTCCAAACATCCATGAAGCCCTTCGCTTGTCCGGCGTTATTCGCTTCCGGTGACAGATTCGGGTGAAACGCATACGCCACACTGCTGGTATTGGAAGGCGTAATCTTCGTGTTCGCCAGCGCTGATAAGGGCACTGCCAGGCCTGAAACGGTACGCACATTGTCGTACCCATTGGTAGATCCGCCGCCGGTCACCGTGTAGCCGTCGTAGGGAATGACCATGTTGTTGCCGTCCGTGCCACCCGACAGGAATATGCACACCAGCGCTCGGTAGTCCGACGCGACGTCCGGTTGCTGCTGATCCTGCGTCATCGCATTAATCAGATTGAACTTGTCCAAGCTGGCTATCATCGCGGCGCTGGTTAAGCCACACGCGGAGGTTCTAATAAATTTTCGGCGTGATTCGTTCATCGTTTCTACCTCTCCACCTGATATTGCGCTGAGCTTGCGATTAAGTAGATCGCTGTGCGCGTCCGCCCTGCCGGATCGGCACTCGTAATCGCAGTGACCGCGGCGACGATGTTAGCGTTCATCGCGGGTGACATCGTGCCGTGCATCAGCCTGGCATTAAGAGCATCTACAAGCTGCTGCGGATTGCCGGCCATGGCCTGATAGGTTGCGTAATTGATTTGCGTACCCGCAGGCCGATTGGGATTGCTGATGGGAATACCGTTTCCGTTGTTCCCGAGAAACAACGTATTCATGAAGTTCGCCCGCGCATAAGTTGTGGAAGTGTCGAGAATCCCGAACTCCGGACCGACCAGACTGGTTCCGGGTAAACCGAAATCCGCCGGGAAGTAGCTGAACACCGTCGGCGGGTTGAATACATTCTGTCCCAAAGGCGTACTGAAACTGCCGCCAGTGCTCGTAACCAGCACGCCATCGGTGACGGCGTTGAACGCGCGCAGCAGATGCGTCATCAGCAGTACCGGCTCGCGCAGATGACCGTAGTTTGGATCAGTCTTAACATCACCGCGGGCTTCGGGATCAAGCAGGATGGCCGTGATCACGGCCTTCATGTCTCCCCGCACACCTGATCCGTTGTTAGCGAACGCCGCTGAGCAACGGCCCACGTAGGCAGGAGCGGGATTACTGGTAACCATTTGATGAATCAACTGCGTGCAAACATACGGCCCGGTGTTTGGATGATTGAACAGATTGTCAATCGCGGTGTTGAGTGAAGCTATTGCGTACGCCTGGGTATTCGCGAGATTGTTCGTGCCTCCCACCACACAATTCGCGCACGCGGGCACAACCACCGGACTCGCGTGATTGATGTCGGTCAACAGAGTCTTCGCCGCGATGTCGTATCGATTTGCGTTGCCGTTCGGCACCATCGGATCCAGGTAATTCGCAACCGTCGGCGTACCATCAACTGCCGAGTTCTTGTTCGGTCCGAGATCCCAACCCGTGAATACCCGCGCCAGATTTGCAATCGTCGTTTGGTCGTAGCTCGGAACTCGATTGCCCTGTCCGTCAAGCACTGGGGTTCCGTTCTGATTCAGCGTGTCCACGCCAATTGAGAACAGCTGCATTATCTCCCGAGCGTAGTTCTCGTTAGGAGTAGGATTGACACGGTTCACGACCGAGTTCCCTCTCATATTCAGGTATTCGCCCATCCCTGGATTGAGAGTGATCTCGAAAAGCATGTTGCGGAAGTTGCTAAACGAATTGCGATCGATTGTTTGCAAGTACGGCGCGTACCAGAATGCCTGGTTGTTGTTCAACGGCTGGCCGCCGACGACAACGAATTTGTGAAACGCAAACGATACCCGCTGTCTCAACTGATCCGGCTGCGTCAGAGCATTCAACATGAACTGCTTCTGAAGCGGATAGAGCGAGTAAAAATCCCGCACACAGGTGGCGTCGCATACCGGCGCTGGCGGGCTGGCCGGATAGAACTGTGGATAAGGCGCGGAAGCGGGATAATCTGAGGATAAAAGAAAGAGCGGATCAGACGCATCATTAAATTGCGTTGGCGTATTGAACTGCTCGTTCAGGTAAGCCGGGATTCCGATGGCGCGCAGATGATTAAAATCGCTGTCGTCGCCTTTGCCTCCCCAGCTGGCCTGCTCAAGGAACCTTCTTAGATCTTGATCGGACGGGAACGCCGGATTAGCGAACTGCGCCTGGTATTGTGCGATCGTCTGCGGATTCATGATCGGTGTCGGCGGTGTTGCCGGCGCCGGCGTTGGCACCGCGCCTGGATCGTCGGCCGGCCCGCCGCCGATTGCGCCGATCGCCATGCGCACGCGATTGCTCGACATCCCGTGCAGGTTCAAACGAAGCAACACGTCACCCAGATTGCTGGTCATCGAATCATTAAGCCGCACGATGACCATGTAGAGGCCGCGAAAATCTGTGGTGATGTTCCCCTGCGAATCCAACAACGGCGGCACCTGCGCGACGTATTCGACTTTCAACGAGTAATGGTTGTGGGCCGCGTCTTCGGCATCGACCGTGAGCGCATTCGGATCTCCTACCAGGATGTTCCCTGACTGGGACATTTCTCCGGCCAGGAAATCGAGATTCATGCAAAAGATCTCAATGCGGGTGCGCGGGTCGGCGGCGTTAAAGTTCCCCTCAGAGGAGAGCGAAAAAGGCTCAGCGTGCATCGTCACTGATTCGAGCGCGATGGCTCGAGTCGAAGACGACGTGCTAATCAGCGTCGGACTAATCTGGGTAGCAGCCAGCGCCGCGCTCAACAGGCCGCCGGCGAACACAACTACTGCCGCGCATAACATCGAGATGAAGCGTTTGCGCAATGCAAAAGCACGATTTGTCATAAGACGATGCCTCTCTGGTCAAAGACGACGTTAACCCAATCGATATGAGGCTTACCTAACTTTTGGTGGAGGGGCCACCGGGGTTTACCCTGCTTCAATTCAATATAGCACGGCCGGCAGACGTGCGGTCAACAGCTTTTTAGACGAAGGCTACAGGAATTTGGACGAACCTTTTTGACCGACAAGTCCAATCCCGCCGCTTCCGGTTCGGCTCAGGAAAGCTTCGAACTGGTGCGAATGAGTTCGTAAAAGCCGGCGGCTGCGCCCAGGATAAGGCCCGTTACTAATAGCCAGGGACGCGTTCCCAACCAACGATCCAGCAGCCAGCCGACGCCCAAGCCCGCGATGACCGCGCCGAATAGCGAAAAGGCTGCGGCGTAAGCGAGGCCGGACTTGCGATTGATTTCCTGCTTGTCATCTTCGGGCATTAGGCACCAGGCTATTACCAATTCGCCCGCGTTAGATAATTCTTTGGCGCTGCGAGCAGTAGCGATCGCCGCGAATGCCGCATTGAGTCGTGTATGAAGCAGACGTGCGTGCACCAGCAAGCCTTGCCGCCGTCGATCGCGTTGAGTTCAACTTGCCGCCCATGCGCTGCCCACAGCGCGCCGAAATCAAAATCGTAGTCCTTCAGAGTCGCGAACCTCTCCCTCAATTCGCAGGCGCGCACGTCGCCGTTGTAATCAATGACCGCAATCGTTTCTCCCGCTGTGCATGGGAACGGCCACGGAGTCGATGCGGCAAAGTTTGCATGCTGCGTTCGGTAGTGCGTCGTGATCGTGCCCACGTAAGCGACATTTTTGGCGAAGCGCTTCAGCGCGTCGTCTGCGGCGAACATCCGATCGCCGTAGCGTTTCGTCAGTTGAGACACGAACGTGTACATTCCCGGCAAGACTTCCGGCGGGACTTGCTTGATTTCATCTCCGACCAAAGTCTCGCCACGCACGATGTTGAAATAGTGGCCGTCGAGACGAAAGGCGTTCCACATGAACTCGGCCAACTTTTCAATCTCGTCATAGTTATCAGCGCAAATGACCGTGTTGACGTTCAGCCGGAAACGATCCCGGTACTTCTCTTTCAAAGGATAAAGCGCTTCGATGCAATCCAGCGTTTTCTCCCAATGGCCCGGCACGCCGCGTATGCGATCGTGCGTCTCCCCATGGCCATCCAGGGCGATGTTCAAATACAGATCTAGCGCCGGATGGGAACCCAGGGCCTTATCAACGATCTGGTAGACGCGAGCCTTCACCAAACCATTAGTCGGAATAATCAAGCGGCGCACGCCGTTGTTGCGAATAAACGTGTCGATGATCTCCGTGGCGTCGTGCCGCAGCGTCGGCTCGCCCCCGGAAAGCCAGAGGTCGGTAATCGCCGGCATCGTCTCTGAGACCTTCGCGATTTGTGCGAACGTCAAGTCACCGGGCTGATTCAGCTCTTCATGATAGAAACAGGTGCGACAGAATGAATTGCAGCGCGAGGTAACAAACAGGATCACCGTGCCGAGACGTTTTTCGCGTTTCGTCGAACGCAGCAATTGCACGAACTGTATGGCTTTGTTTGGCACGGTGATCAGCTTTCGCGGCGAATGATGACAGTTTCAGTTGACGATTTCAATTCATAGGTGATTCCGCGCCAGGTAATGCGACGCGAAATCGCCGCCAGCGCATTCCAAAGAAAGAGCAACGAAGCCAACGGCCAGAGCGTGAGATGGGCCAGGGTGGTCGTGAAAGAGCGTAACCGGCGATCCGCGATCACTAAACGAACTGCTCGCAAACGCAGGTATGACTTCATCATCCCCAACGCGAAGATTACCAGCAAGAGTATCAGCGGTGTCGCGAACGACCGCCCCATCGCTGCGCGCCCCGCAACCAGCGAAATCCCTCCGAAAAATCCGAGCCCAAAAAGCAAACTGCCGGTAAGCACTGCCTTCCAAAGGTGCGGCGCGTAGGCGCGCGTAATCTTCAACTGCCGGGTGGTGAATTCAATCAACTCGTGGAAACTGCAGCTTTCGAACGAGGGCGTCAGGCATCGCGGTACAAACTTGATCGGCAGGGCTGCCTCGTGCAGCATTCGGGTGATCGTGAAATCGTCAGACACCGTGCCGCGCCAACGGTCCGCGACTTTGACTTGCTCAAATGTTTCGCGCCGGATGGCAGTCGAGCCGCCCCAGCAGAAATTCTTGTCGCGCTGCGCGCCCAGCGCTGAAGCAATCGAAGCATTCCAAACCGATCGCAGATGAGCAGCTATGCCGCCCCGCGCGACGAACCAGCGATAACCCGTCGCCGCGCCAATGGTTTTGTCCCTCAATGGCGCGACCAGGGATTGCAGCCAACGCGATGAGGGCCGCGCATCGGTATCAACAAAGGCAAAGACCGCGTTTTGCGGATCAGCTTCGCCAACGGCGGCGCGCAGGTTGTGAACTTTCTGCCCGCTGTCGGTCGCTGCTCCGGCGATCACGACGCGAACTGATGGGCTGGTCTGTCTATCGAAGGACCGGCACGCTTCCGCGACGACGGCGAGCGCCGGATCGTCGGCGCGATCAGCGACTACAATTATTTCGAACGCCGGGTACTCCTGCCCCAAAATTGCCAGGAGGTTTTCTCTCAGCCCGTCATCCACACCGCGACAGGGAACGAAGACCGTGACAAAGGGCGTGAACTCTGGATATTCCTGCTTCAGCTCCGCTTCCAGATAGCGGGCAAAGCGCAAACCGCCCCGCAGAGAACTCAGGCCGAGCCAGATGACGATTGCTGCCAGAAAATAGTATGCCCACATAAAAGTGCGAGAGGCGATGTTTGAAGTCTCAAGACATCGCCCCGCGAAAAAGACAACTTCAAGGTGAATCTTATTTCAAAGCCGGCGATCTGATCGCCGCAACCGGCGGAAACAGCTTTTGCGCGATAGCGATAAACGGTTGCGGGTAAACGCCAATGACAACTATTCCGATCAGGGAAACTATTAGCGCCGAGCGTAAAGCCGGCGAAAGACTGAGCGGGCGTTCGTCGGCCACCCGATCGCCGAGGTACATGACTTTGATGAAGCGGATGTAATAGTAAAACGAGACGACGATGTTGATGACGGCCCACCCGGCGAGCCAGTAATACCAATTCTTGCCGTCCGTCCGCGCGCGGTCGAACAGTCCCCACAGCAGAAAATATTTTCCGATGAATCCGCCCGTGCCCGGCAAGCCGCCGAGCGATAGCATGAAGATGCCCATCATCGCGGCCATTCCCGGCGCCTTGTGTGCGAGCCCGGTCATATCATCGACGTTGTCGCCAATGATCCCGCGCCGGCGCAGGCTGATCACGATCCCGAACGCGCCCATGTTCATGCAAACGTACACCAGAAGATAAATCACCAGCCCGATGTTCCCGTACTTGTTGTTTGCGACCAGCGCGAGCAACAGGTAACCCGCATTGGAAATCGACGAGTAGGCGAGCAGGCGCTTTGAATTCTCTTGCGTAACCGCGGCCCAGTTCCCGACTACTATCGTCAGCGCGGCCACGATGCCCAGCAGCGGCGCCCATTCAATCCGCATCGGCGCCAGCGCTACGAAAAAGATCCGCGCGTAGAGCGCGAAGCTCGCGGCCTTTGATCCGGTCGAAAGAAAGGCGGTCACCGAAGTCGGCGCGCCTTCGTAGGCGTCCGGCGCCCACATATGAAAAGGCACGGCGGCGATCTTGAAAAACAGTCCCGCGCCCAGCGCGATCATGCCCAGCAACAACATCGGCCTGAGACCTGCGATCTCGCTCGCTGCGCCCTCGGCTCTGATCGACGTCAGTGCCGCGCCGACGCTTGTCCCGATCTCCCCGAGGTTCGTCGAACCGGTCACGCCGTAAAGCAGAGACATGCCGTAGAGCAGGATGCCGGACGAGAACGCGCCCAGCAGAAAATATTTCATCGCGGCTTCATTCGAAGGCTTCTGGCGCTTGGTAAAGGCCACCAGCACATAAAACGTCACGGCCATCAACTCCAGCGCGATGTAAAGTGAAATCAGATCGTAGCCGCTGCCGAGAAACATCATCCCGACGGTCGCAAACAAAATCAGGGCGTAGTATTCGCCGTGCTGTTCGCCTTCGATGTCCAGGTAGCGCGTCGCAATCGCAATCGCCAGCGCGGCGCTGATCAGGAAAATGCCCTTGAATACGATCGCAAAGCCGTCGATGCGAATCATTCCATAGAAGCCGGTCAGCGGCAGGTTGTCACGATTCCCGCTCCACAGTAGAAACAGCGAAGAAAAAGCGAGCCCGATTCCGATCAAGGAAAAATACGCGGTGACCTTGCCGAGCTTGTACGGCAGGATCACTTCCATCACCAGAACGACGCAGGCGATCACGCTCAGGATCAACTCAGGCGCGATCATTTGCAGATCGGCCACGTTGAAGAGAGTGTTCGCTTGAAAGAGTAGCAACATGATCAGTTTGTCGGCCTGCCTGTGTTTTGCGCTTTGCTCTTCGCGTTGTGCCCTTTGCCCTTCACTATTTCTGAACCTTGGTCTGCACCGGCGCGGTCGGCGCCGGTGCCCCCGGAATCGGATAATTGGGTCGCAACTGTTTGACCAGCGCGTTAACCGGCTTCTCAATGTAACGAATGAACGGCGCCGAATAGATTCCAATCCACAGAGACATGATCACCAACGGCAACATGTAAGCCCACTCGCGCACGTTTAGATCCGGCAGCAGCTTGTTCTTTTCGTTTTCGATTTCGCCAAAGAACATTCGTTGGTAAAGCCAGAGCATGTAACCGGCGTTCAGAATTATTCCCAGTCCCGCCCAGCCGGCCCAGACCGGATTC
>WNFF01002375.1_pt1 | contig 15415 bp, 10 predicted proteins | sample 5400441 | NCBI WGS metagenome assembly WNFF01 (sample SAMN13153345, study PRJNA577476) | soil metagenome | isolation source: 120 cm saprolite under Douglas fir tree site 2 hole 3 replicate 1 | place: USA:California | collected 2015-04-18 | reverse complement strand
GAGAAGATCAACGGAGCAGTACGGTTGAAGCGATATTTTCCGCTTCGAAGAATTACCGGGGATACATCCCGAATCTGGCCGGTAGTTCGGTCGAAGCGGGTGGCTTTCCCGCCGTAAATGAAATTCGGATTCAACGGGTCGGGAGCAACGTATCCGTATTCTTCGACACCGACTGGGTACCAGTCACGAAATGTGATCTCGCCGAAATCGCTACGGCTAGCGGTGCCGACACTGCCGCTTTCTTGCTGTCCTCCGTAAACCCAGTAGGGAAATTGATTGTCAGTAATGACATGGTAGAACTGCGCTGTCGGCTGGTTGTACCACGAACTCCAGGTCTCACCACCGTTGACACTGATTGTCGCACTCTGGTCACTTCCTAAGAGGATGACGTCGGGATTCTCGGGATTGATCCAGATGCTGTGGTAGTCATCGCCGCCAGGGGCGCCTTTTATGGGAGTGAAGTCTTTACCTGCATTGATCGAACGATAGGTGGAAGTATTTGCCACGTACAATTTGTCTTTGTCCCTGGGATCGACGGTTACCCAGGCAAAGTCGTCTCCGCGGCCCCAGATGCGCTCTTCAGTGTTTATGCGTTGCCAGTTTTCTCCAGCATCGTCGGAACGGTAAAGGCCACCCAACCGGGGCGAATCCACCAATGCGTAGATGCGGTTGCCATCACTTGGTGCAATACCGAGGCCGATGCGGCCCAGCCCTTCCGCCCACGTGGGCAAGCCGTGTGTCAATTGTCTCCAGGTAGTGCCGCCGTCGGTTGACTTATAAAGTCCGCTGCCTGGACCGTTATAGGAACCGCTGGTTGTCCAGGGCGGCCGCCGCGAAGCCCACATGTCGGCGTAAATCGTCTGAGGGTTGGCCGGGTCAAAAGCGAGATCAATCGCACCGGTATTTTCGTCTTTGTAGAGAACCTTCTGCCAATTCATGCCACCATCCAGCGAACGAAAAACTCCCCGCTCGGGATTGGGACCGTAAGGATGCCCGAGCACTCCGGCAAAAACGCGGTTCGGATCGCGCGGATCAATGAGGATAGAACCGATCTGTAATCCGTCCCGCAGGCCGAGATGTTGCCAGCTTTTCCCGCCATCAGTGGATTTGTAAATCCCATCTCCGGTGGAGAGGTCTGGGCGCCGTAGTCCTTCGCCGCTGCCTACATAAATAATTTCTGGATTGGAAGGGGCCACGGCCATCGCGCCGATTGATTGCGTGGGCTGATCATCAAAAATAGGCGTCCATGTTCTTCCATAATCTGTGCTTTTCCACACGCCACCATTGTTGGCTGCCATGTAGAACACATTGAATTTGCCAGGTAAACCGGTGGCGGCCACGGTGCGGCCACCACGAAATGGGCCAATTGCCCTCCAACGCATCCCACCATAGAACGTCGGACTGAACTGCTGCCCGATCGCGCTCCCCATCAGAGAGCTCGCTATCAGGATGCAGAGCCAGACCAAGGTCAACTTTGACAAACCAAAGGGGCGAATGCGGATCACAATCCCCTCCCAAAGCAGGTAAGGATAAACCAAAGCCAGCAAATCTCCGAACCGGAATCTGGATTCGCGCGAAACACCTCGTCATTTCCGGCGGTGGGCTTGAGTTGGCACCCTACCCACGGATGCTGTGCAACGCGAAAGTAAGGCAAGTTTCCCCACAAACTAGGGACTCTACCTTATGGATTGAGCCTCAGCCGCTCGATAAAGTGTGGTCGGAAAGTATGTGTCAGCGTAATCGGTCGCGGCGCGAGTAGAAAGGCGTAAATGTCGGTAGAAGTATTTTCGGCGAAGATGGCAGGGACATTGGTTGGGTTGATCCTGCTTCTGGTCCCACTCGTCGCCGTAGCCGGAAACCAACACCAGGACGAAACAGCGACTTCAGCCCAAGACACCCCTCAAAGTTCAACCGGCGAAGGCGTCAAGCCAAATGACTCCGAAAATGCAAAAACTCCCGCCGTCAAAACAATCGAGTCCGTTGAGAAGCTGGCATGGGCGATGTTAGTTGCGGGAATAAATGACGAGAAGGCGGAGAAACGGACCGAAGCCATTACTGCTCTCGGTGCGGTTGGACCGCAGCCGCGGGCAGTCCGGTTGATTGAAGATACTTTAAAGGATACAGATTCGTATGTTCGCGAGGTCGCAGCGACCACTTTGGGAAAAATGAAATCTCGGCACTCGATTCCAAGGTTGAGAAATGCCCTGGATGATAATGCTCCAGAAGTTGTATTTGCAGCGGCGCGGTCGCTTTGGGAACTGGGCGACCGCAGCGGCCGAGACATTTTCGTTGAGGTACTTGACGGCGAACGCAAGACTTCCGATGGAGTCTTAAAATCCAACCTGCGCGACGCACGCAGAAAGTTTAGCAGCCCCGGGGGATTGGTCCTCATGGGGGCAAGAGAAGCTGCTGGAGCGCTATTTGGTCCTTTGTCCTACGGGATCATGGCGGCGGAGGAATTTTCTAAGGGCAAAGACAGGGGAGCTTCGGCGCGCGCTATTGCTGCGTCACTATTGGCAACGGATCCCAGCGCAGAGGCTGCGCGTGAGTTGGACGATGCGCTGCAGGATAAAAATTGGACGGTAAGAGCGGCTGCTGCTGAAGCCCTGGGCAAACTGCCCCGGCAGGGCCAGCTTAGTCAACTGGCGCCGCTGTTGGACGATGATAAGGACGCAGTGCGGTTCATGGCGGCATCTTCGATAGTGCGACTGAGCCAAGTTGATCGCAAGCCTAGAGTCGCGCCCACGCCCACCGATTCTGTGCCGGTATTGGCTGTTCGTTAGGGTTTCCTCATGTTCCTTTTCATAAACAAAATCTAACAACCTCCGTTAGCCTGCGCCGCTTCCCGGTCATGTTGAAATCGGTTTCCAGTTTAATTGCATAAGAACGGTGGACGCTTTGCCGCAGCGTGAACTTCCCTCCGAATCCGCAGAAAAAACAACACACAGCCTGCGATCCCGCATTGAGTGTTTCGCGTGGCTGGATGATAAACCAAAGGTCGACTCGCATCGAGATTCAAATATTTGTTGGTGAAATGGCGTAAGGCCAATTCCTGCAGATACATACGGGTAAACTTGTTGCTTGAATCTCTAGGTCTAGGGGATGCAACCCGTCCCCATTTGAAGCCTTCCAAGGCTCAGGGATGCCGCACCCGGGAACTGCAATTATTTGCACAATTCGCTAGCCTAAGGTTGTGATACAGTTACTTTTCAGTAAGTTACAACCTCCCCGGCTGGCGAATTAAGTGCACTTCTCCTTGTCGCTCCCCCAGAGCAGGAATCGATGTCGAATAGGCATCTAGCGCCACTTTCTGTTACGGGTAGCTACTCACCGCAGTTTCGCCTAGATGCGGCCAGGATGGCGACCTGCGCCGACTCTCGCTCCATGCGACCAAAGATCCTATGTGTCTTCGGGACGCGACCAGAAATCATTAAGCTAGCTCCGATCATTCGAGAGTTGAAGCAAAGTCATAGTGACCTCCAGTTGATGACTGTGATGTCTGGTCAGCACACGGACTTGGTTGAGCCATTCCTAGAGCTGTTTCAAGTTAAATCCGATTTTAACTTGCAGGTTATGCAGCGCCGTCAGACACCCAATGAAGTGTGTGCCCGTGTGCTGTCAGGTCTTGACCCCATCATGAGCAAGGAAACGCCGGAGATGGTGATCGTCCAGGGAGATACAACTACTGCTCTGGCCGGAGCGCTTACCGGTTTTCATCACAAGACCATGGTGGCACATGTTGAGGCGGGACTTCGATCCGGTGATCCACGGAATCCTTTCCCGGAGGAGATGAACCGGAGACTCATCAGCCGGCTCGCAACCTATCATTTCGCAGCCACCAGTGGAAACCGCGACAGCCTGTTGCGCGAAGGCGTACGGGCTGAGGATATTTTTGTGACCGGAAACCCAGTGGTGGATTCTCTGAATTACATTCTGGAGAACACGGAACCTTCGCCGCGAGTGCAAGACCTGTTGAAGCAGACCGCGGGCCAGAAATTACTCGTTCTGACAACTCACCGCCGTGAGAGTTTCGGGCGGGCCATGCGCCAGAACCTTCGTGACATACGTAAGTTCGTGGAATCACACCAAGACGTATCGCTCATCTTCGCCGTTCATCCCAATCCGAATGTCGTAGAAGCCGCACGCGCAGAACTTAACGGTAGCAGCCGGATTCTGCTGATCGAGCCGCTCGGTTATTCAGACTTCATTCAGCTTCTGAAACAGGCTTGGATCGTGTTGTCTGATTCCGGTGGAATCCAGGAGGAAGCGCCATCTCTGGGTAAGCCAGTATTTGTTCTGCGCACCAACACGGAACGTCCCGAAGCCATCGATGCGGGAGTTGCATTCCTTGCAGGAGACAAGGCTGGCCATCTACTTGCCATGCTTAATCGTGCCTATGACGAGGTTGGCTGGCTGGAAAAGATCAAACAAATTCCGAACCCATTCGGAGATGGGAAGACTGCTTCTCGCATCGCTGCAATCATTCAGCAGAAAATTTGCCGCACGGCGGAGAGGATCGCTCGATGACGCAGATCGAAAACAGCTATAAGCACGATCTGCTGACAGTGGTCCTCGAGGATTACTTTCATGTAGGTGCGTTACATGGACTGATCAGCCCGCACCAGTGGGGCCGCTTTGAGCCTCGCTTTGAAAGCAATACGCTCAAGACCCTCGAACTGCTCAAGCGCTACGATGTGAAAGCGACCTTTTTTGTTCTAGGCTGGATTGCTGAGCGTTGTCCTCAGTTGATTGCGGAGGTTGCCAACCAGGGACACGAGATCGCAAACTACGGCTTCTACCACCGCAATGTACGGCAGATGACTCGGGAAGAATTTCGCGATGACGCTCGCCGTTCCCGAGACACACTGGAAATAGCATGTGGAAAGCGGGTGGTCGGATACCGCATTCCGCAAGGTTTGCGTTCCTCTTCCGACCTTTGGATGCTCGATGTGCTGGCCGAGGAAGGATACGCCTACGATTCCAGCGTCATACCGGGTTTCTATTCCGATGCGGCTGATGCGCGGTTCCGCTTCGCCTACAAACATGAAAATAATGGCCGCGAACTGTGGGAGTTCCCGCATGCCACCCTAAGTTTCCTCGGCTATATGGTGCCTATTTCCGGTGGGAACTACTTCCGCCAAATTCCGCATAGTTTGTTGCGACACGCGGTGGCGCACTGGAAACGGACTTTCAACTCGCCCTTCATGATGTATTTCCACGTGTGGGAGCTCGATCCCGACCAACCACGGATCAGTGCTGCCTCATTAATGGCCCGGACGCGCCAATACCGCAAGCTAAACAAGATGGCCTGGCTGTTGCCCGAATATCTGCGCAAATATAAGTTTGGAACGATTGCGGATTATCTTGACTGTGATCTTGGCGCCGCGGCATTGCCGGCCCCGCATCCGCCGCAAGATTCCATCGTGGTGCAGACTCCGACAGAGGAACTATCTCGAAGCCAAACCGCCAGGGTTCCGGTCACAATTGTTGTGCCGTGCTTTAATGAACGGCCCGCGCTTCCTTATCTGGCAAACACCCTGGAAAGCGTGGCCAAGCTTCTCGGGCGTGACTACGTATTGTCGCTGATTTTTGTGGACGATGGCAGCGATGATGGCACCTGGGATGTGCTCAATCGCTTGTTTCGCAATCGAGATAACTGCCGATTGGTGCAGCATCCTCGAAATCTAGGAGTGGCAGCAGCGATTCTCACGGGAATCCGGCACGCTAATACTGAGATTGTCTGTTCCATCGATTGTGACTGTAGTTACGATCCGCACGAGTTAATGCAGATGATTCCATTGCTGGCCGATGACGTGGATCTCGTAACCGCGTCGCCCTATCACGCCAAGGGCAGAGTCATGAATGTGCCGGGCTGGAGACTGCGTCTCTCCAAGGCAGCGTCTTACCTCTATGGCAAGGTGCTCCGCCAGAAGCTTGCCACTTACACCAGCTGTTTCCGGATATACCGCCGCAGCAAAGTAGTGGACTTGCAGCTTCAAGAATTAGGATACCTTGGGGTCACCGAGACCCTCTGCTTGTTGGACTTACAAGGAGCACGAATTGCGGAATTTCCTACGACACTGCATGTCCGGATTCTTGGCCGCTCCAAGATGAAAGTAATCCGTACTATCTTCGGTCACTTGGGCAACCTGTTAAGGATGCGATACATGCGCCAGCTTATCGACCGCAACGCCCCATTGGGGCTACAGGCAGCGACCCCATCCGCGAATATCGATCAGCAACAAACAACCGTCGAGACCAAAATTAAATCCAGGGATACATAATGACGACTATGCCATTAAAAACCATGATGCTGCCTTCTGATCAGGACAGCAGCGGACGCGATCTTGGCGCCGAGGAATTGGAACTTCTTGAACAGGTCATTCATTCTGGCACGCTGACCAGCACCAAGGGTTCCTTTACAAGGACGCTGGAAGAACGTTTCGCCGCGACACTCGGAGTGAAAAAGGCCTATGCCTGCGCTTCGGGAACAGCTGCCATCCATGTAGCCGTCGCAGCGTTGGATCCGAATCCTGGAGATGAAATCACTACGACTTCGATCACCGATATGGGGGCGCTAACGCCAATCTTGTATCAAGGCGCAATTCCCGTGTTCGCCGAAGTGGATCCGCAAACACTGAATGTGACTGCCAGCAGCATAGAAGCATGTTTGAGCGAGCGCACCAAGGCCATCGTGGTGACACATCTTTTTGGTAGCGCCTGCGAAATGGCTGAGATTATGAAATTGGCGCGGTCGCGCAACATTCCCGTGATCGAAGATTGTTCCCAAGCCTTCCTGGCACGTTCGGACGGCCAATACGTTGGAACTTTCGGCGCGATTGGGTGTTTCAGTACGCAGCAGGGCAAGCATATGACCACGGGAGAGGGCGGCCTGGTTGTCACCAATGATGATGCTCTGGCCCGGCGCATGTTCTTGTTCATCAACAAAGCCTGGGGCTATGGAGATGCGAAGCCGGACCATTATTTTCTTTCTCTCAACTACCGCATCAGCGAACTCCAGGGCGCCGTCGCTCTGGCACAGTTGGAGAAACTGGAATCCGTAGTTGACCGGCGCGTCGCTGCCGCCAACAAGCTTACAAACATGCTGGCTGGAATCCCCGGCCTGAAAACACCACGCGTTGAGCCCGGTGCGGTGCACACCTACTGGAAATATTGCCTGAACGTAGATGACGGCATCATTCGCGATGGCGCAATTGGTCTGGCAAAGTTGTTGAAGGATCGCGGTATCATGTCTGCTCCGAGGTATATTCAAAAGCCCGCATTCATGTGCGAGATTTTCCAGAGGCGGCGCACCTTTGGTAGCAGCCAGTTTCCGTTCACCTTGGCACGACCCGAAGTTCTGGACTATAGCAAGGACCGTTTCCCCCTGACCTTCAAGGCACTCCACGATGTGCTGGTGCTTCCATGGAATGAACGCTACACCGATGAGCACCTGGAATACATCGCAGAGTCCATACAGGAGTCAGTGGAGCAACTGAGTATATGAGCCAGAATCCAGTCAGGTTCGGTATCGTGGGCGCGGGTGCAATCGCCCAATCTTACGCGCTCGCCTTTGAGTCATGTTCGATTGCCCATGTAACTGCCGTGGCAGACGCACGTCCAGAGGCGGCAACGGCTCTCGCAGAACGGCTAAAATGTAAGAGTTTCACTTCGCATTCGGAGATGGCCGAGACGGGCGAGATTGATGCAGTGCTCATTTGCACTCCGCCGAACACGCACTCGGATTTCTGCGTAGAATTTTTGGAACATGGCATTGCCGTGCTCTGTGAGAAGCCGCTCAGTATTGATGTTCCCAGCGCACAAAGAATGATCGAGACGTCGCGCACAACCGGCGTCAAGATGACCATGGCCTCCAAGTTCCGTTTTGTACAGGATGTGGTCCTGGCAAAAGCCCTGGTGACTGCCGGTGTTCTTGGCGACATCGTGCTCATCGAAAATGTCTTCACGTCGCGGGTCGATATGACCAAGCGCTGGAACTCCGACCCCAGCATCAGTGGAGGAGGGGTTCTCATCGACAATGGAACACACTCGGTCGATCTCATTCGCTTTTTTCTCGGACCATTGGCCGAAATTCACGTAGTTGAGGGGAAACGAGCCCGCGATCTGCCGGTCGAAGAAACAGTTCACGTATTCGTGCGAAGCACCAGTGGGGTGCTTGGCACCGTTGATCTGTCCTGGTCCATTAATAAGGAAATCGAAAGCTATCTGCGGATTTATGGATCGGAAGGTACGATTTCTGTCGGCTGGAAGGATTCAAGGTTCTTGCTCTCGGGCAGCCGCGACTGGCATGTGTTTGGCAAGGGGTACGATAAAGTGCAAGCTTTCCGAAGTCAGATCGAAAACTTTGCCTGCGCATTGCGCGGAGAAGAGCCGCTGCTGCTATCGCTCGAAGACGCTATGGCGTCGGTGCAAGTCATCGAAGCGGCTTATGCCTCGTTGCGCGATTCGCACTGGGTGCCCATTCCCTTTCCCGGGCCGTCCAAGACCTCAATAACAAACTCCGCTGCTCCCAAGTCCTCCCAGCCGGCCGCGTAGATTTAGTGCACTATATGATGGAAAAACAGAAATCGGCCGTAGCCGGCGGGGATGGAGGCAATTCCGTGCCGCTAACCCATTACACGAAAGTCCGCCTCCATCCAACAGCCATCATCGAAGAAGGCGTACAGATCGGTCCCGGCACTTCCGTTTGGGACAATGTTCACATCCGGCATGGAGCACAGATTGGTGAGGAATGCATTATTGGTGAGAAGTCGTACGTCGCGTATGACGTCAAAATCGGTAATCGCGTGAAGATCAACAGCTTCGTCTACATCTGTACTGCCGTTACTGTTGAAGATGGTGTCATGATCAGTGCCGGCACCGTATTCACCAACGACCGCTTCCCGCGTGCGACCACTCCTGATTTAAAAAGGCTTCGGCCCTCTGAGCCCGATGAGGAAACACTGCCGACGCGAGTTTGCGCAGGGGCCACCATCGGAGCGCAATGTACGATCGGAAACGACCTTTCTATCGGGCGCTTTGCAATGGTCGGGATGGGAAGCCTGGTGACAAAGAGTATTCCCGACTTTCATCTGGCAATCGGGCAACCGGCGCGCTCCGTAGGTTACGTCTGCCGCTGCGGCAAGGTGCTGGGCCTCATTGCCAACCTCGAATTGGGATCAGAACACAAGCTCACCTGCGCCGCCTGTGGGTTAACATATTCCTGTAACCGAGGCTCAATCTCCGAGCTGAATCCACCTCGCTGACCTGAAGGATAAACGTCGTGCCGGACTCACAATCCTGGGGCATCGTCGGTGGTGGCATGCTGGGAATGACGCTGGCGCTTCGCCTGGCACAACGCGGCCATCGGGTTACACTCTTGGAGGGCGCTGCTCAACTCGGCGGGCTGGCAAGCGCCTGGAAGCTTGGCGATATTGTCTGGGACCGCCACTACCACGTCACCCTACTGTCCGACGCCTACCTGCGGGCTCTGCTTTCAGAACTTGATTTGGAAGGGGAAATCCAGTGGGTGGAAACCAAGACCGGCTTCTATACCGGCGGAACGCTGTACTCCATGTCCAACACCGTCGAGTTCCTGTGCTTTCCTCCTCTCAGACTGTGGGACAAGCTTCGCCTCGGACTTACCATCTTTTACGCGTCACGCATCAAGAACTGGCAGCGTTTGGAGCAGATTAAAGTAGAAGACTGGCTGAGCCACTGGTCTGGCAAGCGGACCATGGAAAGAATATGGCTGCCATTGCTGCGCGCGAAGTTGAGTGACAATTACAAGAAAGCCTCTGCTGCGTTCATTTGGGCAATCATAGCCAGGATGTACGCCGCGCGCCGTTCTGGCATGAAGAAGGAAATGTTTGGTTATGTGCCCGGCGGTTACGCTCGCATTCTCGATGCCTTAGGTAGAAGGCTGGTACAGTCTGGAGTTGCGATTCAATTAAACCATCGCGTGCAGCGTGTGGAATCTTCCAAGGACGGAGTTCACGTAACTCTTGACAAGGGTCAGCAAGCCAGGTTCGATCAAGTTGTACTCACAACCCCTGGCCCGGTTGCTGCTGACGCTTGCCCACAACTTACCGAAGAGGAAAAAATACGGCTTCGGGGAATCCAATATCAAGGCATCGTCTGCGCTTCCGTGCTGTTGAAGAAACCACTCGCCGGCTACTATGTTACGAACATTACTGACACTTGGGTGCCCTTCACCGCCGTGATTGAAATGTCGGCGCTGGTGGACCGCAAACAATTTGGTGGCAGCGCGCTAGTTTATCTTCCTAAATACGTCGCTCCTGACGATCCTCTGTTCAACGAGCCGGACGAGAACATCAAGCAGACTTTCCTTGCGGCGTTGGCCAGAATGTACCCTAGTTTCGAGCCGTCTGACGTCTTGAGTTTCCAGATCAGCCGGGTCCGCTATGTATTCGCCATTCCAACTTTGAACTACTCGCGTGAATTGCCCTCCATGTCCACCTCGATCCCCGGGGTTCATATCATAAACTCGGCGCATATCATCAATGGAACATTGAATGTGAACGAGACGGTTCAGTTGGCCGAACGCAGTGTTGCGGAACTGCTCTCCATGGCGGCCAATGGCGAAAGGACTGAACATGCACGAGTCTAGGCCTCTTGCCAGCCTTTCTCTCGACCTCGACAATCAGTGGTCGTACATGAAGACGCACGGTGACGCGGATTGGGAATCGCTTCCATCATATTTGGATATTGTTGTACCCCGTGTCCTCAGGTTGCTAAAAGAGAGGAACCTGACCATTACTTTTTTCATCGTCGGTCTCGACGCCGATCAGGAGCGTAACCACAACGTTCTCCGCTCCATTGCCGAGGCCGGACATGAGATTGGCAATCACTCGTTCCATCACGAGCCATGGCTGCATCTGTACTCGCAGGAACAACTAGTGATAGAAATTGCGAAGGCAGAAGCCTCGATCGAACAAGCCACGGGCCGCAAGCCCATCGGGTTTCGTGGCCCTGGGTTTAGCCTTTCCAGCGATTTGATTGAACTCCTCACCCATCGCGGTTATCTATATGACGCCTCTACGTTTCCAACTTATCTCGGCCCTCTCGCACGCGCTTATTACTTCATGAAGAGCCGTCTGTCAGAGGACGATCTGAAGGAGCGAAAGAATCTATTTGGGTCTTTCTCCGATGGGTTGCGGTCCACGAAAGCATATTGTTGGCGGACGGCGGCGGGGGAATTGATAGAGATACCGGTTACGACCATGCCCGGTCTAAAGTTGCCGATTCACGTGAGTTACTTGCTCTATCTGTCTGATTTCTCCTCTGCGCTTGCTCTCGCCTATTTCAGAACTGCGCTCGAGGTATGCCGCCGGACGGGAACCCAGCCGTCTCTGCTTTTGCACCCACTTGACTTTCTCGGCTGTGATGACACTACGGCGTTAAGCTTTTTCCCGGCGATGCAGCTCAGGAGCCCCGTAAAGGTCCGGTTTGTGAACCGGGTCCTCGATCTTTTCCAGGAGCATTTTAGGATCGTACCGATGGAAAGGCATGCAAAACACCTGTCGGACTTGAATTTGAGTCGAGTGGCTCCCCGTTTCAACAGGTAATTCTCAAGAAGGTAGGTCGTGGTTAGAACAAATGTCTCTTAAATAATCATTATGCTTGGACAACCCTCTTAGATGCGCTACTCTCATAGGAGCAGCGAGGCGCGCCCTTCGCATGAAGTTGCTCCCACACGAACTGTTGATCAAGACTGGACCGGTCGACCACGCTGACTGGAATTTCCGTCCTTTTTTGGGATTGGTTTCGCGCACCCGCTTTCACTTGGCCCGCCACATGCTTGGTGAAGCGAGATTTCACCGACTGCTGGAAGTAGGCTATGGCAGCGGCGTCTTAATGCCTGAACTCGCGCTGCATACCAAAGAACTGTACGGAGTCGATGTTCATTGCCACGCTAACGTCGTATCCGAGAAGTTGGAAAAAGCTAATATCCATGCCGAGCTCTATAATGCGCCTGTTACGTCTCTTCCTTTTCCCGACCGTTATTTCGACTGCATCGTCGGAGTTAGCGTTTTTGAATTTGTAGACGACCTGGAGACCGCCTGTAGCGAAATCGAGCGCGTGCTTAGCGACCGAGGTTTTTTTCTCGTCGTCACGCCAAATGATTCTCCAATCCTGGACGCTGGGCTGAGATTGCTCACGCGAGAGAGTGCAAAAAAGGATTTTGGCGACAGACGCAAGAAAGTGATCCCGGCTTTGTGCAAGCGTTTTGCGCTGGTGGAGGAGCGTCCAGCGCCTTGGGCACACGCCTCGATGCTGAAACTCTATACCGGATTGAAGCTCGCGCGCCGCATATCTCCTCACACCAGCGTTGCAGTGGAAAGTCATTCCGCCGGCCCGCTGCGGCAAGCCAGTTGAGAAAACAGAAATTTGTCGCGAGTCTTTAACCCACTGCAACGCGGATTGGCAGCTTAACCGCAAAAAGGTTGGCTTCCGCAGGGAGTCAGCTTGACGGGAGCATAGACGAGTATGGTCGCTTCCCAACATTTATGAACATCGGTTGCGGTATAGCGAAAAATCCACCTGTCGAACCATAGCTTCTACATTTAAATCGATCGTCAAAAAGCGCTGGATCGTTTCCGTACTGCCAACAGGATCGTGCAGCAACCGTTTGTATGGCACACGGCAAATGGAGATGTCCGTTCTCTTTTTAAGCCACGCGTCGATTTCTCTTAAGTGTTTTTCAAATGCTTTGGTCATCACCTCGTGGCTTAAGGAATCGGATTTGCCTCGACGTCTGAGCATCTCATCTTGCGAGGCGAGCACTTCCGGAAGGGGCCGCTCCATAAAGATGACTTTATAGTCGCGGCCTTTGGGGACCGCGAGGAGAAGCTGCGAGATGACCTTAACAACCTTGCCTTCAGCATCGTCAATGCGATTCGGCTGCTTGGATAAAAGCTTCGCGGGCTCCCACTCGGAATAGCCTCGTGGGTTGTCGGCATCCGGCTTGCGTTCGAAGTCGGTGAGGACGATCATCCCGCCGGCAGCCAGCATCTGCATCATCAGGGACGTCCCCGAGCGGGGGAGGCCCGAGACTATGGTGATCACGATTGGATCAATACCTTTCTGCGACGAGTAGTTGCCTGGCTCAAAGTTGTTTCCACTGCGAAAAAAGACGCAAGAACATGCTGTTGCTTCTTATCTGGCGGGAATAATAGCATCCATTTTAATTAGGCCGAAACAACGGTAGCGGAGAAAGGATTTGAATTGTGCGACTGGGTGATACCCTTCCAGATTCAAAGTCTCAATCTCAACTTGTCGAACAGCCTCAATTCTGCCCGTAGTCGTTTTTCCCACCAGCGAACTTCGCCAAACTTGTTGGGGCAGCGCCGGCACGGCAATTTACCGTTCGTCTGGCTCTTGCTCACTTGTTCCAGTAAAATTTTGGTCGAACGAAAGAACCATGCAATAGCGGCAACATACCCCGATGGCATGCGGCTGTTCGGCAGTGACTATGAAGGACGTAGAGCGGTTAGCTCAGCCACTTTTCCGGCTCGCCAAACGCCTCGGCGACCTTGTTCAAGAAGGTCGCGGCCGTGGCACCATCAGTGACACGGTGATCACAGGAGAGAGTTAAGGTCATTATCGGACGGATCGCGGGCTGGCGGTCGACTGGCACAACGCGATCGACAATGCGCCCCACGGCGAGAATCGCTGCCTGGGGCGGACTGATGATGGCGCTGAAAGCGTCAACGTTATACATCCCAAGATTGCTGACAGTGAAAGTCGCGCCCGCAATGTCTGAAGGGCGGAGACGGCCTGTTCTGGCTCGCTCAGTCAAATCTCGGCGCTGTACAGCAATTTCGCCAAGCTTGGTGCGGTCAGCCTTATGGATCACGGCTGCAACTGTGGCCCCGTTGACCGCCATAGCAACACCAATATTTATTTCCGGATTGAGACGTATGCTGCCATCGCTCCAACTAGCGTTAAGCCGCGGATGCTTCGCGAGTACACGCGCTACGAGCACAATCAACAAGTCGGTGTGATTGAGTTTTACGCCATTTGTTGTTTGAATCACAGGTCCCAGCTGCTCGCGCGCCGCCACAATCGCGCTGGCATCGATTTCTCGAACGAGAAAGAAATGCGGCACGGTCGTCCAACTTTGGGTGGTTCGTTCGGCCATCAGCCGTCCGACGGAAGTTAACCGTTCGGCATCCACTCCAGCTGACGTGTCTGCGTCTGAGAGAACATCGGCAGCGACAATCTCTCCGGAAGGGCCCGATCCTCGCAGCTTGCCGATATCCACACCGCGTTCTTTGGCGAGACGGCGAGCTTTAGGAGAAATCTTTGCGAGCGACGCATCATGCCGATGGATCGCGTTGCGCAGATCCACTGCCGCCCGTGGTGGGACAGTGGCCGTCGGAGTAGTAATGTTAGGCCGCACCGCTTCTAGGGGAAGGGCTTCTCCCGGAGCAATGATCCAAGCGATGGTTTTGCCTACCGGGACCACGGCGCCTGCTTGTACTTTCACTCCAACCAGAACACCGTCTCCGGGAGCTTCGATTTCCATCACCGCTTTATCGGTCTCGATTTCAAGTAGTGTTTCGCCTTTAGCTACTTGCTCGCCCTCCTTCTTCCGCCAAGCTAAGAGCGTGCCGGTTTCCTGAGCGATTTCCAAAGCGGGCATCACGACGCTGATTGCCATAGGCGGTTTGCGAGGAGTAAGCGGGCCTCAGTCTGCCACTCCGACTCGCTCGGTCTTGGAACTGGCTTCAATCATGTCGACGACACGCGGGCTGGGTGCGGGTTCGTGCTCACGCGTGGTCGGCAGAGGCCCGTTAACAGTGAAGTAGTGCGCGCCCGCCACTAGCAGCTCTTCGGCTGGGAAACGCGTGATGACTTCATGCCCGGTTTGGGTGACGACAATTTCTTCCTCGATGCGCGCCGCACTCCACCCGTCGGTCGAAGGCCAGAACGTCTCCAGCGCGAACACCATCCCCGGTTTGATTTCGTGGGGATGGTCGAAGGAGACGAGTCGGCTGATCACCGGTTTTTCCCAGATGGCGAGGCCAACACCGTGGCCGTATTGCAGCGCGAAGCAAGCCTCTTCGTTGGGAAAACCGAACTCCTCTGCTTTGGGCCATACCGCGGCGATCTCCGCAGTGGTGCGACCGGGGCGTACAAGTTCGATCGCTGCATCGAGATAATCCCGGCAGCGCTTGTAGGCGTCAACCATCGCGTGTGACGCGTAGCCGATGGTAAAGCAGCGGTAGTAGCAGGTGCGATATCCCATGTAGGAGTGAAGAATGTCGTAGTAGACGGGATCCCCTGGGCGCAGCACGCGATCAGAGAAGACATGCGGGTGCGGATTGCAGCGCTCGCCCGAGATGGCGTTGACGGCTTCGACGTACTCGGAACCGAGATCGTAGAGCAC
>WNFF01008250.1_pt1 | contig 15417 bp, 11 predicted proteins | sample 5400441 | NCBI WGS metagenome assembly WNFF01 (sample SAMN13153345, study PRJNA577476) | soil metagenome | isolation source: 120 cm saprolite under Douglas fir tree site 2 hole 3 replicate 1 | place: USA:California | collected 2015-04-18 | reverse complement strand
GCCGCCCGTAGCGCTCCTCGTGATGGACCAGCTCTTCGTGCAGCTCGGCCAGCTCCCCGCCCAGCTCGATCTGCTCCTCTTCGGTCGCCGCCTTGGGCAGGGCTGCCTCCGCCGCGGCGATGCGCGACTCGAGCCAGGTGCGGCCCGGCACGCTGGAGAGGACGCCGTCGATCACCGACCCCGGCGGCAGCTCCGACAGTTCCTGCGGCAGGTATCCCGCCCGCGCCCGCCGCACGAGCTGCACCGAGCCCGCGTCGGGCTCGACGCGCCCGGCGAGGATCTTCATCAGCGTCGACTTGCCGCTGCCGTTGGGGCCGATCAGCCCGGCGCGGTCGCGGTGCCCGAGGACGAAGCTCGCGCCGTGGAGCAGGACCTTGGGTCCGTAGCGGAGCGAGAGATCGCGCACGTGCAAGAGGGACATCGGCGTTCCCCGTCAGGTATCATGAGACGACCGGATCATGCCTCGCTTCTCGGTGTCCGTCCTGACAACTCCGTCGCGACGTTGGGAAGGCGTTTGGACGAGGAAGAGGGCGAGAGTGACGTCGTCGCCAGTGTAGGAGCCGGAGGGGCGGTTGGACGCGACTGGCGGCGAATAGCCACGCGAGCGCGATCAGGGCCGCGTTGGGAAATCCCGAGCGTTGTTGAGAAGAACGGTTGCATGAACGTCGAATGACAACGATCGATTGCCTACGCCGTTGAGAAGAATTCCCAAGCTGGGAAATCTTCTCAACGCTTCGAGCACTTACGCATGCGGAGTGGTTGAATACCTCACGCGAAGGTGCCGTCGTTTGTGGCCCGGATGCGGACGCTCGACTGGGCTCGCACTTCCTTGGACGTGGCATCCAGCAGCCGGAATGGCGGACCCAGACGGCGAAGCTGCCGGCGCCGCCGGGAGCGAGACCCGAGGAGCCGACGCCGCCGGTCAAGAAGGCGGCGTAGCCTAAACCTCGCTGGTTGCAACCCCGGCGTTGGCGGAGCGGCTCGTCAATCCGGGTCCTGCGAGCAAGCCGGCGCCTCGATTGCATTAAAGAGCCGGCCCGCGGAGCAGGAGGGAGCATGCAGTCCCCGTCGAGCGATGCGGACGTCGCCGCGCCTTGGCGAGATCCTGGACGCCGACCTTCAGGCATTCGGATCGGTCTGTGGGTCTTCGTGTTGAGCTTGAAACTGTCGACGAGATTCGGCGGCTGGCTCCATTTGTACTAACCGGCGCTGGTCAGGCACGGATTCGGTCCGCAGATAACGGCGCAGATAACAGGTTTTCCGGCTCTCGCTGGATCGAAGACCACGCAACGCCCTCAGGAACGCCTGGGCGTATCTAGGAGATTGCCATTCTTCCTCTTTCGATCTAGGTGACTTCGTTCATTCAAGGGAGGGAGACATGCTCGCACGCTTCGGATGGAGTCTTCTGGTCGCTGTCGGTTTGGCGTTGCCTGGCTGGGCCGATTCATCAACGGAAGGCCGAGAGCAGCAATCCGACTTAGAGGGTTACTTGGCCACGGGCGACTCGGTACCCTTTGGTTACAATCCTCTTCTCGATTTCCGAAACCCAAGCAACTTCGTTGGCTACCCGCAACAAGTGCGCGACGAAGTAGACCTCGAACCGTATCTGAATACCGCCTGTCCCGGGGAAACGAGTGGCAGTTTCCTCTCTGAATCCGCGCCGGACAACGGTTGCCGGGCGTTCAAAGCGCTATTCCCGCTGCACGATGGATTTCATCCGGGCGAGATTCAGGTGGTGCGCGATGTTCGCTATCTCCTTGACCATCGGCGAACCCAACTGGTGACAGTGATGGTAGGAGCAAACGACCTCTTCCTGGTTCAAGCTGCCTGTCTGGGCGATCCGACCTGCATTCTGCAAAGGCTACCAGCAGCGCTACAGACTTTCGGCAGAAACCTGGCCGAAATCTACAGCGTTTTTCGGGCGGCCGGATTTCATGGGCAGTTGGTTGCGGTTCAGTACTATTCGACCGACTACAACAATCCGTTGACCACCGGGGCGGTGTTTGCGCTCAATCAAGTCATCGCCGATGTAACGCACGCCTTTGGCGGCAGCGTGGCCGATGCATTCACCTCGTTCTTCATTGCCTCGCAGGCGTCTCAGGGCGATCCTTGTGCGGCAGGTCTGCTGATCCGGCTTCCCACGGGTGGTTGCGATATTCACCCGTCCGCCGCCGGACGCAACTTGCTCGCCACCGCCGTCGAATCCGTGCTTCAGGAGTGAGCCAAAGTCGAGGTCGGGCCACGCGCCGCTTTTCGGCGATTGCGAGCTCGGATTGATTTGAGAGACCCTCGCGCAGCTTCAGGGGCTTGAATGCTTCGATCTGTGCGGCATCGATCTGGTCAAGCGAGGCGCAGGATCAGTCCACTGGCAGATTCATCTTCTTGAGCAGCGCTTTGTAGCGCGCGTCGCCACGTAAATTCCGAAGGAGCACGTCGAATTTGAGGGAATGAAGACCCCCATCGCGCTGCGTGTATGCCCGCTCCAGCCAGTCGAACGCGCTGTCGTGGTTACCGAACCAGGCTTGCACCACGGCGATCTGGTATGCGCCGGAATGAGAGAACCGCGCGATCAGCTCGTCGCGCGCGCTCTCCGCGTCCGCAGGGCGACCGAGATCGTGCATCGCGAGCGCGCGGCAAAGAAGCCGGAACATCTCGGAAGTAGAGCGCTCCGCGATTGCCAGCGAGTCGGCGGGTCTCCTCTGCAGCAGGCGAACGGCGGCGAGATGAGCCGCAGCAAAATTCTGGTCCGGCGCGATGTGAAGTGACTTTTCCAGGACGGCGTCCGCGGCTTCGAGCTGGCCATCCGAGTAGTACAACCTCCCGAGCGTCCACCAGGCTACGGCCGAGAGCGGATCGATGTTGGTTGCCTTCTCCGCTTCCCTGATTGCCTCGTGGAGGTGACCCAGCGAGGCGAGAACGATGTACGCGTACCGGCGGTGGGTATCGGCGTCGCCGGGATTGATCTCTAGCGCTCTCTCGAAGTCAGCGCGCGCGCCTTTCCAATCCCAACGCAAGCCGCCGCGGAGAAATCCGCGGGCCGCGTAACCATCCGCCAGCTCTGGATCGAGCGCAATCGCCTTCTCGGCAGCTGCCATCGCGCGCTCATAGCCCTCGGAGACTTCAGCCGCCGTTTCCGCGCCATCCGCGACCCAGAACGTCGCAGACGCCAATCCCGCCCAACCCGCCGCAAAACCGGGGTCGAGACCGACGGCCCTCTGGTAGGCGACCACTGCCCGGCGATAGTTTTCCATCGTCAACCGATAGAGAAACTGGTTTCCGAGCAAGTACTCGTTGTGGGCTTCAGGATTCGACGTGCGCCGGCGCGCGCGGGCCTCAGCGCCGGGCATCAGTCGCACCTTGAGCGCGGCGACGACAGCTTCGGAGATCTCGTCCTGCGCGGCGAAGACGCCGGTCAGCTCGCGATCGTAGGTCTGCGACCAGAGCTGGAAACCGTCGCGGGCGTTCACCAGCTGCGCGGCGATGCGCACGCGGTTTCCTTCCTTGCGCACGCTGCCCTCCAGTACCGTGGAGACGTTGAGCTTCTGCCCGATGCTGCGCAAATCGTCGCTCTTCCCCTTGAATGAGAAGGAGGAGAGGCGCCCTACGACGCGCAGGCCCTCGATTCGGGCGAGCGCGCCGAGGATTTCCTCAGCGATACCGTCGGAGAAATACTCCTGGTCCTTCTGTTCGCTCCGGTCTGCGAAGGGCAGCACCGCGATTGACGGGGTGACTGCGGCGGTGCTCTGTGCGCGGCCCCGTGCACCATCCCGCAAGACGTACCAGGCGACTCCCGCTGTCGCCGCAATCACGCCGATGATGACGAGCACTACCCGGAGACGCGAGCCGCGCAGGCCGGAAGAGACGCGATTCTTGCTCGTCGTCCGCCTCGTCTCAGTTGCATCTTCCAGCCGCCGATACACTTCAGCCGCCGTCTGTGGGCGCTCGGCTGAGCTCTTTTGGAGCAGCTGTGAAACAAGCCGAGCAAGCCAATCGGGAATGCCGGGCACGGCGGCCAACGAGGCCGGTTCATCATTGAGAATGCGCATCGCGGTTGCCGCGCTCGAATCCGCTTGAAATGGCGAGACGCCTGCGAGCATTTCCTGCGCGACGACTCCCAGGGACCACAGGTCGCTTCGCGCCTCCACGGGCCCGCCTCTCAGCTGCTCGGGGGACATGTACAAGACTGTCCCCATCGCCTCCCCCGCTCGTGTCATCGTTTGGGCTTGCGAATCAGAGACGAGTTTTGCCAGACCGAAGTCGAGGATTTTGACCGTCCCATTGCCCGTCAAAAGAATATTCGCCGGTTTGATGTCTCGGTGAACAATCCCGGCGGCGTGCGCAGCTTGCAGCCCCAGCAAAATCTGACGGCAAATGGCGAGCGCTTCCGCGAGCGGGAGCGGCCCTTTCTCGAGACGCTGTTTGAGCGTCTCTCCCTCATAGAGGGCCATCGCAATGAACAACTCGCCGTCATGGTCCCCGATTTCGTAAATGACCCCGATGTTCGGATGGTCGAGGGCGCTGGCGGACCGCGCCTCGCGCAATAAGCGCGCCTTAGCGCCCTCGTCGCCCGCGAGTTGGCGCGAGAGCAGCTTGATCGCGAGCGCGCGGCCGAGCTTCAAGTCGGTGGCTCGGTAGACCATCCCCATTCCGCCCGCGCCGAGCGGCTCCTCCAGTCGGTAGTGCGAGAGCACCCGCCCTACCAGCAAGCGGGCGTCATTGGCGCTCTGCGCGTCCCGGGCCGCGGTCGCGGAAGCATCGATGGAGCTTCGCGTCAACCCTTGAGCTTCGTCGGGGAGGCCATTGCCCTGCTCTGGTTCGGTTCGCGGCGCCAAGCGCCTGTCGTTTAACCAAATTCTATCGCAGCGCCAGATTTTCGACGGCGAGGTCCTCATCTCTGCCGAAGCCGAAGCTGGCCAACCCCGCCCCGCCGTACCGGGTGGCTCACATTGCGGCCGTGGGAGGTGAACCAGCCGCTCTGCTGGTCCTCTTACCGCCATGGCATTTCGCGTTGCCTAAATGCAACAAACGGCTCTTCGGCGTTGCTTGCGTGAAACACCAATGACCTCTGAAATGCAATGGCGGGGCAGAAATCAGATCCGTGGAGGCGACCGTCGCGGCCTGCCGAACCGTTGGCGAGCAAGTTCGCGCCCCAATCCGCGTGGCATGAGCCGTGCTGTGGCACACGCGCAGTCGTCTCAAAGAGGCGGAATCAATTCTCCAAATGACTTGCCGTTCAGTTGTAATGAACGGCTGAAAGGACTCGACGATACCCAGTGCGTTGCTACGCAATGAAGGAGTTGAGTATCTCGAGCGATGGTTCGGTTGCCTTCTGCATCTGGCTTGGGCATTTCGACCAGCGCTTACCCAAAGGAATGCCGGGGAATTCTCCCCATTAAAAGACTCTTAGAGGTTTACGATGCAACGCAAAACTCATCTGTCAGCTTGGTTCGCCTCAGCGCCGTGCCTGCTTCTGCTGCTTACCGCCCTACCCGCGATGTCTCAGCCACCAACGTACTCGATCGTCGATTTGGGAACGCTTAATCCGGATGATCAGTTCGACCAAGCCTTTGGAATCAACAACTACGGCCAGGTGTCCGGATTTGCCTTATCCGCGAGGGGTATTGCAAACACCTTTCTCTGGACCCCAAATACTCCTCACGGCAGCGCGGGTCAGATGACCGATCTCGGGCCGTCCGCGGGTGGTCAGTCGGGTGCCTACAAGGTCAACGACTACGGTCAAGTGCTCTTCAACGGCGTCGGCGGCGCCTTCCTTTTGACTCCCGCCGTCCCCAACGGAACCAGCGGCAGTGCGACGAGCATCGGGGGCCTGATTTCTGGGTCTACGGTGAATGGCGCTGGCCTCAACAGCGTCGGCCAAGTCGTTGGTTATGGATATCCGGGGGTTTGCTTTCTCTGGACTCCGGACATGCCCCAAGCAACAACGGGAACGTTCAACTCTTACTTCAACGGTACCGACTATGAACCAGGCTTCGGGTATAGCAGCTACCAAGGAAGCGCCCTTGGTGTGAACGATTACGGCCAAGTGACGGGTGCGTTTTCTCTGAGAGGCACCGGATTCCCGATCCTCCACAGCGACCCCAACGATCATTACAGCGTAGGCGACATTATTCCTGGCAGTGAGAATTCCCCTGGTGAGGGCAAGGCGATCAACAATGCGGGCCACATCGTCGGCTATGCGTTCTTTCCTGGCGCGGACGTGATGCATCCCTTCTTTTACGACGGCACTACCTTCTCGGACCTTTCCTCCGGTCCTGCCGGCGTCGCCTTTGCCATCAACTCCAGTGATCAGGTGGTCGGTTCTGTTAACGGGCGCGCATTCCTTTACACAGCCGGCGTCTCCTCCCGCCTGGTTGATTTAATCGACCCGGCTGCGGGCTGGATCCCAACGGATGCCTTCGGTATCAACGATAGCGGGCAAATTGCGGGTATCGGTAACCACAACGGCGCGACCCGCATGTTTCTGATGTCGCCCCTGTGATCCCTTCGGACGCGACGCGTGCCAAGGGCGCAGTGGTGTTCGGTTACTGTCCTAGGAGTCACAGGGCGGAGCGACCAGTGGTTTTATCGGCAGTCCAACATTCCTGATCGAGTACTTGACTCCAGGGGGACCTCTCTCTGTAGTCTTGCTGGCGCGGATGCTCGAAAAGGAGGGAATCGTGAAAAAGAAGGTGCGACGCAAGCTAGAGCTTTCCAAGGAAGTCGTTCGAGAACTGCAGACTAAAGAACTAGAGGAGGCTTACGGGGGCGCGCCGACGTGCACGGCGACTGCTTCGTGCACTCACATTGAATGCTGATCGGCAGCGCCGATCGAGGCAAGGACGTCGATGAACTGCCCGGTGTATCCGTCGTAGCGCAGGACGTATCCCGCGGCCACGTGCATTTCTGGAAGCAATGTCCAAGAAAAGCGCATCAGCAATCTTGTACGCACTCCCCAATCATTCAGGGTCATGCGAGCAAGCTTCGATGTGCACTCCGTTCAGGTCGACGACGAACGCTCCGTAGTAGTTGGCATGGTAGTGGGGACGAGGGCCCGGTTTGCCGTCGTCCTTGGCGCCCGCCTGCAGCGCGAGCCGGTGGAAGTCGTCGATCTGCGCTCGGCGCTCGGCCCGAAAAGCGATGTGCTGTCCGATCGCCGCTGGGTGCTCGCTGGACTGTGGAGCCAGCCAGAAGTCGGGCTTGCCCTTCACTCCCATGCCGCAGAACTTCCCCGATCCTGGGAAGTCAAAATCCATCAGCACCTCGTAGCCGAGTGGCTCGAGTACCTTGCTGTAGAACGCCTTACTCGCATCAAAGTCTCGCACTCTCAGGGTCAGGTGGTCGATCATGGCCGCTTCTCTAATTGCTCGGGTGGATGTTGGCAACCGGCATCTCATTGAGGCAAACCCGGGTGCGCACCGACGGTAGGAACGGTTGACTCTGCCTCCTCGGTCTGCCTACGCCTAATCGTACGATGACGTTGAAGTTCCAAAAGCTCCACCCGCGCTTCGTTGGCGAGGTCAGTCCGGTCGACCTTCGCCTGGTCCATGATCGCGAAACGCTCGGTGAGATCCGCGAGGCGATGGACGAGTACGCCGTGCTCGTCTTCCGCGATCAGCCATTGACCGACGCGGAACAGCTCAACTTCGCGCAGCGCCTCGACGGTCAGCTCCACGCGCGGACCGGCGCTGCCACCATTGGCAAGAACCGCCTGGGGGACGAGGCGCTCACCGACATCTCGAACGTGGGCGAGACCGGCGAGGTCTTGGCGCCGAGCGACCGTCGTCGCATGTACGCGCTCGGTAATCGCCTCTGGCATACCGACGCGTCGTTCGTGGATCCTTCCGGACGCTACTCGATGCTCTCAGCGCGAATCGTCCCGTCTGTTCCCGTCGAGACCGAGTTCGCCGACATGCGCGCCGCCTACGATGCGCTTTCTCTGGAAGCGAAGGCACAACTCGAGGGACTCCGCGCTCACCATTCGATCGCCTACTCGCGTCAGACGCTCGGGTTCGAATTTTCCGAGGACGAGCAGGAGAAATTGAAGGGGGCGGTTCATCCGATCGTCCGGGCGAACCCGCGCTCGAGTCGCCGGGCACTCTACGTCGCATCGCACGCGTCACACATCATCGATTGGCCAGTTCCCGAAGGGCGGTTGCTGTTACGCGACTTGATCGAGCACGCCACCCAATCACAATTCGTCTATCGCCATACGTGGCGCGCGGGCGATTTCGTGATCTGGGACAACCGCGCGACGATGCACCGCGGGAGGCCCTTCGACGATACGAAGCATCGTCGCGAGCTCCGCCGCGTGACGACGCTCGACATTGCCGAGCCCGCTGCCGTCGAAGAGAGGCCCTATGCCACGGATTCTTCGTTGTGTCTGCGCAGCTTTCGTAGCTTTGGCAATGATTCCTTGCACAGGTGAAGTCGCGCTGGCGAAAGACTCGATCATCGCAGGTGCCGCGCCCGTCTGCTCCGGCGATCCCGTGATGCCGGGCGATCCGCCTGGAACAGCATGCGACGATTCCATTCCCACCATCCAATCGTCGGGGATGTTTCCTTTTTCCTTGACCGGAGAGATGCATCACTACGACATCCCATGCAGCCTTCCGTTTCCGGGCAAGAGGGACGTCGTCTTCGGCTTGTGCTTGTCACGGCGCACCCGGCTCACGTTGTTGGTGACGCCCAACCTGCCTGACCAGGTGATGCGAGTTGCGATTGCCCGCGACTGCGCCAACCCTCTCCAGTCCCGCGAATGTCCGTCGCCCTCGCAAGGCGGGCCGTATGGATTCACAGAGCTCGACCTCGATGCCGGCACGTACTTCATCATTATCGAGGGCTACCAGGATGGAGAGGGTGTCCTGAGCGTCGACGTGCAGCGATCGTCGATATTGAGACGTGCAGCGAGCTGCGCGGATACAGAGGCCCTCCTCGCCGCCGATGGTCCCCTTGATCTGGAAGCCTACAGCTTTGGAAGGTTTCTAGAGGGCACACCCGAGACCGTGCCCTCCTGCGGCTCGGGGCCTCAAGGCATCGCTCCGTTTCAAATCTCGTCTCCGATGATCGCGATTCTCGCCCACGGTGGTGGAGGAGGGATCATCGGATCTGCTTTCGGCCTCCGCCCGCAATGTGATGATTCGAGGACGGATCTCGCGTGCACCTGTCTGTGCGGGCGAGTGGGCTTCGCGAGAGTGCTCGAGGCTGGCGTCTATTTTGTCCCGCTCAGCGGCAGTGCGTCCCCCCAAATCTACCTGCTCCCGGTCCCGTCCACGAAGCCCGCAAACACGTCTTGCGAAACTGCTCGACCCCTCCCGATGGGCGAGGTTCTTGACGAGGACTACAGCTCGACGGACGTGACGCGCTATTACACGGTCACCACAACACAGACGGGGTTACTGCTGACGACCTACCTGCGCAATCCTGGCATTTCCGGAATCCCGTTCTTGTTCGCCGGTTCTCTGTACGGAACCTGTGACGACCCGTCGACGAGAATTGGCGATATCACCTTTGCGACTTACGGCTTGTCGGGTTACCTCGAGGTTCGCGGCCTGCCCCCTGGCACTTACAGCGTTCGGATTCCCACTCCGTTCGGAGCGATGATCTCGGTTCAGGCGCGAAGCTCTTACTAAAGCTGCAAGCTGCCCTCGATGGGGTTGTCACGCGCTCTTACTTTGCTGACGCGAGCATCTGCCGAACGGCTGCGTTGATGCGCGCCGCGGTCTCAGAATCAATCGCGTCGTTGTGGCCCGCAGCGGGTCGATCAATGAGTGTTTTGTCCCCCGCGTACGCCTGGAAAATCATCTGTTGAAACCGGTAGCCGACAACCTCGTCGTTACCGGACAACAGGAAGACCGCAGGGGCATGGATTCGTCTGGCGTTGGCGATACTGTCCAATTCGTCCGGAATCTGCCACGAGACAGGAACCGCCAGTAGCCAGAGATTCCACCATCCGTGCATTCCGACGATGAGCTGCCTCAAAGGCGGTGGGTTCTGAATGAACAGTCCAGCAACAGGGCGATGAGCGGCCACGTGAAGCGCCGCGGTTGTTCCAAGACTGGTGCCGAACACAAGAATGGGCTTTGAGCCCGCTCGCGTACGGAGCGCGTCGTATGCCGTGATGGCGCTCTCGGCGACGCCCTTCAAGGACGCGGGGCCGGTGCTTCCACCAAAGCCTGGGTAATTCACCCCCCAGAGCTCGCACGCAACCGGGAATGCTTTCGCCTCTTCAGTTATCCAACGTTCGGCTCGATCGGCGTTTCCATAGAATCTCAAGACGAAAATGTCGGGGTTGTCGGTGACAACAGAAGAACGGGCGCGCCAAATTTCAAGCATTCCCCTGCCCATCGGGACGAGCTTCTGCTGTGCTCCATGGTTGGGTTCTTTCTGGACCTGTGGCCAGAGAATAAAGCGGTCTGGAAGTCGGCCGAATGCCACAATCCCAAGGTAACCTATAAGCGAGAATCCCAGAACGAGAGACCAGCGACGATGGGACGAGTGTTTAACGACCATTGGTGAGACTACGACGACCACAAGCCCACCATTGCCGTGTCCCACAGGCCGCGCAACGGGCCGTCCTTGCTCGCCAGCCCGCTTCGGCCAAAGAAAGCCTTCCTAGGCGAGCGACGACAGACAGGCAAGAACAGCACCGACTGACACTCCTAGAATAGCGCATGCCCCGAGGGACGAAGTTGCTGCGTTCTTCAGCAAAACTGAAATACCGACGCTGCTCACGATCGCCGCAACGCATGAGGCAAGAGTCGCGGCGGGAAGAGTCTCCGATAGTGATGCAACGCCATGCTTGACGACAAATGAATAGCCTGCTGGCGTGGGATGCAATGCCAGCCCAGTTAGAATGCCAACGACGAATCCCAGGACTGCACCGCCAAGTAGACTCATGATAACGGTGCCAGTCGTTCGTTTCGCTCCCCAGGAGGTCCATGCCGCACCGAAAGATCCGCCCAACAGACCTGCCGTTTGGGCAAGTGCCGCAATTGCAATGACACGATCGCCGGGTTGGAGACCGGTGGGCATCCATGAAGTTTATTCGAGTTCTTTGGTTGTGGAAGATTTACGATTTTCGGTCTGGCGTCTGGTTGGGTTCCCCAGAGGACGCGACTGACTGCGCCCACGCGACCGCGTCGACGAGGATGGGATTCACGAGCTGAGGGTGGGTCACGGGGGCGAGGTGTCCGGCGTCAGGTATTGTCGCCAGGCGCGCATCCCGAATCGCCTCGCGGAGGCGTTGGATGACCCTCCTCGCCGCGAGCGGAGAGCGCTCGCCCGTCACCAGTTGCACGGGAAAGTGAAAGCCGCTGAATGCGTGGGCGGGCGTCGTGTCCTCCATCAAGCTACGCACGCCCTCGCGAACGACCCACGCGACGCGCCGAAACTCTCCGCGCGCATCTTCACGAAGCGCGGACCATGTGCCTGGTCCTCCCCAGTAGTCGACGAACGTCTGGAGCCATCGCTCGCGATCCGCTTCGATTGGCCCCCACGATAAATCGAGCTCCAGGAGCGATCCCCGCGCGTCGGCGTCCACGGTCGTGTCGAGCGTCCCGAAGGCGACGGGATCGAGAAGCGACAATGACCGTATCGATCGCGGCGCCGCCAAGGCAGCGTGCAGCGCCACCAGACCGCCGTACGAGTGGCCGACCACGTGCGCTGCGTCGTCTGCCTGGAGGATCGCGACCACGCGGTCGACGTCGGTTCGGAACGAGAAGGAGATCGGCTCCGGCCACGCATCCGATGCGCCGTGACCGGTGAGGTCTGGAACGACGGCCCGCATGCCTCGGCGGACGAGCTCCGGAGTGAGCCGCCGCCACTGCCGACCGGAGAGTCCGGAACTGTGCAACAGCAGCACGGGTTCGCCTGCTCCTGAGGATTCGACGCGCAGGCCCGATCTCGTTGCGAGCTCCATCTTCGGTCTCCTCGGATTCAAGCTTACCGCTGCGGCTTCATGGTCCCTGACTACCGCGGGGAAAGTGCCCACGACGCTCATGTTCGGTAGCCGCTAAGTTTTCAAGAGATAATCACGAGCGGCTTGATCAGCTCTCGTTCGAACTCGAAGCTGAGCGTGCGCGGCCCCGTTCACCGAAACGAGCACGAACGAAGCAAAACCTGGTTCTGCGACCCGTGTCACGGTGGTGAGCCGGATGAAGTTATGAGTGCCGATACTCTCGATGCTGCTCCAGGTCGTGGTCCGAGTCAAGAGTCATGGCGATTCGGTGACACCGTTGTTGAGGTAACCGACCAACAGATCCCGGCTGGCTGCCACCGCCTGTTCCGGAGAGACCGCTTCCTGGGGTGTGTCGCTCTTGCCCGTCGCAATCCCATGTGTTTGGTACCATGAGTCAATCGTGGCTTCTCTGAGCGCTCGCAGATCGTTCAGCCTCTTTCGCGCTTCTCCTGTCTTGCCCTGCTGGTTGAGGGAAGCGATGTCCGCATAGATCGTGGTGATCTCCGCCCGACGGCTGTCCAGCTGATCGCCGATCTCGGTGGCCTGCCTACCTTCGACCGTCCTGATTTCAGTCACCACCTCGTCTGCGGTGGGCTCCCTTCGTAGGGAGTCTCGCAGCCTTGCTTGCACCCCCTTGACGACGACTGGGCTGAACGCGTCTAGCCCGGACTGAGGCGATGGCGAGATGGTCTTCAACAACCCGATATTCGAGGGCACCGGGTCGGCGGGGTTACCCTGGAGCGCTTCCATCCTTGGATTGAGCACCGGTAGAAAGTCGCTCTTTTTCGGCGCGGTCCTCACGTAGTTGTCGAGCGACTCTTTCAAGTCGGCGCGTGCCTGCTGCGACGCGGCTGGATTCAACGGGTCCTGTGATTGGCCGTGGCAACCGCTCAACGCGATGGCCGCAGCGAACACGGCAATGTATTTCGGCACCATATTGTCTCCTCTCATGCGTAAGACAGACGCGCGGGATGTTGGAAAACACTGTCAACACCCGGTGCGCTTCGGCTGACAGCCCTTTGCTGCGCATTGCGCGTTTAGTGGCAAAGGAGAAACGCGCATGCCAAGTCAATTGCCGTTCGAGTCGAAGGGGCTGTTCGGTTTGCCCTCGCGCCGCGGCCCGATCTTCCGACTTTCAATCCTCATACTGTTTCTCGGGCTGTGCCTGTGTTCGCGCACCGCGCGCGCAGACTTCAGTGGCCGTTTCTTTATCAACGCGGCATTCCAATGCCCCTACTACCTGCTTCCGAACGGAGAATGGGACCTCGAATTTCGCCCTGAAAATAGACAATTCAAGCCCTGTTATGGCCTGCACGTGGTGGCGAAGCAGCCCGGGACGTTCGGCGACTCGTACTGTGGCGAAGACTATACGGCCGCGGATGGGAGCGCGAGGATTCGCGCCAGCACCGACTGCGACGGCGACGTCTTTCTCACTGTCGAGGCTTCGTCATTGCAAGGATTTCGAGTTGGCACGCACGACTTTCCCTGGTGGAGGGCGCCGCTCGATGCGTGGCTGGCCTATGTGACGGTTGGACTCGCCATCCCGGGAGAAGTCTATGACTTCCTGGTCGCCAACAAGACGTTCGAATGGGATTCGCCCAGCATGACGGTGCATGCCGGTACCGGCGATCGAGTGGACTTTGGAACCTTCGCTCTCGGTACCACGAACGTGGACTGGCCTCGCCAGCTCGACACTCCAGATCATAATTCAGCAATGGCGGCCGATCTCTTTCCCCTGGTCAGTGCAGCAATGAGCCAGCTCCAGAATAGCGGCCATCTCCCGGCCGACTTGGCGATAACCATCAATCAGCCGGTCTTTGGGACTCCAACCACCGTCTGGGACACAGTCCTCTTCAAGGACGCCAACGCGCGGGATCCGAATCAATATCGTCACATGATCCGGTCGATTGCGCATGAAATCGGCCATGCGACCTACAATCGTTACCACAGCGGCAGAGGCCATTGGCTGACTGACGCGCGTTTCTACCTGGCCAATCACTACCAATGCGAGCCGGTCGGGACATTGCGCTTCGCCTGGTACGAAGGCTTTGCCGACTTCGTCGAGAGCTACGTCTTTCCGGGCGCGCTAAGGCAGCGGGGTGGGCTTGAGCTCACCGAGAACCCGAACGACGATCCTTACTACCACGTCTTTCGAGGCTGCTACTGGGATCGCAGTGGCCTCGATTCATTGGCCCAAAGCATCGTGCGGCCGGTCGACGAGCATAACTCTGCGGCGTGCACCACTGCGGCCTCCGGATTCAATCACGAGGGAAACGTTCAAGCGATGTTGGATCAGGTCTACTATGGTCCTTATCGCCGGGCCTACGCGTCGAACTGGGATTCCTCGCCGCCGATCCCGGGAACGAGGGCGCGCGATCCTCATCGCCCCGGGCGCGGCCAATTGGCGCTCGTTTCATCGGCGGATCGCTCGATGCGCGCGTTTTCCCTGCCGCCCATTTCAGATGTGTTTGCCTGGGTAGAGGCCGCGGGAAGCGATGGCCACACCGCCCGCGAGTTCCTTGACCATCAGATCGGGCCGTGGTGCGCAAGCGGGGACATTGCCGATCGCTACTGCACCAGCGCCACCTTTCAGAGCGAGATGCGATACCTGGATGCTTCCTCTTCAATTCCGGATGGCTGCCCACCACTCGATCCCGCCTCCGAAACCTCGGGTACTCCGATCAGCACGAATGTCCAGCTGAGGTTCCTCGACTCACAGTCAAACCCGGTGACCGCGATTCACTTCGGCGTGTTGGCGCCGGGCGAGACCCGACAGTCGACAGTGAATCTGGTCAACTCCGGGAGCGATCCAATCACTGTCGATTGGCTCGCTTTTGCTGGCGATCAGGCCGTGAGTCTGGTGAATCCGCCGCCGCTCCCGATTCAGTTGGCGCCAAATGCAAGGACGGCGGTGACGGTGGCGTTCTCACCTCGGATGGGGAGCTACTCCAGCACGCTCTTCGCTTCGAGCTCGTTGATCGAGGGCCTGTCCCTTCCGGGAGGAAGCGCCAGCGTGGTTGTCGACGGCTCGGCCGCGGCTACTCTGTGCGAGCGCGTGTCGGTCAGCACGATCGCGGGCACCGGACAATCGGGACGCATGGACGGCCCGGCGAGCACCGCTACCTTCACCGGCCCGGCGGGCATCGCCCTCGCGCCCAACGGCGACGTCTTCCTCGCCGACGACTTGTATCCTGCGATTCGCCGCATTTCGGTAAGCGGCACGGTCAGCACCTTCTCTACCACGGTCGGCAACTCCCCGGTGGGAATCGCCATCGATGCCACCGGCAGGCTGTACGTCAGCGGCATCAGCGACTGTCGTATCTACAGCGTGGACTCAACCGGAATGGGCACGCTGCTGGCCGGATCGAGCTGCGGCTTTCAGGACGGCACCGGCCCGAACGCGCGTTTTCAGTACCCGTTTGGCATCGCTGTGCACGCGAACGGCACGGTGTACGTCGCCG
>WNFF01002374.1_pt1 | contig 15417 bp, 7 predicted proteins | sample 5400441 | NCBI WGS metagenome assembly WNFF01 (sample SAMN13153345, study PRJNA577476) | soil metagenome | isolation source: 120 cm saprolite under Douglas fir tree site 2 hole 3 replicate 1 | place: USA:California | collected 2015-04-18 | reverse complement strand
TGCAAATTTACGTCGCAGGGGAAGGTCTTTCCTTCCGTCCTGTCGGTGAGGCAACCCCGGTCGTCCACTAGGGAATCTGACACCAACATGTGTGGCCCCGGCGTGTATGGGGTAATCGCACGGCCGGCCCGTACCGGGTTCGGCGGGAGAAGAACATCTTGCGTTTGGGGGCGCGGCCTTGACCACCTCAATGGCCGCTCATACAAGAGTTTCTTTGCCGTTTGGAGTTATGCGCGTCCGGCTCTCGATCGCGGCCGTGTTATTGCTCGCGCTCGCCTCCGCTGTGCCAGCCGCTCCACCTCGCGATCCTAATGCGGCCGCAGCGCCCTCTTCATTTTCCTTCAAGTTAGATTCAGATCACTCGGCAAAAGTTACGGCGGAATCATCCTCCGGCGATGCTTCCGAGCGCTCCTTCCAAAATCCCCCTTCCGCGCAGCCGGGAACCGTCATCGACCGCATCATCTTCATTGGCAATCGCCGCATTCGCAGCGACACCCTGAAGGCGCGCATTTTCACCCGCGACGGCGATCCTTACAACGAAGAAACTCTGCGCCGCGACTTTCAGGCTCTTTGGAACACGCAGTTCTTTGAAGACGTGAAGCTGCGTGTTGAGGATTCTCCCGACGGGCCCAACCACAAGAACGTCATATTCGAGGTCAAGGAGCGCCCGGTCATCCGCCGCATTCGTTACGACGGCATCCATTCCGTCTCCGAATCCGACATTCTCGACCGCTTCAAGGAACGCAAGGTCGGCCTTAGCGTGGAAAGTCAGTTTGATCCCACGCGCATCAAGAAAGCGGAAGTTGTTTTGAAGGAACTGCTCGGCGAGCACGGCCGCCAGTTCGCCAAAGTCACGCCGCAATACGAGCGCATCGCCGCCAGCAACGCCGTGATCCTGGTTTTTAAAATTGAAGAAGGGCCCAAGGTAAAGGTCGGCCGCATCACTTTTACCGGAAACCACGCGTTCAGCAATCGCAAGCTGATTCGCGCCATGCGCCATGACCGCCCCTACGCCATTCCCCTGTACATCACCGAAATCAGCGTCCTGCACAAGACCTATGACCGCGAAAAGCTCAACGAAGATCTGGAAGTCGGCGTCCGTGGCCTGTATAACGACAACGGCTATTTCAAAGTAGTCGTGAACGAACCGACCCTAGAAAGTGTGGATACCCAGGGCAACCGTCTCGGAGTTCCTCTCACCGGTCGAACTCATGGAAAAGGCGTCAACATCAACATCAAGATCGACGAGGGCGAACGCTACAAGATGGGCACGCTGAAGATCGTCAGCGCCGATCCCGACAAAGCCCTCTCTCTGAAAGTCGATGCGCTCAAGAGCATCTTCCCTCTAAAGGAAGGCGACATCTTCTCCGCCGCCAAAATCCGGAAAGCCATGCAGGATTACACCAAAGCTTATGGCCAATACGGCTTCATCGATTTCACGCCGGAGCCCCAGTTCGATATCGACGACGCCGCCAAGCGCATCGACATCACCTTGCGCTTTACCGAAGAGAAGCAGTACTACGTTCGCCGCATCGACTTCGTCGGCAACACCACCACTCGCGACAAGGTCATCCGCCGCGAACTCCTCCTCGATGAAGGCCAGCTCTTCAACAAGCGCGCCTGGGAAATCAGCATTTTGCGCCTGAATCAGCTCGATTATTTCGACCGCATCGAGGAAGACAAGGCCGTCGAGATCAAACGCAATCAAAAAGAAGGCACCGTCGATCTCACTCTGAAACTGAAGGAAAAAGGCAAGCAGTCCATCGGATTGCAAGGCGGCGTCAGCGGTCTGGCCGGCACTTTCATTGGCCTCACCTATCAGACCAATAATTTCCTCGGCCTCGGCGAACGCTTAACCTTCTCCGCGCAGTTCGGCGACATCCAGCGCAGCTTCATGTTCGGTTTTACGGAGCCGTATCTTTTCGATCGCCCCATCACCACCGGCTTTACCATCTTCTCCAGCAAGTATAGTTTCAACCAGGCCCGCCAGGAAGCCCTGCTCTTTGGCCAGTCCGTTAGCATCAACCCGCAGTTCATTCAGAATTACAATCAGGACAGCACAGGCTTCACACTGGTCGCCAGCTATCCCCTCAAGAAGCTTTCTTTCGCCCGGGTCGGTCTTACCTATGGGCTCACGCGCACAACCATCACGCCCTTCAACGATGCTTCCCGCTTCCTGTTCGAGGACATTCAGTTCCGCAGCGTTGCCGGCCCCAGCGCGCTCAGTGGGATTGTCTCCAGCACGATTACTCCGACCATCACCTACAACACCATCGACAATCCCACCAATGAGCACTCCGGAAAAAGCTATTTCTATTCCCTGAGCTTTACCGGCGGTCCGCTGGGCGGCAACGTCAACACCATTACCAACGTCTTCGACTGGAAGTATTTCCATCCCATTCAGAAACGTCGCAACGTCATCGGTTTCCACGCCACGGTCGCTCACACCACCGGTTATTCAGGCAAGGAAGTTCCGCCCTTCAGCCGTTTCTATATGGGCGGGGAAAACGACCTGCGCGGCTTCGACATCCGCTCGATCTCTCCGGTTACTTTTATCCCGCAAGCCTCCGCGGTGCAAATTTCCTTTCGCGATCCTACCTGCACCGGCTGCCTCCCCCGATCCTTCTCGGTTCCGGTGCTGACTTACGTTGCGACTTTGCCCGGCGGCGACGTCCAAACCGCGGGAAACGTCGAGTACCGCATTCCCATCGTGGGCCCGGTTACCGCCGCTCTCTTCTTCGACGGTGGCACCGACGGCATTGCTCGCCCGAGCGCGCTGAAGCTCGACCCCACCGGCTTCGCGAATCTCACTCAGCAGTTTCCAGCGGCAAACCTGAAGCAGCAGCTCTCCATCGCGCCGAACACGAATTTTCGCCTGCGCGGCTCGACCGGTATCGAGTTTGTGGTGCAATTGCCCATCGTGCAGGCGCCGTTCCGCGTCTACTACGCTTACAACGTGCACCGGCTGCACGAACAGATCGTTGCCCCGACACCGTTTATCGATCCCAACGAGGTTAAGTTCTTAAAAAACGCATTCAACGGCATCGATCCGGCGATTTTTCCGCTGCAGATCCAGCCGCAGCTGAACAATATTATTAATAACCCGGGGCGGCTGGACTATTTCGAGCCCAAAACGACTTTTCGTTTCACGGTTAGCCGGACTTTCTAGTGCAACTTGAATTTCGCTTCGGGACTGGCCGCAGGAGCTTGAACGCAAGACCGAAGATTAGCGCGAACGCAAAGCGCGCCTTTACATGGGGGAGGCAAGAGTAATGAAGTCGAGAAGCACTTGGAACTGCGTTGCGCTGGGGGTCGCAATTGCTTGTCTCTGGCTGGCGGGATGCGGCAGCAGCGGCAACGCGACGAACACCGTGACTGTTTCCGTTATCTCGTCCTTGGGTCAGAACATTATCGTCGGGCAGTCCACCACGCTCACCGCGACAGTGACCGGGGGAACCACCTCCAACACCGCGGTTAATTGGCAACCCTGTCAGTTCACCACCACCACCGTTTCCGGCACCACCGCCACTCCTCCGACCCCCGCGAATTGCCCCACGGACGGCACTCTCGGCACCCTCTCCAATGAACAAACCACCGGTACCGCAACGTACACGGCGCCTGGCAAGATTCCCGACCAGACCAAGTTCCCTGGATTGCTAATTATCATCATCGCCCAATCACAACAGGACACTAAGAAAACCGGGAGCATTAAGCTCGCACTGGATTCCGGCATCGGCGTCATCCTGACGCCGGTCACCGCCACGGTGCCCACCAACGAACTGCAGACATTCAACGTTGTTCTCACCAACGACTTGCAAAGCCAGGGTGTTACCTGGCTGGTTACGCAGTCGTCGCCCACCCCTACCATCACCGTACCCAATCTGGCCACTTGCAGTCCCACCTGCGGCACCATCACCTCCAACACTCCCACCACTGCTACCTACACCGCCCCAACAACGGTTCCCACCGCCTCCACTCCTTCTGGGGCCAGCACCACTCCTGCCAGCCTCACGGTCGTTGCCACCGCCAAGAGTGACAATACTCGCTTTGCCGCGGGAACCATCACCATCATTCAGGGTGGGCCCATCACTTTCAGCGGCATCTCTCCTACCATCGCTCCTCAAGGTGGCGCCCTCTGGGACATTTATCTCAACGCTCCCAATATCTCTTCAGCCTCCCAAATCACTATTACCGATCAGAACGGCGGCTTTAAAACCTTCACTTCCAGCTCTGGGCAGGTCAAAGTGATCTTCCCGATTCCCACTTCGACGACCGCGAATCCTCCCTCCAGCGGCGCGCGCCTGCGATTGTTGGAGTCCGATCTCGCGGGTGCGACCTCGCCGAATTCCACAACGCCTCTTACCTATACCGTTTCCGTCACCGATCCTGGCGAACCCGTGACCACAACTGCCGGCGGGCAATTTACGTTTACCCTGATGCCGGTCCGGCCTACCGTCGTGGCATCTTCTCCTAACGGCGTCGTGCAAGGCGCTTCCACCAGCGAGTTTCCTCTTGAGATTGATGGCGGATACTTCGGCCCCCGTGGCACTTTCGCGTCCGCCTCTTTTCAGGGCAACACAATTCCGCAGGGCGCTTCATCCAACTCGCGCCGGCTCGCCCTCACGTTCCCCAGCAGTGCGATTGGCCCTCCTGGGCTCTACCCGCTTACGGTCTCACGGACAGCTTCTCCGCTGCCTACTATCAACAACTCCGCTGTGACCACCATCTCAGTGTTTCCGGACTATTCCGCGTCCCTCGGGGTTCTCCCGCCCCCGACATCCTCGGTTGCAGCAGGCACTAATCCCAGCGCGATAGACATCGATCCGACCCTCGGCGTCGTGGTCGTCGCTGAAACGGGCTCGAACGCCGTCCAGTTTTACAGTGTCGGGACCGGAACGCTTACTCCCATCGGAGGCCCGGTCGCAGTCGGCCAGCTTCCTACGGGTGTTTCTGTCAATCCAACCAATCACTGCGTTGCGGTGGTCAATTACGGAAGCCAGAGCGTTTCCATCGTGCCGATTCCGGGTTCTTCTTGTTCGGTAACTACGCCAACCGTCGATCTTTCCGGCGCCTTGCAAGGGCAGGTTTCTCCGGCGCCCCTGCCTTACGCCATCGGCGTCGATCCGGACACCAATCTTGCTCTCGTGGCCTATTCGTCAACTTCCACTTCCTCCGCCGCCAACCTGGGCTTCGTGGTGAACCTCAATCAAGGGGCAGGTGCTCCGTTCGGCTGCCTGGCCAACTCCGGGCAAACTCCGCCGTGCATCTTTTCCCAGGTCACGCTCAATACCGGCGCTTACCCGCAGATTGCCATGGCCCCGCATGGCCACATGGCCTACGTGACGCCCGGCGGCTCGGGCGCAGTCAGCGGCGTCAACGTCATGCAGCCCTCCACCTCCATCACCCTCGGTACACTCACGCTCACTGCCGGCACTGTGACTGCTACCACCGCCAATTCAACTCCTCTTACCGGTTTGGTTCCTGGAATTCCCACTACCGTCCTGATCTCCGGCGTTCCGCCCCTTTCAAATCCTGGCGGCAACCCCACTACCGTCAACTTAAACGGAGTGTTCTTCGTCTGCGGCCTCTGCGTCACCAGCAGCACATCCTTTACTTACTCCTTGGGGCCGAGTGTCACCGGTAGCGGCACCGCCAACGGAGGAACCGTCTTCTTCGGCAGTCCCAATGTGGCTTTCGGAGGTCTTTCCAATACCACGCAAGGTATCGCAATCAATCCCATCACTCATACCGCCGCGCTCGCAGACGCGAACGCCACCGGCCGGCAGATCAACCTCCTCAATCAGCTCGATCAGTCCTTTACTTCTGTCAGTTTTCAAACGAATTGCACCGCTTTCACCATTCCCTGCAACAGTTCGGGTGAATTCCCAGGGACCGCGCGAGTCGCTTGGCAGCCCTACACAAATTCCATCATTTCCTATAATCCCGGCGTTCCCGGCACACCGGTGAATCAAATATCCATATCCGATCCCGTCACGAGACAGCGCTACGCTCTGGTCAATATGCCGTCAGGGACAGCGGGTTCGGCCAACATCACGGTCCAGAATGGCACCACCGGTTCGCTTACTTTATGGGGGGGTGTCGCCGTCGATCCCGCCACAAACCAGGCTTTCGTCGTGCAATCCGGCAGCGGCGTCATCCAGGTTATCAATTTGAGTTCAACTCCCGGGAACACCCCGAAGTCCACGGAAATCACCCAGGTGGTCGTGCCAAGCCCCAATCCGGGCCCGGGAGTCATCGGCGGCATCCCCAATGCTCTCGTTCCGCAAGGTGCCCTCACTTCCACGAACGATCTGGCCGGCGTGCAGATTTTCGGCTCAGGCTTCGCGTCGGGCGCGCAAGTTCTCCTGGATAGCACCGCCATCACCCCATCCACGAATGTGGCTGTCGACCCCAGCGGCAGGCTGATCACCGTAACCATTCCCAAGTCGTTCCTGTTGCTGCCGCATCGCTATGCGCTTCAGGTTGTCAGCAACAATGTCACATCCAACGCTACGGATTTCATTGTCGTCAAAGCCGTCGACATGACCGTGGCTTGTGCCACTCCGACACCTAGCTCCGTGGCTATCGCCGACCAGCTCGCAAATGGTCCGTTCTCGCCCATCGCGTTGGTAACCAACAGCGGCTGCAATAACCTCTCGACCATCGACATCAACCCCAGCAGCGCAACTTTCGGCACCGTGCTGCGCAGCCTTCCCATCGGCGCGACACCTCAGGGCGTAGCAGTAAGCTCGCATCTCGGCATGGCCGTTGTCGCAAACAACGCTGCCGGCACGGCATCCATCGTGAACCTCTTGACGAATGCCGAGGCCGTTCCAGATGTCACGGTTGGGACAAGTCCCACCGGAGTTGCCGTCAATGAGGCCAATGGCGTCGCGCTGGTCGCCAACTTCGGTTCCAACACCGTTTCCCAGATCAATCTCGGCCTTTTGTTCGGATCTTCTCCGCCGACCTCTCTGACCGCCACGCCGATTACCAACATACAAGCGCCCATCGCGGTGGCCATCGATCCCGATCGCGGCACGAACAATCAGGGTCTCGCCGTGGTTACTGGCATCCCACTGATCTCCTCATCGCCCTCCGGCACTCTTTATCCGGTGGATATCGGGTTGGCTAGCCCCTCAGTAAGCACCACTGTTTCGTTCGGAAACGTCAGTTCTACTCCCACGGGCATTGTGTTCAATCCGGCCGTATCCACCGGCACGCCGAATCCCGGCCTCTTCTACGTGAATTCAAGCGGCAGCAATCAAATCTCGGCTTTCAACCCGGACACTGGGATAGCCAGTCCGACCAGCGTCGGTATTAATCCGACAGCATTAGCCGTCAACCCGCAATCGGGCGCGATACTGACTTCCAACTTTGCGGGGAAATCGGCATCCATCGTGGACACGGTTTCGAACCCGATCAAGACGGTCCAGACGCTTGGTCTGCCCGGTTCCGCGCAGTTTGGAGTCGCCATCGACCAGTTTACGAATCTCGCCGTCATCGTGGATCAGGCCAATAACCGCGTGCTGCTGTTCCCGATGCCGAATTGAGATGCGTGGGCTTGCGGTGGGTTCGCGGAGGACGATTTCGCGCGCCGCAGGAGAAAAAAGTTTGGGATAAGATCAGCAGCGGCGCGGCGCTTTCTGTTGCGGGGAATTGGAGCGTCAGCTATACTGCGCAGTTTGTGTAAGGCCCTTGGAGCCTGCCGGGGACGCGGAGATAGTCTTAAAGCAAATAACGCCTGGCTTGGATATGACGCGGTCACCTGGGTTTGGGTTTGACGCAATTCGAAAATGGGTTTTCGCGTGAGTCGAAATATGAATTTTCACGCAATTCGAAAGAAGGAGAAAAAAGTGAATTTCAGAATGTTGGCCCTGACCCGCTCGGGGTCGCTTAGAAAGACATTTCAGTTTGCAATTATCGCCGCGGTTTGCGTTTTCGGCGCAAGTGCGCTGCGCGCGCAAAGCGCCGCGCCCGGCTCGGCGGCGGTGGGGAAAATCGGCGTAATTAATGTGCGCCAAGCCATCGCCGGCACCGCCGAAGGCAAGCAGGCCGGCGCCGAATTGCAATCGCAGTTTGCGCCCCGCCAGAACGAACTCGAAGGACTGAACAAGCAGATTAACGACCTGCGGCAGCGCATCGATTCCGGCACCGGCAAGCTCAGCCCGGAGGAACTGGCCCGTTTGCAGCGTGAAGGCGAAGTCAAAGCGCGGCAATTGCAGCGCAAGCAGGACGAATACCAGGAAGACGTAAACGCCGCGCAGGCCGACGTGTTCGACCGCGTCGGACGCAAAATGATCGATGTGCTCGATCGCTACGCGCGAGAGAATGGCTACGTGGCCATCCTTGATAGTTCCGCACAGAACACGCCGATCCTTTTTGCTTCCACCAACATCGATGTCACGCAGGACATCGTGCGCTTGTACGACCAGGCGTATCCGGTGAAGAGTGGCGCGCCAGCCGCTGCGACTCCGGCCAGGCCTGCGCAAAAGCCGGCGGCGCAGCCTCCTGCTGCGAAACCGCCACAGCGATAACGCGGCCGTTTTTTGCCGCGTCGTATTTCAGGCGCCCCAGAGTTGTACTCCGGGGCGTTTTGTCTTTGCCCAGCACGCGATTGGGCCGCTTGCCACCCTGCGGTCCGCAGCGTTTCGGTTTTTGCGGTACGCAACCGTCTGCTTGCCAGCGGCCATCGCAATTCTCCTTTTGCATCGCCTTCGGCGCGGACACCGAGTGCGTGGTGTCCACGGAAAAACAGATTGTAATCGGTTAGCGTGTGCCGGCGGATGGCGAGATGAACTCGCCGCTACGAAGGGCGAAGGCCACAGCGCAGGCTAAGCCCGTGCCACTGGGGCGCAGCCAGATCGCCGGTGTCCAGAGACAAACTAAGGCTCAAATCCCCAAGCGATCAGAACGGGGGGCGTGATGCCGGTGTAATCACCAATCACATAGGCACTATAGGGCGCATTCATCACCATGCCCGTGCTGGGGCTATAGCCAGGGTCGTTGATCATGCCGTAGCTGGCGACAATCGCCTTCGAGGGATTGATCTCTATCACCTGATCGTTGAATTGATCGCTGATCAAGGTGTTGCCGTTGGCCAGCCGCACCGCGCGCGTGGGCAGGGGGGATGGATTGCTGCCTGGGCGGGTGTTGGTGAAATACTCCCAGACCGGAGTGTCGTTGGGCTCGACTTCGACGATACGACTGTTGTTGGAGTCGGTGAGTAAGGTGTCGCCGTTGGGCAGCCGGCTCGCGAAGGCGACACCGCTGACGGTGCCCCGGGCGGTAAAGGTCGCGACGATCTCGCTCGGAGTAGTGTGCGTGACCTCGATGGCGCGGTTGTTGTTCTCGTCGGAGACGAGGATATGGCCGTTGGCGAGCAGCTCGGCGGCGTTGGGATTGTTGAGCTGGTTAGGGCCATTACCGATGACACCATTCTCCCCATATTGCCACACGATGGCATTGTCCCTACGCCTTACCTCGATGATGCGCTCGTTGCCCTGATCCGTGATGAGCACGTTTCCGCTCGTCGGCAGATAGGTGTTCTGCACTGGCGTGTTCAGCTGGTCGGGTCCGAACCCGGTGACGCCGAACTGCCCATAATGCCAGACGATGTTGCCGCCACGGTCGACGAGGAGCACGCGGTTGTCGACGCAGCCGGACTTTTTGCAGTTTCTGGTCGCGCCCGCAGGGATGCCGGTTCCGGACATCAGGGTGAGGTTCCCGACGCGTTCGGCGTCGTTGGTGCCAACGATCGCGTTCGCAGACGTGTCGCCCGGACCGTTTCCAAACTGCCAGACGATGTTGCCATTGGGATCGATTTCGATGACGCGATTGTTGAATTGATCGGTGATGAGGATATTGCCGGGTTGATTGAATTTGCCGGAAGCCTGGCCCATCGAATAGGCCGCTGAGAACAAGATGACGCAGCCGATGAGCAGGGAAGCATTGATGCGTGGGAACCGGGTGAGGTGCGGGGTGTTCATGGTGGTCGCTCCTTTCACTTGAAGAAGTCCGGTTTAGCACCGACGAAGGAGGTGCGCGTGCAAATGATTTGTAAAATTTGCGTCAAGAAGTTGTCCGTGGGTACCAGGAGTTTCACAACGTTGTAAATGCAAGAACATCGCATTGTCGAACTTGGAGTGGAAAGACTTGGCACCGCGAAGGGGCTTCGGGGCTTTCGGTCACTGGGCGGAGTGACTGGCATCGGGGCGAGCTCTTTGGTATTGCACCGACGGGATGACCTATCCAATACGCAGGCGCGGCCGTGTTCAAATTTAGGGATGGCCGGATCGCGAAGTGTGGGTACTTGGCGACGTTTATGGACTCATCGCTCAGCTCAAAGCAAAATGACCTGTCACCGACCGCGGGCTGGTGCCTTGCTTTTGCCGTGCTGCGGGAATATACTCTAGATTCACTCTGAAGCGGTCGCACCGATGAGTGGGCGCAAGCCCACTTTTTTGTTGACGCCGGTTGGGGTGCACTTGATACCGGCCACGGCCGGGGAGTCTCCACGTGAATTTGGAGCGGATTCGCGCGGCCGCCGAGCGGGTGGCGCGCTCGGAGGGGCTGGAAGTCGTTGATGTGGAATGGAAAGTCGGGAAGCTGAGATTTTTGCGGGTGTACATCGATCGCGTGCCGCAAAAAATGGCGGTCCCCGAAAGAGTGATGGCCGCGGGCGTAGCCGGAGCGGAAGTTTTGGCCGGAGATCCGGACCCGAAGATTAGTCATGCGGATTGCGAGCGGTTGAGCCAGCAGATGAGCGTGATTTTGGATGTGGAAGAGTTACTTGACGGGCCGGCGGGATACATCCTGGAGATTAGTTCTCCGGGGCTGGACCGGGCGCTGAGGAAGCCGGGAGATTTTGAGCGGTTCGTGGGAAGGCTGGCGAAGATTTCGACGAGCGAGCCGATTGGGGATGCCAAGTTTTTTGAGGGGCGGCTGGCGGGATTCGCGGACGGGAAAGTGCGGATGGAGTTAAAGGGGAAGGAGCCGCGGGTGGTGGAGATACCCTTGGAGGGGATTCGGAAGGCGAATTTGGTCGTGGAGTTTTAGAAACGGAAAAAAGATCTAACACAGAGGGCGCAGAGTTAAGAGCACAGAGGACACGGAGAAAAGTTAGGAACTGGCAATGGCGAATTTGCTTTATCAACAGATTGAGATGTTGAGCCGCGAGAAGCACATCGAGCCGGAAATCGTGGTGTCTGCGATTGAAGACGCGATGGTGGTGGCGGCGCGGAAATATTACAAGACGGAAGAGAACCTGCGCGGGAAATTCAACGCGGAATCGGGCCAGGTGGACGTGTTTTCGGTACTGACCGTGGTAGAAGAAGTTACCGACCCGAAGGCCGAGATCAGCTTGGCGGAAGCTCAGAAGAAGAATCCGACGGCGGAAGTTGGCACGGAAATTTTGACGCTGAAGCCGACGGATGTGCTGGGGCGGATTGCGGCGCAGACGGCGAAGCAGGTGATCCTGCAAAAGGTGCGCGAGGCCGAGCGCGACACGATTTACAACGAGTATCACACGCGCGTGGGCGAATTGGTGACGGTGATTGTGAAGCGCGCGGAAGGGCCGGATCTGATTGTCGATATGGGGCGGACGGAAGCGCGGCTGCCGAAGCGCGAGCAATCGAAACTGGAGACGTACAACATCGGCGAGCGGCTGCGCGTGGTGATCAAGATGGTGGACCGCGCGGCGAAAGGCCCGCAGGTGATCGTTTCGCGCGGAGATGCGGGCCTGGTGCAGCGGCTGTTCGAGATGGAAGTGCCGGAGATTTACGACGGCACGGTGCAGATCCGGTTTGCGGCGCGGGAAGCGGGCGAGCGGACGAAGGTAGCGGTGATGAGCCGCGACAAAGATGTGGATCCCGTGGGCGCGTGCGTGGGCATGAAGGGCATGCGCGTGCAGTCCATCATTCGCGAGCTGCGCGGGGAAAAGATCGACATCATTCCGTACAGCGAGGAGACGGTGGCGTTCGCGCAGAAGGCGCTGAGCCCGGCGAAAGTCACGCGCGTACAGATCGTTGATCCGGAAACGAAGAAGCTGGAAGTGATCGTGGAAGATTCGCAGCTTTCATTGGCGATTGGCAAAAAGGGGCAGAACGTCCGGCTGGCAAGTAAACTGATCGGCTGGGACATTGACATCAAGAGCGAAGAAGAGAAGCGGCGCGAGATTGAAGAGCAGATGACCGCGCTGACTGCGCCGACGACGCCGTTGACCGCGCTGGCCGGCGTGGGACCGAAGACGATCGAAAAGATCGAGGCGGCGGGGATCACGAATGTGGAGAAACTCGCGGGGATGACGCCGGAGCAATTGATGGAGATTCCGGGCATCGGCGAGAAGATGGTGGACAAGATTTATCAGGCGGTGAATCGCTTCTACGAAGGTGGCGGCGAAACAGCCGCGACGGCTGGCGAAGCGGTAGAAAATACCGATACGCTTGCGGAAGAGGCCGGGACAGAGACAAGCGCGTCCGGAGAAGCTGCTACGGCGGAAGAAGCGAGCGCCGCGGCTTCGGAAGCAGGCGTGGTGGAAGCGCCGGAGGATGCGGGTGAAGCGGTTCGCGGCGACGAGCAAGTCCCCCAAGGTGAGCAGGCTCCGGAGGCTCAGCAGGAATCCGAAGCGAAAAACGAAAATGCAGAAGAGACTGAGTCCGCAGAAGGCAAGAACGAGGCAGAGCGGCCGGAAGAGGCAAAGTCTTAATAAGCATGTCAGACGTAAACCAAGTCCGAATTAACGAGCTGGCTCGCGAGCTGGAGGTCAAGGCGAAAGCCATTATCGACCTGCTGGCCGGATACGGCGTCACGGAAAAGAAGACGCACTCGAGCTCGATACCCGCGGATGTTGCGGAGAAAGTGCGCAAACATCTTCAGGGAGTAGCGGACGCGGAAGCAGCGGCGGAAGCGAAGGCCAAAGCGGACAAAGAGGCGAGGGACGCGGCGGCGAAAGCGGCGCGGATGCGTCCAGCGGCTGCACCTGTGGAGCCTGTGGTTGCAACGCCGAAGCCCGTGGCTTCTGCAACGTCCGCGTCTGGAACGGCAGCGCCCGCGGCAGCGAAACCGGCGGCGCCGGCTGCTCCGCCCCCTGCGGCGCCTGCGGTTGCGGCTCCTCCTGCAAGCACGACGACTCCCACGGCGAAACCTGCTCCGAGCGTGCCTCCTGTAACAACTCCGATTCGCCCTGCCGCTCCGACTGCGCGACCTGCGGCTCCAGCAGCTTCGACTCACACTGGGGTTCCGGCGCAGCGACCGGCCGCGGGAACTCCTGCGCCGCGTCCAGGAGGCACGGGCACACAGCCATCAGCAGTGCGTCCGGCTGCGGCAGCCCCTGGCAGCGCAGCACGGCCTGCGGCCTCGGCGCGCCCGCCGATGCCGACTGGCGGGAACCGCGGACCGCTTCCGAGCACTGGGTCGGGAGGTCAACGGCAAGGCGGGCCACGTCCGGGTCAACCGATGCGTCCGATATCGTCGGGGCAAGGTGGACGATCCTATCCTTCACGGTCAGGTGGATCAGGTGGGCCGAGTGGCGGACCTGCGGGCCAACCAAGACCATTTGAGCAGCGGCGCGGCGCAGCGCCTGCGGGCGCGCGTCCAGGGCCGCGCACCCCAGGGCGTCCCGGGATGTTGCCGCCGTTGCCGCTGGATAAAGTGCCTCCGAAGGCTGAGCCAGGCAAGCCGCTCTATACGCGGAGGCCGACGCAGCGGCAGCGTCCGGTGCTGGACAAGCGAGAGATTGAAGGCGAGCGCAAGCTGCATCCGACGCGGCAACGTCCAGGAGCGGGGCGAGCAGCAGCGGCGGCGGTGATTGCGCCGCCGGAACCGCGTGCGCCGCGCGATGTAACGATTACGGAAGGCATCACCATTCGCGAGCTGGCGGAGAAGCTGGATGTGCGCGCCAAGGAGTTGCTGAAGACGCTGCTGGATCGCGGCGTATTCGCCAGCATCAACCAGGCGCTAGATGTGCCAACGGCGACGACGCTGGCGGAAGCGTTCAGCGGCGTGGTTAACGTGGTCTCCCTCGAAGAGGAGATGGTGCTGGAGGTTGCGAAGGAAGAGACCAAAGAGAGTCTGAAGCCGCGTCCGCCGGTGGTGACGGTGATGGGACACGTGGACCACGGCAAGACGAGCTTGCTGGACGCGATTCGCAGCGAAGACGTGGCGGCGGGCGAGGCGGGCGGCATCACGCAGCACATCGGCGCGTACAAAGTGCAGGTGAACAATCGTAGCGTGGTGTTCATCGATACGCCGGGCCACGAAGCGTTCACGCGCATGCGCGCCCGCGGCGCGAAGGTCACGGACATTGTGGTGTTGGTGGTGGCTGCCGACGACGGAGTCATGCCGCAGACGAAAGAAGCGATCGATCATGCTAAAGCGGCAAATGTGTCGATCGTGGTGGCGATCAACAAGATTGATAAACCGGAAGCGCAGCCGGAGCGCGTGAAGCGGCAGCTTGCGGATAACGGGTTGCTGCCGGCGGAGTGGGGCGGGGACACGGAATTTGTCGAGGTTTCAGCGAAACAGAAAACCGGAATCGAAAAGTTGCTGGAGACTTTGCTGCTGGTAGCCGACTTGCGCGAGCTAAAAGCGAATCCGGATGCGCCGGCGACCGGCACAGTGCTGGAATCGCGGGTCGACAAAGGCCGCGGCCCAGTGGCGACGATTCTCGTGCAGAACGGGACTTTGCGGCCGAGCGATTTCTTCATTTGCGGAGCGGTGTTCGGCAAAGTGCGCGCGCTGTTTGACGATCACGGGCGCACGGTGAAAGACGCGCCGCCCTCCACGCCGGTAGAAGTGCTGGGTTTGCAGGGGGTGCCGGAGGCGGGAGACAACTTCCAGGTTACCGACGAAGCAAAGGCACGGCACATCGTCGAATACCGGCAAGGCAAGCAGCGCGACGCGGCGTTGGCACGCACTTCCGGCGCGCGCATCACGCTCGATCAATTGCACGAGCAGTTGAAATCGGGCGACGTGAAGGAATTGGGAATTGTGATCAAGGCCGACGTGCAGGGCTCGGTGGAAGTGCTCAGCGAAATGCTGCCGAAGCTTTCGACAGAGCAGGTGAAACTGAAGATTATCGGGTCGGGCGTGGGCGCAGTGACGGAAAACGATATTCTGCTGGCGTCGGCGTCGGGAGCGATCGTGATCGCTTTTGGCGTGCGGCCGGACCGCAAGGCGATGGACCTGGCGCAGCAAGAGCACGTGGACATTCGCACGCACACCATCATCTACGAAGTCTCCGACGAGATTAAGAAAGCGATGGAAGGCCTGCTGGAGCCGGTGATCCAGGAGACCTACATTGGCCGCGCGGAAGTGCGCAACACGTTCCGCGTCAAGGGCGCGGGAACGGTGGCGGGCTGCTACGTCGTGGACGGCGTGCTCAAGCGCGACGCGCAGGTGCGCGTGGTGCGCGACGGA
>WNFF01007762.1_pt1 | contig 15418 bp, 17 predicted proteins | sample 5400441 | NCBI WGS metagenome assembly WNFF01 (sample SAMN13153345, study PRJNA577476) | soil metagenome | isolation source: 120 cm saprolite under Douglas fir tree site 2 hole 3 replicate 1 | place: USA:California | collected 2015-04-18 | reverse complement strand
TGACCGACTGTGTCCCCAGTTCGTCAATACGCGCACTCTTATTGATTGAAAATCGCCTCATGCGCGAGGCCTTAGCTCGCCTCTTCCGTAAGCGACCCGATCTGATTGTCGTAGGCCAAACGTCTCCCGCCGACGAAACGCCTCCTGGCATCCTTAAGACTCAGTGCAACGTCTTGGTGGGCGATGCCTTCCTTGCCGGCCGCCTACGGGCAGGTTTTACCGCCAAGGGTGGGCTGCCGGCCGGATGTAAAACTATTCTCGTTGGCATGGAGCCTGGCGAAGACCAATTCATTGCTGCGGTCCGCTCCGGAGTAACGGGCTATTTGCTGCAAGATGCCTCAGCTTCGGACGTCGTTGCCGCAGTTCGTGCTGTCTTCCGCGGCGAGGCTGTCTGCCCTCCACAGCTTTGCTCCGTGCTATTCCGTTTCGTTGCTCAAATGTCTACAGAAGTGCCCCTCCCGGACTCGCCTCCTAAACGTGATCTTACTTTGCGCCAACAGCAATTGGTCACTCTCGTCGCCAAGGGCCTCACAAACAAGGAAATCGCGTCGCACCTGAATCTTTCTGAATTTACGGTGAGGAATCACATCCACAACATCTTGAAGCAGGTGGACGCCAGCAGCCGAAGTGAGGCTGTGGAAACCATCCGCGCCTACGGCTACTCGATCAGTTCATGACCGCCTCCTGCCCTCCTTACGAACCGGAGTGGGCTATGATAAGTTGAGTTTATGTGGTTGATACTCAGAGTCAAATTTGAGGTTTCAAGTTGCAGATTGTAGCTGCCTCCGCCGTACTGATTTTGGCGCTTCTGCCATTCGCTTACTACGTCCTTTCTCTCTACTGTGTATTTGCCCATTTCCGCAGTGTGCGTAAAGTCTCCGCAGCAAAGACGCCGTTCATGCCCCCCGCAAGCATCGTAAAACCGGTGCGCGGCCTGGATCACGAGGCTTACGAGAATTTCGCCAGCTTCTGCCGCCTGGATTATCCAGTTTACGAGGTCGTGTTTGCGGTATCCGACGTGGGCGATCCGGTTATTCCAGTCATCGAAAAACTCCGTGCCGAATTCCCTGCCATCTCCATCCGCTTAATTACCAACGTTCCGCACGTGGGAGCGAGCGACAAGGTAAATAACCTTTGCCAGTTAGCTCAGAACGCGAAATACGATCTCCTTGTCATGAGCGACAGTGACGTGCGTGTTGAAGCTGATTATCTCAAGCAGGTCACCGCTCCTTTTGCCGATCCTGAAGTCGGCGCCGTCACTGCCTTCTACAAGAGTCAGACCTCCGGGAGTCTGGCATCGAATCTCGACGCCCTGGGCATGTACATGGATTCTGCTCCGGCTGCGCTCGTGGCAAAGAAAGTGGAGGGCCGGTTGGCATTCGCTTTCGGCTGGACCATGGCCACATCCAAGAAACACCTCGCGGAAATCGGCGGCTGGGAAGCGATCGTTAATCATCACTCGGAGGATTTTGAACTGGGTAAGCGCATTGCACTTTGCGGCCACCAGGTAGTATTGATGACAAAACCTGTCTGCATGGTCTTTCCCAAGGAAACTTTTGCGGAGTATTTCCACCGCGAGCTGCGCTGGTCGATTGCCTTGAAGAGCGCTCGCCCATCAGGCTATTGGGGGCTCCTTTTTACACATGGATTGCCGTGGGCCCTGGTTGGAGCGGCGGTTGGCCTGCTGATCGGTTCGCCTCAATTAGCGGCTTCTTATCTGCTCGCCTACCTCTTTCTTCGGGTCGCCATGACGTGGCTGACGGGAAAGTGGGGACTAGGAGATCGCGAACTTTACAAGATTATGTGGCTCGTTCCCGTTCGTGATGCGATTAGCTTTATTGTTTGGGTAGCGGGATTCTTCGCTCAAAGAGTTATTTGGCGTGGCCTCGAAAACCGGCTACACGAGGGGCAACTCATTCCTATTCTATCCACGAGCGCGGGCCTCCCAGGTCGCCGCGAATCGATATCCTCGGTAGCCAGCTAAGTACGATCATTCCATCGGTATGGTGCGGCCGCCCTCTGCGTTACAATTTCATGCCCGCTCCTGTGAGTCGCTCTGGCAGCATTGTGAGAGAGGTTACCTCGCCCAAATCGCGTTTCCCGGACGCCAGTCAAACCGACCATGACTAATACGCTGTTAAACAGGCTCAATCAAGCCTCGGGTAACCGCGTCGCAGCGGTTTAGAGTCAGGAATGTAACTACAAACGTTTGGGTCATCACGGGAGAAAATGCAGCTCGCGCAGAGCTCTTCTACCGTGGGACTGTAGTCTTCTGCCCATGCCACGGGTTTCCCATCCCCGATCCACTAAAATAGGCTATTAAAGCGAGGGAAGGTATGTTTTAATAAGAAGTCAGCTTATTAAAGTGAGCTTGCATGACACCTATGCCCAACGAGATAAATTCGAGGCTCGGCACTTACGTCTCAACGACAACAGCGGGTGAGACAGTCCGAGCGTTTGTCCCTCCCCCCTTGCCTCCAGAGCCTGCTGTCAATCTCACTGGACTATACCAGCAGCTCGACCGCGCGAATCAAGCTCTCGGTCGGTTGGATGGTCTCACCACGTTGCTTCCGGACGCTCAGCTCTTTCTTTATCTCTATGTCCGCAAGGAAGCCCTTCTTTCTTCGCAGATCGAAGGCACCAAGTCTTCCTTCTCCGATTTACTCCTATTTGAAAACGAAGCATTGCCTAGCGTTCCCCTCGACGATGTCGAGGAAGTCTCCAATTACGTCGCCGCAATGCAGCACGGTCTCCGTCGCATCAAAGGGGGTTTTCCGCTCTCGCTGCGCCTCGTTCGGGAGATTCACGGCATCCTGCTCCGCGGCGGACGCGGCGCGAACAAGACACCCGGCCAATTTCGCCGCTCACAGAATTGGATTGGCGGTAGCCGTCCGGGAAACGCTGCGTTTGTTCCCCCTCCGCCGGAGCGAATGATGGAGTGTTTGGACCGCTTCGAGCATTTTCTTCACGACGGAAAACACAAACTGCCCGTTCTCGTCGAGGCCGGGCTCATTCACGTGCAGTTCGAAACGATCCATCCGTTTCTCGATGGCAATGGTCGGCTGGGCCGTCTGCTAATTACATTGCTTCTCTGCGCCAAAGGTACTTTGCGTGAGCCGCTCCTCTATTTGAGTCTTTACTTCAAGGCTCACCGTCAACGCTACTATGATCTGCTTCAGCGAGTTCGCACGGAGGGTGTTTGGGAAGAATGGCTTGCCTTTTTTCTTGAGGGCACAGAGACCACGGCGCTCCAGGCGGCAAGCGCAGCCGTTCAGATTCTTCACCTCTTCGAGGGTGATCGGAAAAGGATCCAAACTTTGGGCCGCAAGACTGCATCGGCCCTCCGTGTGCACGAGTACATGCAAGGACACCCGCTAATCAGGATTGGCCCAACGGCGAAGGCGCTCAAACTGTCCGTTCCCACCATCACAGGTGCGCTTGAAAGCCTTGCAAAACTCAAGATCGCAAAAGAAGTGACTGGCAAACGGAGAGATCGCTTGTTTGCTTATCCTCGGTATCTAAACATCCTGAGCGAAGGGACCGGGCCGCTAAGTAATAATTGACGCCAATCATCTGGGTCTGGCTATGAAAAGGATCTCTGCTGTTTGGGAACTGAAGGCTGCGGCCAACGATCCTGAGCTGCGAATACTGCCCCAGAAAGGCACAAGGTCATCTTAACAGCTACAAGAAGTATTTTATACTTGACATATAAAACGCTTTAACGTACTCTCACAACAGGTATGGGGAGGCTCTGATGCCCTTTCTACATGTTCGGGATAACTTAGCCGAGGGCCGTCGAACCGGGCTTTCGTTCTTCTATATTGCTGCTTTTCTCTCAGCTATCGCCATCAGTCTTGTGGGAAAGATTCCGTCGTTCCGCACGATCCTATTCGCCCTAGCTGTCGCGAGTGCTGGCGCGGCCATCTTCTTCTTGCTCCGTTTCCTGCGCGCAAATGATGAGCGCGAACAGCAAATCAACTACCGCGCATTGACGTTTGCTTTTGCCGGAACACTCGTCTTTTCCGGGGCCATCGGGTTCTTGCAAAGGTTCGGATTTCATTCTCTTTCGTGGCTTGGCATTCCCCCGCTCATGATTATTCTGTGGAGTACCGGATTGATTCTGTATTCCTGGCGCTATCGATGAAGACCCGGCTGCGCGTGTTAAGAGCGGAAAAGGAATGGTCGCAGGCAGAGCTAGCCGCGCAAGTCGGAGTCGCTCGCGGCACGATCAACGCAATTGAAACGGGCAAGTACGATCCGAGTCTGCCGCTGGCTTTCAAGATTGCCCGCGTCTTCGGCAAGACCATAGAGGAAGTATTTCTGTACCAGGAGAGCGAACTACCGGCAACGACGAACCCCGGCGTCTAGCTAGCAAACGCGCATTACGATGTGCATGAGTTCACCCCTCGCGTCTTCTCGTATCGAGCTACACAGCCCGACTCAGGTTATCCCTGTCCATCCCTTTTCCCCGAGCCCACACGCCCTCTGCAACCGTTAGGAGACCCTTCTCATGTCACGAGGCTTTGATGGATTCGACATTGACGATTTTCGCGGCTCTGATTTTGGCCCAGACCGCGAGGTGTCCCGCAGCCCTTCATCCGACTGGAACAAATGGACTGAGCTTCACAACATTCATCGGGAGGAAGAACGCGCCGACAGACTCGACCGCAAAGGTCGCGATCATTCCGACAGAGACCATCCTGCGCTCGCCCGCGAAGAACGAGTCCAAGCGATCCTTTCTCAGCGCATCCGTACCCAGTACACGGACCGCAACAAGACTTATTCCCTGCGGGATTCCGAAATTCAGACGCTGTCGGAGGTTGGCAAGTTCCGCGTTGTCGCCACCAGGGATTTGGCTGAGTTTGCTTACAACGGGGATCGCACACGCGTGGAGAACGACGTGGAGAGTCTCGTCCGGCAGGGGCTCATGAAGGAGACCACCATCGCTGATCCCGAGCACAACCCAACCCAGGTTGTATCTCTAACCAAGGAAGGCCACAAACTCCTCTCTCGCGGCAAGGTGCTCCCTTCCGACCAAGCCACCTACCATGGAGTGAGGAAACCCAAAGAAGCTTTTCACGACGCCGACCTCTACCGGCTTTATCACAAGGTCAGCGATCAGATCGAAAGTCGCGGCGGTAAAGTACTGCGAGTCCAGCTCGACTACGAGATGAAGAAGGAGCTTTATTCCTGCCTCGCCCATGTTCCCCAAGACAGGAGTCGGGACTCGGAAACCCTTCGAAAAGAGATTGCCGAGCGGTATCACCTGAAGGTTGTATCGGGCAGGATTCCCATTCCCGACCTGCGCATCGAGTATGTGAACGAGAACGAATACGACATTCAGCGGCGCGATCTTGAGCTTGCCACGGAACATTACCGCCCGGGTGGGCTCTCCCAGAAGGCTCGCGCCGGCTTTCAGATCTATGCCCGGCATGGCGAGACCGACCGCCTTCGCCGTATCCGCGACGACCGGGAATTGAGTGCAGCAATCCTGGGCTTCTAGACCGTGAATATCGCAGAAGACCAACTCGCCAGGCTCCTTGACTTCGGCTATACCGAAGTGGAAGCACGGTTCCTCTACCTTGTGGCGACGCATTCCGGCTACTTCACCGTGCGGCAGTTTCTGGACTTTGCCAGAGCCAAGAGCGGCAAGCGCAATGCCCGACTGGTCGAGAAACTGTTCAGTCTTGGTCATGCCAGCGCCCAGCGATACACGCGCAGGAGTCTCGTCTATCACCTCTGCTCGCGGCAACTCTACTCTGCCATCGGCAAAGCCGATCTCCGCAATCGGCGGGAGCACGAACTCGCCCACATCAAAACCAGGCTCCTGGCGCTCGATTTCATTCTCGCTCACCCGAAAGAAGATTATTTCGAGACCGCGGAAGCCACGCGTCGATACTTTGTCGAGCGATTCAAGGTCAGCGAGAATCTGTTCACTCCGTCCGACGTGCGCAGCAATGGCATCACCTTCGCGGACAGATTTCCTCTCTGCGTTGCTTATCCCTCTTCCGATTGCATGCCTGTAGTCACCTTCACCTACGTTGACCCTGAACACCAAAACCTTGATGCGTACATCGCGCACTTGCGAACCTACCGGCCACTGTTCCGGCAGCTTCCGGGCTTCCAATTTCTCTACATTTCCACCCAGGCGGGTCTGCAGAAGGAAGCAGCTGAACTCTTTTCGCTGCTTATCGAAGGTAAGGGCCTCTCGGATTTGACCCGCTATTTCGACCTAGAGACGAAGTGGGAGCGCGAGCAATACAGGCTCGTCACGGACCAAGACGCGATCTTTTTGAGCCAAGCCAGAAAGCGTTACACCGGGGACAGCATCGGCAGTCTTTACCACCTGTGGAAACGCAATCAGCTGCCAAAAGATTTTCAAACTGAAGCTGCGCCCGCGCCAGTGCCCCTGCAGAAGATCCTCTTCAGAGCCATCACGGTGCCTGGTCACGAAGCCGTTTTCGGAGACAGCACGAAGAACTGGGGTGACGGCTGGCAGATACGGGGTTGTTCAGGAGCAGGTTCACATCGAGGTTCACGTTCGAACGTGACCCAATCTCTTCAAAGAACGGTAGATGCTTGACGGAAGGAGGTGACATATGCACGCGGGCAAAACCCTAGGATGGGCGGGAGCGACCCCACTTTTGGGGGCTTTCAGCCGCCCAAAATATCGTGGGATCGCTCCCGCCCGCCCCGAGCAGCTCGGGGCCGTGCTTTGCCCGCGTGTAGGAACCGGAGAATGCAAGTTGTAATGCGGGATGTAATGGATCGCGAATGACGAAAGGAGAAAAAGTACTTGGCACTTCTGAAAGCGCCGTCGAAGCAACCAAAAACTACAACCCTTCAAGTCCGCTTGGAGGAAGAAGTCAGACGCAGCTTGGAACGGTACGCCGAGTTCATCGACGCGAACGCTTCTTACGTCGTGAGTGAGGCGCTCAAGCTCCTGTTTCGCAAGGACGAGGAGTTCAAGCGCTGGCTAGGCCAACACACAGACAACCACACTCAACAACAGCCCAAAGGAGAGGCTCTTACCAGGACCGCGTAACAAACATGAAATCCCGTCCAACCCAATTCTGCGTGCGCGAGAACACAGCGTCGTCAAGACGGCATGCCTCGCGCCTTGAAGAAGATGTAAATGCCGGTTCAAATCTGATTTGCATTGAGGAGGAAAACTCGGAGACACCGATACCTTCTCACTTGAACAGCCATCCAGTGGCAGGTCTGGAGGACATGCAAAATGCCGCGCCAAGACGCGCGGCCACAGGGGGAGAGGGATGGCACGCGAACCACCTGCTGACTGTTCAAGAAGTTGCCGAGTTACTGCAGGTGCCCACGTCTTGGGTCTATGAACGCGTGCGCAAGCGTTCGCTGGAACGATTACCGGGCTACCGTCTGGGCAAGTATTGGCGCTTTCGCGAGGCGGAAGTTTTGACGTGGGTCGAGCGCCACCGAGCGGGAGCGCGTTCCAATGCTTGACGCTGGCGCTACAATGATTGTCGACGCAGATAGAGGCGGACGAGTCAACCGAAAGGAGCGTATGACTCGACCGCGTTATCAAGAAGGTTGTTTGTGGACCCGTGGTAAACGAAGAAAGATGTGGGTGGTTCGCTGGAGAGAGAACGTTCTGCAACCCGATGGATCGGTAAAAAGGATACAGCGCGCCGAAACCTTGGGGCCGGTCAGCAAGATCACACGGCAGCAGGCACGAGCCTTCCTCCAAGGCAAAGCGGCCACTATCAATCTGTGCCAGCGCCGGCCCCAAGCATTCATTTCACTCGAAGAGTTCGTGCGGGTGGAATGGCGGCCCAATGCCCCACTGGCACTGAAGAAGAGCACTGTGAAGTATTACGGCTTCCAACTCGACAGGCACATCCTCCCTGCTCTCGGCAATTGTTCGCTTTACGACATCAGCCGGTCGCAGATTGAATCAGTGCTTTCAGACCTGAGACGGAAGGGGCATTCGAGCGGCACCATTCGCGGCGTTCGCGCAACATTTTCGACCGTGTTGCAGTCCGCCATGGAGCGGGGCTATCTCGACAAGAATCCGGCGCATGGCATCCGAATCCGCACCACGGGATCTCGGATCGAGCACCGATTCTATTCTCCTGCTCAGGTGCGCCAGCTCTTGCCCGAGCTGACGGAGCCGTGTCGCACCGTCGTTCAACTTGCAGTGCTCACCGGGTTGAGGATCGGCGAAATCCTCGCTCTCCGGTGGAAACGTGTGAACCTGCTTCGCGGCACCCTCGAAGTTGCCGAGTCGTATTCTGACGGAGAATTCGGTTCGCCGAAAACTCGAAGCAGCAACCGCGTGATTCCAATCAGTGGATTTCTACGTGGAGTATTGGAAGCTCATCGAACCTACACCAAAAGTATTACGCCGAACGACTTGGTGTTCAGCACTCCAACGGGAACGCCGCTCAACCAGAAGAACCTCTACAACCGCGTGCTCGCGCCAGCATGTGACCGGATCAAACAGCCACGTATTTCGTGGCACTCGTTCCGGCATACTCATGCAACCTTGCTCACGGAGGTAGGGGAGTCGATCAAGACAACGCAGGCTCTGCTGGGCCATTCGGATCTTGGAACGACGCTCAACACCTATGCTCATGTTATGCCGGACTCGCAATTGGTGGGCCCGCTAGGATTTGAACCTAGGACCAACGGATTATGAGTCCGCTGCTCTAACCAGCTGAGCTACGGGCCCCCTGATAATAAAGGACTTGTTGGCCTACTTAAAACGACCTCAACAATTTTGCGTCATTCTTGCGTTGCAGTCTACCCAAATTCGGCGGTCGTCGCCCTTCCTTCAATCACAAATGCGCCACCTGATAGGAACCACCCTCCGCTCTATTTATCGCCGACTATCGCGCCTCCATCTTCACTTATGCTTTCACTTTCCTGGCACGGAAACAAACCGATGACACTTTAGATAGGAGAAGACAAGTTGATTCTAGTTTCGTCTCACTCCGTTCGCAAGCGTTTGAGTTTACTGGCTTTGGCGTCGACTATGCCGTTTAACTGCCCACGGTCCGAAAGCCTCCGCCACAGAAAGGGCAATCGCGATCACATTGTGTTCTTCGCACTGTAGCTGTATATAGAGGAAGCAAGATAGGTTTCAGCTTTAGTATTTACGCTGATTTGTGCTCTTTGTTTCGACAAAAATCCCGTCAAAGGGAGAGCAGCGGATTGCAGCCGATCCAAATTCCGCTGCTCCCGCGGTCACCTGCCGCGTCGCAGCAGTTCTCAGAAAGGTCGTGTCCACTAAGGGCGTGGGAGCCTCTTTAGTCGGTACTCTAGAACCCTTCGGTTAACAGCCTTGTGACCGACTTAATCACAATTTGCCGGAGCCGAGACAAATCGAGGGAAATCAGCAAGTTCTGATCAAATGGGTCTAATTCAGATTCCCCTTCTCTTTTCAGTTTTCATTACCACTTGCCGCCATTCATCACCATTCGCATGACACCCACATGACACCGGAGAAATTCGAGAGCACCTGCTTTGCAAGCGCGTTCGCCCCTTCCAAAGACTCCTTTCTTTGCTCTACCTTTTCAATGTTTCCAACAATTTCGGGGAATCTGCTTCTCGCTCGAAGTAGTTGGATTGGAGAACCGTGGGGGCGAACCCCTTTGTGAGCTCTAGTTCGTCGGAGCGCGGAAGATGAGGGATGCATTGGTTCCACCGAAGCCGAACGAATTGGTCATCGCGTGCTCGGCGTTCATTGCAAGGGCTTTGTCGCGTACAAGCTTGAAACGGCACGCGTCGTCTTCCTCGCGCACGTTCGTCGTCGGTGGAGCGACCTGGTCTCTCAGCGCGAGAACGGTGAGCCCGGCCTCAAGGCTTCCGGCCGCTCCCAACAGATGACCGGTCATCGACTTGGTTGAGCTGACCAGCAGATGCTCCGCATGGTCGCCAAAGGCATCGCAGATTGCTTTTGCCTCGGCCCGATCCCCGAGTCACGGAAAAGTCTCTCACAAAGTTCTGTGCGCGATACGGCGCATTGATCAAAACCGATTTTCTCGATGCGGAGACACGCGATTGGCTTACTGCCTCAATGAATCTTGCGCCGGGTGCGGGCAAGGATGAGGCGGGCGGGTTGGAACCATTTCGTAAGCACGCACTAGTTGTGAGGACCTGTGAACACTGCGGCAGAGCGATTCGTGGCAACGTGTTCTTCCGACATAATAAGAGGTGTCCTCAGGGGAATGCGCGCACTGAATCGAAATTGTCTGTGTCGAAACGATTTCAATCCGCCGAGGACGCAGAAGGGAAGTAATTCCGGTCAATTGTTAGTTTCTGTTCCCGCGCCAGAAAGTCAAACTCCTTGCAAGCGCTGCAAAAGAATGGCCGGAGCCACGGAACTCGAATGCGGGGCCAGCGTGACGGGGCAGCGTTCTAACCAACGGAACTACTCCTTCGGCGTTTGAAGAGACCGGTCGGTCTCTTTATGCTATGCTCAATAGGATGGGAGGATGAAACGGATGGGCCAAGGGCGTCGCGTGGTCGTAACTGGGATTGGGCTCCTCGGCCCGACCGGAATCGGTACCGAGAGTGCCTGGAAGAGTATCCTGGCTGGCCGTTCGGGAATCGGGCCCGTTACGCTCTTCGACGCAACTACCCTGCCCTGCCGGATTGCTGGTGAGCTTCCCGGTTTTGATCCCCTCGATTTCGTGGGGAAAAAGGACGTCAAGAAAACCTCCCGGTTCATTCAGTTTGCCCTAGCCGCCACCGAATTCGCGATTAGAGATTCACGTCTCAATATGGATGCCGAAACACGTGATCGCGTCGGAGTTTCTATCGGTAGCGGCGTCGGCGGTTTCGAAGCCATCGAACGGGAACACGCAAAGCTCACTAGCCAGGGTCCCGGACGTGTTTCTCCTTTTTTCATAACAGCGGCTATCGTCAATCTGGCCGCTGGCCAGATTTCCATCCGTTGGGGGGCCACAGGACCCAATCTCGCGTACGCTACGGCGTGTACTACAGGTGCACACGCCATCGGAGAAGCGTACCGAATCATTCAGTACGGTGACGCTGATGTGATGATCTGCGGTGGCGCCGAGGCGGCGATCACGCCTCTCGCTATGGCCGGCTTTTGTGCGATGCGCGCTGTGTCGCTCCGGAACGACGAACCCACGCGTGCGTCTCGGCCTTGGGATAGCGACCGCGACGGATTTGTGCTCGGAGAGGGTGCTGGAGTTCTTGTAATCGAGGAACGTCAACACGCACTCCGTCGCGGAGCCGAGCCGATTGCCGAGTTGGTCGGCTACGCGCGTAACTCCGACGCGTATCATGCGAACGCTCCGCTGGAGAGTGGCGAGGGAGTGCGGCGTGTGATGAAACTCGCACTCGTCGATGCCGCTGTTCCGCCGTCGGAAATCGGCTATCTTAACGCACATGCGACGTCGACTCCGCTCGGAGACCGTGCGGAAGCAGCCGCCATTCGCAAACTTTTTAATGATCACGCTTGCAGAGTGGCTGTCAGCTCGACGAAATCCATGACCGGCCATCTCCTCGGAGGCGCGGGGAGTCTCGAAGCCGGCTTTACCGTTCTCGCGCTGCGGGACCAAATCGCGCCTCCGACTATCAATCTCGAATGTCCCGATATCGACTATGGTCTGGACTTCGTCCCGCGTGCGGCTCGGCCTTTGGCCATGCGATACGCGATGACCAACTCCTTCGGGTTTGGAGGAGGCAACGCGACGCTGATTTTTAAGACTCCTGACTAGCCACCCTTAGCTGCTCTGGACGCGCACTACCTCGACGTAACCGATGGTCCACCCTCGCTGTACGACGACTCCTTCAGCCCTGAGCTGAACCTGCCAGATTGGTCGGAGGAAATTTATCTTCAGTTCGACTGTCGTGAACGATTCGTCCGGCCCCAAAGTGCTTGCAAAGGCCATCCCCATTGCAGCATCCGCAATGCCGCAGAGAATGCCGACGTGGAGCGTCCCCATGGGATTCGCATGCTGGGGGCCGACAGTCAGCACCACCGCAGCCCGCCCCTCGCCGATTTTTTCCGCTTCGAATCCGATCAGACGTGCTACCGGTACATCTTTCACCTTTGCCTGCTCCCTGAAATCAGGTTGCGAGGAGGTCTGTTGGGTGATCGTCATCGGTTCTCGCCTGGGTTCTTTCGCGCTGCTCGAACGTTGCTTTCAAGGTATTCCTCTAGATGACGACAGGCCCAACCACGTGAATCGTCGTTATGCTGCAGACGGCTCACCATCAAACTCCCTTCCAGCGTGCTCACGGTCAATGCGCTGCCTTGCGAATGATCGCGTGCCGCGTTTGTTCGCCTTTGCGCATATTCGTACTCTGGGCAAAAGAAATATGCGACCGAATGGTCGCTTACTGCATCTTACCTCATGTTTAGATGCGACCGAACGGTCCCGGGACGCAATGAACGAATCTCTTCTGGAGAACGTTATGCCCGATACCACCAAGGTGCGCGCGAGCATTATAGCGCCATGGAACTCACTGATCGGATCAAGTCGGCGCTCGCGACGCTCGGCTGGCCCTTCCGCTACGAGCAGCAGTCGATCCCGCAGTTCGCTGCCGAGATGGAGAAGGCCGGGTTCAGCGCGCTTCGTTCAGCACATCGCCAGCGTGGCGCAGGACTACCAGGACGGCATCTTCGCGGGCACGAACGACGTCATCGAAACGATCACCGGGAAGCCGCCGCTAACTCTCGAAGAATTCGTGTCGCGAAACTGCGCGAAGTTCACCGTTTGATGGTTCAGCGAAGGAGGATCTTCCATGGGTAGGCTCACGAACAAGACCGCTCTCGTGACCGGCGGGAGCAGCGGCATCGGCAGTTCAAAGCTGGAAATAAGAGATGCGCGTGAAGCTGAGCTACCGGCGATGGTCAACGTAACCAAGGCATCGTATGCCGAGTTCCAGGAGTCAAGTCCAAGTGGCTTTTGGGACGTGTACATGACCAACGTCGAGGAAGCAATCATGCGGGCTTCAGACACAGAACGCATAGCAGCCTTTCTCGATGGCGAGCTTGTGGCAAGCGTATTGCTTTGCCATAAAAGCTTTAAAGGCGATGATCCGGAAATACGTTTGCTGGCGGTGCTTCCAGATTTTAGAAAGCACGGAATAGCGCGACAACTTATGGACGAATGTGAGCGCCGAGTCGGGCGTACGGGAAAAGCACGGGTTGTTCTTCACACCACTCATTTAATGTCGACAGCCCGCCGATGGTACGAGCGCTCTGGTTATTTCCGCTTTGAAGCAATCGACTTTTCTCCCGTGCCCGGTTTTCTCGTGATGGGATTTGCGAAGGATCTCAAAGCAAAAAAGCATCGGTGATCCTTTCTGGAGAACCGTTATGACCGATACCACCACCAAGGTGCGCGAGCATTACAGCGCCATGGGACTCACTGATCGGATCAAGTCGGCGCTCGCGACGCTCGCGCCCGAAGGTCAGGCGCTAACCGTTGTTCAGCTCGCTCCCCTCGACCAGTTCCATACCCGAGGCATCCTCGCGACCGCAGAATTGGCAACCGCCGCAGGGCTCGAGCCATCGACCCGCGTGCTGGATATCGGCTGCGGCATCGGCGGCCCGGCACGCTATCTGGCCGCCACTTTCGGCTGTCAGGTGATAGGCGTCGACCTGAGCTCCAGCTTCGTCGATGCGGCTACTTACCTCACGGCCAGCTGTGGACTATCAGATCGCGTCACGTTCCAGGTCGGCGATGCCCTGCATCTGCCTTTCGAAGACTCGGCTTTCGATGCGGTGTTTCTGCAGCATGTGGCGATGAACATCGAGGATCGCGCCTCGCTATATGCTGAGGTGCGCCGGGTCTTGGCACCGGGTGGCCGATTTGCCACCTACGACCTGGTGCTTCGCGAGGGCGATCTCGTGTATCCCACCCCTTGGGCGCGTGATGCCTCGACCAGCTTTCTGCTCACCGAGCGCGACACGCGTACGACGCTTGAACAAGCTGGGTTCCAGGCGGTCCTCTGGCGCGACGACACGCAAACCGCGCTCGACTGGTTCAACGCTGTTATGAGTGCCCCACCCCAGAGCGGACCGAACCTCGGGGTTGTCATTGGTCCGGACTTCCCGATCATCATCGGGAACCTCGCCCGCAACATCCGCGAGAACCGTCTGGGTGTGCTGGCCGCGGTTCTGACCTGCAAATTCAATCCTATCGCCGCCCGGGGCTGTTAACGATGGCTGGAATTTCTAACAAGGAGGCTCGAAAAGCAATATGCCTAAGGTTTGGTTCATCACTGGAAGTTCGGGGAGCCTCGGCCGCACCATCGCAGAGGCAGCGCTCGCAGCCGGGGACAAAGTGCTCGCCACCGCGCGCGAACCGGCGCGCTTGCAAGATCTGGTGCACTGCTACGGAAGCCGAATCCGTACCGTGCAACACGATGTAAGAAACGCCTCGGTGGCAGCAACGGCGGTGCAAATCGCTGTGGATGCCTTTGACCGTCTAGACGTGGTAGTCAACGCGGCCCGATCTGCAGACCCTGCAGTTGAAGACTTCAGCGTCGAGAGCTTCCGCGTTCCTATCGAAACCAATCTCTTCGGTTTCGCTTACTTGATCGATGCCACGTTGCCGATTCTGCGCCAGCAAAGGTCCGGGCACATCTGGGAACCCGCCCTTTACTTTTCGGCAAGCAGCTACGCCACAGTGGGCTACGGCGACGTAGTCGTACCATCACATTGGCGGATGTTGGGGCCGCTGGAGAGCATTATCGGCGTGCTAATGTGCGGAATGTCGGTGAGCGTTCTCTTTGCGACGGTCACCCGCCTAGTGGGCCGCGATGCCCGATCCTCGGACAAATAGACCACGACCCCGGCGGCGATCGCTGTTCAACGTGACTGGCTCTGCGTCACGGATGACGATTGTCGTCTTGCTCGAAACGCGCCATCCGTAGAAGTGACCCATTTTGGCCTCGCGATTCGAGCCGCCACGCGAGGTAGCTCCCGGATCGTCGGCAAACAAGAAGTAATTCCGTTCCTTCGGGGTTGCCCGTCATCCGCCAAAAATCGAAGTCACTTTGTCTGGCACATGTGACTGCAATGCAGCCCGCCGCGGAGCCCGAAGCTGAGGGCTATTGCGGAAGCGCATGTTAGCGCTCTGATGTCGCGGAAGTGGCTTCACGAAGTGGATTCTTCAAAAGCTGTGCCACGGTCTTCAGGATTTCGCGCGAAAGCTGTTGGTCCGACACTGCGCGGGCCACACCGATGGCACCGACAAGAGCGCAATAGGTCAGGATTGCTTGCGATCTTGCCGTGCCCTTATCCTCCTCGTTCGTGCCACGAATCAGAGTTGCGAGCAACTCAATGTTGTCTCGAATCTGCTGGGTGACGAGTGCGCGAGTTCGCTTGTCGCTGCGTGCAATATCTCCTGCCAAAGCGACGACCGGACAGCCCGTGCCTGGTTGATCGCGGTGCGCCTCG
>WNFF01003055.1_pt1 | contig 15433 bp, 20 predicted proteins | sample 5400441 | NCBI WGS metagenome assembly WNFF01 (sample SAMN13153345, study PRJNA577476) | soil metagenome | isolation source: 120 cm saprolite under Douglas fir tree site 2 hole 3 replicate 1 | place: USA:California | collected 2015-04-18 | reverse complement strand
AGGAAGAAGTTGAGCCATTCCACGACTGACATCTCTCCGAAGGCTGGATGAAAGCCCGTGCGTTCCGCCTGTTCGGGAGACAGGTGAGCTGCCAGATCATTCAACTTGGCGCGGACCGCCAACAGCCGGCTGAGAACCTCGTCCTTGCTCAACGCGCTCACCACCGGCCATTCCGGATCATTCTCCGCTTTGTAGCTGCCAAGATGTGGGCGGTCTTCGCTAAGAGTGCGGTTGATTCGGGCAATCGTCACGCGGCTATGCTGCACCAGGTGCGCCAGGTTCTCCTGCGCAGACCACTTGCCGGACGTAGGACGCGTCTTGAGTTTCTCGTCACTGGCAGCACCGACCACAAGCGGCAACGAATCAAGCTGCGTTTGTAGTCGGACTAAAACGGATTGCAGAGAGATGCCGGCCATGACCTTCAATCACATTTGAGTCCAATCGCGGAACGCGCGGTTCAGATTTTATGCGCTCGATGAATGGTATTCCCCCGGCGCCGCCGGGGTTATCGCATGCCTCAAAGGGAACGCGGCGTATAAATCGCCTTTGTCGCCTTCATAGTTGGCGGGCGATGTGGCGCGGGTTGTGACTGCACTTTGGAGGGCGCGGGCGCATCCGGCACGCGCAAGGCCGGCGGAGGCGCGACCTCCGCGCTCATCAGCGGAACGATCGCAATAAGCGCCGCGGCAAGCATGACCAGGATAAAACCGACCACGATAGGCCAACGCGGCGCTCTGGGCTCGCGAAGAATTTTGTCCAGCATGGCTCTCTCCTTTTCCCATACAGACACCAGAAGAACGAAAAGAGTGCCGGATTCTTGCACGAAATATGGCTCCGTCAGCCTATGGTTGGGCCGGCTGATTCACCCGGTAGTCCATATATTCATGGTTAATGTGGGGTGTCCGCCAAGGCGCGTGCTAGATTTGGAGATCAGGCTGCCATGCAGCGGACACAGCAGCCAAGGGACGCGTAGTGCTGCATCCGGCAAACTAGCGGGATCACTTCGCAACGCTTCTCGCCTTCCAACCCTCCCCCTGGCTGGAGCGTCTCAAAAAGCAAGGGGGAAAACAATGGCAGCGAAATCAGGTTCGAAGAAGCGATCCAGCCGGCGCAAGTACAGCCCGAAGGCCGGCAAGGAAGTGAAGACCGAGATGCATCACATGCGGTCCGGAAAACATAAGGTGAAGAACCGTAAACAGGCGATCGCGATCGGTCTTTCCAAGGCCCGGCAAAAGGGAGCGAAGGTCCCGAAAAAGAAAGCTGCATAGAGGGGACCACGCCGGCCAGCCGCTCGCGGCTGGTCTTGAGACACTTGTGCGCCGGCAGCCCAGGACCGCTGCCGGCTTACTTTTCTTTTTTCGACTTGGATTCGGTCTTGGCTGCGGGCTTGGACTCCGTGGTTGAGTCCGCCTTTTTGGTTTCGGTCTTGGCTTCGGTTTTTTCTTCTTTGGGTTTTGCGGAGCTGCCGTCCTCTGACGAGCCGCTGCCTTTGCGGGCATAGTCCGTTGCGTAGAATCCGCTGCCCTTGAAATGGGCCGCGGGCGCGGAGAGCAGCTGCTCCACGGGTCCTCCACATTCAGGACACTTCTTCAGCGGCTTGTCGGAAAACTTTCTGATTTTTTCGAAGCGGTGCTTGCACTTCTTACACCGATATTCGTAGAGGGGCACAGCGTCAGCCTTCCCGAGCCAGAGATTCTGTTCACGATTGTAGGGTGTGGGCGGAAAAAGCGTCAATAAAGCACGTGTTGTGTAGAGAATCGAAGGTACAGACGTGGCATGCCACGTCTCCATGTGCGCACAACGAGAATCCAAGCATGGACGCGGATTGTTTCCTTTTCCCCCGATAGCTAACTACGCAGCGAGCGGCGAGACGTGGCAATGCCACGTCTCTACGCCGGGGGTTTCGTAGCGTCCGCGGTCAGGCCGCTTTCGCGTCTACGTTGATGTTTTCCGCGAGCTGGTTCAGCTTCGCGTCTGTTTCTTTTTCTTCGTCGAGGGTTTGTTCCAGAAGCTGCGCCCAGTCGTCGCGACCGAGCAGCCTGGCATAGGTGCGGACGGTGCCGTAGCCGGCTATCTCGTAATGCTCAACGCGTTGTGCTCCGGCGATCATGCCGGCGTCCAGCACTTCGGGTTCAGCATCGGCCTCCAGCAGCTCTTTGCCGTCTTTGAGAATGCCTTCCATTCCTTTGCATTTCTTGCCCTTGCGGTCCGCGCCGGAAAGTTGATCGAAAATCTTGTCCAGTCTCTGAACATGGCCGCGGGTTTGTTCCAGGTGCTGTTGGAAGCCATCACGCAGTTCGGTGGACGTGGCCTCGTCCGCCAGCTTGGGGAGCGCCTTCAGGATCATGTTTTCGGCTGAGTACAGGTCCTGCAGCTCTTCCACAAACAAGTCGTGTAAGGATTTCAACTTCATGCTTTACTCCTTTTGTCCGGTGAGATGCGTTGCCGCAGTTTGCTGATGCTATTCTGAGAGAGCTGCTGCCCGAATTCGCGCATGCCCCAGGGAAAAAAAGGCGAGCTGTACGTGGTCGCCACTCCAATCGGCAATTTGGAGGACTGCACCTACCGTGCCATTCGCGTGTTGCGCGAAGCCGATCTGATTGCCTGTGAAGATACGCGCCAGACGCAGAAGCTTCTTGATCACTACGGCATCAAGAAACCTGCCATCAGCTATCACGAACACAACGAGCAGCAGCGCGCGCACGAGTTGTTGAAAAAATTGCAGTCCGGACTCACCATCGCCCAGGTCTCCGACGCCGGTATGCCCGGAATCTCCGATCCCGGGTATCGCCTGGTGCAGCTCGCGATCGAGCACGGAATCCGGGTTGTGCCGGTTCCCGGAGCTTCCGCTGTGATTGCCGCGCTGGCCGCCAGCGGCCTGCCTACTGACGCGTTTGAGTTCCACGGATTCCTTGCCGCCAAGCCCGGCCAGCGCCGGACCATGCTCGAATCACTGCGCGGAGCTGCACATACGGTCGTGTTCTACGAGGCGCCGCACCGAATCAAAGAGACTATGCGGGACATTGTTGAAGTCCTGGGAGCGGCCGTTCCGGTCGTCATCGCGCGCGAGCTGACGAAGATCCACGAGGAATTTATCCGGGGACGCGCCGATGAACTCCTGAAGATTGCCGAGGACCGCGAGCTGAAAGGCGAGATCACTCTGCTGATCGGCAAGACCGAAGCTCAGCCGGGAACTCACACCGAAGATTTGGAATCGAGACTCAAAGCCATCATGCAGGAACAGCAGCTCGACGAAAAATCCGCTCTCAAGCTGCTGGCTAAAGAGCAGGGCCGCTCCAAGAGCGAACTCTACCGCGAGCTACAGCGAGTGCAGGCCCGCGGACGCAAGTAAATCCCTGGCGTCAACCAGCAGGCGTTTGATCGTCCCACGATATGTCAGCCGTCCAGGCGGTGCTTGCCCATCATGTTCGCGTTTCAAAGGATGGCACGCACTCTACTGGGTATATATTCAAGACGGGAAGCTCGCTCAGCAAGGTCCTTTAGCTTGCAGGTCAGTTTTCGTCTTCAGGAGACCGTTGACGGGAAGTGCGACCGGGCCGTGCAGTTAAGCATTTCAATCTTGTGCCTGGAGAACTTGTGAATGAAAAAACTGTATATCGTCGTCTCTCTGATTGTCTCCGAAAACCAGTATCAACAGGAGCAGGCGGCGGCCGCGAAAGAAGCGGCACAACGCCTGGGCGCGGAAATAGAAGTAATTTATGGCGGGAACGATGCGATTGCGCAAGGCCAGCAGCTCCTGGAGCTGATTCAATCATCGGGCAGACGCCCTGATGCCATCATTTGTCATCCCGTCGGAACGTCCTTGATGCAGGTGGCGCAGGGAGCGGTTACTGCCGGTATCGGCTGGGCGATCGCAAATCGTGAAGGGGACTATGTCGCAGAGCTGCGCAAGAAATCTAAAGTCCCGGTTTTTGCTGTTACGGTTGACCACCATGAGGTCGGGCGAATCCAGGGCCGGCAACTCGGCGCCTTGCTACCCGATGGCGGCCTGGTGTTATGCATCCTTGGGCCAACCAGCAATCCTGCTTTCAAAATGCGGCTTGAGGGATTGGAGTCAACCAAGCCGGCCAATGTCCAGATGCGGACACTGCCGGGGAAGTTGACCGAGCAAAGCGGCTACGAAGCAGTTGTAAACTGGCTGAGCCTGAGCACGTCACGCAGCAGCCCGGTGAAATTGGTGATGGCACAAAACGACGAGATGGCCATGGGGGCAAGAAGGGCCATTGCCGAAAAGATAACGCTGCAGGATCGGGAACGCTGGTCCAATCTTCCTTATCTGGGTTGCGATGCCTGTCCGGGCGCAGGACAGAAATGGGTGCGCAATGGATCGTTGACCGCATCGGTCCTTTTGCCTCCCTCGGCTGGGCGCGCTCTGGAAATGATGGTGAAAGCCCTCATCTCCGGTGAGCAGCCCGCAGAGCGCACGGCAATCTCGCCAACGCCCTTTCCGGAAATGGAAAAGCTCCTCGCTGTGGCTGGGGCAAAGTCACGCTAGATACTGCGGCTGCCAATGCGGACTACGCGCTGGAGGTGTGGTCATGGACAATGCGCCACACGCCGTGACGCTTCCTGAAGACAAGAGTGAACAGGCCCCCAGGCATTTTGCCATCGGACATCTTGAGCTGCCACTTCCCGCGGACAAACGCCGCCTCCGGACCAAGAATGTCAATTTGAAGGTCGCTGAAGGTGAGCGCGCCCATCTCTTTGCCCTGGCCCTGATATTTCTGACGATACCGCTCCAGCGTCGGCTCCCAGCCGTTGGTGACCGTGGCCCCGGAAAAGAATGTCAGGTCAGGAGAATGCCAGTAACCCTCCATGAAGCCTTCAAGATCCTTGCGGTTCCAGGCAGCCACCTGGGTCGTGAGCAACTGCCGGATAGCTTCTTCAGATTCCCCTGGAGTCTCCGCCTTCTCCGCTTGCGGAGACAGGCGAGTTATCTCCGTCCCTGGCCCGGTTGAGACCGGGGACGGTTGCTGGTTTTGCGGCGCGATCCACAGAAGCGAAATGAGTAGAAAGGTCAGCCAATGGGGAGCCATAAGGCCCCTATCTTAGCGCGACACACCCGCGGCCTAGCTGTGAAATGCGAACAATGTTGTAAGTGCAACTTGAAACCGTCAGTGCTGGTTGGCAGCGTACCGCGCATTCTGCATGATGCGAACTTCCATCGACTCATTAACCGCCACTCCAACCGTCTCTCCTGTCTCCTCATTGATGAGGCGCGAAGAAAGATCAGCAGCCCTCCCCGGATCGGATCGCGCGGCGGTCCTCCCCGGGGAAAGCGAAGACCAAACCATCGGCTAAGGAAAGCGAAGCGGCGACGCGAACCTTTCAATCCCAATGCGATTCCGCCGATTTTTGGCCAACCTGTTAGTGCGGAAGATAGCCCTCTTCCAACGGCAACTGCCCACCCACCTTCAGCACCTTGATCTTGCTGGTTATGGAGTGGAATTCCACCAGGCCGATCGCACCCTTGTTGGATTCGATCTGTTTGAGCACGGCGGCGTCAGAATTGGCGGTGACAATGGACTCTTTGTGTTGCTCGATGAATGCGCGCCATTGCGCGGCGGTCATTTTGTTCAGCCGTTGCAGGGTAACCGTTTCCCCGCTGGTGCCCTGAAGCACGAGCACAACGCTTCTGCCGTCCGGCCAGCGTGCGGTTTGAGCCTTGAAAATCTTGGCCAGGTCGGCGGCGCTGATATCCTGCGCCGGGTTTTCCACGTTGACCACGACAGCCATGTGGTGGGCGTAGCAGGGGACCAGGCAACTAACAACAAATAAGAAGAGCCAAAGGGCACGATAGGGTTTCATACAGCCTCTTTCGTCGAAAAACAAATTTCTCCCGTCTCTTGACTCGCTTCGACCTTGTCTATGGTACCTAAGAACCTGGTCGCGACCGCCAATAAATAGCCGGTGTAACTTACATTGGTAACAGCGCTACAAGCGCAGACAAAAGCCTGGCTTCACGGTGACTGTAACGCTTTGCATACCAGGGATTACCGAGACAGCCCACAGGTTACCGACCGAAAGGACATGACCATTAGTCTCCCTGGCAGAAGCTGGCCATCGACGTAGCGAAGAGCCAGTTAAAACTCCATTCGCAAGTTCATCTGTCCGGTGCGGTTCCCGCTGTTCTCGGCCGACTGAACGCTGGTGGTCCGTCCAAACGTTGCCGGCGACGAAATATCGGTTGCAGGCCGAATAAAATTAGGATGGTTCGGCAGGTTGGTGAACGTGGTTTCCAACTTAATGCGCACACGTTCGCTCACCTGAAAGTTCTTTGAGGCTGATTATCGGCAACGTTATGTGTTATTAATCACATCTGGAAACCACCCATGCGGATTGCCATCATCTCTGATATTCACGGCAACCTGACTGCGCTTGATGCTGTCGTCGCCGATCTCGACCGTACAAAACCGGACCTGGTCCTGCACGGCGGTGATCTGGCGGCAAGCGGATGCCAGCCCGCTGAGGTCATTGACCTGATTTCGCAGTTGGGTTGGGCCGGTGTCATGGGCAATACCGACGAGATGCTGTGGACGCCGGAAGCCCTGCCTGCACTGATTGCCGCGGCGCCGAAGCTGAGCGGGCTGTTGCGGATTCTGTTTGAGGCGTTCGCTCCCGCGACTCGCGCGCTGATCGGTGAACAAAGAATGGCCTGGCTACGAGGCTTGCCGGCCGAATTCCGTCATGAGGACCTTGTCCTCTTGCACGCAAGTCCCGGCAACTTGTGGAGAGCGCCGCTGGACAGCTCCGAACCTGCGTCGCTCGAGAAAGTCTATGGGGACTTGGACGCCAGGACGGTGGTTTACTGCCACACGCACCGGCCATTCATCCATCGCGGCGCGTTCACCATCTGCAACAGCGGCAGCGTGGGCTCACCGTACGATGGCGATCCGCGCGCGTGCTACCTGTTGATCGACAACCATCAGCCAGAGGTCCGCCGGGTAGAGTACGACGTGGAAACTGAAGTACGCCGGCTTCTCGATTCGACTTATCCCTATACGCACTGGCTGGCGGAAATGCGGCGGCGCGGGACCTATGTGCCGCCATTTGAGCAAGAGAAAGGTTAAGGCGCCGGCATTGCCGGGACCGAACTGTTCTTCCAACTCCTGACAATACCTGATATAAGGATGTGCCGGATGTGACGCGATGGCCACTAGAGTCGACTCGGATAACGCCATGCAGGGAGCATCGCTTGATGCAGATACGCCGCAGACCGGTCGGCCGCAGCGTCTGGAATCGCTGGATGTCTTCCGCGGGCTGACGATTGCCGGCATGATTCTGGTCAACAATCCAGGAACATGGAGCGCGATCTACTGGCCGTTGGCGCACGCCGACGAGTTGATGAGTGAACATGCCGTGGGTTGGTATCCGGGAAAGTTATGGGTAGACGCGAATGGCTGGACGCCCACCGACCTGATTTTTCCTTTCTTCCTTTTCATTGTCGGCGTGTCAATGGCGCTGTCGTTTGGGACGCGGCAGGCCCGCGGCGATTCGCGGCGCGAGCTGTTGAAGCATGTGATACGACGGAGCGTGCTGATCCTGCTGATCGGCTGGTTCATCCATCTTCAGCCAGGTTTCAATTTTTCGCATATGCGCTATCCCGGAGTGCTGCCACGGATCGCAGTAGTCTATCTGTGCGCCGCGGTGATTACGCTGTGGACGGCGCGACGCGGACGGATCGCGTGGACCATCGCACTGCTCGCCGGCTACTACCTGTCTATGCGGTTTATTCCGGTGCCGGGATGCGATCAGGCCGCATGGATGACGCAGCATTGCAGCCTTGCCGGATGGGTAGACCGGAAGCTGATGTTCGGGCACCTCTACCGGCCGGATTTTGATCCGGAGGGATTGTTGAGTACGTTACCGGCAATCGCAACCGCGCTTCTGGGAACGCTGGCCGGAGAATTTCTGCGCGGCGCCCGGACTTTATCGTACAAAGTCCGCGCGCTTGCTGGCGCTGGCGTCGCGGGCGTGGTTGCGGGCTACGCGTGGCATCCATTCTTCCCCATCTACAAGCCGCTGTGGACGAGCTCGTATGTGCTGTTCACAGCCGGAGCTGGATGTCTGTTGCTGGCGCTGTGCATGTGGCTGATCGAGATGCGCGGATGGCGCCGCTGGGAGAGGCCGTTCCTGTGGCTGGGCTCGAACGCAATCCTGGCGTATGCGCTTTCCACATTCTTTGCCAAAGAGGGGTTCGTCTTCAAAGTGGCAGACGGTGCGCGGACGATCGGGGTGCAGGCATGGATCTATCGACACGCATTCGCGCCGTTCGCGCAGCCACAGAATGCGTCCCTCGCGTTTGCGCTTTGCTATGTGGCGCTGTGGACGATGGTGGCCTGGTGGTTCTACCGGAAGAAGATCTTCGTGAAAATTTAGGGATTGAAACTGACTCGGCTGCGAGGCCGGCGTCTGCTTAAATCTCAGTTTTGTGGAGCAGACATGAAAATGTGGGTGGTCCGGTTCGTTCTATTGTTGTCGTCTTTGACTGTCTTCGGTCAGCAGTACGACATTCTGATCCGTAACGGCCGCGTGGTGGATGGCGCCGGAAACCCGTGGGTCTATGCCGACGTAGGCGTCACCGGCGACCGCATCAGCCTGCTCGGCCACGCGCCCGCCAACGCCACGGCCAAACGCGTGATTGATGCCAAAGGGTTGATTGTCGTCCCCGGATTCATCGACATGTTGGAGCAATCGGAGTGGAACCTGTTGATCGACAAGCAGGCAGTCAGCAAGCTGACTCAGGGGATCACAACCGGGATTACAGGCGAGGGCGTATCCATTGCTCCACAGAACGATGAGACGCTTGGCGATCGTCGCGATTTTCTCGCGCACTATCACGTGACGGTAGACTGGCGCGATCTTGACGGCTATTTCCGCCGGCTGGAGAAGCAGGGCTCCGGCATCAATCTCGGGACTTATGTTGGCGCGACGCAGGTACGAAAGTACGTAATCGGCAGCGCGGACCGCGCGCCCAGTGCGGAAGAACTCGTTCGCATGCAGCAGCTAGTAGAGCAGGCAATGCAGCAGGGTGCGATGGGCGTCTCTACTTCGCTGATCTACGCGCCGGCCGCTTACGCCCAGACCGACGAATTGATTGCGCTGGCCAAAGTGGCGTCGAAATACGGAGGCATCTACGCGTCTCACATCCGCAATGAGGGCGATCGCGAGATGGAAGCGCTGGACGAGGCATTTCGTATCGGTCGCGAAGCCAACATTCCCGTCGAAATATGGCATTTGAAAGTCAGCGGGCGGCAGAACTGGGGCAAGATGCCCAACGTGATTGCCGCGATCCAGAGCGCGCGTGCCTCCGGCCTGGATGTAACCGCCAATCAGTATCCATACATCGCTTCCGGGACTTCTCTTGGCGCAACCATTCCGCCCAAGTACCACGAAGGCGGGTCAGAAGCTTTTGTGAACCGGCTCAAGGACCCGCAAGTGCGTAGCGCCATCCGGCAACAGCTTACCGGCACGGACGGCAACGCGGAGAACATGTGGCGAGGCACCGGCGGACCGCAGGGCATTCTGGTGGCTTCGGTGCTGGACCCAACGCTCAAGCATTACGAAGGCAGGACCATTGCCCAGATCGCCGCCGACGAGCACAAAGACCCACTGGACGCGCTGATGGACCTCGTGGCCGCAGGCAAAGACCACGTAGGGGCCGTCTACTTCACCATGAACGAAGACGATGTGAAGTTCGCGATGCAGCAGCCGTTCGTGAGCGTAGGTACGGATGCTGGAGCAGTGAATTTCCAGGGACCGTTGAGCGAGTCCAAGGTGCATCCGCGGGCCTACGGCAGCTTCACGCGCATTTTAGGCCGGTACGTGCGCGACCAGCACTTGCTCCCGGTGGAACAGGCGATCAGGAAATTTACCAGCTTGCCGGCACAGCGTATGGGCTTGCATGATCGCGGCATCTTACGCACAGGCGCGTTCGCCGACATCACCATCTTCGATCCAGGCACGGTCAATGATGTAGCCACATTTGAAGATCCGCATCGTCCTTCAACCGGGATCGAATATGTCATTGTGAACGGCGTAGTTTCACTGGAGCACGGCAAAGTGACAGGACAGCTTGGCGGCAGGCCATTACGGGGTCCGGGCTACAAGGAGGTCCCACCTGCAAGACGGTAAGACGCGACACGAGTGCTCTCGATCGCCCGACGCTGGATTCATGCCATACTTGGACATGCCACTCCGTCCAGCCGAACCAGATGATGCACTCACCGTGGCTTCGCGTGCACGTCCGGTCATGGCAGGCGGTCTACAGGACGCTCCTTCCTGATGACTGCCTCGACCAACTTCGTCCTGAAGATCGTGCGCAAAAATATGATTTCGCGACACTTGATCCTCTCAAACCGCGGACGATCGTGGCGGTAGAGGAAGGGATGATCCATGGCTTTGCCACCACGTCGCCCATCGCGCGAAGCGGAACTGCCGGACCATGGAGAGCTGTGTGCGCTCTATGTGGATCCCACACAGTGGGGCCGGGGTATTGGCATGGCCCTGGTTTCAGCCGTACATGCCAGCCTTTTTGGATCCGGATTTCGCAATGCGGTCCTGTGGGTGCTCGCGGGCAATGTTCGCGCGGACCGCTTTTATCGGATCGACCATTGGGCGGCCGATGGCCTGCGCCGAACCCAGTCATTGTGGGATGTAACGGTCAACGAAATTCGCTACCAGCGCGGACTTTAAGCCGCTGATCGCCCTACTTGTCATAATGCAGCAGCGAGAACACTTCCGTTCCGTCAAACTTCTTTCGCCCGCTAAGGAAGTCGAGTTCCACTACAAACGCCAGACCCGCGATATTGGCGCCGAGTGATTTGGCGAGTTGAACGCAGGCGTTGGCTGTGCCGCCAGTGGCCAGCAGGTCGTCTACGATGATAACTCGCTGGCCGGGATTGATGGCGTCTTTGTGTATCTCCAGCGTGTCGAGACCGTACTCCAATTCGTAATTCCACTTTACGGTTTCGGCAGGAAGCTTGTTGGGTTTGCGGATCGGGACAAAGCCCGCATTCAGGCGGTACGCCAGCGCTGGACCAAAGATGAAGCCGCGGGCTTCGATCGCGAGCACCAGGTCCACACCTGAACTCAGATAGTGCTCTGAGAGCGCATCGATCAGCGTGGCGAAGCCGACCTTGTCTTTGAGCAGGGTGGTGATGTCGTAAAACAGAATTCCCTTGCGGGGAAAGTCCGGAACTTCACGGATCAGCTTTTTGAGATGTTCGCAATTCAAGCCGCGGCTGGGCTGCATCGTTACCATGCTCCTTCAATGCGAAAAGTTGTGAGTCCCGGGACCGGTTCGGCCGGGCTTTCGTGGACTGCGTCCACGCGCGCGGCCCGCGGGCCTTGTCTTAATTTCTGCTGCAAGGCCGCGAGCTGCTGTTCGCTGCCCATGGCCAGCAGCTCCACGCTGCCGTCAAGATTGTTGCGCACCCAGCCGGCAAGGCCAAGCTGGCGCGCTTCATGGTCCACATACCAGCGGAAGCCCACTCCTTGCACGCGTCCCCGGACAACGTAGCGCCTGGCAATCATTCCTGTCATTTATGCCCGCGAGAGATACGCGCCTTCCGCCGTGTCTACGCGGATCTTTTCACCTTCATTGATGAACGGCGGCACCTGGACGACGAGGCCGGTCTCGGTCTTGGCCGGCTTGGTCACGCTCGATGCGGTGGCCGACTTCAGTCCGGGCTCGGTCTCCACCACGGTGAGTTCGACCGTCTGCGGCAGCTCGATGCCGACGGCCTTTCCATCGTAAAACTCTACCTTGATCTGGAGATTCGGAGTCAGGTAGTCCACGGAATCACCGAGCGTGTCTTTCGTCAGATGGAGCTGCTCGTAGTTCTCCACGTTCATGAAGTGGTAGCTGTCTCCGTCCTGATACAGGAACTCCATGGGGATTTCGTCAACCACAACCCGATCAATGGGGTCGCCGGAGCGGAAACGATGCTCGAACATTGCGCCGGTGCGGATGTTCCGCAGCTTGGCCTGGATGAAGGCGCGCAGGTTGCCAGGCGTGCGGTGCTCCACGGTGAAGACCAAATGCAGGTCGTTGTTGTGCTTGATAATCATTCCCGGACGCATCTGGGTCGCTGGAATTGCCATGAGTTTTAGACTCTTCTCCTCGAAAATCGCGCTTGTGGTGGGGTCTGTCAAAGTCTCTTGCGGGAAACGGCGGCAACAGACGGCCAGCCCACGGACGCCACACCTGTCCGCAGACTAAATAAAAATTCTACCTCAATAACGCCTCTTTTCGTATGTTTGGCGCGCAGAAACTGCTCTGGAATCTTTTCCCGCGCGCATGGACAACACCTGCCTTAGAGGCCTTTTCTAAATATCGGTAGGCCAGCCGCGCCCGACGAAACCTTGGATGTCCCGCACGATGGCGTGGCGCAAATCCGACAGAAGGACAAGGAGAACAGTCATGAACGAATACGAAAAATACGGTGAATACAGCCAGCAGTCTCACCTGGTCCCCAACCGTGGGACAAACGTCGGCACAGCAGTTGCATTTCTGCTCGCCGGCATCGGCATTGGCGCCGTCACGGCCGTATTGCTCACACCCAAGAGCGGACGCGATGTCCGGCGCTCCATCGCCCGCGGCTATCGCAACACCATAGAAGGAATCAGCCAGAAGACCCAGAATCTACGGGAACGCGGATCAAACCTGCTGGGATTTAACCGGGAAAGCGGGACGTAAATATCGGGTGATCGGTTGATCGGGCATTCGATGACGGCGTCGTTCGGCTAATATGCCGACGTATCGGGAGAGTACTCCGCGATGGAGCCTAACTCGGGCCCAGTACGACCTCGCGCCAGTGAGCGATCTCGTCCGGGGTCGGCCACTCGAAGGGCTTAGGACCAGGGACGATGGTGGCGCACCGCAGAAGCCGCGCGAATCGTGCCCAATCCACGAGGTCCTCGCTCTGCACGGAACAGACCGCGCAGAAGAGCGCTAACTCCAACACCAATAATTCCTGCTTGCCTTCTTCGGCTTCAGCCATGAACTTTTCAAGTGTTGCCTTCGGGTTGCCAACCAGCGCCGCCAGGACCATGTCGATGTGCAGAAATATCTGGGGCATCATCCCTTCCTCTTTCGCACCATTCCGCGGGCAATCGGGCTGGCCTCATTTCCTGCTGTAGCTGGTTTTCTTTTTCTCCGCGTGGCGTTCCAGCGCCAACTGGATCAGCCGGTCAATCAACTCCGGATACGCCAGCCCTGACGCCGCCCACATCTTGGGGTACATGCTGATGGAGGTAAATCCCGGCATAGTATTGATCTCGTTGGCGTAGATCTTTTCCGTTTTGGGGTCCATCAGGAAATCGACGCGCGCCAGTCCGGAGCAATCCACGGCCTGGAATGCGCGGACGGCCATCTCCTGCACGGCCTTCATCTGCTTTTTGGTGATCTGTGCCGGAATTACCGGGCGAGAGCCTTCGTCAATGTATTTGGCGTTGTAGTCATAGAACTCGCCTCCGGGAATGATCTCGCCGACGACCGAGGCTTTGGGCGCGTCGTTGCCCAGGACCGCGCACTCCAGTTCGCGGGCCTTGTGCTTCTTTCCGCCCCGGATAGCTCAGCTGATGCTCCACCTCACGGACGATCTTCTTCTGATCTTTTTGCCACTGGCTGCGCAGAAACGTTACGTGCTTCACTATGCGCAGTCCGGCGGCCGCAAAGAGCCGCTTCATGATGTCTTTGTCCATGCCTGCGGCGGAGCCGAGCACGCCAGCGCCAACGTAGGGAATGTCGGCGAGTTCGAAGAGACCCTGAATGGTGCCGTCTTCGCCAAAGGTGCCGTGGAGGACAGGAAAAACCACGTCAACGTGGATGGCGTGATCGTTGCTGCCCGCCGCGCTTTCCAGCGGAACCAGCGACTCAGACTGCGGGACCGGCGGAACTATGACCGTCTCGCCCTTCGACAAGACCGCGGCGGCCTCCGTTGCCTGCGGATCGCCCGCGCGCAGATGTTGCGAATTCTCTTCCTTTTCGCCGGCCAGCATGCGCTCGGCGCGCGCCGAGGACACCCATCGTCCTTCTTTTGTGATACCAATCGGCACGACATCGTATTTTTTCCGATCAATAGCGTTAAGAACAGAAGCCGCCGAGAGCAGCGAGACTTCATGCTCGCCACTGCGGCCGCCAAACAGGACACCCACTCTGAGCTTCTTCATTAAGCATTAATGTATCGCAAATAAGTAAAAACACCTCAACACAGAGGAACAGGGTAAATAGAGGGTTCAAAGCTGGCCTGGTCACGACAACCACAAACCTCTGTTTACTCCATTCCTCTGTGTTGGAGGTTTCGGAGGGCAGGCGATAACGAAGATGGCACGCTATGCAAACAATTTGCTTCCATAAGTGGCGCGCACGCGTTCGGATGTCGCGAAATAGATGATTCCGATTATCAGGAAAGCCACATACGGCACGAATCCAAAAATAAAAGACTGGAGGAACGTGAACGAAATGTTGTTATGAAAGCGGGCCAGAATTTGCACCCAGTTAACAAGAGCCCACAACGTGACCAAGCCAGCGATGGCAAAGTAGATTCTGAGCACCATGATGGCTGCAGGTGAGCGCGTCCACAACACGACGCCGACCACGATGCTAAGGGCCAGGCGAAGCAGTCCCAGGGAACTCAGTGCAGTGAGGTGGCGAAATATGGCGAAGTGGTAGATGGCGTACTGGCTGATCGTCCAAAGCGGCCACAGAATGGTGAAAGCGACACAGAAGAAGAGCAGCGCTCCGCTCACGCCTTGCAGCTCCCGGCCAGCGCTAGGATACGGGGCAACTCCAGCCTGCTGGATAGGTTGTGGTGGCGGCGGAGCATAGCCGGCCGCAGGCACTACCGGCTGCTGAGCGGGCTGGCCGCAGTTAGCGCAGAACGCTGCCGACTCCGGAACTTCCTGCCCGCAGCGCATGCAGAACATGATTAGCTCGACCTGTCCGGCTGCTGCTGGCAATCACCATTTGTGCAAAAGATCATCCATTTCTTCAGACTTGGCGTCGGGCTCGGCTTTCAGGACCGCTTTGTAAGTTTTGACCACGCCTTCCACGCCGGCAATGTATTGCTCCATTTCGTTGTGCGTTTTGTCTGGATGCTCGATGATAAAGGCCGCGCTGGCCAGGGCAAACTGCCCGGGTAGCCGGGCGTGATATTTGTATTCCGAGTGAATGGCGGGATCGAGCGGCGCCCAGCAGAGATTCACCGTAACATCGGGAACGTCCCGCACCCAGTCCAGCGCCCACTTGATGTCTTTGTCCAGGTTCTTATCAAGCGGAGACTTTTCCATCTTTTGCACAATGCTGATCAGCCGCTTGCGCTCCTCGGGCGTAGACGGACCGCGCTTCGGCTCGTCCTGGGCGAAAGTGAGAGAGCCAAGAACCAACAAAAAACAAAGAGAGTGGAAA
>WNFF01003369.1_pt1 | contig 15436 bp, 8 predicted proteins | sample 5400441 | NCBI WGS metagenome assembly WNFF01 (sample SAMN13153345, study PRJNA577476) | soil metagenome | isolation source: 120 cm saprolite under Douglas fir tree site 2 hole 3 replicate 1 | place: USA:California | collected 2015-04-18 | reverse complement strand
AACGTATTGATCAGCGAATTCCCGCCGGGCCCGAGCTTGCTGGTGTACACGCCGGTGTTCTTCCCTCCGTTCGGAGAGAACGCCGATTTCGGATACGTCTCGGTGTAGTCCCACTCGCCCAGATAAAATTTCAGCCGCTCCATCTCCGCCGCGCCGGGTTTCGACGCCGCCGCAACCGCAGGCTTCTCCGCCGTTTTTTCTTGAAGCGCCGCCCACAGCGGCACACACAGGACAAACGCAATCCCAATGGTAGCCGTCCCCACTCTCCGATTGATTTTCATTCTTGCCCCTTTCCAGAATTCATCGCGGATCGACAGGCCCATCCGTGGCAACAAACAGAAATTATTCGACGGCGTAGCGGCGAAAGAAGGAGTCGGGCTTCCAGCGTGGGCGCGCAGGAGTGTTTGCCGTCTCGAGAAGCAAGCGGCGGGTGAACTCCTCGTAGCTTGCAGCAGCTCTGAGATCGACGGGCTGGTTCGCGTCATCGGACGGAGCGTGGTAGCGGTTGGTGAGCCAATCTTTGAAAATTTTCTGCTCGGGCGTGCCAAGCTCGAAGCCGACGTCGCACTTGACCGCAGGAACGCCGTGCCTGATGAAGTTGTATTGATCGCTGCGGATAAACGTGTTGCGAAGCGGCTCGGGATCGGCGATGGGTTTGATCCCCATGGACTGCGCGATCGCGGCGGCGCGAGTGCCGAGGTCGGATTCTTCGAGGCCGCCGATCTTCAGGATTTTCATCGGAACGATGGGAAGAAACATATCCACGTTGACGTCGGCAATGATGGATTTCGACGCGACGGTGGGATGCGCCGCAAAATATTTCGAGCCAAGAAGCCCCTTTTCTTCGGCGGTGACCAGGAGGAAAAGAATGGAACGCTGCAACTTCTCCGGATGCGCTTTGAGGCTCGCGGCGATGTCCATGACGAGCGCGCTTCCGGAGCCGTCATCCATGGCGCCGTTGTAAATGCGGTCGCCGTTAATGGGCGCGCCGATGCCGACGTGATCAATGTGCGCGGAAAGAACCACGAATTCGTTCTTGAGAGCGGGATCGGAGCCGGTAAGTTTGCCCGCGACGTTTGCGGATTCGAGAGTCTTCGTTTGGATGACGGCGTTAGCCTGGAGCGAAACGGCCAAAGGGAAATGAGGAAGAGGCTTGCGGTCTTTGCCGAGGGCAGCGATTTCGGCGAAAGTGTGGCCGGAGCCGGCGAAAAGTTTCTCCGCGGAAGCAGGATTGAAAGAGAGGCCTAGTTGAAGGCCGGGAGTCTCATTGAATTCCGGATCGGCAAGATCAAGATGGTAATGGTGCCGATGGCGCCGGCGGCACGCAGCGATTTCCAGCGCTCTCCGGCGGTTTGATAATGCGAGGCGAGGGCGGTGGGGATATCCGAGGGAGAGCCAGCCAGATAGACGGCGATTTTCCCCTTGAGGTCGAGGTCGGCCAGTTCATCGAGATTTTTTTCCGGAATTTTCAGTCCGTAGCCGATGAAAACCAGAGGGGTGGAAATATTGGCAGAAGCGCGGGTTGCGCGGGTGCCGATGAAGGCATCGTCCGCAAAAGACAGTGCCGTGGACTTGCCGCCCGCAACGAGGGCGAGAGAGGATTTGGCTTCGTCGACTTCGAATTGATTGAAGCGGACGGTCTGGTAGAAACCGTTTGTGCCGGCGGGCTCGAGCCCGGCTTTCTGGAGTTGCTCGACAGCGTATGCTTGCGCTTTGCGGAGACCCTCGCTGCCAGTGTCGCGGCCTTCGAGGGAATCGTCGGCAAGAAATTTGACGTGCGCCCACCAGGAGTTGCCGTCGAAGTGGGCCGCAGAGGAAGTCTGCTGCGCTGGGGAAACAGAAGCAAGGGTCAGAAAAAGTATCGCTGAAATCGTGCCACGCATAAGATTCACTCCTGGTGCAATTTGTGGGGCTAAAGAATAACAGGGACAACGGAAAAGTGTCACGCGTCGTCCTTGTGGTTTGCCTTGTCTCCCCGCAATGATTCCTTAGGGTTGAGTAACCAGCGGTAGCTCGATAAAAGTGGCCTGGCCGGGGGCATGGTAGATGCGCTGGGTGGCTTTCCTATAGTCGCCGGGCTTTGCCCAGAAAATGTTGGGAACAAAAGTTTGCGGATTGCGGTCATACAGCGGGAACCAGCTCGACTGAATCTGGACCATGATGCGATGACCAGGCAGAAAAACGTGGTTCGCGGTGGGCAGCGCGAAGCGATAGAGGAGAGGCTTGTCTGAGGCGAGAGCTTTCGGCGTTTCAAAGCTTTCGCGGTAACGGCCGCGGAAGACGTCGGCGGCGACCATGAGTTGATAGCCGCCCATTTCCGGCTGCGCACCCACTTCGTCGGGGTAGAGATCAATGAGCTTTACGACCCAGTCGGAATCCGTGCCACTGGTGGAAGCTATCAGGTTGGCGATCGGCTGGCCGCTGATTTTCACCTGCGCGCTCAAGACATCGGAGACGAAAACCGCGACGTCGGGGCGGCCAGATGCTTCGCGCTGATCGTCCACAAGCCACTCGGACCAGGTCATCCCGTTCGAATAGCCGACCGGTTGAACGGGCCGTGCGCGGAACGGCACTGGCTTGGCGGGATCGGAAACGTATTCGTCGAATGCGCTTTCGCTCGCTGCGGGCGGCGTGAAGCTGAGCTTTAGCCCCGGGCTAAAATAGAGTGGAGTCGGTTTTACGGAACAGCCACTAGCGCAGCCGGAAGGCCACGCCGGCAGCCGCCGCCAGGTGTTCGTGCCGGTTTCAAACGCCGTCACCGGCGCGACGTCGCTCTTCGGCGCGTCATCCTTCAAGTAATGTGCGAGAAATGGCGCAAGAATCTCGCGGCGAAAATACAGCCCGGTATCGCTCGCGAATTTCAGCGCGCCGAGCGTGCTCGCGTCATCGATCTCCTGCCCGTGATGCCACGGCCCCATCACCAGAAATACTTTGTCGTTGGCGGTGTCTTTCGGTTTGATGGCTTTGTAAACGGCGATGGCTCCGTAGATGTCTTCTTGATCCCACAAGCTGGCGACCAGCATGGTCGGAACTTTCAGCGGTTGCGCGGCAAGAATCTTGTCCATGGCCTGCTGCTGCCAGAAAGCATCGTAAGAAGGATGATCGAGAATCTTTCTCCAGAAGCCGATCTGATCAAGACCGTGGCGGCGGCCCAGTTCACCGGCGGAACTCGCTTGCAAGTACAAATCGTAATCGTCGAAATTGCTGGTCCACCAGTGCTCGTCATTTTTTCGCGTAGCGACCTGTTCGAAAATGTACGGCATGTTCTGCTGGCGGAACGCGCCGTAGTGAAACCAGTCATCGCCCATCCAGCCGTCCACCATCGGATTCATCGGCACGGAAACTTTCAGCGCGGGATGCGGATTCACAAGCGCCATCAGCGGCGTGAAGCCGTCGTAAGAGATGCCGAGAATGCCGACTTTGCCGTTGCTCTCGGGAATATTTTTCACCAGCCAGTCAATGGTGTCGTACGTGTCGGTGGAATGATCGACCGGGGTGGGATTCAGCGGGCCGTGAAGGGGACGGTTCATCACATAATCGCCCTCGGAACCGTATTTGCCGCGCACATCCTGAACCACGCGGACATAGCCACCTTCGAGAATGACCTCAAGAGCGTTGTCATACCCATGGAGATTGGGCCCGAGATGCGAGCTGTGCTCATGAGAAGTCAGACCGGTGGCATCGTAAGGCGTGCGCGTCAGGAGAATGGGCGCGTTCTTGGCGCCTTTGGGTATAAGAATGACGGTGTGCAATTTCACGCCGTCGCGCATGGGAATCATCACATCGCGCCGGACATGATCGAAACTATCAGTGGCGGGCGTGAACTGGGCTGGCGTTTCGCTGGGGAGTGCGGAAGCCGCGGCTGGCGGTGGAGCTTGCGCCACGGAAGGAGCGGGATGCGAGAACCCGCCGGGCAGCGATACGAGCAGAGTTAACGCGCGAACGAAGCGAATTTTCTTCATCGGAGCTCCTCGGCCATGAGTGGAATGAGCGTGGATTATACCCCGGATTGCTCCGCTCGCCAGTTTCGACGCCCCGGACGCGGTCTTGTGCGTCCACTGAAAACTCTTGGGACACGCGGAACTTAACTGTGTTTACGGGACCTGATTGCGGGAGTAAAATGGGGTGATTCGATTGCGTTGTTTGCCGCATGCTGCCTTTGGATTGAAACCCAGTTCCTGAGACTTCGCGCTAGGAGCGACCAAGATGGCCACCGCCACTCTCACCAAGCCCGCAGCTAAGGGAGGCAGTTTCCTCCTGGAATCGCCGCAGCCGGGCGACGTTTTCACGCCTGCCGATTTGACCGATGACCAGAAACTGATCGGGCAGACGGCGGAAGAATTTGTCCTCAAGGAAGTTTTTCCTTTCATCAAAGATCTTGAAAACAAAAAGCCGGGGCTCATGGCCGAGCTGGTGAAAAAGGGCGGCGAGGTCGGCTTGATGGGCGGCGGAGTGCCGGAAGAGTTCGGCGGAGCAGGCCTGGACAAGATTTCCACCACTGTGCTTACGGAAAAACTTTCGATCTATGGTGGCTTTGCGGTGACGCACGGGGCGCACGCCGGCATCGGCACGCTGCCAATCGTTTATTTCGGCACCGAGGCGCAGAAGAAAAAATATCTGCCGAAGCTGGCTACCGGCGAGTGGATCGGCGCGTACTGCCTTTCCGAGCCGCAGGCAGGATCGGACGCGCAGAATTCGCTGACGCGCGCGGAGCTGAACAAAGAAGGCACGCACTACATTCTCAACGGGCAGAAGATGTGGATCACCAACGGCGGTTTCGCCGATGTTTACATCGTGTTCGCGAAGATTGATGGCGAAAAATTCACGGCGTTCATCGTCGAGCGCACCTTTCCCGGATTCAAGCCCGGCAACGAAGAGCACAAGATGGGCATTCACGGCAGCTCGACGACGCCGATTTTCCTGGAAAACTGCAAGGTGCCGAAAGAGAACTTGTTGCACGAAATCGGCCGCGGTCACATCGTGGCGTTTAATATCTTGAATGCCGGACGCTTCACGCTCGGCGCTTCGTGCGTTGGCGGCTCGAAACACGTGCTGATGACGGCGTCGAAATATTCGAAAGAGCGCAAGGCTTTTAACAAGCAAATCGGCGACTTCGGCATGATGAAGGAAAAACTGGCGGAGATGGCGATACAGACTTTCGCCGTGGAGTCGATGGTGTATCGCTCGGCGGGAAACATCGAGGCGGCCATGGCCGCAGCTTCCGGTTCTGGAGACAAAATTCAGAACACCATGAAAGTTCTCGAGGAATACGCCATCGAGAGCTCGATTGCGAAAGTATACGGCAGCGAGATGCTCGATTTCGTGGTGGATGAGGGCGTGCAGATTTTCGGCGGCTACGGATTCCACGAAGAGTATCCGGTGTGCCGCGCGTACCGCGATTCGCGCATCAACCGCATTTTCGAGGGCACCAACGAAATCAACCGCATGCTCATCATCCAGATGCTGATGAAGCGCGCCATGGGCGGCCAACTGGCGCTGATTCCCGCGGCCATGAAGCTGGCGGATGAAATCCTTGCAGGACCATCGTTTGAAGAAGCTCCCGAAGGCGTTCTCGCCGCCGAATCCCGCGTCGTCGCCAACGCAAAAAAAATGTTTCTGCAAGCGGCCGGAGGCGCAGTCCAGAAATTCCGCGAAAAGCTGGCCGACGAACAGGAACTGATCGGCGCGCTTTCGAACATGGTGATGGAAATCTACGCGATGGAATCCTGCCTGCTCCGCGCGCAAAAAGCCGCCGCCGCGAAGGGCGAATCCGCATCGCAGACGATGATTGACGCCGCGCGAGTGTTTATCAACGACGCTGCCGAGCGTGCCGAACACGAAGCCAAGCGCGCCATCGCCGCGATCCACGAAGGCGACATGCTCACCACGCAGATGGCCGTATTGAAGCGTTTCGCAAAGCGCGCTCCGGTGGACACCATCGCTCTCCGTCGGAGGGTCGCCGCCGCCGTACAGTCCCAGGACCGCTACCCGCTGGAAGGCCGCTAAGCAGCACGACTGAAGCTGATATTGAACTACTTCCTCAATCGACGTTAGGTACGGTCCCGTATCTGGCAGGGCACGCGTTCCCATAGATTGCGTAGAGGCCCGCGAGATTCCTCCCTAAAATTGATTTGAGCAGCAAATTTAGTTCAAAAACAGGAACGAACGACGGAGAATGCCCAGAAAGCCTCTCATTCTTGCCGTAGTCATTGTGGCGCTGCACTTTTGCGAGTCAGCGACGCTAGGCACCTCCACGGCCGGATCATTTCTGGCAAATCTGCTGGAAATCTTCGCTTGCGGTTTTGCCGCCTTCATGGCGTTTGGAGCGTCCCGCCGCGGGCGGGGCTTGAGCCGCCCCTTTTGGCAAATCGTCGGCGCGGGTATCGCGATGTGGGGCGTAGCAAACCTAGGCTGGATGTACTACGAAGTAGTGCTGCACAGCGAACCGCCCACAACCTCGGCGGTACGATTTCTGTTCGGTTTGGAAATTGTGCTGCTCGCGATGGCCCTGTTCCTGGACCAGGACAAGGATTCTCCCCGGATCGACACGGAATCCGTCCTCGACTTCATCCAAATCGGAATCGTTTTCTTTTTTGTTTTCCTCGAATACTACTATCTGCCGGCCCATCGCCTTGACGACCACTCCGCTTTCCTGCGGGAGATGCGCGTCGAGAACCTGGAAGACGCCTTCCTCACGGTGCTGGCTGCGCTCCAGATGTCGCGCGCGCGGAAACCGCAAATACGGAAACTTTATGGCGGCCTTGCGCTCTACCTGTTGTTCGTGACGGTTTGCGCCGCTCTCGCCCAGTATCTGCAAAGCATCAAGCCGACGCCCACTGGAACATTTCGCGATCTCCTGTGGACTTTGCCATTTCTCGCTTGCGCCATGTGGGCCGCGCAGTGGCAACCCGGTCCTGCGGTGGAAGCCGATTCACAATTGCGGCGAAAAACGTTCGGCACCCTGATGCTGACCAACGCCACATTCGCTCTTGCCCCGTTGATCATCCTCTGGCAGGTCTCCCAACTGGAAGTAGAGTGGCACCTGGTTCGTTTTTCACTTCTTGGAGTTTCGATCGTGTGCTTTGCCGCGCGTTTGGGAATTAGCCAGTTTCGTGAGGCGAAAAGCGCCAATGAGGTGCACACCCATACTCTGGCCATGGAATCCGCCGTCAATGGCATGGCCATTCTCGACAACAAGGGGAAGTACATCTACGTCAACTCTTCCTACGCAAAAATGATGGGATATCCGGATCCTGGGCTGCTCATGGGGAAGCCGTGGGACGAGCTGCACGACCGCCAGGATGTGACTCCCGTTGAGATGGACATTCGGCAAAGCTTGAAAGTACACGGAAAGTGGTCTGGCCCGATCACCGCACACCATAGCGACGGAACGGTTGTCCCCATGGAAGCGGCAATTACGGCATTACTTGATGGCGGCACGATCTGCGTCACCCGCGACATCACCCAGAGGTTAGACGCGCAGCGTGCCCGCGCGGAAGCCGAAACCAAGTACCGCATGCTCGTTGAGCAAGTCGCCGCGATCAGCTACATTGCGGAACTGGGTGTCCATGGACAATGGCTCTATGTCAGCCCGCAGATTGAGGCGATCCTCGGATTCACCGTGGATGAATGGCTCGCTGAATCGCGGGAGTGGCTCAAGCATGTGGCTCCGGAAGACCGCCATGTCGTCCAGGCGGCGGAAGAAACCAGCAGCCGTGGTGAACCGTTTCAGGCCGAATACCGCATCACCCGCAAAGATGGCAGGGTTGTCTGGGTCAGTGACAATGCAGTGGTGGTTCGCGGGAGCGACAGCCACCCGGTGATGGAAGGTTTGATCGTCGATATCACCGATCGCAAGGTGCTCGAGAATCAGTTGCAGCAATCGCGCCGCATGGAAGCCGTCGGGCGGCTTGCCGGCGGCATCGCTCATGATTTCAATAACCTGCTTACCATCATCAAAGGTTACGCGGAGATGGCGCTCAACCGGCCTGGCACCACGCCGGAACTTTCCACCGACGTTCATCAAATCGGAAACGCCGCCGAACGCGCCTCGACGCTGATCCGGCAGTTACTGGCCTTCAGCCGCAAACAGGTATTGCAGCCGAAACCGCTGGACTTGAACGCCATTGTGGAAAGCCTCGATAAACTTCTGAACCGTTTGATGAGCGCGGATATTCAGATGAGAACCGCGTGCAGCGCAAATATCGGAACGGTAAAGGCCGATCCCGCGCAGATCGAGCAAGTCATCATGAATTTGGTGGTAAACGCGCGCGACGCCATGCCCAGCGGCGGGCGGCTGACCATCGAAACGGCCAACGTCGACCTGGCCGCCAACTACGCGCGCGATCACGTTACTGTGAAGCCTGGCCCGTACGTCATGCTCGCCGTCTCGGACACCGGAGTGGGCATGGACTCCGAAACGCAGGCGCATATCTTCGAGCCCTTCTACACCACGAAGGGCAGCGGCCGAGGCACGGGGCTGGGCCTTTCGACGGTCTACGGCATCGTCAAGCAAAGCGGCGGATATATCTGGGTTTACAGCGAGCCGGGCAAGGGCACTACGTTCAAAGTGTATCTCCCGCGCGTCGAGGAGCCGTTAGAGGCGGCGCCAGCCAAATCGGAGAGCGCGATGGACCGGAAAGGAAGCGAGACCGTACTCGTCGTCGAGGATGAAGAAGCCGTCCGCGAGCTGGCGCGCACAATTCTCGCAGATCAGGGTTATTCCGTCCTGGTGGCAGGGAGCGCCACGGATGCCGAACAGATTGCGGCGAACGGCTCTCGCGAAATTCACCTGTTGCTGACCGATGTGGTGATGCCCGGCGTAAGCGGCCGCGAACTCGCTCGCAGGATCACGGCCCGCAACGGAAAAATGCAGGTGCTCTTCATGTCCGGGTACACGGACAACGTCATTGCTCATGGTGGCGTGCTGGAGGCCGGAGTTGCCTTTCTCCAAAAACCATTCACTCCTCGCGCACTAACGAACAAAGTGCGTGAACTCCTCGACCGGCCGGTTTCTGCAAAAAAATAAGCCTTGCCCTCTTAATGAAGCCGTCGAACAGAGAAGGAAAGGGCATCGCCAGAATTCTCAAGCAATTGCGCAGCTAGTTCGAATCGTCAGTGAGATTCCCCGAGGCGAATAGTTTTCCCCGTCGCCGCGGACTGCCGCGCCGCATCCAGGATTTCCGTCACGATCAGGTTGGTCTCCAGGGAAGAAAGTCCCTCCGGCTTGAGCCCGCCCAGAAGCACTGCTCGCAGATAAGAGACGGAATCCGCGCTCGCCTTTTGTAGCGGCTTGGCCTCGACAGAGGTTTCCTCTTTTTCGGGAAGCCGCACGCGCAACGCGTCACGCCCGACAGTGATGGCGTAGCCCTTTTGCCCGTACACTTCCATGTCTTTTCTGGAGAACGGCCAATTCCAGGAAGCCTGGACAATCACCTGCGTTTTCGGATACGTCAGGATGATGGTCGCTTCATCATCCACGCGAGGATAGACATCCGGCTTGATCTGCTGTGTGACGGCGGTTACCGAGTCCGGCCGGCGGCCATTCATCAGCCAGGTCGCCAGGTCCGCGCCGTAGCATCCAAAATCGAAGAGCGCACCAGCGCCGTTTAGTTTGGGATCGGTCAGCCAGGCCAGAAATTCCGGCCCAACGTGGATTTCTTTCGGGCCGCTATGACCGTCATGGACGACAATCTTTCGAATGTCTCCGATCGCATTTTCATGCACCAGGTCGTAGGCCGCCTGATTGCTGCGATACCAGGTCGTCTCGTAATTCACCAAGACCTGAATCTTTCCGGAGCTCGCGGCCGTTTCGATGGCGCGCGCATCTTCGAAACTGACTGCCAGCGGCTTTTCCATCATTACCATCACTCCGTGACGCGCACAAATTTCCACCACGCGGCGATGATCATAGGTGTTGGTATAGGCGAGCACGGCTTGAGGATGGGTGGCCTTGATCATTTCCTCAAGATCGGAATAGAGAATCTCCGGCTGCAAAGCATAGCGCTTCGCAAATTGAGCCGCGAGTTGATGATCGGCTTCGGCGATTCCCACAATCTCGAGGTCCGCCCTCTTTTGAAACTGATCGAAAAACCCGGACGCGTGGCCATGCACAAGCCCGGCAAGCGCGACACGCAGCGGCGGTTCTCCCTTGTTTGCCGCGGGCTTCGATTGAGCCCGCAATTCAGCCGCCGAGCAGCTCCACAGGATAAGCAGTCCCGGCAAGACAGCAGAAAGCAAAATTCGTCGCATAATTTTCCTTCAAGCCTCCGGTTTCTTGCGATGGATTGTAACTCAGGCTGACTGCCGCTGGTCAAAGTCCAATTGGGCTCTTATCACTGAGGTTTGGTGGGAGGATCGGCGGGCGATTCGGCGGCACCCTTTGGCTTCATGATCGTGGAGAGTGTCTCTACGTTGAATCTCCTGTAGTCCGAGTAGCGCGTCACAACACTGGCCTTGATCCCTTTTACCAGCAGAAAGCGAACTCCGATGTGCGCCTCCATGTACGTCGGCAGCCACACCTCATTATTCACAAAGGCTTGTTCGTAAACGAAGCTCGTGCCTTTCTGCAGATTCACAAGCAGGCCGCCGGCAAATTTCATGTCGCCGACAAAATAAGCTTCCAGCCGCGCCACGTCGTGCGCTTTTTCGTCGACCCATACGACGCCGGCGAGTTTCTGCACGGCCTTTTCCACCAGCTTGTGCGGCTTGAATTCGGGGTTCGGCTCGAAATCGAAAACCAGCACATCCTGACCGCGGAAGCGCTCGCGGCGCGGATTCACAAACTGGCAGGCGCGCAGGAATGCCTCGATCCCCGGTTCATCGCTTTCCCCGCCCTTCCCTTCTTCCTTGGCCTTCTCTTCTTTCGCTTCTTTTTTGGCTGCCCGCTTCTGGTGTTCCAGTATGCGTTTCTGCGTTTTCTCGTTTTCTTTTTTCTGTTCCGTTTCGCTCAGCGGTTTTCCGTCTTTTTTGACCAGCGTGGTGATCTCTTGCCCGTCGAGATAGAAAAACGTGTACTCATTCAACTCGCGCTTCTTCACTCTTCCGTCGCCCTCGAACTCCGTCTCTTCTTCCGATTGCGACCCCGCGTAGTTCTCCTTGAGCTTGTCGATAGCCTTCTGGTTGTCGTCGATCTCTTTGAATAATGCCTTCAGGTCCGGCAATTTGACCTGCGACTTGATCGGAAAATCAAACACACGTTCGCCGATCGTTCCATTGATGACCGCGCGCGTCACCGCAATGTCGTACTTGTCGCTTCCGCGATGCAGTTCGATTTTGTGCGGCAATTTCACTCCGTCAACGGTTTGATAGTCCTCGTACAAGATCTCTTCCTCGACCCCGCCGACCGTCGCCGCTTCCTTCACCAGGAGGTGGGTCTGCGGATCGAAAAACACCTGCCGCTTCATACCTGTTGCCGTGGTTACCTCCAGTTGCAGCGCGTCCCTTCCGCGCACCAGTGCATGCCCCACAAACACCAGCGTGATCTTGCTCTTCTTGAGATTCAGCAGCCGCGAGTTGTAATACTGCGCCGCCGCTTCCAATTGCATTCCTTCGGGACCCACCAGCGTGCCAAGCTCGCCAGCCGCAGTCTGATGCCATGCGGACTTTCCGTTGTACGCCTCGATCAGATTCTTTTCGCCCACCAGCAATTCCGAGTAGTAGCGATTCGGCAGCCTGGTATCCAGCGTGTACGTTCCGGTCTTCCCATCCTCGCTCGTGAAGGAGCCTTCGAGCGCCAGGGTCTGAATCCGGCCCAGCGCCCTGCTGCCGCCGGAGGCCTTCACGTACTGGTCCGCAATCTTTCCGGCCTCCTGGCAAAGGGCAGACGGAACCCAACCGGTCGAAGCAAAGACAGCGAGCGCAAGTAAACGCAGGGGCAGGACAGTATGGCGGAAGCGTGAGTTCATGGTGTTCACTGTCTAGAACGCAGTTTTCCGGGAATAGTTTCGTGAAAGTGCAAGAAAAAGTGAGTCTGGCTGGATGAATCCCCGCCCTATTCGTAACGCAAAGCCACCATGGGGTCAACCAGAGTGGCGCGGCGCGCGGGGAAAAACGATGCAGCGACGGCAACAAGGGTGAGAATCAGGGCGACACCCACGAAGGTGAGGGGATCGTACGCACTGACGCCGTAGAGAAAGCTCCGCAACAAGCGAGTCAGCGCCAAAGCGCCAAGTAGACCGGCGCCCACGCCCGTAAGGGCGAGCCGCAAGCCCTCCCCGACCACGATGCGAAAAACATCTTCGGGCTGCGCGCCGAGTGTGACGCGAATGCCGATTTCGCTGGTCCGCTGCGTCACGGTGTAAGACATAACACCGTAAACGCCGACGCCCGCGAGAATGAGCGCCAGCCCGGCAAAAATTCCGATGAGCCAGGTACGAAAACGCGGCTGTGCAACCGTCGCAGCCATGTTCTCTTCCATGGTGCGGACTCTTACGAGCGGCTGGTTGGGATCAATTTCCGCAAGCGCGCTGCGCAAGGCCGATGCTTGCAGCAGGGGATCAGTTGCGGTGCGCAGCACGATGGAAAGCTGGAAAACAGGAAGAACCTGGTCCGCCTGACGGTACGGCAAGTACATTTCGGCTTTCGGATCGAGATCCAGCCCCTGGCGGACGTCACCTACAACGCCGACAACTTCCATCCATGGCACATCCGACTCCGGCGTCGCGCCGACTTGCAATCGTTTACCGAGCGGATTCTCTCCCGGGAAATAGGTTTTTGCCATCGTGGCATTGATGACCACGACCGCGGGGGCTTTTTCCGTATCGGCGGCGGTGAAAAAACGGCCCTTTGCGAGCGGCATGCCCAGAGTTTCGAAATAGTTCGGCGTCGTCGTGCGGTAACCCGTTGCAATGTAGTCGTGCGGCGATTTTGGCGGACGCCCGTAGATATTGAAATGCAGCAAGCCGCCGCCTCCGCTCACGGGGAGAAACGATGCAGCGCCCGCCGAGCGCACGCCGGGGAGGGACTTCACGCGTTCGACGATGCGGTCAAAGAACTGGAAGCGTTGCTCCGGTTTGGCGTAGGCCGTAAGCGAAAGCGGAAGATCCGCGACCAGCAAATGGTCTGCTTGAAATCCGGGCGGAATGTCCTGCAGGCGGGAGAAACTGCGCAACAGCAAGCCTGCTCCAACAAGTAAGAGCATGGCCATGGCAATCTCCCCGGCGACGAGCGCCCCGCGAATGCGGTGATGGCCGGGTCCGGCGGTGGAACCACGGGAACTTTCATTCAGCGTTTCACGGAGATCCAGCTTCGCGGTGCGCAGTGCGGGCACGATGCCGAAGAGAAGTCCCGTTACGAGAGAAACGGCCAGCGTAAAAAAGAGAACCCAGCCGTCAAGACTGACCGCGAAAACCGCGGGAAGACTGGTGGCGGAAAGTTTCAGGAGCGGACCGAGCGACGCCCACGCGAAAAGCAATCCGAGCACGCCACCCCCAAGAGAGAGGAGAACGCTTTCGGTGATGAGCTGGCGAGTGACGCGCCAGCGCGAAGCGCCCATGGACGTTCGAATGGCCACTTCCCTGCCACGCGAAGCCGCCCGGGCCAGCAAAAGATTCGCGACGTTCACACACGCAATCAGCAAAACGGCGGCCACGGCTCCGAGCAGAAGCAGCAGCGCGGGACGCACCCCCTTTACGAGTTGCTCTTGAAGATCGACGACGTCCGCGCTCGTTCCGGTGTTGTAGATGGGGTACTGCTCTTCCAGTCGCTTGGTGATGCCGACCATTTCCGTGCGTGCCTGCTCGCGCGAAATTCCCGCCTTCAAGCGGGCGATGGGGAAGATTCCCGGATGCCAGTTGCGGTCATCGGGAAGAGTTTTAGCCCACGGAGTAAACGGCAGGAAAATATCGGCAGGCTGGAGAAGTTCAAAACCGCTGGGAAGGACGCCGACGACGGTGTAAGGCTGCGAATCGAGAGTAATCGACCTGCCGAGAATGTCGCGCGCACCGCCGAAGCGGCGCTGCCAAAGTCCGTAACCGAGGACGACGACCGGTGCTCCACCCGCACGGTCTTCTTCGGAAAGAAACGTGCGCCCCAGAATGGCGTTCACACCGAGCAGCGAAAAAAGCGGCGCGGTAGCCATGCGCGCATTCAGTCGCTCGGGCTCGCCGGACCCGGTGAGCGTGATCGTTGTGCCCCGCGTCGCCTCCATCGATTCGAACGAATGGCTCTGGTCACGCCAATCCACGTAGTTCTGGTAAGAAGTGGAGACGGTCGGGTAGGCACTTTTCTCCGCGACGAGCACGACTCGCGAAGGGTCGCGGAATCCCAGTGGACGAAGCAAGACCGCATTAACGACAGTGATCCTGAAGCAGAGTGGCCATGAATGCTCCTGAACGGGCAAGGGTTTAGCTTATCTGACGCACGCGACGCTCGAATGTCGCTCGCCGAATGAGCGCGTAGCCGGGCTGCTGATTTAGTTCGCGGACTTCGGCCGCTTCGAGTATTTCTCGTACAGCCGGAGGTGCCGGTTGTCCATGGACGTGAGCTGCCCCCGGATGAACAGGTACTTGACGTCGGTGGTCAATTCGAGCGGGTCGCCGTTGGTCACGATGAAGTTAGCGACTTTGCCTTGCTCGATCGTCCCGATCTGGTCGTCGAGCCCAAACATGCGCGCGGGATAGATCGTTACGGCTTTGAGTGCTTCCTCATACGCCAGTCCATGCGCAACGGCGTTCGCGGCGTTTTGCCCGAGCCGCCGCGCGAAGGAATTGTCAAAGCTGGCGAAGGCAAACTTCACTCCCGCGGCGGCGAGCTCCGCGGGCTGCGAAAGCAAACGGTCGTAAGGATCATCTTCTTCGAGCGGAAGGGTGAGCATCGGCCGCAGAATTACTGGGATGCCCTTCGAACGCAGCAGGTCTTTGACCTTGTAGGCTTCGGATGCACCCGCGATGATCATCCGCAACCTCTGTTTGTCGCAAAACTCAACCGCGTTGCGAATCTCACGCGAGCGATCGGCAAAGACGAGCAGGGGCTGCTCACCGCGGACGACCGGCACGAGCGCTTCCAGTTTCAAGTCGCGATCGAATTTCGCTGGTGAGCTCTTCTCCATAACCTGGGAATAATGACGGGCGCGCTCCAGCCAGTCGGTGATTTCATTCACCCGTTTGTCGTATTCCTGCTTGGCCTCGCTAAACGGTTTCTCTTTTCTCGAAAAGGTGGCGAAATCGAACGTCCGCGTTTCGATCTCTGGCCAATTCAGTACCATGGCCGCGCTCTTCTTGATGAGCATTTCATCGATGGTCCAGCCCGCCAGATGGATCGCGGACGCTTGCCCGCCGATAATGCCCTCCGAACCGCCTGAATCCATGCCGCCGCTTGCTGGAACGGCAAGAACTTCCGTGATTCCCGCCGCGCGAGTGACGGGAATGTGCTCACTCGACGCCGAAACCGCGGTTGCTGCTACAACGTCCGGGTTGTAGCTGCCGGTTTCTGCAGA
>WNFF01002359.1_pt1 | contig 15456 bp, 13 predicted proteins | sample 5400441 | NCBI WGS metagenome assembly WNFF01 (sample SAMN13153345, study PRJNA577476) | soil metagenome | isolation source: 120 cm saprolite under Douglas fir tree site 2 hole 3 replicate 1 | place: USA:California | collected 2015-04-18 | reverse complement strand
TACAGCAGCGGTGATCCCAGCGTTTTCAGCGTGAATATGGGCGCGAATCCAGACGCAGCCAGCATCGCCTCCCTCGTCAATCAGTATCTGGTCGCCTCTCAAGGCGCCACGACATCCGGCGGGTGGCTGGATGCGTCGGGGGCCGGCGATAACCCGAACCGCGGTCAGAGTCTTCTCCTTCCGAGCACGCTTCGCATCCTGCCCAACGGAACCGATCTCGGCGTCGTGCCGGGGCCACCTTCGTGGGCTCTGATGGTCACCGGCTTGGTCGGGCTCTACGGTTTGCGTGGAGTGCTGCGCGGCCGGCGGAGGACTGAAAGCCCGGCCGCTCACGAAAGCTAGTCGAGCTGCGCTAGAGGTAGATCCGACGCACCAGGTCCTCGTAGGCGCCCTGCAGATCGCGCACGGGCCCCTGGGCGAGCACCAGCCCGTCGCGTAGCGCCACGAAGCGGTCGGCGACGGCCAGGGCCAGGCGCACGTTCTGCTCGACCATCAGCACGGTCGCGCCTTCCGCCTTGAGGCGTTGCACGACACGCCCGATCTCCGTCACGAACACGGGCGCGAGACCGCCCGAGGGCTCGTCGAGAAGCAGGAGCGTGGGATCGCCCATCAGGGCGCGACCGATGGCCACCATCTGCTGCTCGCCCCCCGACATCGAGCGCACGCTCTGCCGCCGGCGAATGGCCAGGCGCGGAAAGAGCTCGTACGCCCGCGCGAGGCCGGCCCGCGCATCTCCACGGATGGCGGCGCCGAGCTGCAGGTTGTCCTCGACCGTCATGTCGGGGAACAGGTCCCGGGCCTGTGAGACCTGGACCACGCCGCGCCGAAAAGTCCGGTGGGGCGAATGGCCGGCGATGTCCCGTCCGTCCAGACGAATGCGGCCGGCCATCGGCCGGATGAAGCCGCTGATCGTGTTGAGCGCGGTGGACTTGCCGCTCCCGTTCGCCCCCAGCAGGGCCACGACCTCCCCGCGACGGACGGCGAGATCGACGCCGCGGAGGACCTGGATCTGCCCGTACCCGGCCACGAGGCTCTCGACGGCGAGCAGCGGCGGAGAGACCTCAGTGGCCAAGGTAGGCCTCCAGCACCTCGCGATTCCGCGGCACCTCCAAGGGCGTTCCGTCGGCGATGACCTTGCCGTCGTTGAGGACGACGATCCGGTCCGACACCGTCATGACGAACTCGATCGCGTGCTCGATGAGGACGACGGCGATCCCTTCCTCCCGCACCAGGCGGCGGATGACGCCGAGAAGCTGCTCGCGGACCGCGGGCGCCAGCCCAACGGCCGGCTCGTCGAGGAGAAGGAGCGGCGGGCGCGTGGCCAGCGCGCGCACGATCTCGACCATCCGCTGCTGCCCACCCGACAGCTCGCGGGCGGGCTGGTCGGCGAGATGGCCGATGCCCATCAGCTCGAGGAGCCCGCGGGCACGGCTCGTGGCCGCCCGCTCGGTCGCGCGGGCCGCCGGCATGCCGAACAGGACCCCGAAGAATCCCGTGGGCACCTGCGTGTGCAGACCGGCGAGCACGTTCTCCAGCGCGGTCAGCTCACCGAAGAGCCCGCCGTTCTGGAAGGTCCGCCGGACGCCCTTCGCCGAGACCAGGTAGGGCGCGAGGCCGTCGATCCGCTCCGCGCGGAAGCGGATCGAGCCGGACGTCAGCGTCGCGTGCCCGGTGATCGCGTTGAAGAGCGTCGTCTTGCCGGCGCCGTTCGGGCCGATGATCGCGCGCACCTCGCCGGGGTCGAGGCTCAGGGAAACGCCGGCGACAGCGGTGAGCCCGCCGTAGCGCACGGTGACGTCCTCCAGCTCGAGGAGGGGCACGGCTACTCCCGGTAGTACCGCTCGTGGAAGAGCGGCCAGCGACGGGCGAGCAGGCTCACGAGCCCGCGGGGCAGGAAGAGGAGGACGCCGATGATGACGAACGAGAGCACGAGCTCCTGCACGCCCGGGAAGCTCCGGAACAGCTCCGGCGTCGTGGTGAGAACGATGGCGCCGATCACCGATCCCGCCAGGCTCGCCAGCCCGCCGACCATGACCACGGCGAAGTGGAGGATCAGCTCGAGCAGGTTGAAGGCCTCGGGCGTGACGTGCCCGACGAGGGCCGTGTACATCGCCCCCCCCACCCCGACCACGAAGCCGCTCCAGGCGAAGGCCAGGACGAAGTAGCGATCGGTCGGGATGCCCATGGCCGCCGCCGCCAGCTCGTTGTCCCGGATGGCCATGAAGGCCCGGCCGAATCGCGAGCGCAGCAGGCTCGAGGTCAGCAGCACCACGACGACGACGAGCACGAGGAAGACGTAGAACTTGCTCCGGTCGCTCGACAGACGGAAGCCCAGCAGCATCGGAGGCGGCACCGCCAGCCCCATCGAGCCGTTCGTGAGGGGCTCGGCCCGGATGTAGATCCAGCGCAGCAGCTCGCCGAACGCCATGGTCATGATCGCCAGGTAGAAGAGCCGGATCCGGCGCAGCGCGGGCAGGCTGGCCAGGATGCCCGCGAGGGCGCCGGTCAGCCCGGCGGGCACGATGGTCGTCCACCACGGCCACCCGGCGTGCACGACGAGAATCCCCGAGGCGTAGGCGCCGAGGCCGAAGAGGGCGACGTTGGCGAAGGCGAGCTGGCCGAGATTGCCGATGACGATGTTGAAGCCCACGCCGACGAGGACGTACACGAGGATGAGGTTGAGCACGTACTGGATGTAGCGGTTCACGAGGAAGGGAACGGGCAAGACGAGGAGCGGGACGAGCAGGAAGACCCAGCGGCCGAGGGCCGGGGGCCTCACGAAGGAGACGGGGGCCGCGCCGGGCATCGGCCGGTCAGACCCGGACGACCACTTGCCGGCCGAAGAGCCCGTCGGGACGAAGCAGGAGGACGGCGATCACGATGACGTACGCGGAGATGTCGATGAAGGCGGTCGACAGGTACGCGCCGAGCACCAGCTCCATCACGCCCAGGATCAGGCCGCCGAGCACGGCGCCGGGAAGCGAGCCGAACCCGCCGAGCGTCATGGCCGCGAATCCACGGACGAGGACCCACACGCCCATGTCGGGGTACAGGAGCGTGATCGGCGCCAGCAGCACGCCCCCGAGGGCGGCGAGGGCGGCCGCGGCCCCCCAGACGAAGCGGTGCACGCCATCGACGTTCAGCCCGATCAGCGCGGCGCCGCGCTGACTCTGGAAGACCGCCTGGAGCAGGCGGCCGATGCGCGTGACGTTGAACAGGACGAGGAGCACGGCCATGAGGCCCAGGACGGTGCCGGAGACGATCACGTTGTCGCTCGTGACCACGACGTCGCCGAGGGCCCAGGCCCGGTCTGGGAAGATCCGCGGGAAGGGCAGCACCTCGCGCCCCCACAGCATGCGCGCTCCCCCGCGGAGCGCGTAGCCCACGGCGAGGGCCATCATGGCGATGGCGAGGTGCGGCCCGGTCATGATGCGCCGCATGAGTCCCTGGTGGATCGCCACGCCCATGCCGAACAGGACGGCGAGGGCGAGCAGGGCTCCGACAAGGTAGGGCAGACGCAGGTAGACGACGAAGACGTACACGGCGAAGGCGCCGCCCATGACCAGGTCCCCGTGGCCGAAGTTCACGACGGTGGTGGCCCGGTAGAGCATGGTCATGGACAGCGCCACGAGGGCGTAGAGCACCCCCTGGGCGACACCGCTCACGACGAGCTGCGCCAGCACGGCGCGGCGGGGTCAGCTCACTCGGTATCCGATCACTGGAGCGGCTTCCCCCACCCTGTGAACACGGTCTGCTTGCCCTGCTCGTTCAGCCCCACCGCGTACATGACGTGCACGCCGACGTGGTTGTCGCGCGTGATGGTGACCTTGTCGGCGAGCACGCCGGTGTCGAAGTCCTTCAGGGTCTCCATCGCCGCGATGAACTTCTCGCGCGTGGGCTGGGGACCGGCCCGGCGGAAGGCCTCCACGGTGGCGATGGCGGGAGGAAGCCCGAAGTAGTAGAAGTTCGTGGGGACTCCGTTCTCGGGCAGCTCGCTCTTCTCCAGGAACTTCACGAACATCTCTTCCCACTTCTTCATGGTGGGGCTGCCCATGGGCGCCTTGAACTGGTACGGGAGGTAGAAGTTCTTGGTGGCCGCGGGATTGTTCACCCGCTTGTGAGTGCTCTCGAAGTCGGCCCCGAGCGCGCCGATGACGGGCACCGAGATGCTGTACTTGTGGAGATCGCGCAGGAGGATGGCCAGCTCCGCCTCGTACAGGCAGCCGAGCACGAAGTCGGCGTTGGCGGCCTTGATGCGCAGCGCCTGGGCGGTGGCGTCCGTCGAGCCCCGCTCGAGCGCGAGATTCATCACCGGCTCGACGCCCTTCTCCTTCATGAGCTCGGTGGCCGGATCGCAGTAGCCGCGGGCCCAGTCGTTCGTGTGGGCGACGAGGACGACCTTCCTGGTATTGGGCTTGGAGAGCGCGAACCCGGCCATGGCCCGCCCCGAGTAGACGCCCGTGTAGGTGACGTGGAACATGTTCGGCACAGTCGGCGTGGTCAGCTTCGGGTTGGCGGAGACGCCGATCCACGGCAGCCCGTCCTCCAGGAGCGTGGGCTTGATGGCCATGGCCACGCCACTGCACGGCGTGACCAGGACCATGAACACCTTGTCCTGGTAGATCAGCTTCTTGGCCGCGGCGATGCCCGTGGTCTCCTTGCACGCGTCGTCGGCGGTGACCATCTCGAACTTCCGGCCGTGGATGCCGCCCTGGCTGTTGATGTAGCGGAAGTAGGCCATGGGTCCGTAGTTGAGCGCGCTGAAGCTCGAGGCGTCGCCCGTGTACGGCCCCATGTTCCCGATCCTGATGGTGGTGTCGGTGATCCCCTGCGTGCTGTCGGCGCGGGCCGTGATCGACCCGAGGGTCGGGAGCAGCAGGGCGAGTCCGAGTGCGGTGAAGCGGTGGGTCCAGGTCTTCATGTGCACCTCCGCCGAAGGATGGCCTCGTCTATTTGGTTTGCTCACGCTGGGTGGTTTGCTCACGCTGGGGAATGAATCACGATAGTGGATCACGTCTCCCCGAGCGCGCGTGCCAGGCGCGCCCGGATGTCGGCCCAGGCCGCGTCCACATCGGCCGGGGTGGGCGGGCGCGCGGTCGCGATCTCCTGGATCCGCTCGTAGATCTGGTGCTTGCCCCAGTCGCGCACGGCCGGCGGCACGCTCTCGAGGACCCGGAAGGCGGCATCCTGGATCGCGGGCGGCCAGCGTCGCTCCATCTCGGCCCGGCGCTCGCCGAAGTCGAACTCCCCGCTGGGCGGGGCGGGCATGGTCGCGCGCAGGCCCGCGGTGGCCTTCGCATCGACCTGACCGTCCACCAGCGCGACCCCGTACGCGGCGCGGGCCCGGTCGACGCTGAGGAACCCCGCGCGCACGTCATCCCGCACCGCCACCGGATTCCGACGGCGCGGATCGCCGTGGCCGCCTCCGCTCGGCGAGAAGAAGCTCACGAGGTCGCCAGGCTCGAGGTGGAGCACGTCGACCTTGCCAATGTCGCGCGCTCTCGGTGTCCCGCGGTTGACCACGCAGCTTCCCGACGTGCCCGCGCGGCCGCCGGCCACGCCCCACGGCTCCAGGCGGCACCGCTCCATCCCGCGCGCCGTCACGATGGCGTGCGGGTGAAACACCTGGAAATCGAGGCGGACGGCGAGGCCGCCGCGGTACTCTCCCGCGCCGCCCGTGTCGGGGATCAGGTGATAGCGGCGCATGACGATCGGCACTTCGGCTTCGATGCTCTCGACCGGCGTGTTCCGGAGGAAGCCCGCGGTCGAATCGGCGCCGCTGATCCCGTCCATCTCGGGACGGCCCCCGCCGCCGCCCAGCATGGGCTCGACGACCTGGACCTGACGCTGGCCCGTCATGAGGTCCAGGACCGAGGCGACCACGGGCGAGATCCCGCCCGCCGGCGCGGCGGGCACGCGGCCGGGGAGCGCCTGGGCGAGCGCGCCCAAGACCGCGTCGAACACGCGCAGGACCGTCCCGTAGCGCACGCCGATCGGCGACGGGAAGAGCGCGTTGACGAGATAGCCGGGCGGCGCCGTCACCCGCACGGACCGGAGGATACTGGAGGCCTTGGGGATTCCCGGATCCTCGGTGACGAGGTAGGCGTTGATCGCCTGGCAGAGGAACGGATGCGTCACCCCGTGGCTCGCGATGTTGAGCGCCGAGCTGACCTGGGGGTCGGTGCCCGTGAAATCGAGATGGATCGAGTCACCCTCGATCGTCAGGGCGACCTGGATGCGGATCGGCACCTCCGAGCGGAGGTCGTCCTCCATGTACTCGGTGAACCGATACGTGCCGTCGGGGATCTTCCGGATCGCCGCCCGCGCCCGCTGCTCCGCGTAGTCGAGGACCGCGTCGATTCCCTCGACCACCGTGGCGAGGCCGAACTTGCCGATCATCTCCTGGATGCGCCGGTCGCACGAGCTGACGGCGGCCACCATCGCCTTGATGTCGCCCCAGTTGACCTCGGGGATGCGGCAGTTGTCGGAGATCAGGTTCTTGACGTCTTCCTGGAGGACACCGGCCCGGAAGAGCTTGGTGGGCCGGAGCCGCAGCCCTTCCTGGAAGATCTCGGTCGCCCGCGGCCACACGCTCGCCGGCACTGCCCCTCCGATGTCGGAGGAGTGGACGAAGGCGTAGCCCCAGCAGATGATGCGTCCCGCGTGGAAGATCGGGCGGAGGATGTGAATGTCCGGCAAATGCGTGCACAGCGGCCCTGACAGATAGGCGTCGTTGCAGATGACGATGTCGCCCTCGTCGTAGTGGTCGAAGTAGGCGAGGGTGTGGGCCATGTTGAGCCCGAGATACGACGAGGCGCCCAGGTTCCAGGGATACGCGACGTACTCGCCGCCGCTGGACACGAGCCCGGTCGAGAAGTCCGCCGTCTCCTTCACGAAGGTCGTGTAGGCGGTGCGCTCCATGATCCGCGCCATGTCCTCCACCACCGCCTGGTAGTGATTGCGCAGGATCTCGAGCGTCACCCGATCGATGACCACGGTCAGCGTCTCTCGATCACGAGGTTGCCGAACGCGTCGACGGACGCGCGGAAACCCGCGGGCACCAGGGTCGTCGTATCTTCTTGTTCGATGACGGCCGGGCCATCGACGTGCTGGCCGGCGAGCAGGTCGCGCCGGTGATACACGGCGGCGTCGTATCGCTGCTTCCGGTAATGGATGGGGCGTCTCCCCGCCGGCGTCGCCGGACCACGTCCGGTCGGCACCGCCTTGAGCTCGGGCTTCGGCGTGGCGCCGGTGATCGTCGCGCGCAGGTCGATCAGCTCCACATCGGCGGCGCGGTCGGCATGCGCGTACAGGCGCTCGTGGCGATCGTGGAAGGCTGCGCGCAGCCGGTCCGTGCCGGGCTCCTCGAGCCACGCGGGATCGATCGGCACCTCGATCTGGAACGCCTGGCCCACGTAGCGGAGGTCGGCGCTGTGGGCGATCGTGCTCTCCGAAACGGCGGGCGCCTCCTCGCCGAGCCAGCGCTTCGCGCGGGCGGACAGCTCCGCGCACTCGGCGGCGAGCAGCTTGCCCGAGGTCGCGGAGAGCTTCCGGTGAATGGTCTTCACGTAGTCGCTCTTGACGTCGGCCATCATGGCGCCCTGGGCGCAGAGCGTGCCGGGGGACGGCGGCACGATGACACGCGGGATGTGGAACTCTTCGGCCAGGAAGCAGGCCTCGATGGGGCCGGCGCCGCCGAAGGCGACCAGGGCGAAGTCGCGCGGGTCGAGCCCGTGCCGGGCGAGCACGTTCGAGAAGGCCGCGTACATGTTCGCGGTGGCGACCTCGATCACCGCCTCGGCTGTCGCGTCCAGATCCAGGCCGAGGGCCTCGCCGAGGGGCCGCATGGCCAGGGCGGACTTGTCGGGATGGAGCCGGAGCCGCCCCCCGACGAAGTTGTCGGGGTTGAGGAACCCGCACTGGAGGAAGGCGTCGGAGAGGGCGGGCTCGGTCGCGCCGCGGCCGTAGCAGGCCGGCCCGGGATCGGCGCCCGCGCTACGCGGGCCGACCTTCAGGACTCCGACAGGATCGAGCCAGGCGATGGAGCCTCCACCCGCTCCGATCGACGACACGCCCACGACAGGCATGACGATCGGAAAATCGCCCACGGTCTCGTCGGTCGAGTACACGGGCCGGCCATCGCGCACCAGCGCGATATCCGCGCTGGTGCCGCCCATGTCGAAGGTGATCAGGTCGCGGTACCCGGCCCGAACGCAGACGGACGTCGCGCCGATGACGCCAGAAGCCGGGCCCGAGAGCATCGTCTCGGCCGTGGCCTGGCGCGCATCGCGGGCGGTCGTCACGCCACCGTTCGACTTCGTGATGTACAGCGGCACGCGCACGCCCACCCCGCCCAGCTCCCGCTCCAGCTGTCCCAGGTACTGGTCCACGCGAGGCCGCACGTACGCGCTCAGGATCGCCACCATCGTGCGCTCGTATTCGCGGATCTGCGGCCAGACCTCGTGCGAGCAGGTGACGTGGAGACCGGGGAAGCGCTCCGTCAGCACCTTGCGGGCCTCCGCCTCGTGCGCGGGCGTCCGGTACGCGTTGACGAACGAGACGACGAGGGCCTCGGCGCCTTCCCGCTCGACGAGCCGTGTCGCCTCGCGGAGCAGCTCCTCGCGGTCGAGCGTGGTGTCGACGGTGCCGTCGGTCAGGATGCGCTCGGTCACCTCGCCCACGCGGTAGCGTGGGATGAGGGGGAGCGGGCGCGTGGCCGTGAAGTTCACCGGACTGGCGAGCCGGAGCCGCTGGATCTCGAGGAGGTCGCCGAAGCCCGCGGTGACCAGGAGTCCCAGCGAGGCGCCGTTGCGCTGGATGACGGTGTTGATGGCGATCGTCGTGCCGTGGACCAGGTAGTCGATGGCCTGGAGGTCCAAGCCCTGCTCGCTCACGAGCGCGCGGAGGCCGTCGAGGACGCCGCGGCCGGGATCCCCGGGCACGGTCGGGGACTTGAAGCTGGCGAGCTCACCCGTCACCTCGTCCAGGAGGCTGAAGTCGGTGAACGTGCCGCCGATGTCGATGCCGAGCCGGTAGCGTCCCACGCCGTCAGCCGCCTGTTTGGGCACCGCGGACACTCCGGCGCATCACGCTCGGTCCGATGATCACGCGCCATGCTAGCCAGGGACCTCGGCACCGTCAAGGGGCAAGCTGTCACCGGAAACGCGCCCACGCGCTTCGCGCGACCCGTTCTCGCGGCTCAATGAGAGAGCACACGGTAGGCGACGGCCCCCTCACCCTGCCCTCTCCCACGCTGGGGGAGAGGGATGAGAACGATCGCGCTCTTCCGGATCCCTCTCCCCCACTGGGGGAGAGGGTAGGGTGAGGGGGGAGTGCTCGCGCACGGTACAGACCTGGGTGACGCTCCCGCCTCCCCAAGGGGCAGGAATCCAACCGCGAGGCAGAGGTATACTCGGCACGCCATGCGCGTCGTCGCGATCACGCCCATCCTCGTCGAGGTGCCGCTCAAGAGCGCCGTTCAGGGTGTGCACGGCACGACCGCCGTGCAGCGCAGCGTGCTCGTGCGCGTCACGACGGACGACGGCGGCGAGGGGTGGGGCAACGTCGATCCGACCCCGGGCTACTCGCTCGTGTCGGCGACCGACATCCACGACGCCGTCACGCGACTCGCCCCCGCCCTCATCGGCGCTGATCCCTTCAACCTCCATCGCGCGCTCGCCCTCATGGATCGCGAGATCGCGGAGGGCTTCGAGGCCAAGGCCGCCATCGAGATGGCCCTCCTCGACGTGAAAGGCCGGGCGCTCGGTCTGCCCGTCCATTCACTGCTGGGCGGTGCCCTGACCCACGAGGTGACGCTGAACGCATGGATCGGCACCGTGGCGCCCGAGCAGGCGGCGCGCGAGGCCACCGAGTGGCTGCGTCGCGGGTTCGCCACCGCGAAGATCAAGGTATCGGGCGCCGGCCCCGAGGGCGTGGCCCGCGTCGCCGCCGTTCGCGCGGCGGTCGGCGGCCGCATGGGGCTCCGGGTAGATTTCAACGAGAGCCTCGCGCTCGCCGAATCCGTGGCGTTCATCCGGCAGCTCGAGCCGTACGCGCTGACCCTCGTCGAGCAGCCGATCACGCGCACCGACCTCGCCGGCCTCGCCGAGATCCGCCGGGCCATCCACATCCCGCTCATGGCCGACGAGAGCGTGACGGGACCGGCCTCGCTGATCGAGATCATCCGCCGCGAAGCCGCGGACATCGTGAAGGTCAAGGTCATGAAGCAAGGGGGGCTCCTGCGCACGCGGCAGATGATCGAGTGCGCGGCCGCGGCCGGTCTCCGTGTGGTCGTGGGCCACGGCTTCGGCCTCACCCTCTCGACGCTGGCCGAGGCGGCGGTGGCCGCGACGTGCGACGCGGTCATGCCGGGGTGCGAAGCGGTCGGGCCGCTGAAGATGGCCGGCGACGTGGTCAAAGATCCGATCAACCTCGACGGTGGCGTGATCCGTCTCACGGATGCGCCCGGCCTGGGCGCGACGATCGATCCCGACGCGCTCAAGCGCTACCGGATCGAGCGCTAGGCGCATGTACTCGAGCATCCTCTTCGAGCAGAAGGCCGGCATCGCCGTGATCACCCTCAACCGCCCGCGCGTGCTCAACGCGCTGAGCCGGGCCCTCAAGGGCGAGCTTTCCGACGCCCTCGGGCGCGTGGCGAAGGATCCGGACATCCGCGCCGTCGTCCTGATCGGCGCCGGCAAGGCTTTCAGCGCGGGCCAGGACCTGAACGAGGCCAAGGACATGGACGGGGCCGACGCCGAGGAGTGGGTGCGGGAGTTCGAGCGTCTCTACGACCTGATCCGCGCCCTGCACGTGCCTGTCATTGCGGCGGTGAGCGGCTGGGCCATGGGCGCGGGCTGCCAGCTCGCGCTCCTCGCCGACATCCGCATCTCGTCGACCACGGCGAAGTACGGCATGCCCGAGATCCAGGACGGCATCCCGGCGATCTTCGGCCTCGGTCTCCTCTGGCACCTCATCGGCATGAGCCGGAGCCTCTACCTCGTGCTGAGCGGCGACACGCTGAACGCCCGCCAGGCGCTCCAGGCCGGGCTCACCTGCAAGGTGGTCCCGCCAGCGCGGCTTCGCCGCGAAGCGCTGGACCTGGCCGGCAAGCTCGCCGGCTACGCCCCCCTCGCCCTCAAGCTCGACAAGGAATGGGCGCGGCGCCTCACCGAGGAGCACTTCCGGGCGACGGCGCGCTTCTGCGTCGAGGCGCAGCACGACGCCTTCGCCGCGGGCGATGCCAAGCGCCACATGGAAGACTTCCTCGCCAAGCGGCGAAAGAAGAGCTGAGGTAGGCTCACTCGCGCGCGGCGCCGAGGGGCTCGAGGCGCACGGGCACGGACTGCGCGGGGTCGCGAAGCACGCCCACCAGCTTGTCCGCGGTCCCGTACTTCTCGCGCATGAGCGCATGGATCCGGTCACGAGCTTTCGGCTCGCGCACGGGCACGGCGCGGAAGCGAAGCAGCCGTCCGCCGCGCTCGACGAGGACATTGGGATTCCGCTCGAGGCGCGCGAGCCAGCCCGAGCCGGACATGCCGGCGCGTAGCCAGGCCGCGCCCGCGTCGTCGACGACCCACAGGTGCGTGCGCTTCTCACCGCCGCCGGCCGTCTGCGTGTGCAGGGTGACGACCTCGCCGCCGAGCTCGGACATGATCAGCACCAGGCCGAAGAATCCCACCACCAGCACGACGAGCAGGACGACAAATCTCAGGAGATATCGCCCAAGTCGATTCAAGCGTCGGGCGCTCCGGCCGCCTTTTCGAGAATCTCCGCCACGAGGGCGTCGAGATTCTTGCCCTCACGAATTGCCCGGGCCGTCAGCCGCTCAGCATCCGCACGGGCAAGCGTGAGAGTCAGCGGGACCTTCACTTTGTCCCCCGACGGCCCTGCCGGGGCGTCGTGGGCAGTGGCGGCCCGGGCGAGCTCTTTCGGGGTGTGCGGGGTGGGCTGTTTCTTGGGGCGCTGCTTCGGGCGCTGAGGGGTAGCGCGGCGGGTCACGTCATTCCCCCTCACCCTGCCCTCTCCCCCATTGGGGGAGAGGGATGAGAGCTGGAGCACCCTGGCCACTCAGCCGATGGGGGAGAGGGATGAGAGCTGGAGCACCCTGGCCACTCAGCCGATGGGAGAGAGGGATGAGAGCTGGAGCACCCTGGCCACTCAGCCGATGGGAGAGAGGGATCCAAGACCGCCGCCCGCTCCTCATCAGCGCGTGGCGGGACGGCCGTAGAGCTTGCGCGCCGTGCGCAAATGCGTCATGGCTTGAGCGCGCTTGCCGAGGGTGTCGAAGAGCAGGCCGAGGTTGTAGTGGGCATCGGCGAAGTCCGGGTCGGCGCGCAACGCGCTCTGATAGGCCTGGATGGCTTCGCCGCTGCGCCCCACTTCCTCAAGCAGGGCGGCGAGGTTGAAGTGGACGATGGCGTCATCGGGCGCCTGCCGGGCCGCGGCGCGGTAGTGCGCTTCTGCCTCGGCGGCCTGGTGGGCCTGGTGGTAGAGACGGCCGAGATTGACGTGGGCGTCGGCCAGCGACGGATCCAGCTCGAGCGCGTGCTGATAGGCGTGGCGCGCTTCTTCCGGTGAGGCGGCATCGAGCTCGCAGCCGAGGTCGAACCACTGCTCCGCCGTTCGCGTGGGCTCCTTGATGTCGGCGAGCGGCGGATCCGGCGGTCGCTCCGGCAGGTCGATCTTGGCGGCGACCGCCTGGACGTCGAAGGTGAAGAGGAACTGGCCGGAGTCCGGCTGCCACCGCGCGGCGCCATCCCAGGCGACGACACGGCGCCCGTCGGCGTAGATCGTCAGGCTGGACAGGGCCTGGTCGTCCGGCAGCTGTCGCTTGAGCGACGCCATCATGCGCCGGATGCGCGCCATGGGGATCCGGGCATCCAGCAGGCCCTTGGTCGTCTTGAGGAGCAGCAGGTCCTGGAAGCTCCACTCGAGCCGGCCCTGGCGCCCACGACGCGGCGCGAGCAACCCCGCCCGCACGCACGAGCGGATCTGCGCCTCCGGGAGGTCGGCGATCTTCGCCACCTCTCGGGTGCTGAGCCTCGTCATTTCTTTCCGGCTTGGGCCTTCTTCTCCGTCTTGTCGGTGCCGGCCGTCCGCTTCTCGGCCTTCACGGGTGGCTTCTTGGATATCGCCGCTACCGCGCCCTTCCGCTCGGGCTCCTCGGCGCGAGAGCCCGCCCGCTTGGCCAGGCTCTGCTTGAGGGCATCCATGAGATCGATGACCTGCGCCCGGTGCACCTCGGGCGTGACCGTCGTGACTTCCTTGCCCTCCACCTTGAGGTTCACGAGATCGAGCACGCGCTGCCGGTAGTCGTCCTGGTACTGCTCCGGCTTGAACTCGTCACGCGAGAGCTCCTGGATCAGCCGCTCCGCCAGGCCCATCTCGCCTTCCTTGAGCGTGGCCGATTCGCCCTTGCCGACCTCGCCGAAATCCCGCACCTCGTCGGCGAAGTACATCGTGTGCAGCATCAGCCCGTGCTGAGACGGCCGGATGAGCACCAGGCTCTCTTTCCCGCGCATGACGTACTTGGCGAGGGCGACGCGCTCCATCTTCGCCATCGCGTCGGTGAGGAGCCGGTACGGCTTCTCGCCGCCCTTGTCGGGGCCCAGGTAGTACGTCTTCTCGAAATAGATCGGGTCCACGGTGGAGAGCGGCACGAACTCGGCGATGTCGATGACCTTGGAAGCCTCGCCCTCGAGCGACTTGATCTCCTCGTCCGTGAAGCGGACGTACTGGTCCTTGGCGAACTCGTACCCCTTCACGATCTGGCTCCGGTCGACCACCTCGTTGTCCACGGGGCAGAACATCTGCTGGCGGAGGCGGTTGCCGCACTTGGCGTGGAGCTGGTTGAAGCTGACCCCACCCGCAGAGGCGGCAGTGTAGAGCTTGACGGGAATGGAAACGAGCCCGAACGAGATGGTTCCGGAGCCCAGTGAATGCGGAGGCATGGTTGGCACCCTCCAAACGGTGAGGATCTGTGAGAGTTGGCACGGTAGCACGGGTCCGGCTATGCTCCAAGACTCCCAAGGGCGGCGTACACGGATTGTGGTAGGTAGCGTGGAAAGGGGCGAGGGATTGTGATCGAGGAGCGGGCACCGCAGCTCGAGGCGTACCGGAAGAAGCGCGACCCGGAGCGGACGCCGGAGCCGTTCGGCGGACGCCGTCCGGGGGGCGGCCGGATGTTCGTGGTCCAGAAGCATGCCGCGCGGCGCCTCCACTATGACCTGCGCCTGGAGATGGACGGCGTCCTCAAGAGCTGGGCCGTGCCCAAGGGCCCCTCCGTGCACGCCGAGGAGAAGCGCCTGGCCGTGCACGTGGAGGACCACCCCATCGAGTACGCGGACTTCGAAGGGGTGATCGCCCCCGGCAACTACGGCGCCGGCTCGGTCATCGTGTGGGACCGCGGCTGGTACCGCTCGTCGAAGCCCGAGGATCTGCTGGAGCAGCTGCGGCGGGGCAAGCTCGAGGTCGAGCTCTTCGGCTACAAGCTCCGCGGCCGGTGGACCCTCGCGCGCATGTCAGGGCAAGAGAAAGACTGGCTCCTCCTCAAGAAGGCCGACGGCGCGGCGGCCAGCGAGGAGCTGGTCGATCGGTATCCGCAATCCATCCTCTCCGGTCTCACGGTGGAGGAGATGGCCGACGTGCCGGGCCGGCTCGCTTCCATCCGCCAGCACCTGGAAACGCTGGATGCCCCGCGGCGCGAGGTGGCGGCGCGCAGTCAGTCCTTCATGCTCGCCACCCTCGACGAGCGGGCGCCCTCCGACAAGGGCTGGCTCTTCGAGATCAAGTTCGACGGCGTCCGGGTGCTGGCCGCGCGGCGCAGCGAGCAGGTGGAGCTCTACGGCCGCAGCGGCCAGCTCATCACCGGACGCTATCCCGACCTGGTGCGCGCCCTCCTGGCGCTGCCCGTCGAGCACTTCGTGATCGACGGGGAGATCGTGGCGCTCGACGAGAGCGGCCGGCCGAGCTTCCAGCGGCTCCAGCCGCGCATGGCCCTGACCGACCCGCGCGAAATCGAGGCCGCGGCCGCCCGGGTGCCGGTGGAGGGAGTCTTCTTCGACTGCCTCGCCCTCGACGGCCGCGACCTGCGCCGCCTGCCCCTGACGCGACGGAAAGACTGTCTCCGGCTCCTCGTGCCGCCGCTCGGGCCCGTGCACTACGTCGATCACGTCCTCGAGCACGGGCCCGCCTTCCTGGAGGCGGCAAACGAGCAGCGCCTCGAGGGCATCGTCGCCAAGAGGGCGGCCAGCGCATACGCCGGCGGCCGCTCGCGGGACTGGATCAAGGTCAAGTGCCAGCGGCGCCAGGAGTTCGTCATCGGCGGCTACACCGATCCCCAGGGCTCGCGCGGCCACTTCGGCGCGCTGCACATCGGCGTGTACGACGGCCCACGCCTCGTCTACGTCTCCAAGGTGGGCACCGGCTTCGATCAGGCAGGGCTCAAGAGCCTCT
>WNFF01002356.1_pt1 | contig 15463 bp, 15 predicted proteins | sample 5400441 | NCBI WGS metagenome assembly WNFF01 (sample SAMN13153345, study PRJNA577476) | soil metagenome | isolation source: 120 cm saprolite under Douglas fir tree site 2 hole 3 replicate 1 | place: USA:California | collected 2015-04-18 | reverse complement strand
TGCCCTCCAGCGTGGCGACGACGCACGAGCCCGGCACGGCGTGCGGATGCTGCGAGAGGAACAGCGCCGAGGGGTTGGTCACGCCGCGCAGGCCCTTGTCGGTCATCGCGAACACGCCGAGCTCGTTGACCGCGCCGAAGCGGTTCTTCACCGCGCGGACCAGCCGGAAGCTGGAATGCGGATCGCCCTCGAAGTAAAGCACCGTGTCGACGATGTGCTCGAGCACGCGCGGTCCGGCGATCGCTCCCTCCTTGGTGACATGACCGATGATGAACAGCGCGGTCCCGGCGCGCTTTGCGTGCCGCGTCAGCTGCGCCGCGCACTCGCGCACCTGCGCCACCGAGCCCGGCGCCGACTGCAGCGTCTCGCTCCACAGCGTCTGGATCGAATCGATCACCGCGACCGCCGGCTTGCCGGCGTCGAGCGCGCCGAGGATGCGCTCGAGCTGCGTCTCGGCGAGCAGCCGCACGCCGCCGGCGTCGAGCGACAGCCGGCGCGCGCGCATCGCGATCTGCTCCGCGGATTCCTCGCCGGTGACGTAAAGAACCTCCTTCAGCGTCGCCAGGGTCTGCAGGAGGAGCGTCGACTTGCCGATCCCCGGGTCGCCGCCGAGGAGAACCACCTGCCCGGCCACCAGCCCTGCCCCGAGGGCGCGGTCGAGCTCGCCGACCCCCGTGGGAATGCGCGCCAGCTCCCTGGCTTCGATGTCGGCGAGCGCTACCGACGGCGTCGCAATTCTCTTCGCGCCTCTTTCCGCGTAGCTTTCGCTCAGCGTGCCGGCGGCGCCGCACGACGGGCAGGTGCCGAACCACTGCAGCGCCGTGGCGCCGCACTCGGCACAGGCGTAAACGGATTTCGGCTTCGCCATTCAGGCCGCCTCGGCCACCGGCACGCGCGGCGCGAGGGCGCAGAGCAGCTCGTAGCTCAGCGTGCCGGCCGAGGCCGCCACCTCGTCCGCCGACAGGCCCTCGCCCCACAGCGTCACCGCGCTGCCGATGGAGGCGCCCGGGATGCCGCTGAGGTCGACGCAGATCATGTCCATCGATACCCGCCCAACGGTGCGCGTGCGCCTTCCGTTGACCAGCACCGGCGTTCCGCTCGGCGCGTGGCGCGGATAGCCGTCGGCATAGCCGCAGGCGACGACGCCGACCGCCATCTCACCCACCGCCTCGTACGAAAAGCCGTAGCCGATGCGCTCGCCGGCATGCAGCTGCCGGGTGGCGATGATCTCGGAGCCCAGGGTCATCGCCGGCTTGAGATTCAGCGATTCGGCGGTGCGGCCGGCGAACGGCGAGCAGCCGTAGAGCATGATCCCGGGACGCACCCAGTCGCCGCGCGCCTCCGGAAAGCGGATCAGGGCGGCCGAGTTGGCGAGCGAGCGCGGCGCTTCGAGTCCCTGGGTCAGCTCGTTGAACCGATCGAGCTGGGCCTTGACTCCGGCTGCGCCATCCGCGTCCGCGAAGTGAGTCATCAGCGTGACGTTGCGCACCTGCGCGTGCATGCGGACCGTGTCGTACGCGAGGCGCAGGTTCTCCGCGTTGAAGCCGAGCCGGTTCATGCCGCTGTTCACCTTCAGGTAGACGTCCATCTCGGCGGGCAGCGGCGCAAGGCGCAGCATCTCGACCTGCTCGGCGTTGTGAATCACCGGCGTCAGGTTGTACTTGAGGAGCAGCGGCAGGTCGATCGGCTTGAAAAAACCCTCGAGCATGAGGATCGGCTTGGTCACTCCTGCACCACGCAGCCGGACTGCCTCCTGGAAGTCGAGCACCGCGAAGCCATCCGCCGCGCCGAGCGCCCGCGCGGCGCGCTCCACGCCATGGCCGTACGCGTTCGCCTTGATGACCGCCCACAGCTTGGCGCCCGAGGCATACGCCTTCGCCACCAGAAGGTTATGCGCGAGCGCGCCGGCTGAAATGGTTGCGCGGATCGGGCGCGGCATCAGTCAGGCTGCGTCAGGGTCGGTCTTATGAGAAGTCTTATTGTGCTATAACCCGGCGCTACAAAACGATAAAGCGTCCGTGAGCTCCGGCTTCTACATCATCATGGCGGCGCAGTTTTTCTCGTCGCTCGCCGACAACGCGCTGCTCGTCGCCGCCATCGCGCTGCTGATGCAGGCGGAGGCGCCGTCGTGGCTCACGCCGTACCTCAAGTTCTTCTTCGTCGTGTCCTACGTGGTGCTGGCCCCCTATGTCGGCGCCTTCGCCGACCGGCTGCCCAAGGGGCACGTGATGTTCATCGCCAATACCATCAAGATCTTCGGCTGCGTGCTGATGCTCTGGGGCACCGGTCCGCTGCTGGCCTATGCGGTGGTCGGTCTCGGCGCCGCGGCTTATTCGCCGGCGAAGTACGGCATCCTCACCGAGTACCTGCCGCACCGCAAGCTGGTGGTCGCCAACGGCTGGATCGAAGGCCTCACCGTGGCCTCGATCATTCTCGGCACGGTGTTCGGCGGCGTGCTGATCAACGCGCGCGTCTCTGGCGTGCTGCTGCACTTCGACTTCCCGATGATCGATACGCCGGTCGATACGCCGGCCGAAGCGGCGATCGCGGTGATCGTCATCGTCTACATCATCGCGGCGCTCTTTAACCTGCACGTGCCGCGCACGGGTGTTGCGCTGAGGACGCTGCCGGCCCATCCGTTCGAGACGCTGAGGGACTTCGCGCGCTGCGCCCGGCACCTGTGGCGCGACCCGCTGGGCCAGATCTCGCTGGCCACCACCACGCTTTTCTGGGGCGCCGGCGCGACGCTGCAGTTCATCGTCATCGAATGGGCGCGCGCCGCGCTCGGCTTCGACCTGTCCAAGGCCGCGATCCTGCAGGGGGTGACGGCGTTCGGCATCGCCATCGGCGCAGTCCTCGCTTCGCTTTGGGTGGCGCTCGACCGCTCGATCCAGGTGATTCCGCTCGGCATCGCCATGGGCTTCGCGGTGATCGCGATGATCTTCGTGCATCAGATCTGGGCGGCGATCGTGATCATGGTATTGATCGGCGCGATGGCCGGGTTCTTCGTGGTGCCGATGAACGCCTTGCTGCAGCACCGCGGGCACCACCTGGTGGGCGCGGGCCGTTCCATTGCGGTGCAAAACTTCAACGAAAACATCTCGATCCTGGTGATGATCGCGCTTTACTCGCTGCTGCTGGGCGTCGGTTACTCGATTTACACGGTGATCCTGGTGTTCGGGCTGTTCGTCTCCGCCACCATGGGGATGGTGCTGCTCTGGTACCAGCGCAACCACCGGGTGCACCGCGAGGAAGTCGACCGGCTGCTCGCGTTTGCGCGCGCCGAGGACCCGCACCCCGAGCGCTAAGGCGTCCCCGGCTTTCTTTAGAGCCCGGCCATGGTGTTCCTGGCGAAAAGCAGGTCGGCCCAGGCCTTCGCCTTGTCCGGGAGACTGCGCAGCAGATAGGCCGGGTGGTAAGTCACGATGAGCGGTACCCCGGCGTAGCGGTGCATCCGGCCGCGCAGGCTGGCGATGCTGGCATCGCTCTCGAGCAGCGTCTGCGCGGCGAAGCGCCCCATGGCGACGATCAGCTTCGGCTCGATCAGCTCGATCTGGCGCATCAGGTGCGGAGCGCACTTGCGTACTTCTTCCGGCTCCGGGTTGCGATTGCCCGGCGGGCGGCATTTCAGGACGTTGGCGATGTACACGTTCTCGCCGCGCTTCAGGCCGATCGCGGCCAGCATGTTGTCGAGCAGCCGCCCGGCCTGCCCGACGAAGGGCTCGCCCAGCCGGTCTTCCTCGGCGCCGGGCGCCTCGCCGATCAGCAGCCAGTCGGCGTGCTCATCGCCGACGCCCAGCACGGTCTGTTTGCGGGTCTTGTGGAGGCCACACGCCGTGCAAGCCGGAACGGCCTGCTTCAGTTCGATCCAGAGATCATGCGGTTTTTTCTCCTTGTTTCTCAAGCGCCAGACCGGCGCCAGACCCATCTCCGCCAGCACCGCGTCGCGCCGGCTCATTGCAGGGACAGCGTCAGCACGAGCGCATCTTCGCGTCCCGACTGCGCAGGATAGTAGCCGCGCCGAACGCCGATCCTGCGGAAGCCGAAGCGCGTGTACAGCGCCTGCGCGCCGAGGTTGCTCGGCCGCACCTCCAGAAACAGGTTGCGGGCGCCGAGCGAGCGCGCGAGGCCGGTCGCGTCGTCCAGCAGCGCGCTGCCGCGCCCGCTGCGCTGGTGTGCCGCGGCGATCGACAGATTGAGCAGGTGGGCCTCGCCCGCCGCGACCATGAGGATGAAGTAGCCGACGAGCTCGGCCCCCAGCCGCAGCGTGCGGCATTCGTATCCGGCGCGCAGCGAATCGGCGAAATTGCCGCTCGACCACGGATGACTGTAGACGGCGCTCTCGATCGCCATCACCTCGGCGAGGTCCTGCTCGCGCATCGACGCGAGCTCGGCAACGTCCTTGAGGACCGCGCTCATCTGTTTTCAAGCTCTTGTTTTGTGAATGCTACTTTCTCACGCACGTAGATCGGCGCAGCGAGGGCCGCATCGACGCCCTCGCCCGCTTGAAGGCGCGGGCCGGCGAGCCTGGCCACCGCCACCGCGGTCGGATGAACTTCAGGCAGCACGCGCGTCAAACCCAGGTCTCCGTAAACCGCAAATCCGTTGCCGCAGCCAATCCACCCCTCGCCGGGAGGCTTGGGCGCCGCCTGCGGCGCAACGCACATCGCTGCAATTCGCTCCTCCCACCGCGCGCCGCGTTTCTCGAGCGCCGCATAATACACTTCGCGCATCCGGGCATCGAGGCAGGTCACGACGCGCGTCGCGCCCGATTCTTCGGCCAGCGCCTCGAGCGTCGAGATGCCGATGACCGGCAGGCCGCGCGCAAAGGCGAGCCCCTGCGCGAGACCGCAAGCAATCCGCAGGCCCGTGAACGAGCCGGGACCGGCACCGAACGCGACCGCGTCGAGCTGGCCGGCGCTGATCCCGGCCGCGGCGAGCAGGCGCTCCAGCATCGGCAGGGCGAGCTCGGAATGCCGCATCCCGGCCCGGCGCTCGAGCGCCGCGATCTCGCCGCCGGCCCAGAGCGCGACAGAGCACCACTCGGTGGACGTTTCGAGCGACGCGAAACGCATCTCGCGATTCTATGCCTGATAGAATTTCCTTCATGAAAGAACACCAGATCGCGGTCATCCCCGGGGATGGCATCGGGCGCGAAGTGATCCCGGAAGGCATTCGCGTCCTGGAGGCCGTCGGCGCGAAGCACGGCATCCGCCTCAAGTGGAAGGAGTTGCCGTGGAGCTGCGACTGGTACCAGGCCCACGGCAGGATGTGTCCCCAGGATGCGCCGGACATCCTGCGCAGATTCGACGCGGTGTATTTCGGCGCCGTCGGCAATCCGTCGCTGGTGCCCGATCACATCGCGGTCTGGGGTCTGCTCATCGACTTCAGGCGCCTGTTCGATCTTTACGTCAACCTGCGGCCGGTGCGCCTTTTCGAGGGACTGCCCTGCCCGCTCTCCGGCCGCAAGCCGGGGGACATCGACTACATCGTCGTCCGCGAGAACACCGAAGGCGAGTACGGCAACGTCGGCGGGCGCATCTATGAAGGCACCGAGCGCGAGGTGGTGATGCAGCAGTCGATCTTCTCGCGCAAAGGCGTCGACCGGATCATGCAGTACGCCTTCGAGCTGTCGCGCACGCGCAAGAAGCATCTCACCTCGTGCACCAAGTCGAACGGCATCACCATCACCATGCCGTACTGGGACGAGCGCTTCGCCGCGATGGGCAAGCAATACCCGGAGGTGCGCACGGACCAGTATCATGTCGACGGCCTGACCATCCAGATGGTGCTCAACCCGGACCGCTTCGACGTCATCGTCGCTTCGAACCTCTTCGGCGACATCCTCTCCGACCTCGGTCCGGCGACCGCCGGCACCATCGGCATCGCCGCCTCCGGAAATATCAATCCCGAGCGCACCGCGCCTTCCATCTTCGAGCCGGTGCATGGCTCGGCGCCCGACATCGCGGGAAAGAAGATCGCCAATCCGATCGCCACGATCTGGTCGGGGGCGCTGATGCTCGAGCATCTTGGGCATCCGCAAGCCGCGGCCGACATCGTGCGCGCGATCGAGCGCGTCATCCGGGAAGGACCGCACACGCCCGACATGAAGGGCAGGGCGAGCACGTCCGAAGTCGGCGCCGCCGTCGCCGACGCGGTGCGCGGCGCTTCGAAAAAGGCGGCTTGAACGGTCTGGGTCTCCACGCAGACAGCGCGCGCAACCGCCTGATCGGCATCGGGCTGATGTCCCTGACGTACGCGCTGTTCACGCTGCTCGACGGCAGCGCGAAGTGGCTGGTGGGCGGCATGCCGGTGATCATGGTCGTGTGGCTGCGCTTCGCGACGCACGCCGTAATCGCTTCCGCGCTGCTGTTGCCGGTGCGCGGCCTCGCCCTCGTGCGCACCAGTCACCTGCGCTGGCATCTGCTGCGCGCGCTGATGTTCGTCGCGATGACGGGAATCAATTTCTGGGCGCTGCAATACCTGCAGCTCGCGGTGACCTCGTCGATCTTTTTCGCGGTGCCGATCGTCATCGCCCTGCTCGCCGCGCCCCTGCTCGGCGAGCGGCTCGACGCCGCGCGCTGGGGGGCGATCCTCGCCGGCTTCGCCGGCGTGCTGGTGATCGTGCGGCCCGGCAGCGCGGAGTTTCATCCGGCAATGCTGCTGTCGATCTGCAATGCCTTCCTGTATGCGCTCTTCAATCTGATGACGCGGCGCCTTGCGGCCTATGACCCGCCCGAGACGATCCAGTACCTGCCCGCAGTCGGCGCGGCGATCCTCCTCGCGCCCTTCGCGCTCGCCGCCTGGGAATCTCCCGATGGCTGGCTCGAATGGAGCGTCGCCTGCCTGCTCGGCGTTTTTGGCGGCCTCGGCCATTACCTTCTGGCGCTCGCCCATCGCTACGCGCCCGCAACCGTGCTCGCGCCCTTCCTGTACCAGCAGGTGATCTACATGGCGATTTTCGGCTACCTGGTGTTCGGCGACGTGCCTTCGGGCGCCGTCTGGACCGGCGCCGCCATCGTAGTGGCCAGCGGCCTTTATCTTTTTGCCCGAGAACGCGCCCGGCGATGAGCCGCGGATGCGGACTCGAGCGCTCACTTTTTTTGACGTTCTGGCGCGCGCAGGGCTGGACGGGGGGGTGAAGCTCCAGTAAATTTCTTACCGGGGGGGAAGCCATGGCAACTCGCCGCAGGCGCGCAGCCGGCGGAAGGAAAGCAATTACGCGTGGCAGGGCCAAACCTGCCCGCGGCGTTGCGCGCGCGCGCACGGCCGAGTACGTGCTGCGCGCAAGCGCGGCGCGCTTCCGCCGCCTGACCCAGCTTTCCTCGGACTGGTACTGGGAGCAGGACGCCGAGTTCCGGCTCACCTTCATGTCGAGCTACGTCGACGAAAAGACCGGTCTGGATGCGAGCTCCTACCTCGGCCGCAAGCGCTGGGACCGGCCGGCGCTCAACCTTACCGAGGCGGACTGGGCCCGGCACCGCGCCCAGCTCGAGCGCCACGAGCCGTTCCGCGATTTCGAGGTGCAGCGCACTGCGGGCGACGGGCACAGCGTCTGGCTGTCGTTGAGCGGCGAGCCGGTGTTCGACGGCCGCGGCCGCTTCAAGGGCTATCACGGCGTCGGCCGCGACGTCACGGCGCAAAAGCGCGCCGAGCAGATGCTGCGCCTGGAGCACCAGGTCGCGCATGCGCTGTCCGGAGAGCGCGAGCCGAACGCAGTGGTGCGTGCGGTGATCCGCGCTCTCTGCGAAGTCGAGGGCTGGGCTTGCGGCCGCTATTTCAGGCTCGACGAGGCGAGCGGCCTGTTGCGCTTTCAGGACGCGTGGTGCGTGGCCGATCCGGTGGTGCAGCAATTCGTCGAGCGTTCGCGGACGATCACCTTGCGTCCGGGCGAAGGCCTGTCGGGCAAGGTCTGGCAGAGCGGCGAGCCGATCTGGTCGCAGGACACCGTGCACGACCCGCGCGTGCAATACAAGACGCTGTGGGAAGGCAGCGGCCTGCACGGCGGCTTTGCGTTCGCGGTCGTTGCCGAAGGCAGCGTCATCGGTGTGCTCACTTTCTCGAGCCAGGCGGTGCGCGAGCCCGACCAGCGCCTGGTGCAGGCCGCGCGCGTCATCGGCAGCCAGATCGGCCAGTTCCTCAAGCGCAAGCAGGCCGAGGAATCGCAGCGCGAGAGCGAGCTGCGTTTCCGCAGCCTGGTGCAGATGTCGTCGGACTTCTTCTGGGAGACCGACGCGAACGACCGCTTCACGGAGATGGTGCACGAGCCGAACTACGTCGATGCCGTCGCCGGCGCGGGCGAGGCCGGCTGGGGCGAGCTGCGCGGCATGTTCCAGGCGCGCTCGCCGTTCCGCGATTTCGAGTTCGGGCGTCCCTGGCCGGACGGCAGCATCCGCTATTTCTCGGTGAGCGGCGAGCCGCGGTTCGCCGCCGACGGCGCTTTCCTCGGCTACCGCGGCGTCGGTCGCGACATCACCGAGATCGCGCTGGCGCGCGAGCGCATCGCCTCGCTCGCCTACAGCGACCCGCTGACGGGCCTGGCGAACCGCACCAGCCTTTCTCCGGCGCTCGAACAGGCGGTCGAGCGCGCCCGCCGGCGCGGCGCCAAGCTGGCCGGCGTGTTCATGGACCTCGACGGCTTCAAGCAGATCAACGACGCCCACGGCCACGATATCGGCGACGGGCTGCTGATCGACGTCGCGCGCCGGCTGCGCACGGTCCTGCGCGCGAGCGACTTCGTGGCGCGGCTCGGCGGCGACGAGTTCTTCGTGGTGATCGAGGAGGTGCACGACGTGCCGGCGGTGGACGGCATCGCCCGCAAGCTCCTTTCCGAGCTGCTCGAGCCCTACGAGCTCGCCGGCGGCAAGCGCGCGCAGATCACCGCGAGCCTCGGCGTGAGCGTCTTCCCGGACGATGCCGGTGACGCCCAGGCCCTCATGAAGCACGCCGACATGGCGATGTACGCGGCGAAACAGGCGGGCAAGAATTCCTACCGGTTCTATCCCGTGGAAGCGGTCGGCGAAGCCACCTACGAGCGCACCAACCCGAGCGCGGCGTAGCGTCTTCTTCGGCTAGCCGCCGCCGCGGCGCAGGTCGCGGTTCGCGTCCTGGATGTCGCGGCGCAGCTTCTCGCGCTCCTCGGGCGACATCTGGCGCTGCTTCTCGGCAGGCCGACCGCCGCGATCACGGTAGACATCGCGCATGTCTTCGCGCATGCGCTGGCGTTCCTCGCGGCTCATGTTCTGAGCCTTGAGCTTGCCTTCGTTCCTCTTTCCGGACTGCGCAGCCGCCATTCCCGTGGCGAGCGAAAGCATCAGCGCAAGGACTAGGCCTTTCATGGCTGCGGGAATGTTACGCGGGTTCGCTTTCGAAGGCGTGTCGCCGTTGCCGAAATTTGTAACAATGTATTGCCCCATGCCCGAGCTCAAGACCCGGATCCTCGTCGTCGACGACGACCAGCGCTTGCGCGACCTGCTGGTGCGCTACCTCGGCGGCGAGGGCTACGAGGTCAAGGCCGTGCCCGACGCCCCCGGCATGGACAAGCAGCTCGCCCGCGAGCGCTACGACCTGGTGGTGCTCGACCTGATGCTGCCCGGCGAGGACGGCCTCGCCATCTGCCGGCGGCTGCGCGCCCAGAACAGCGCGCCGGCGATCATCATGCTGACCGCGAAGGGCGACGACGTCGATCGCATCGTCGGCCTCGAGATGGGCGCCGACGATTACCTGCCCAAGCCGTTCAATCCGCGCGAGCTGCTTGCCCGCATCAACGCCGTGCTGCGGCGGCGCGCCCCCTCGGGGCCGCCCGGCGCGCCGGCTTCGGGCACCGAAACCCACCGCTTCGGCCGCTTCGAGCTCAGCCTCGGCACGCGCACCCTGACGCGCGAGGGCAAGGCGCTGCCTCTCACCACCGGCGAATTCTCGGTGCTCAAGGTCCTGGTGCAACATCCGCGCGAGCCGCTGTCGCGCGACAAGCTGATGGAGCTCGCCCGGGGCCGCGAGTACGAGGTGTTCGACCGCTCGATCGACGTGCAGATCTCGCGGCTGAGGAAAATCGTCGAGGACGATCCGTCGCATCCGAGGCATATCCAGACGGTTTGGGGCTTCGGCTACGTTTTCGTCCCGGACAACGAAACTAAGTGACGCTGTTCGCCCGGTCGTTCCTGCTGATCGCGCTGCTGATCGTCACCGCGGTGCTCGCCTCCTTCCAGCTCTACCTCGTCTACGAGCGCGAGCCGCGCTCGCGCGAGCTTGCGCAGCAGACGGTGAGCGTCATCAATCTGACACGAGCGGCACTGGTGAGCGCCGACCCCTTCCGTCGCCGCCAGCTGCTGATCGACCTCAACGAGAGCGAGGGCCTGCGCGTCTACCCGGCGACCTCCAGCGAGCGGCTCGCGCCGCTGCCCGACGATCCGCTGCTCACCCGCGTCGCGCAGCGCGTGCGCGCCGCGCTGGGCGAAAACACCCGTTTCGCCTATGCCCGCGACGCCGAGGAAGGCTTCTGGGTCAGCTTCTTCATCGACAGCGACGAGTTCTGGGCAATGCTGCCGCTTGAGCGCTTCGCGCCCGCGTTCGGACTGCAGTGGCTCGGCTGGGGACTGGGGCTGCTCGCCCTGGCGCTCGCCGGCGCCTGGCTCATCGCCTTCGGCATCGCCCGGCCGCTCGCCGGGCTGACGCGCGCCGCCGGGCGCCTCGGCCGCGGCGAGGCGCACCAGCCGGTGCCCGAGGAAGGCGCGCGCGAGCTGCTCGCGCTCGCCGCCGCCTTCAACCGCATGGCGAGCGACCTCGCCGGCATGGAGCGCGAGCGCGCCATGGTGCTTGCCGGCATTTCGCACGATTTGCGCACGCCGCTGTCGCGCCTGCGCCTGATGCTCGAGATGAGCGGCGCGGAGAGCACAGCCTCCGAGGCCATGACCACCGACATCGACGAGATCGACGCCGTGATCGGCCAGTTCCTGGATTTCGCGCGCAGCGAGACCGGGGACAAGTCGGAGAACGACGTGAACGAGCTGCTCGACGATCTTGCGGGGCACTACGCGCGCCTGGGGAGAAAGGTGTCGTTCAAGCATCAGCCGATCCCGACTTTTCCGTTCGCGCGGATGGCAGTGCGGCGCGCCGTCGCCAACCTGGTCGACAACGCGCTGCGCTATGCGGGAGAGCCGGTCGAGATTCGCACCTCGATGGCAGACGGGAAGATCTGCATTGAAGTCCTCGACCGCGGCCCGGGCATCCCCGACGCCGAAGCCGAGCGCCTCAAGCGCCCGTTCACGCGGCTCGATGACTCGCGCGCCGGCCCTGGCGGCGCCGGGCTGGGGCTTGCCATCGTCGAGCGCGTAGCGCGCGCGCACGCCGGCACGCTGCAGCTATTACCCCGCGAAGGCGGGGGGCTTCTCGCCAGGCTGACGCTCGCCACGGCTACGCGATAGGAAAGCGCTCGAGCGGTTCGTAGCGGCCGGAGATCGAGCGGACCAGCAGGAACTCGTTCACCGGCCACTCGACGCGCGGCAGCTCGGGCAGCTGCCTGGGCTCGCGCGCCTTGCGCACCAGCGTGACGTGGGCGGCAAACGGCCGCCGCTCCAGGATGAATTCCTGCAGGTAGAGCTGCCTCTGCAGGTTTTCGGCGAGCTTCAGCATTTCGGGCGGCGTGTCCTTTGGCCCCGCCCAGATGATGCTGTTTTGCTTCCAGTAGACGGCCTTTTCAACCGGAAGCTCGTGCGCCTGCCCGCGTACCCGGCGCGCGCCGGCGATGGCTTTTTCCGGCTTCGCCTCGCCGAGAAAGGCGAGCGTCAGGTGGATCTTCTCCTCGGCGGTGGCGCGGCCGCCAGACTCCGGCGCCGTCGCGCGCGCCCAGTCCGCCAAGGCTCGCGCTGCCTCGTGCGGAGGCCAGAGGGCGAAGAAAAGGCGCATTACTCCTCGGCGAGGTGCTTGCGCATCAATTCGGCGAGCGCGCGCGCGGCGCAATCCGCTGAGCGCTGCAGCTCGGCGGCGATCAGCTCCTGTTCGCGCCGCCCGCGGTTCTGCGACAGCTTCCAGCGCGTCTCGAGCCGCGTCACCGCGATCTCGAAGTTGACGATCCCCGCGAGCATGCTGTCGACGTATTCGCGGCGCAAGGCATCGAATTTCGGCAGCCACTGCGGATCGAGCGCCGCCACCAGCCGGCGCTGCGACGCATGTTTGGCGTTTCGCTCGTCGATAACTTTGGGAATGCCGTATGCATGCACCGTAGCGTAGTTCCAGGTCGGCACGCGCTCTTTCTCCTCGTACCACCGCGGCGAGACGTAGGCGTGCGGCCCGGAAAACACGACCAGCACTTCGTCGTCGAAGAAGTCCTGCCATTGCGCGTTGGCCCGCGCCATGTGCATGTCGAGGATCAGTTCCTTTTGCGTTTCTCTGACTTGTACCGGAAGGTGGGAAGCGTGCAGCTCGCGCGTCACCAGAACGGCAAAGCTGTTCGCGCGCATGAACGCCAGGAGCTCCGCCCGATCCTCGATGCGGTTGTACGGAGGCGAGTACATTTCAGTCGATGAGCGCTACGGCCTGCGCCGCGATGCCTTCGCCGCGGCCGATGAAGCCGAGCTCCTCGGTGGTGGTCGCCTTGACGTTGATGGCCGCCGGCGGCACGCCGAGGTCCGCGGCGATGTTGGCGATCATGCGCGGCATGTGCGGCGCCATACGGGGCTCCTGGGCGATGATCGTGGCGTCGAGGTTGACGATCTTCACGTTTAGCTCTTTCAATTTCCCTGCAACGTCACGCAGCAGCTTGCGGCTGTCAATGCCGGCGTAGTTGGCATCGCCATCGGGATAATGCCGCCCGATGTCGCCCAGGCCCGCGGCGCCGAGGAGCGCGTCGCAGATCGCGTGCATGAGCACGTCGGCGTCGGAATGCCCCAGCAAGCCCTTGTGATGCGGAATCTCGACGCCGCCGATGATGAGCTTGCGCCCTTCGGCGAAAGGATGCACATCGAAGCCTTGCCCGATCCTCACCGGCGCCTCGCCAGGATGGCTGCTGCGATCGCCAGATCTTCCGGGTAGGTCACCTTCAGGTTCTCCCGGCTGCCCGCGACCAGGCGCGGCTTGAGTCCCATTTGCTCGATCGCGCTGGCCTCATCGGTCACCGGGCGCTTCGCTTGCTGGAGCGCCTGCGCAAGCAGCCCAGCGCGAAACATCTGAGGCGTCTGGGCGAGCCAGAGCTGCGCGCGATCCTCGGTGCGGTCGATACGCTGTATCCCGGCTTCGTCTTTTGCAACGGCTTTCACGGTTTCCGCCACCGGCAGCGCCAAGATCCCTCCCACCTGGTCCGCTTCGGTTTCCCTGATCAGGTTTTCCAGATCCCTCCTGGGGAGGCAAGGCCGCGCCGCGTCGTGCACCAGCATCCAGTCGTCGGCATCGACTGCAGCCATGGCCGCGACCAGACCGTTGTAGACCGAGTCGCGCCGCGTCCCGCCGCCGCAGTAAAGGGGCTCCAGCTTGCCAGCGAAGGCGCTCCAGTCATGGCGGGAGAATGCCTTGTCTTCCGGCGCGAGCACCACGAAGACGTGCTCGAGCGGTGGCACGCAGATCGCGCGCACCGCGTGCCAGAGCATCGGCTTGCCGGCCAGCGCCGCATATTGCTTGGGCCGCTCGCCGGCGAGGCGCGTGCCGCTACCGGCGGCCGGGATCAGGGCAAACAGAGGCAAGTCAAAGTTCTTGTAAATTCAGGACGATATAATTACACGGTTTTTCCGCCGATGCATCGCGATTCACTTCCCGCCCGCAGGCGCTACACCCGGCTCGCCGGCTCTTCGGACGCGCTCGCCCTCGCGCGCCTGGCGACGTCGGAAAAGCCTCTGGCGGTGATCACCGCCACCGCGCTCGACGCGCAACGCCTGGTCGACGAGGTCGCGTGGTTCTCGCCCGAGTTGCGGGTCTGCCTGCTGCCCGACTGGGAAACGCTGCCTTACGACCAGTTCTCGCCGCACCAGGACCTGGTGTCGGAGCGGCTGGCGACCCTGTATCGGATCCAGCGCGGCGAGTTCGACGTGGCCGTCGTGCCGGCGCCGACCGCGCTGGTGCGGCTATGCCCGCCTGCGTACATTGCCGGCCGCACGTTTTCTTTGAGGACCCAGGAAAAGCTTGCGCTGGATTCGTTGAGAGAACAACTGGCTGTCGCAGGCTACCAGCATGTAACCCAGGTCGTAGCGCCGGGAGAATTCTGCTTCCGCGGCGGGCTGATCGATCTGTTTCCGATGGGCAGCGCGCTGCCCTACCGCCTCGACCTGGATGACGAGGTCATCGAGGCGATCAAGACGTTCGACGTCGACACGCAGCGCACGCTCTACGCGGTGAAGGAAATCCGGCTGCTGCCGGCGCGCGAGTTTCCGCTCGATGAGGCGGGCCGCACGCGGTTCCGCAGCCGCTGGCGCGAGCTGTTCGAAGGCGATCCGTCGAAGAAATCCCTGTACCGGGACGTCTCCAACGGCGTGCCGGCCGCCGGCATCGAGTACTACCTGCCGCTGTTCTTCGAAGCGGCCGCGACGCTGTTCGACTATCTTCCGCAAGGCTGCAGCGTCGCGCTGCACCACGACGTGTCGAGCGCGATCCAGGACTTCTGGCGCGAGGCGAGCTCGCGGTTCAAGCTGCAGGGCGGCGACCCCAACCGGCCGCTGCTGCCGCCGCCGCAACTCTTCGTGCCGGCGGAAGAGTTCTACCTGCGGCTGCGCGAGCACCCGCGCATCGATTTTCACGACCAGGAGGAGGACCAGGACGGCGGCGTGATCGCGACGCCGCCGCCGAGCGTCGCCGTGGACCGCCGCGCGCAGGATCCGCTTGCCGCGCTCAAACGCTTCCTCGATACCTCGAATTTGCGCGTGATGGTGGCCGCCGAGTCGCCCGGCCGGCGCGAAACGATGGCGAGCGCCTTCGCCGAGTACGGACTGAAGCCGGGCTTGTGCAGGGACTTTCAGGAATTCCAGTCTGGAGACAGGTCTTTTGTGCTTTGTGTCTCCCCGTTGGCTCGCGGCTTCATGGTGTCCGCCGAAGGCTGGGCGATCGTCGCCGAGGCCGAGCTTTATGCGGGAGTGGTCCGCCACCGCGCGCGCAAAGCCGAGACGCGCACCTCGATCGAGGGAATGCTGCGCGACCTGTCGGAGCTGAAGGTCGGCGACCCGGTGGTGCACGAGCAGCACGGCATCGGCCGCTACCAGGGATTGCTCAATCTCGAGCTGGAGGACGGCCAGGGCGAATTCCTTCTCCTGGAGTATCAGGACGGCGACAAGCTCTATGTGCCCGTTTCGCAGCTCGGCGTGATCGGCCGCTACAGCGGAGCGCAGCCCGAGGAGGCGCCGCTGCACAAGCTGGGGAGCGGCGAATGGGACAAGGCCAAGGCGCGCGCCGCGAAGCAGGTGCGCGACACCGCCGCCGAGCTCCTCGCCCTGTACGCGCGGCGCGCCGCGCGCCACGGCCACGCCTTCGGCGTCAAGCAGCACGA
>WNFF01002354.1_pt1 | contig 15463 bp, 12 predicted proteins | sample 5400441 | NCBI WGS metagenome assembly WNFF01 (sample SAMN13153345, study PRJNA577476) | soil metagenome | isolation source: 120 cm saprolite under Douglas fir tree site 2 hole 3 replicate 1 | place: USA:California | collected 2015-04-18 | reverse complement strand
ACGGCACGTTGACTTGTCGAGCGAGCAGGACATGCTCGCGCGTTTGGGGCATCGGCCCGTCGTTGGCCGCCACCACGAGAATCGCCCCGTCCATCTGGGCCGCCCCCGTGATCATGTTCTTGATGTAGTCCGCGTGCCCCGGACAATCGATGTGCGCGTAGTGCCGCTTCGCCGTCTCGTACTCCACGTGCGATACCGCGATCGTGATCCCCCGCTCCCGCTCCTCCGGCGCATTGTCGATCGTCCCAAAGTCCCGCACCGCCACCGCGTTGAACTTCGTGTGCAGCACCTTCGTGATCGCACTCGACAACGTCGTCTTCCCGTGATCGATGTGCCCAATCGTCCCAATGTTCACGTGCGGCTTCGTCCGATCAAACTTCTGCTTGGCCATGAGTCGCTCTCCTGTGGAGGGCTAGCGGGAGCCGCTGCGCGAAGGGCCCTCGCCGCGACTCTTCGCCATGATCTCCTCGGCGAGGTTGCGGGGGACTTCTTCGTAGCGGGCGAACTGCATCGTATACGTGGCGCGGCCCTGGGTCATCGAGCGCACGTCCGTCGCGTAGCCGAACATCTGGCCGAGCGGCACGTTGGCCCGGATGACCTGCGCGTTGGCGCGGGCATCCATCGACAGGATCTTGCCCCGGCGGCTGTTGAGATCGCCCACCACCGCCCCCTGGAACTCGGAGGGGGTCACGACCTCCACGTCCATCACCGGCTCCAGCAGGACGGGCTTGGCCCTGCGGCAGCCCTCCTTGAAGCCCATGGACGCGGCGATCTTGAAGGCCATCTCGTTCGAGTCCACCTCGTGGTAGCTGCCGTCGGTGAGGGCCACCCGGATGTCGACGACCGGATAGCCGGCGAGCACGCCGGTCTCCGCCGCCTCGCGCACGCCCTTCTCGACCGCCGGCACGTACTCGCGGGGGATGGCCGGACCCTTCAGCTCGTTCTCGAAGACCACCCCCGAGCCCGGCTCGCCCGGCTCCACCTCGAACCACACGTCGCCGTACTGGCCGCGGCCGCCGGTCTGGCGGACGAAGCGCCCCTGGGCCTCCGCCTTCTGGCGGATCGTCTCCCGGTACGCGACCTGGGGCTTGCCGACGTTGGCGTCGACCTTGAACTCCCGGAGGAGGCGGTCGACGATGATCTCGAGGTGCAGCTCGCCCATGCCGTGGATCAGGGTCTGGTTGGTCTCCGGATCCACGTTGACCTTGAAGGTCGGGTCCTCCATCGCGAGCCGCGCGAGCGACTGCCCGAGCTTCTCGTCGTCGGCCTTGGTCTTGGGCTCGATCGCCACCGCGATGACCGGGGTGGGGAAGTCCATCGCCTCGAGCACAATGGGCTTGTTCGGGTCGCAGAGGGTGTCGCCGGTGCGCGTGTCCTTCAGTCCCACCACCGCGGCGATATCACCCGCCGAGATGGAGTCGATCTCCTCGCGCTTGTTGGCGTGCATGCGCAGCAGGCGCCCGATCCGCTCCTTCTTCTCGCGGGTGGAGTTGTAGACCCCGGTTCCCTGATTGAGGGTGCCCGAGTACACCCGCACGAAGGTGAGCTGCCCCACGTGCTGGTCGTTCATGATCTTGAACGCGAGCGCCGAGAACGGCGCCTTGGGGTCCGCGTCCCGGGTCTCGGGCTGGCCGGTGTCCGGGTTGACCCCGGTGACCGGCGGGATGTCCACCGGCGAGGGCAGGCAGTCCACCACCGCGTCCAGCATCGCCTGCACGCCCTTGTTCTTGAACGAGGCGCCGCAGATGACCGGGAAGAGCTTCATGGAGATGGTCCCGGACCGGACCGCCGCTTTCAGCTCCGCGGGGGTGATCTTCTCGGTCTCCCCGCCCAGGTACTTCTCCATGAGGTGGTCGTCCACCTCGGCGAGCCCCTCGATCATCTTCTCCCGGTACTCCTTGACCAGATCCAGCATGTCGGCCGGGATCTCCACCGTGCTGAACGACCCGCCGAGGTCCTCGGAGTCCTCCCACACGTAGGCGACCCGGTCGATCAGGTCCACCAGGCCCACGAAGCCGTCCTCCCGGCCGATCGGCACCTGGATCGGGACCGCGTGCGCCCCGAGCCGGTCCTTCAGCATGCCGAGGCACCGGTAGTAGTCGGCTCCGACGCGATCCATCTTGTTGACGTAGACGATGCGCGGCACCCGGTACTTGTCGGCCTGCCGCCACACCGTCTCGGTCTGCGGCTCGACCCCGGAGACCGCGTCCAGGATCGCGAGGGCCCCGTCGAGCACCCGCAGGGAGCGCTCCACCTCCATCGTGAAGTCCACGTGGCCGGGGGTGTCGATGATGTTGATCCGGCAGTCCTTCCAGAAGCAGGTGGTGGCCGCCGAGGTGATGGTGATGCCGCGCTCCTGCTCCTGGACCATCCAATCCATCGTGGCGGTGCCCTCGTGCACCTCGCCGATCTTGTACGATCGGCCGGTGTAGTAGAGCACCCGCTCGGTGGTCGTGGTCTTCCCGGCATCGATGTGCGCCATGATGCCGATGTTCCGGGTCTTCTCCAGGGGGTACTGCGCTTCCACTGCTCGTCTTCTCCCTAAGGGCGGCGGCGGGACTCAAGAGAAGAGGGGGGCCAGGTCACGGCCCCCCTCTGTGCATCTCGTCGCTACCAGCGGTAATGCGCGAACGCCTTGTTGGCCTCCGCCATCTTGTGAGTGTCTTCGCGCTTCTTCACGGCGGTCCCTCGGTTGTTGGCCGCGTCCAGCAGCTCGCCGGCCAGCTTGTCGGCCATGCTGCGCTCCGAGCGTCGGCGCGCGGCTCCGATCAGCCACCGCATGCTCAGCGCGGTGCGCCGATCCGGCCGGACCTCGACCGGGACCTGATAGGTGGACCCGCCCACCCGGCGCGACTTGACCTCGACGGCCGGCTTGCAGTTGTCCACCGCGCTCTTGAACAGCTTCAGCGCTTCCTGGCGGGCGCGGTCTTCCATCGCCTGCAGGGCGTCGTACATGATTCGCTCCGCGGTGCTCTTCTTGCCCCCGTACATCATCATGTTCACGAACTTCGCCACCAGCCGGCTCCCGTGCTTGGGGTCCGGAAGGATCTCGCGCCGCGATGCACCCGCCCGCCGCATCCTAGGCGGCTCCCTTGGGCTGCTTGGCGCCGTACTTCGACCGGCTCTGGCGCCGCCCGGCCACCCCCGCGGTGTCCAGCGAGCCGCGGATGATGTGGTACCGGATGCCCGGCAGGTCCTTCACACGACCGCCCCGGATGAGCACGATCGAGTGCTCCTGCAGGTTGTGGCCGACGCCCGGGATGTACGAGGTCACCTCGAGGCCGTTGGTGAGCCGTACCCGCGCCACCTTGCGGAGGGCCGAGTTCGGCTTCTTCGGCGTGGTGGTGTAGACCCGGATGCACACCCCGCGCTTCTGGGGGCAGGACTCCATGGCGGGCGTCTTCGACTTCTTCCGCATCGCCTCGCGGCCCTGCCGCACCAGCTGATTGATCGTCGGCATGATTCTCCCGGCTTCCTTAGTACTTGGAACCGTACTCGGAGCTGTGCTCGGAGCGTGTCTCGTGGAGGGCCCTCACTTGGGCCAAAACCCTAACTTTATATCCGACAGTCCCTTCGTTGTCAAATGCTTAATGTTTTAGGGTCTATCCGGCCTCGGCCACCGCGTCGTCGTCGACGTCCGCCACGTCGCCCGGAATCTCGGCCGCCACCTCGGCCACCACCTCGACCGGGGTCTCCTCCTCGCCCCCCTGGCTGAGCACTTCGACCCGGGTGTAGTTGCCCAGGCCGGTCCCCGCCGGGATCAGGCGTCCCACGATCACGTTCTCCTTCAGGCCCCGGAGGTCGTCGACCTTGCCGCTGATCGCCGCCTCGGTCAGCACCCGGGTCGTCTCCTGGAAGGAGGCGGCCGAGATGAAGCTGTCCGTCGAGAGCGATGCCTTGGTGATGCCGAGGAGCACCGGCTGGGCGGTCGCGGGGGCCTTGCCGGCCGCCGCCGCCTTGTCGTTCTCGTCCTGGAAGACGAACTTGTCGACCAGCTCGCCCACCACGAAGTCGGTCCCGCCAACCTCCTCGATCCGCACGCGCCGCAGCATCTGCTTGACGATGATCTCGATATGCTTGTCGTTGATGGTCACGCCCTGCAGCCGGTAGACTTCCTGCACCTCGTTGACGAGGTAGCGCTGCAGCTCCCGGTCGCCGAGGACGGCCAGGTAGTCGTGCGGGTTCGGCGAGCCGCCCATGAGGGCCTCGCCCGCCTTCACCCGGTCGCCTTCCCGGACCGAGATGTGCTTGCCGCTCGGGATCAGGTACTCCTTGGTCTCGGCGTCGTCGGCCCGGATGACCATCTTCCGCATGCCCTTCACGAAGCCGGCGAACTCCACCACCCCGTCGATCTCGGTGATGACCGCCTGCTCGCGGGGCTTGCGCGCCTCGAACAGCTCGGCCACCCGCGGCAGACCGCCGGTGATGTCCTTGGTCTTGGTCGACTCCCGCGGGATCTTGGCGATGATGTCGCCCGCGTGCACGTCCGTGTTGTCCGTCACCAGCAGGTAGGCGCCCACCGGCAGCATGTAGCGCCCGCGGGTCTCGCCGAGCGCGTCCACCGCGCCGGGTGCTTCCGCGCTGCCCGAGGGGGCCTTGACCGACACCCGCGGCTGCAGCTTGCCCTCCGGATCCTCGATGATGACCCGCTGGGCCAGGCCGGTGACCTCGTCGATCTCCTCGCGGATCGTGATCTCGTCGACCACGTCCCGGAAGGCGATGGTGCCGGTCACCTCGGTGAGGATCGGGGTCGTGAACGGGTCCCACTCCACGATGGTGGTCCCGCCCTTCGGCACCCGCGCCCCGTCCCGGAACTTGATCTTGGCCCCGGGCACGACCGGGTACCGCTCCTTCTCGCGGCCGCGCTCGTCGTGCAGCACGATCTCGCCGTTGCGGTTCAGGGCGACGATCTCGCCGTCGCGATTCTCGACCCAGCGGATGTTGTGGTACGTCAGCACGCCCGGATTCTTGGCGTCGTGCCGGGAGGTGGCCACCACCTTGCTGGCCGTCCCGCCGATGTGGAAGGTCCGCATCGTGAGCTGGGTGCCCGGCTCGCCGATCGACTGCGCGGCGATGATGCCGACCGCCTCCCCCAGCTCGGCCAGGTTGCCGGTGCCCAGGTTGCGGCCGTAGCACATCACGCAGATGCCGCGCTTGGACTCGCAGGTGAGCGCGGACCGGATGCGGACCCGCTCGAGGCCGGAGTCCTCGATCTTCTGGGCCAGCTCCTCGTTGATCTCGCTGTTGGCCTGCACGATGATCTCGCCGGTGTAGGGATCCCGCACGTCCCCCGCGGCCACGCGCCCCAGCACCCGGTCGCGGAGCGACTGGATGATGTCACCGCCCTCGATGAGCGGCGAGGCCTCGATGTACTTCACGGTGCCGCAGTCGTACTCCGAGATGATCACGTCCTGGGCCACATCCACCAGGCGGCGGGTCAGGTAGCCCGAGTCCGCCGTCTTCAGCGCGGTGTCGGCCAGGCCCTTGCGGGCGCCGTGGGTCGACGTGAAGTACTCGAGCACGGTGAGACCCTCGCGGAAGTTGGACGTGATGGGGGTCTCGATGACCTCGCCGCTGGGCTTGGCCATGAGGCCGCGCATGCCCGCGAGCTGCCGGATCTGCTGCTTGGAGCCCCGCGCCCCGGAGTCGGCCATCATGAAGATGGGGTTGAAGTCCCCGTTCTCGGCCCGGACCTCCATCTCCTTGAAGAGCTGGTCCGCGATCTGCTCGGTGACGTGCGCCCAGATGTCGACCACCTTGTTGTAGCGCTCGCCGTTGGTGATGACGCCGTCCTGGTACTGCTGCTCGACCTCGTTGACGTTCTGGCGGGCGTGCTCGATGATCTCGCCCTTGGTCGACGGCACGTGCATATCCACGATGCCGATGCTGAGCCCGGACAGGGTCGCGTAGCGGAAGCCGATGTCCTTCAACTCGTCGAGGAAGGTGACGGTGGCCTCGTTGCCGAGCCGGTTGTAGCAGTCGGAGATCAGCTGGCCGATCTCCTTCTTCTTGAGCTCCTTGTTGAGGAAGCGCAGCGGCTCCGGCACCACCTCGTTGAAGAGGGTGCGGCCGACGGTGGTCTCGATGATGCCGCCGTTGTAGCGCAGCCGGATGCGGGCCTGCAGGTCCACGTCCTCGTTGTCGTAGGCGATGCGCAGGTCTTCCGGATCCGCGAAGAGCCGGCCCTCGCCCTTGGACCCCGGGCGCTCCTTGGTCATGTAGTAGATGCCGAACACCATGTCCTGCGTCGGCACCGCCACCGGCGCCCCGTTGGAGGGCGACAGGATGTTGTTGGCGGACAGCATGAGCACCTGCGCCTCCATCTGCGCTTCCATGGAGAGCGGCACGTGCACCGCCATCTGGTCCCCGTCGAAGTCGGCGTTGAACGCCGTGCACACAAGTGGATGAATCTCGATGGCCTTGCCCTCGACCAGGATCGGCTCGAAGGCCTGGATGCCGAGCCGGTGCAGCGTGGGGGCCCGGTTCAGCAGCACCGGGTGCTCCTGGATGACCTCCTCCAGGATGTCCCACACCTCGGGCCGCTCCTTCTCCACGTACTTCTTGGCCGCCTTGATCGACGACGCGATGCCGCGCTCCTCGAGCTTGCGCAGGATGAACGGCTTGAACAGCTCGAGCGCCATCTTCTTGGGCAGGCCGCACTGGTGGAGCTTGAGGTACGGGCCCACCACGATGACCGAGCGGCCCGAGTAGTCGACCCGCTTGCCGAGCAGGTTCTGCCGGAAGCGGCCCTGCTTGCCCTTGAGGGTGTCGGACAGCGACTTCAGCGGACGGTTGTTGGGCCCGGTGATGACCCGGCCCCGGCGCCCGTTGTCGAAGAGGGCGTCGACCGCCTCCTGCAGCATGCGCTTCTCGTTCCGGATGATGATCTCGGGCGCCCGCAGCTCCATCAGCCGCTTCAGGCGGTTGTTCCGGTTGATCACGCGCCGGTAGAGGTCGTTCAGGTCCGAGGTCGCGAAGCGGCCCCCGTCGAGCGGCACCAGCGGGCGCAGCTCGGGCGGGATCACCGGCAAGACCTCGAGGATCATCCACTCCGGCTGGTTGCCGGACTTGAGGAAGGCCTCGACCACCTTCAGGCGCTTGACGATCTTCTTGCGCTTCTGGGCGGAGGTCTCGACCCCCATCCCGGAGCGCAGCTCGCGGGCCAGCACGTCCATGTCCATCCCGCGCAGCAGCTCGCGGATCGCCTCCGCCCCCATGCCGGCGGAGAACGCCTCGTGGCCGTGCTCCTCGGTCAGCTTCCGGACCCGATCGACCGAAAGCAGGTCCTTCTTCTTGAGCCCCGGCACCTTGCCGGGATCGACCACCACGTACTCCTCGAAGTACAGGATCTTCTCCAGCTCCCGCAGGGACATGTCGAGGAGCTGCCCGATGCGACTGGGCAGGCCCTTGAAGAACCACACGTGGGACACCGGAGAGGCCAGCTCGATGTGGCCCATGCGCTCGCGGCGCACGCGCGCCCGGGTGACCTCGACCCCGCACTTGTCACAGATCACGCCCGCGAACTTCATCCGCTTGTACTTACCGCAGGCGCACTCGTAGTCCTTGGTGGGGCCGAAGATGCGGGCGCAGAACAGCCCGTCCCGCTCCGGCTTGAACGTCCGGTAGTTGATGGTCTCCGGCTTCTTGACTTCCCCGTGTGACCAGTCGCGAATCTTCTGCGGCGATGCGAGCTTGATACGGATCGCTCCGAAGCTCAGCGGCTTCGGGTGGCGATCCAGGATGCCCCACAGGTCCTTGGCAGGCTTGTCCTCGCGTACCAGGCTGCCGAAAGGCCGGTCCGTCAGCATTCGATGAATCTCCTTACGACGGCTTCTTGCCGTCCTTCGGGATGAGCTCCACGTCCAGCGCCAGGCTCTGCAGCTCCTTCACGAGCACGTTGAAGGACTCCGGCGTGCCCGGCTCCAGGAAGTTCTCTCCCTTCACGATGGCTTCGTAGATTCGATTCCGCCCTTCCACGTCGTCCGACTTGACAGTCAGCATCTCCTGCAGCGTGTGGGCGGCTCCGTAGGCTTCCAGCGCCCAGACCTCCATCTCCCCGAACCGCTGGCCGCCGAACTGGGCCTTGCCGCCCAGGGGCTGCTGGGTGACCAGCGAGTAGGGACCGATGGAGCGGGCGTGCATCTTGTCGTCGACGAGGTGGGCCAGCTTGAGCATGTAGATGTAACCGACCGTCACTTCCTGATGGAACGGCTTGCCGGTGCGGCCGTCGTAGAGACGCGTCTTGCCCGACACCGGCAGTCCCGCGTCCCCGAGGTGCGCGGTGATCTCGGCCTCGGTGGCCCCGTCGAAGACCGGGCTCGCCACCCACAGGCCGAGGGCCCGGGCGGCCCAGCCCAGGTGGGTCTCCAGGATCTGGCCCACGTTCATGCGGGACGGCACCCCGAGCGGGTTCAGCGCGATCTCCACCGGCGTCCCGTCCGGCAGGTACGGCATGTCCTCCTGCGGCACGATGCGCGAGACCACGCCCTTGTTGCCGTGGCGCCCCGCCATCTTGTCCCCCACCGAGAGCTTGCGCTTCACCGCCACGTAGACCTTCACCATCTTGATCACGCCCGGGGGCAGGTCGTCGCCGCGGCGCAGCCGGCCCACGCGCTCCTCCAGCATCCGGTCGAAGAACGCGATCTGGTCGTCGGCGAGGTCCTCGATCTTCTTCACGGTGACCGCGAGCCCGTCGTCCTCCTTGATCTTGATCTTCTTCAGCTCGTGCCAGGACAGGTTGTCCATGTCCGGGCGGTCGATCTTGTCGCCCTTCTTGGAGAGCCGCTCCTTGGTGGTCGGGTCGATCAGGTCCGCGATCAGGGTCTTGCCGAAGAGCAGGTTCTTGAGCTTCTGGTCGCGCTCCATCTCGACCATCGCGATCTCGTCCTGGTAGTCCTTCTCCAGGGCCGCGATCTCCTCGTCCTCGATCGACTTGGCGCGGTCGTCCTTGTCGACGCCGCGGCGAGAGAACACCTTGACGTCGACCACCGTCCCCTCGATGCCCGGGGGCACCGTGAGCGAGGTGTCGCGCACGTCGCCCGCCTTCTCCCCGAAGATGGCCCGCAGCAGCTTCTCCTCGGGGGTCAGCTGGGTCTCGCCCTTGGGGGTGATCTTGCCGACCAGGATGTCGCCCGCCTTCACCTTGGCCCCGATACGCACGATGCCCGACTCGTCGAGGTCCTTGAGCGCCTCCTCGGACACGTTCGGGATGTCGCGGGTGACCTCTTCCTTGCCCAGCTTGGTGTCGCGGGCCTGCACCTCGAACTCCTCGATGTGGATCGAGGTGTAGCGGTCGTCCTTGACGAGGCGCTCCGAGACCAGGATCGCGTCCTCGAAGTTGTAGCCGCCCCACGGCATGAAGGCCACCAGCACGTTGCGCCCCAGGGCCAGCTCGCCCTGGTCGGTGGCCGGCCCGTCCCCGATCACGTCGCCCGCCTTCACCCGGTCGCCCTTGCCCACGATGGGGCGCTGGTTGATGCAGGTGTTCTGGTTCGAGCGCCGGTACTTGGTCAGGTTGTAGATGTCGAGCGGGAGGTCCTGCACCGGGTCCGCCTTCTTGGAGCGCGTCTCCGCGCGCACCACGATGCGGTTGGCCGACACGTACTCGACCACTCCGGGTCGCTTGGCGAGCACCACCGCCCCCGAGTCGCGGGCCACGATGTGCTCCATGCCGGTGCCGACCAGCGGCGCCTCCGGCTGCAGCAGCGGCACCGCCTGCCGCTGCATGTTGGCGCCCATGAGGGCCCGGTTGGCGTCGTCGTTCTCGAGGAACGGCACCATCGCGGCCGCCACCGAGACCAGCTGCTTGGGGGAGATGTCGATGAAGTGCAACTCCTCCGGCGAGACCATCTTGTACTCGCCGCCCTTCCGGGCCGACACCCGGTCCTGCATGAAGCGGCCCTGCTCGTTCATCGACGCGTTGGCCTGCGCGATGACGTAGCGCTCTTCCTCGAGCGCGGTGAGATAGACCGGGTCGCCCGGGAGCACGCTGCCGTGCTCCACCTTGCGGTAGGGGGTCTCGATGAAGCCGAACTCGTTGATCCGGGCGTAGGTGCTGAGCGAGCTGATCAGGCCGATGTTCGGGCCTTCCGGGGTCTCGATCGGGCAGATCCGGCCGTAGTGGGTCGGGTGCACGTCGCGCACCTCGAAGCCGGCGCGCTCCCGCGAGAGACCGCGCGGGCCCAGGGCGGAGAGACGCCGCTTGTGGGTCAGCTCGGCGAGCGGGTTGGTCTGGTCCATGAACTGGCTCAGCTGCGAGGAGCCGAAGAACTCCTTCACCACCGCCGACACCGGCTTGGCGTTGATGAGGTCGTGGGGCATCAGGTTCGTGATGTCCGAGATCGACATCCGCTCCTTGACCGCGCGCTCCATGCGGGTGAGGCCCACCCGGAACTGGTTCTCGAGCAGCTCGCCCACCGAGCGCACCCGCCGGTTGCCGAGGTGGTCGATGTCGTCGGTCGGCTTGCTCCCGAGCTTGACCTGGAACAGGTGCCGCACCACGTAGACCACGTCCTCGCTGCGCAGGGTCTTGATGTTCAGGTTCGCGCCGATACCGAGCTTCTTGTTGATCATGAAGCGGCCGACGCGGGCCAGGTCGTAGCGGCGCGGGTCCAGGAACATGCCGCGGAACAGCGCGCGGGCCGACTCCACCGTCGGCGGGTCGCCCGGGCGCAGCCGCCGGTAGATCTCGACGAGGGCCTCGTCCGGATTCTTGAAGTGATCGCGCGAGAGCGTCTCGTGCAGGGAGGCGTCGGTCTTGCCCGGCACCAGGGCCAGCAGCTTGAAGGCGGCCACCCGCCGCCCCATGATCTGGGCCAGCAGGGTCGCGGTGACCTCCTGGTTCGTCTCGACCAGCACCTCGCCGGTCTCGGAGTCGACCACCCGCCCGCCGGTGCGACGGCCCACCAGCGACTCGGCCTTGACCGGGATCTTGGTGACGCCGGCCTCGACGAGCTTCTCGATCGTCTTGGGGTTGAGGGTCTTGCCCGCCTGGACGAGGGCTTCCTTGCCGCGCGGAGCCTTCACGTCGTCGGCGACCTTGGCTCCGTTGTGGACGTCGGCGGAGAGCTTCACCCACGCCACCCGGTCCTCGAACGACAGCACCTCTTCCGTCTCGTAGAACTGGCCGAGGATCTCGTCGTCGGAGAGGATCACGCCCTTCTCGAGGAACCAGAACGCGCGCAGGAACGCGGTGGCCAGCATCTTGCGGCGCCGGTCCACCCGCACGTAGAGGATGTCGTTGGCGTCGAACTCGAACTCGACCCAGGACCCGCGGTAGGGGATCACCCGCGCCGAGAACAGCAGCTTGCCCGAGGCGACCGTCTTGCCCTTGTCGTCGTCGAAGAACACCCCGGCCGAGCGCTGGAGCTGGGACACCACCACCCGCTCGGTCCCGTTGATGATGAAGGTGCCCTTCTCGGTCATCAAGGGCAGCTCGCCGAGGTAGACCTCCTGTTCCCGGACCTCGCGCACGGTCTGGGTCTTGGTCTCCTTGTCGTTGTCGACGACCTTCAGTCGCAGGGTGACCTTGAGCGGGATCGCGAAGGTCATCCCGCGGTCGTGGCACTCCTCGACGGTGTACTTGGGATCGCCGAAGTGGTAGCTGTGGAACTCCAGCGTGGCGTTCCCGTTGTAGTCCTGGATCGGGAAGACCGACTTGAAGACCGCCTGCAGCCCGTTCTCGTCGCGCCGCTCGGGCGCGATCTCCTTCTGGAGAAACTGCTCGTAGGACTGCTGCTGGATCTCGATGAGGTTCGGGATCTCGACGATGGACGGGATCTTTCCGAAGTCCTTGCGGACCCGGCGCCCGCACTCGATGTTGCGCGCCATACACCCTCCGCGCCCCGTGCCACGGGGCTGGGCTCGACCCACCGCCGTCACGTGCTCCGGGAAGTCCGGAGCCGCGCCCAGCGGCGACACGTTTTAGTGTGAACGGGAAGCCGACCGCGACTCCCCGATCTGCGTCACTCCGATCGCGGAGGTTATTTGACTTCCACCGTGGCTCCGACCTCCTCGAGCTTCTTCTTCATGTCCGCCGCTTCGGCCTTGGCGACCTTCTCCTTCACCGCCTTCGGCGCCCCGTCCACGAGATCCTTGGCCTCCTTCAGGCCCAGACCGGTCAGCTCGCGCACCACCTTGATGACCTGGATCTTCTTGTCCCCCGCCGCGTTGAGCACCACGTCGAACTCGGTCTTTTCCTCGGCCGCCGCTCCACCCGCCGCCCCACCGCCCGCCGCGGGCGCCGCCACCGCCACCGCGGCGGCCGCCGAGACGCCCCACTTCTCCTGTAGCAGCTTCGAGAGCTGGGCCGCTTCGAGCAGCGTCAGCGTGTCCAGCTTCTCCGCGATCTCTTCGATATTCGCCGCCATCTCGCCTGCCTCCTGTGAATGCTTCCGTCGTGTTTGACTACGACTCCCTCACTTCAGATTGCTGCGGTTGCTCGGCGGCGCTCTTGCTCCGCGCCTCCAGGACCTGGACCAGCTCTCGCTGGGGGGCGGTCAACAGCGACACGAGCTGCGACAGGGGCCCCTGCAGTGCTCCCACCAGCTGGCTCCGCAGCGCTTCCTTCGACGGCAGGTCCGCCAGCGCCTTCAGCTCGGCGGGCTGGACCACCTTGCCCTCGACGAATCCCAGCTTGATCGTGAGCGCGGGATTGGCCCGCACGAAGGCCTGCAGCGCCTTCGCCACCGGGACCGGGTCCTTGGCGGTGAAGACGAGCCCGGTGGGCCCCTTGAAGTGGGTGCCCAGGGGATCGAGCTCCAGGTCCTTCACGGCCAGACGCGCCAGCCGGTTCTTCACCACCTTGTACTCGGCCGCCGCCGCCTTCAGCTGCTTGCGCAGGTCGGAGAGCTGGCGGACGGTGAGCCCGCGGTACTCGGTGAGCACCGCGGTCTTGGCGGTCCCCAGGCTCTCCCGGAGGCTCGCGACGCTCTGCATCTTCTCTTGAGTGGGCACGCCGCGCTCCCTATAGGACCTTCTTGAACAGGTTGGCCACCCGCTGGACGTCCAGGTGGATGCCGGGCCCCATGGTGGAGGACACCGTCACCGAGCGCAGGTACTGTCCCTTCGCGGCGGACGGCTTGGCCCGCACGATCGCCTCCAGCAGGGCCAGGGTGTTCGCGACCAGGTGCGGCTCCGCGAACGACTTCTTGCCCACCGGGACGTGCACGTTGCCCGCCTTGTCCACCCGGAACTCCACCTTGCCCGCCTTGACCTCGCGCACCGCGCGGGCCACGTCGAATGTCACCGTCCCGAGCTTCGGGTTCGGCATCAAGCCGCGCGGGCCCAGCACCTTGCCGAGCCGACCCACCTGCCCCATGAGGTCCGGAGTCGCGACGGTGGAGTCGAAGTCCATGAAGCCGCCCTGGATCTTCTCCACCAGGTCCTCGGCCCCCACCACGTCGGCCCCCGCCTCGCGCGCCTCCCGCTCCTTCTCGCCCTTGGCGAACACCGCGACCCGCACCGCCTTGCCGATGCCGTGCGGGAGCACGATGGCGCCGCGCACCATCTGGTCGGCATGCTTGGGATCGACCCCGAGCCGCAGGGACATGTCCACCGACTCGTCGAACTTGGCGTTGGGCAGCTTCTTGAGGATGCCGAGCGCCTCCTCGACCGAGTAGGACTTCTCGCGGTCGTAGAGGGTCTCGGCTGCCTTCAGCTTTTTCGTCGCGGTTGCCATCTCGGCTCCTGTCTTCTGCTTCGTCCTGCTGTTCGTCCTGCTGTCTACCGGATCTGCGGACACCCGTTTACTTCTTCAAGCCCTTCAGCTGCGGAGGCCCCGACATGGCCCCCGCACTCCCCCAGTCCGCGGACAACCGTTTGTGTCTTGCGGTTGTCCTGCTGTCTTCCTGTCTTCTAGACGACTTCGATGCCCATGCTGCGGGCGGTGCCCTCGACGGTGCGCATGGCGGACTCGATGGAGTCGGTGTTCAGGTCCACCAGCTTGGTCTGGGCGATCTCGCGCACCTGGGCGCGGGTCACCTTGCCGATCTTGTCCTTGTGCGGCACCGCCGAGGCCTTGGCGATGCCGGCGGCCCGCTTGAGCAGGATCGCGGCGGGCGGCGTCTTCACCACGAAGGTGAAGGACCGATCCTGATAGATCGTGACCACCACCGGGAGGATGAGCCCTTCCTGGTTGCTGGTCTGGGCGTTGAAGCCCTTGCAGAACTCCATGATGTTGACGCCGTGCTGGCCGAGGGCCGGACCCACCGGCGGCGACGGATTGGCCTTCCCGGCCGTGATCTGCAGCTTCACCATCGCCTGGACTTTCTTCGCCATGCTAGAGCCTCTCCACCTGGTAGTACTCGAGCTCGACGGGCGTGAGGCGCCCGAAGATCGCCACCATGACCTTGAGCTTGCCCCGCTCCGGGTTCAGGTCGTCGATCGCGCCCTGGAAGTTCACGAACGGTCCCTCGATGACCCGCACCTTGTCGCCCTTCTGGAAGGTCGACTTGAGCTTCGGCTTCTCGGCGCCTTCCTCCATCTGCCGCAGGATCCCCTCCACCTCTTCGGGAGGCAGCGCCACCGGCTTGGACCCCGAGCCCACGAACCCGGTGACCTTCGGGGTCGAGCGCACGAGGTGCCACGTCTCGTCGGTCAGCTCCATCTCCACCAGGAGGTACCCGGGGAAGAACTTCTGCTCGGTCTCGATCTTCTTGCTCTTGCGGATCTCCCGCACCTTTTCCGTCGGCACGATCACGCGCCCGATCATGTCCTGGAGCCCGAAGATCCGGGCCCGCGACTCGATGCCGGACGCGACCTTGTTCTCGAAGCCCGAGTAGGTGTGGACCACGAACCACTGCTTGGCCGCCGTCCCCGTCTCGCTCATTTCAGGATCACCCCCACCAGGCGGGACAGGGCCACGTCGACCGCGCCCAGGTACATCGCCAGGACGAACACCACGACCAGCACCACCGCCGTGGAGGCCGCCACGTCCTGGCGGCTGGGCCAATTCACCCGTCGGAACTCCCCCGCCACTTCCTCGAAGAACTCCTTCACCCGCTTCAGAAATTCCATGCCCTCACGATTCTCGCAATCTGGCAGGCGTGGAGGGATTCGAACCCCCATCCCCCGGATTTGGAGTCCGGTGCTCTAGCCGTTAGAGCTACACGCCTCCGAGCCGAACGCTACTTCGATTCCTTGTGCGGGTGGTGCTTGCGGCACCACTTGCAGTATTTCTTGACCTCCATCCGGTCGGGATGCGTCCGCCGGTTCTTGGTCGTCGAGTAGTTGCGTCGCTGGCAATTGGTGCACGCGAGGGAGACGATGTCGCGCATGACCTAGTCCGTGATCTCCGCGACCACGCCGGCGCCCACCGTCCGCCCCCCCTCCCGGATCGCGAACCGCAGCTCCTTCTCCATCGCCACCGGCTGGATCAACTCGATCGTCATCGTCACGTTGTCCCCCGGCATCACCATCTCCACCCCCCCCGGCAGCGTGCACACCCCCGTCACGTCCGTCGTCC
>WNFF01044062.1_pt1 | contig 15468 bp, 12 predicted proteins | sample 5400441 | NCBI WGS metagenome assembly WNFF01 (sample SAMN13153345, study PRJNA577476) | soil metagenome | isolation source: 120 cm saprolite under Douglas fir tree site 2 hole 3 replicate 1 | place: USA:California | collected 2015-04-18 | reverse complement strand
GGTTCTGAATGTGCCCAACCACCTTGCGCTCCAGCCACGTCATGTAAGCCACGCCCGTGAGCAGGAGAAAGATCACAAGAGCGATCTTGACGACGGCGAGGACGATGAATGTTGTCATTTATCTCTTTGCTTACACACCGCTGCACACGCGGTCTCAAAAACTTTTCTAAATTCGGGTACCTATACAGCGAGAAGCAGCTTCCTTAGATTCGGAAACGACTGCCAAATACTAAATACCAATTACCAATTACCAATTACCAATTACCAAATACTGATCTTCTCAGTCCGCCATGATCTCTTTGTTCGCCGCACGTGCTTCGCGGTTCTCCAGGACAGAGTTCAGCGCCTTGGAGTAACGTCCGAGAGTGCCGGAGGTAAACAGAGTATCGTCTGCCGGGACAATCTGCACCAGGCCGTTGCCTGCGCCTGCATTGCTGTTTTCCGCCGCGGTTACGTGCTCATCGCTTCCGGAGAGCAGGTTCAGCCGCGAGAATTCATAGCCCGGCACCAGGCGCTGGATCTCGTCAAGAATCGCCATAGAATCAAACGGACTCAGCCTGGGCTCAAGATTGTTGGCCGCAAGCCAGACCGAATGGCGGTCCGCTTCGCCGGACTGCGCTCCGCGAGTCTGGCCCATGTCCGCGCGAGTGCCGCCGCCGAAAGGTACAAGCTTGCGAACATCGGCGCCAAGCCGCTCCGCGACCCGAACGATGATTTCAAAATCGGAGCGCACGCCTGATACGTCCCCGGCCTTCTTGAGCAACTGCAGGTCACCGGCCGTATTGGTGAAGGTGCCGGACTTCTCATATGCGGAAGCCGCGGGCAGCACAACGTCTGCAAGAATCGCGGTTTCCGTGAGGAAGAGTTCCTGGACGACAAGGAATGTGTTCTTCAAAGCGGCCGGATCAAAGTTGTAGTCGGCTACGGGATTAGCGCCCACGACATAAAGCGCGCCCAGCTTTCCAGCCTTGGCGGCGTCGATCATCTGCGCCAGGCCCAGGCCCTTGCTGGCGGAAAGAGTGCCCCATTCTTCGCTGTACTTGTGCTGATCGTTGACCGCAACGTACCCCGGCAGCAGGTCAGGGTAGAGACCCATGTCCGCGGCGCCACGTGAGTTTGCGTAGTCGCCGAGGCACATAAACTTCGCATTGAGCGCGCTGCCAAACTTAACCAGAGCTGCAATGTCTGCTCCCTGCAACTCTGATCCAAAAATGATTACCGGGCCTTGCTGCGACTTCAGTTCATCGCGAAGCTGCTTAAGTGCGTCGTTGGTGGCGCCTGCACTCGTCAACGACCCAGCAGCCGTATCTTCGCCGTTGAGGAAAGCCACAAACTTGCCTTCCGCACTTTGCGGGATCTGAAGGAACTTTGTTGCCTGGCGCTCGAGCTTGATCGCTTGCGAATTGATCACGTAAATCTTTGGCTGGTTCAGGCGCGCGTTGGTGCGAGTATTCCACGCCAGCAACGGATGCTGCTCCGTGGGATCGCTGCCAATCAGCAGGATTGCGGGAGCACAGGCCACGTCGCGCATGGTGGCCGTAGCGTTCTTCTTGCCTGAGATCGCCCGGGCAAATGCCGCGAAATCCGCAGTGCGGTGATGGTCGATGTTGTTCGTTCCCAGAACGGTGCGGGCGAATTTCTGCAGCAGATAGTTTTCTTCGTTGGTGGTGCGGTTGGAGCCGATCACGCCAATCGCTGGCCCGCCTTTGCTGTCACGAACCGCGCGCAGCCGTTTGCTGACGTGATCGATCGCCTCTTCCCAGGTCGCAGGTGTGAGCTTGCCGTCTTTTCGAACCAGCGGTTGGCGCAGGCGGTCTTTATGATCCACGAAATCGAAAGCGTAACGGCCTTTGATACAGAGGAAGTCGCCATTGATCCCGCTCTTGTCGCGGTTGTCGCCGCGGACGATGTCCATCCCCGTATCGGACCGGCGGACCCCGAGAGTGGTCTTGCAGCCGTCGCCACAGTGCGTGCAGATCGTGCCGACGTGCTTCATTTCCCAGGGGCGCGTCTTGTAGCGATAAGCTCCAGAAGTAAGCGCGCCGACCGGGCAGATATCAATGCACATGCCGCACTCTTCGCAATCGAGGTGGTCGCCTTCATTGGGTGCGATGACCGATCCTGCGCCGCGGTTCTGAATGCCGAGAGCGCCAACGTCCATGCCTTCCGCGCAAACCCGCACGCAGCGGTAGCAGAGAATGCAGCGCGGACGGTCAAAGAACACGATCGGCGACCACTGCTGCTCTTCCTTGTGCAGCTTACCTTCCATGTAACGCGATTCCGCCGCGCCGTATTTGAAGGTCATGTCCTGCAATTCGCACTCACCGCCAGCATCGCATACCGGGCAATCCAGCGGATGATTGCCGAGCAACAGCTCGATCATGGATTTGCGGGCCTGCTTAACTTCGTCAATGCGCACCAGACACATGCGGCAAGCCGCCTGCAACGACAGACCGGGGTAGTAGCAGAAAGAAGGTACCTCAATGCCCACAGCCTTGCAGGCCTCAATGAGCAGAGTGCCGGCAGGTGCGGTTACCTGTTTGCCGTCGACTGTGATGGTTACGTTCTTAACTTCGGCCATAAGATTTGGTAATTGGGTAACTTGGTAATTGGGTAATTTATCCGTACCCCTTTGCTGTTTTCTGTGACGCCGAAAAAATTGCTGCGAGCTCCCTCGCTTCTTTCAAAATCTCCTGAAGCCGTTTCGAATCGAGGATTTTCATCTCTTCAATCAGCTCAATCCAAAATACGCTTTCGTCAGCTTCCTCTGCCACAATACCAATTCTTGCTACAAACTCCGCTTTCGATCGAGCCCTGCATACCGCCCGATAATTCGCTCCAACCGATGTGCCACAACGCAACAGCTGCTTGCCGACTACGTATGCCTCGGTAGTTCTTGGTAAAGCCCTAAACAAGTGCACGATCCTAATCGCAAACTTCTTCGTTCGCGAAGCTCGTCAGCTTGGCTCACAATTACCCAATTACTAATTTACCCACTTACCCAATTTCTTCACGCCAAGACCGGTAGCTCGCTTACTCTTCCCGCCGGTTCAAAAGGACACGGCTTGCCATCCAGATGCGCTTCAAATTCGCTGCGCCATTTGTCTACGATCGACATCGTTGGGATCGCCGCCGCATCGCCCAGCGGACAGAACGTCCGGCCCAGCATGTTCTGGGACAGGTACTTGATGTTGTCGATGTCCTTCTTCAACCCGCCGCCGTTGTGGAAGCGCGTGAGCGTCTTCTTCAACCAGTCCGTGCCTTCGCGGCAAGGAATACACCAGCCGCAACTTTCGTGCTGGTAGAACTTCATGATGCGCAGGGCAAATTTGACCATGCAAGTCTGGTCGTCGAGCATGACCACGCCGCCGGAGCCCAGGAACTCTCCGCGCTTGCCGAAGGAATCAAAGTCCATGTTCATCTGGTCGGCTTCTTCGGCGGTGAGCACGAACGTAGACGAACCGCCCGGGACCACGGCTTTGAGCTTGCGTCCGTTGGGAATTCCGCCGCCGACCTCGTAAATCATCTTCTTCAGCGAATATCCCAACGGAAGTTCGTAAACTCCCGGCTTATTGATGTGTCCGCTCAGGCAGAAGAGGCGCGTTCCGCCATTCTTGGGCGGGCCAAATTCGGCGAACTTTTGTCCCCCCATCAGCAGGATGTGAGGCACGGCAGCCAGCGTCTCGACATTGTTGATGACCGTCGGGCCGCCCCACAGACCAACCACAGCAGGGAACGGGGGACGAATTCGCGGAATGCCGCGCTTGCCTTCCAAAGATTCCATCAACGCGGACTCTTCGCCTACTTCGTAAGCCCCAGCGCCGGTGTGCCAGCGAACGTCGAAGTCCTGCCCGCTGCCGAAGATGTTCTTGCCGAGAAAGCCTTTCGCATATGCGTCGGCGATCGCTTTGCGCATAATGTCGACGAGGTAGCGGTACTCGCCGCGAATGTATACGAAGCCAATCTTCGCGCCAACGGCCAATCCTGCGATCACAACACCTTCGATTACAGCGTGCGGATCGTGTTCCAGAATCAGGCGATCTTTGCAGGTGCCGGGCTCGCTCTCATCACCGTTGACCAGAATGTACTTCGGCTTGGCGGATTCTTTGGGAACAAATCCCCACTTCATGCCGGTAGGGAAGCCTGCGCCGCCGCGTCCGCGAAGGTTAGAAGCCTTGACCTCATTAATAATGTCATCAGACTTCATCTGGAGTGCTTTTTTGACGGCCTTGTAGCCGTCAAGCTCCAGATAGCGGTCAAGGTCGGTCGCTCCTTTGCCAAATCGGCTGGAGACGATGCGCACTTCGTCGGGATGGGAAACTAAGTCGGCCATTGTCGAATTGCGAATCTATTTTCGGTACGTCTCGAGCACCTTGTCCATCTTCTCCGCCGTCAAGTTCTCGTGAAAGTCATAGTTGACTTGCACGGCCGGCGCCCAACTGCACGCGCCGATGCATTCCACTTCCTCCAGCGAAAAGACGCCGTCTCTCGTTACTTGTTTATGCCCGATTCCCAAACGCTGCTTGCAGTGGTCCAGAAGCTCTTCTCCGCCACGCAGCATGCAACTGATATTGGTGCACACCTGTACGTGGTACTTACCCAGCGGCTTGGTATGCAGCAGCGAGTAATAACTGATCACGTTGCGGACTTCGAGCTCAGTCAGTTCTGTTTTCTTTGCGAGGTGCGCAATCGCGTCGTCCGTCAGGTACCCGAGCTCGTCCTGCGTATAAAGGAGCATGGGGAAGAAACTGTCTAATTTGTCTGAGATCGGGGCCATTACCGGTCAATCTCCCCAAGTACGATGTCAATGCTGCCAATAGCCGCTACCACGTCCGCGATCAGTTTGCCTTCACACATTTTGGCCAGCGCTTGCAGGCTGGCGTACGAAGGTGAGCGCATGTGGACGCGCATTGGTTTTGCGGTGCCATCACTCACGATGTAGTAGCCCATCTCACCGCGTGGGGACTCAATGGCCTGGTAGACCTCACCCGCGGGGACCGTGAAGCCCTCGGTCACAATCTTGAAGTGATAGATCAGGGCTTCCATCTCGGTCTTCATTTTTTCCCGATCGGGCAGGACCACCTTGGGAGCTTCAGCCTTGGTCGGGCCTTCCGGTAGACCATCCAACGCCTGCTTTGCGATCTCGCGCGACTGGCGCAGTTCCGCGATGCGGCAGACGTATCGGGCCCAGACATCTCCGTCCTGTGAGGTTGGTACCTTGAATTTGAAGTTCTCGTAGCCGGAATATGGCATGTCACGTCGCAGGTCCCAATCCACGCCGCTGGCGCGCAGTGACGGGCCGGTCACACCGAAAGCGATCGCATCTTCCGCACTGAGATGGGCAACATTTTTTAGGCGGTCAATCCAAATGCGGTTTCCAGTGAGAAGATTTTCGTATTCGTCCACCTTCTCAGGGAAGATCTTCAGGAATTTCTTGACTGCATCGAAGAAGCCGATAGGCGGGTCCAGCGCGAGTCCGCCAATGCGGAAGTACGATGTCATCATGCGCTGGCCGCTGACCATCTCGTAAATACGCAGCAGGTCTTCGCGTTCGCGGAAACAATAGAGGAAGACGGACATGGCGCCCATGTCGAGCGCGTGCGTGCCCAGCCAGACCAGATGTGAACTGATGCGCTGCAGCTCGGCAAGCATCACCCGCATCCACTGCGCCCGTGGCGGAATTTCCATGTCCAGCAGCTTCTCCACTGCCAGTACGTAGCAGAGGTTGTTGACCATGGGACAGAGATAATCAATGCGGTCCGTGAGCGGAACCACTTGCTGATAGAACTTGGCCTCGCAGGTCTTCTCGATGCCCGTGTGCAGGAAGCCGATGTCCGGCACCATGCGGACGACTTGCTCGCCATCAATTTCCAGGAGCAGACGCAGCACGCCATGGGTCGATGGGTGTTGCGGACCCATGTTCAGGATCATCGTTTTATCTTCAGCCGCGTCCAGGACTGGAGTGGAGTTGAGATGGCCCATCTAGCGGTAACCCTCCACCGGATAATCTTTGCGCAGAGGATGGCCTTCCCAATCTTCCGGCATCATGATGCGGCGCAAATAAGGATGGCCCAGGAAACGTACACCGAACAAATCAAAGAGCTCGCGCTCAAAGAAATTGGCCGCGGGCCAAAGAGAGGTCAGCGATTCGACTGTGGCATCATCGCCGCTGAGCTTTACTTTCAGGCGCACAAACTCTTTACGTTGGTGCGAGAGCAACTGGTAGGCCAGTTCGAAGCGCGGCTCACGAGGATAAAAATCAGCACACGTGAGATCAGAAAAAAAGTTTACCAAGCCTTGTGATTTGAGTTGGTTCGCGGCTTCGCGGATGAACTCGCGACCGATATAGATGGAGAGCTCATTGCGGTCGCACCTGGCGCTCTCAACCGCCTTCGGGTTCCACGCCAGCAGAGCGGCAAGCGCCGGACGGTCCTTCAGTTGCTCCATGTCCGTGATGCATGGCGCGAGAGGCATCAGTGTCCGCTCCTCTCCGCTACGTTCCAATCGAGGATGCCCTTCTTCCAGATGTAGAAGAAGCCAACCAGCACCAGGCCGAGATAGACCAGCATCTCCCAAAAGCCGAACATCTTTAGCTCGCGGGCAATCACGGCCCAGGGGTAGAGGAAGACCGCTTCCACGTCGAACAGAATGAAAAGCATGCCGACCATGTAGAACTTAACGCTGAAGCGCTGCTGCGCGTCGCCCGTGGGCAGGATTCCGCACTCGTAAGGTTCGTTCTTGGCCGCGGTCCACTTGTGTCTGCCCAGCAGGTGGGAGAGAGTGATCATGGCCGCGGCAAGCACCATCGCGACGACAACCTGAATCAGAAGCGGGATGTAACGCGCGAAGTAGTTGTTGTCCGGCATGATGGGCCTGTATATAATCCGCGACTACTGTGGGCCAAACATTCGAATGTAATTCTCTCTTCCACAGAGTGTCAAGGCCCTGACCGATCGCGCGCGAGGATGAATGGAGCAAATTCGAAATAAGCGCCACTACAAACGCAAGTTGTCAAGACAAATTGGCGGTCGCTCTTCAGATTTACGGGCCGGCACCCCGCAACCATGACGATTTTTGGTTTCAATACGGACGTGAAGCATGGCGAGACCGTCTATCACGTGCAGAGCGAAGCCAAGCAGAACGACTTGCTTCTGCAAACTCTGGTTTTCGTAAAAGGCCAGTGCGTGGGCAAACGGACCTACTCCTATGCTCATAAGACCGCTCAGCCTGGTTTTTCCAACGAGGCCATGCATGAGCTGCTCAAGTCTCAGCACAAGACGGTAATTGACGGAGTACAGGCCGGCGTTGTTCCCCCTGTGAATGCTGAGGTGCAGGACGTGGGAGGCGCTGGCCTGGCGCTCACACTCGTGAGTTCAGAACAGAGCAGCGGTACTCTTCAGCTGTCGTTGCTGGTGATGGATTCAGAGCAGCCGGTCGCGAACGCGCAGGTGGAATGTTCAACCTTCGGAGACTCCAATTCACCGTCTCTAGCGAAAACGGCAAGCGGAAGCTCGGGCCAGGCCGAAATAAAAGCGCCGCTCACTGAGGCTGTGCTGCGTGAAGGCGCAGTGATGGTGCGAGCGACCAGCGGAACGAAGTCCGTGACGCGCAAGATTCGCCTGAAGCGCTCAACGTGATTCACCTGATTTAACGATCGCGCTCGGTTGGCCAACGGCGATGGATCTTTCGAGACTCACAATCCAAGTCTGGGCTTTGCAAAAAGTTGAGAGCGGTAGTACCGCTCCCTTTTTTCTATGTTCGTGTCCATCCGACTTTAGTACTGGGGTGGCGGAGTCGTTGGGGGAGGTGTTGTACTCGGAGTAGTAGTGGCACCAGTGGGCGGTTTGTTCGTGCCGCCGGGCACACACGGAGCCGCGACTGTCGGGCTCGTACGGGTGATGCTGCTCGTCGAGTTGGTGCTGGAACTCGTACTTGGGTTGGACGTCAGTGCTGCTTGTGCTGGTTCCGCTTGTATCGCACGGCCCCGCGACGGTTGGGCTCGGCATGCCGGGCGTCATGGTCGGGGTGCCGCCCGCGGGATTCGTAGTTGTGCTAGGAGTCTGACTCGGGGTCGTCTGTGCTGGAGTTGTGCTTGGAGTGCTGGGAGTCATGGTCCCACTGGGCGTTGTCGGAGACGTGGTCTGGCTCGGCGTCGTTGTGGTTGTCGGACTCGTCTGTGTAGTGCCTGTACTCGTCCCCGACCCCGATGTGCCGGCCGACCCCGGTGTGCCGCTACCTGTCTGGGCGGCGGCCAGTCCCAGCGCCAGCAGAAATGTAGATGTCGTAAGCAATAGTCTGCTCATTTCTTCTCCTTGCTGCCGGCCGAAAGGCCGCAGCGTGCGTTTATTTTTGTGATTCCCATAACTGGGATGCAACCGGATTGTTGGAAGATGGCGCGATCCGGCCCGACGCAAGAGTGGTAACTGTCCGTGCCCTTCTCTGGTCATCAGCCGCGGCGAGAGCAGACCAGGCAAGTCTTAGGGCAATGACTGATTCCTGCGCCCCTCCTCGACTGATAGGCTTGCTGGCCGCGTACTGTGCTTCGTTGTGGCAATTTTGTAAATCGTGAGCAGCTGTTTACAATGTGCGGGAACTCTCGCTCGCATCCACGAAAGCTGCTGGCTCGGTTGGCCGGATCGAAACAATGAAAAGTGTTATATGGGAGACACTTTGGAATCACGCAAACTGGTTGTGCGATGGAGCTGGCGGCTGGCCGTGCTTTTCTTCGGCTTGGTGGTTTCGTCGCCTGCGTTCAGCCAGCAAAATACTGCTTTCACCGCCGATGAGATCATACAAATCCTGCAGGAATCTCCCGAGCTTCTGGCGGATGCCAAGACACAGATTGTTGCTGCACTCCGCGACCGCGGTTATCCAGTTACCGAGCGTGACATCACCGATGACCGGCTCTTTTCGACGATCCAGACCGACGACCGCGCGCGCCAGCTACTAAGCGACGAATTGAAAAAGCGTGGATACGTTCCGGAAGCAGCGGCAACAGACCAATCCACGCAACCGCAGCAGGGAACTCCGGCGAAAGGCGCGACGAATGGGAGTCCCGCGGAAGCGCAACCTCGCAATCCGGCAGACCAACCTCACAATTCCAAGCCAGGCGAACGAACCGGACGCAAAATGCGTGGTCCCACGCAGAGTCAGTATCCCTATCGAAATTTGCCGGCTTTGCACGATCTTTATACGCAGTCGCCCACAGATGACCGCACGCTGGAACGATTCGGTGCATCGTTGTTTCGCAACAGCACTGCCGGCGGCGACAAGCCATCGTTGGATGTCCCGGTCGGACCGGACTATGTGCTTGGTCCCGGAGATGAACTCATCGTTGAGTACTGGGGCAGCACGTCGCAACGGACTCAAGTCACGGTGGACCGGGAAGGCCGCGTGCTTCTCCCCGAGGCGGGCGCGCTCATGGTCGCCGGTCGCAGCCTGGGCGACGCGCAAGATCTGATTCGCAAATCGCTGATACACCAGCTCAAGGGGATCTCGGTTGACGTGACGCTGGCCAAGCTGCGCATGGTCCGCATCTACGTTGTGGGCGATGTGAAGAGTCCGGGAGCATATGACCTGAGTTCGCTCTCCACACCGCTGACCGCCTTGCTCATGGCCGGCGGGCCGACCGACACAGGATCGTTGCGCACGGTAAAACACTTTCGTCGCAAGAAGCTGGTGGAAGAAGTTGATCTTTACGATCTCATGCTGAAAGGGATGAGTGCCTCCGATGCGCCGCTTGAATCCGGCGACAGCATCCTGATTCCTCCCGCTGGACCGCTGGTCACCGTGGCCGGCATGGTGCGGCGTCCCGCGATCTATGAGCTTCGCAGCGAGCAGACTCTCGATCAGGCGCTTGAGCTGGCGGGCGGCGTTCTGGTTTCCGGCGAGTTGGGCAAGATCAAAGTCGAACGAATCGAAGCCCACGAGCGCAAAGAGATGTTGAGCGTAAGCCTTTCCGATAAAGCCGACGCCAAGTCCATGGAGGCCGCGTTCAAGCGCTTCTCTATTAAAGATGGAGACAGCATCACCATCTCGTCCATTTTGCCGTACAGCAATCAAACGGTTTATCTGCAAGGCCACGTTTTTCGCCCCGGTAAGTACCCATATAAAGAAGGAAGCAGGGTCACAGACCTGATCGGCTCCTTTGCTGATCTGCTTCCTGAGGCCGCGGACCGCGCGGAGATTGTCCGGCTGCATCCGCCGGATTTCAGTCCCATGGTCATTGGCGTGAATTTGCGTGATGTGTTTGAAAAGCGCGTTGAAGCTCCGGCTTTGCAGCCATTTGATACGGTCCGAGTCTTCGGACGCTACGAAGCCGATGCTCCCAAGGTCTCAATCTTCGGCGAGGTGCTGCGGCCCGGCGAATATCCCTTGTCTGACCGTATGACAGCCGCGGAGCTGGTACGGCTTGCGGGCGGATTCAAGCGCGGCGCTTACTCCGAGTCTGCCGATCTTGCCAGCTACGCCGTGGTGAATGGCGACCGCGTTGAGCTGGACCATCGTAAAGTTGCAATCACCAAAGCCCTTGCGGGTGATCCGGATACCGACGTTGTTCTCAAGCCTGGAGACGTGCTGACGATTTCCCAACTCGGGGGATGGGCCGATATCGGCGGCGCTATAAACGTCAGCGGGCAGGTGCTGCATCCGGGGCGCTATGGCATCAAGGAAGGCGACAAGCTCAGTTCGATCCTGAGACGTGCCGGTGGCTTTCTGCCGGAGGCGTATCCCAATGGCGCCGCGCTTGATCGCGCGCAGGTGCGGGAGGGAGCGGTGAAAAACCGCGATGAGCTGATCCGCCGTTTGCAGGAACAGGGCCTTCAGGCAGACGGCACCGGGCGTCCTGAGAGTCCGGCGCTTGCCCGTCAGCGGCAACTGCTGGTAGACAAGCTCAAGCAGATCCAGCCGAGTGGACGCTTGCTGATCCGTATCTCCCCAAGTATTGAGAAATGGGAGAACACTCCAGCCGACATTGAAGTCCGCGCCGGGGACAGCCTGATCATTCCCAAGACGCCCAACTTCGTGCTGGTTGCGGGGCAGGTCTACAATCCGACCGCCATTACGTATACGCCAGGACGCCATGCAAGCTGGTATCTGAAGCAGGCGGGAGGGCCAACCAGCATCGCCAACAAAAGGGAGATCTTTATTGTGCGCGCGAACGGATCGGTTGTGGGCCGAGGTTCCGGAAACCTGTTTTCTGGCAGTGTGACCTCGGTCGTGTTGCAACCCGGCGATACTATCTATGTGCCGGACAAGGTTTCCGGCAGCGGCTTATTCAAGAACTTTGGCCAGACGGCGCAGATCCTTTCCGGCCTGGCTGTGGCCGCGCGCGTGATCACCACTTTCTAGGAGACATGATTGTCCACGCTTCCTGAAGCCGCAGATCTAGAGAGCGGGTATCCGCTGCCGCCGGCGCAGAACAGCCGTGGCAAAGCGAAGAACCTCTGGATCCTGTGGCAGAACCGCGCCTTTCTGTGGCGTGTTTTCTGGCTGACGGCGATTGCCTCGATCATTGTTGCTTACTTGCTGCCGCTTCACTATGAGGGTGTCGCCAAAATTGTTCCCGGTGAGTCTTCGGCCAATTTGACTGCCGGGCTGCTGAAATTTGACCTGCGCTCGCGTTATCGCATGACCCGATGGTCTTCGCCGAGCAGTTACTACTCGGCGCGCAAGCAGCTGCAATCATTCTCCAACTTTGAGGAAGACAAGAAGAGCGGGGTGATAGTCATCACGGCCACGGCTTACGATGCCCAGACCGCCGCCGACATGGCGAACGCTTACGTCGAGGAACTGAACCGTCTGGCCGCGGCGCTCAACACCTCGGCGGCACATCGCGAGCGTGAGTTTCTGGAAGAGCGCCTGAAGAGCGCCAAAGAGGACCTCGACAAGGCCTCGCTGGAGCTGAGCCATTTTTCCAGCACAAGCTACATCATGGACCCGCAAACCCAGCAGCGCAGCCTGATGGACGCCGCTTCCAGGATCGAAGGCGAGCTGATCGCCAGTGAAACCGAGTTGCGCGGTTTGCAGCAGCTTTACTCTGACGACAATGTGCGCGTCCGCACTTTAAAGGCGCGCATGGGCGAATTGCAGGCGCAGTTGAGAAAACTGCAACGCGGCGGAAGTTCCAGCGGCACGTCCAAGCCGGGCGATGCGCCTTATCCTTCGCTGCGTGCGCTGCCGGGACTCAACTATCGTTACCTGGACCTCTACCGGCAAACAAAAACGCAGGAAGCTGTCTATGACTTTCTGACTCAGCAATACGAGCTGGCCAAGCTAGAGGAAGTTAAAGAGCTGCCGACGGTCCGCACGATGGATCGCGCAGTCCCGCCCGAACGCAAGTCCGGGCCTGTAAGGAGCCTGATTGTCCTGCTGAGCGTCTTTCTCGGGCTGGCGCTGGCAAGCTTCTGGAGCATTGAGAGACACAGATGGCAGCAGCTGGGAAAGTTTCCCATTCATGAAAATTGCTTTCGATCTGAGGAGAATCAAGAACCCCGGTATTGGCAGGTACATGAAGTGCCTGGTCGAAGCCGTCCTCAAGCAAGCCCCGGAGAATGAGTACCTGCTGATCTTGCCGCCCGGCGCAGACGACCTGATCAAAAACGAAGCCCCGCGGGTTACGCGCATATCTTCCGACGCGAAGTACTATTCCGTTCAGGAACAGTTTGCGTTGCCCAGGATTCTTCGCCGGCACAAAGCTGATCTTCTGCACTCGCCGCATTTCCTTCTTCCGCTGAGATGTCCGTGCCCCGCGGTGGCCACGATCCATGATGTCATTTATCTTGCCTGCAAAGATGACCTACCTTCACGAGTGGGTCGCCTTTACTATCACGGAATGATGCTGGCTGCGGTCCGCGGAGCGGACAAGGTCATAACGGACTCCGACTTTTCCAAGAGAGACATCATCTCCCGCCTGAATGCGCCCCCGGAAAAGATCACGGTCATTTATCCGGGAGTCGACCCCCAATTCGCGCCTGTGTCCGATCCGGAGCAGCTCAATCTTGTACGCTCCCGCTACGGCATTCACGACGACTTTGTGCTCTATACCGGAATCTACAAGCTACGCAAAAACCACGCCGCGCTACTCCGGGCCTTTCAAGTTTTTCTGGACGGCGGTGGCCAGGGCCAGCTGGTGCTTGCCGGGCCTATGTAAGAAGGCGAACGTGTTCTGCGCCGAATCGCAACTGAGCTAGGCATAGAAGGCCGAGTGGTCTTTCCCGGTTTTGTGCCCGATGAGGACTTGCCCGCTCTCTACTCCGCGGCAAGAGTTTATGGCTGTCCTTCACTTTATGAAGGATTTGGATTTACCGTGCTGGAGGCCATGGCATGTGGTACGCCCGTGGTTTGTTCGCGCATGACGTCACTGCTGGAAGTTGGAGGAAGGGCTGCACTCTTTACCGACGTACAGGCCCCACGCCTGTTCGCCGATGCGCTCTTGCTGGCCTTCAAGAGCGGCGATAAGCGCTGTGATTTGATTGAAAAGGGCAGAGAGCGCGCAAGGAGCTTTAGCTGGGAGCGCACTGCCGCACAGACCCTTGAGGTTTACCAAAGCGCGATTGAGGGGTGCACAGCCAGGGCGGTTTCAGCATGACCGCCGCGACCGCCGGACCGGGCCGTTTGGCTGCGAGCACCAGAAATCTCTGGCTGTCCCAAGTGGCTGCCCGCTTCTTTCGCATGGCCGCTCTGTTTGTCGCGGCGCGTCTGCTGCGAGCGGCTACTTTTGGAACTTTTGCCCTGTTGCTCACCGTCGTCGAACTCATCGCGGTAAGCTCCGGGGCCAGCTACACCGATTTCCTGACTCGCGAGGTGGCGAAGTCGTCGGCAGCGAGTTGGCGGCTCGCCCTTCGGGTCACCCAGATGCGATGGGCGTACCTTGTGCCGATCACCGGCATTGCTCTGGTAGTCCTCAAGCTGCTTCACTTTTCGCCCGACTTGCTCCGCAATACCGCGGTGCTTTCGTGCTCACTGTTTGTTCGTGCGGCAGGAGAATCCGCGCAGGGAGTACTCAAAGGCCTGGGCCACTTCCGCTTGCTGCCCGCGTCGGAATTAGTGCGGGGAGTTTTATCGCTGGTCTTCACCCTGATCCTGATCCTCTCGGGGTATGGGTTGATTGGAGTGATCGCTGCGGATATCGCAGCAACGGTTGGCTTCGCGATTTTTCTGGTCGTGGCGACCACGCGATATGTCGATGTACATAATTCCACGGCCTTCAGCTTCCGTCAGGTGGCGCGGGCTACATTTGCGTTCAATGTTTATCCCCTCATCATTAACGTTTACGATCGCATTGATGTTGTGCTTCTGGCCCGGCTGGCTGGCAGCGTCGCCACGGGCGTTTATTCGCTGGCGTACCGCGCCTTTTCCACGTTGCAGATAGTGCCTTATGGCGTGATGGGCGCGCTGCTTCCGGGATTCTCAGCTTCACCGACGGACAGCGAAGCGCAGCGCCGTTGTTCACGGGCCATGAAGTATCTCCTTTTGACCGCTGGCATGGCCGTGTTGCTGACTGCAAGTTTTGCCACACCGGCCGTACTGCTCATTCTGGGACGGGACTATGCTGGTTCGGCAATCGCATTGAAGTTGCTGGTATGGGCGACGGTTCCCGCTTTCATGAGTCATGCCTTGAACACGCTTCTGCTGGCGGCGCACAAGGAAAGGGTATTTCTTTGGACGGCGACGATTTGCACTGCATTTAACATTACAGCGAACCTGATATTCATCCCGCGGTATTCCTTTGTCGCGGCGGCCGTCGTGACTGTGCTGACTGAAGCCTTGTTGTTCATGCTGAACTTTTATGCAATCACAAAATACTTTGGTCATCCAGTGCTTCCGGAGGACGGTCTGACAATCACCGTGATCTTTGCCGTATGTTTTGCCGGATGGGTGGGGCTGGGTCACTTCATGCCGCAAGTCTGGGCTGGCGCGCTGGCTTGCGCCGTATTCGCAATTTACGCAACGTATGCCGCTCAAGGCTGGCAGAGATTCCGAGAAATTGTCGGGCGCCCACAGTGAATACAAATCACACCACGGCCGGCTTGAAGATTGCGGTGGACACCTGGGTGCTAGGCGGCCAATCTCGCAATCACGGCGTACACCAATACACCGCCCAACTGCTTTGCCACTTCCGCGAACTGGCAGCGAGCCATGGCGTGGAGATACAGCCCTACGTCTCTGCTGGCGTGGAGAATGACGCCAACCATCTCGCTCCCGCAGCCGGCTTTCAGCCCCGAGACACCGGATTGTTGCGCCGCAGCCGGGTATGGCGGCACGGCGGCGCGTACGCCTTGGCATGGCTTAGAGGAGTGGACCTGGTTTTTAATCCACACTGCGTTAGCCGGTACGGCCGCCAGGTGCCGGTCGTCACCACTATTCACGATCTGATACCCATTGTGTTGCCGTGGCCGTCGCGCCTGGCCAAGACCTTGAGTTTCCTGCTGCGGTCGGCGGCCAAGTCGTCGTGCGCAATCATCACAG
>WNFF01005526.1_pt1 | contig 15470 bp, 12 predicted proteins | sample 5400441 | NCBI WGS metagenome assembly WNFF01 (sample SAMN13153345, study PRJNA577476) | soil metagenome | isolation source: 120 cm saprolite under Douglas fir tree site 2 hole 3 replicate 1 | place: USA:California | collected 2015-04-18 | reverse complement strand
CCGTGGTGAAGGTGCCGTCGCAGCGGCCGAGCATGGTGGTGCCGATGTGGATGGAATTCATCGCGGCGCGGAACGGCACGTCGGAGGCCGGATCGAGCTCGCCGGTATTGGAAAAATGCTCGAACAGTTCGGCAAAGGAGAGAAAGCGCTGCCGGTCATCCAGACCCCGCGGCAGCATGTCGGTCGACAGCATTTTCTTGATGACGGACATCGGGAGCGGAAAGACTCGGAGTGGGAAAGACTCGGGGTGGGGAAAAGATCTGGAAGCGACGCTGGCAGCCTGCCGGCCGTGGAATGAACGCGGGCTGAAGAATTCTGCAAAACGAGCAACACTTAACTAGCAAGACTTGGCCGCGAATGAAACAGCGCCGGCCAGTCCAAATCCGCTTGTCCCGGACGCCCGCCAGTCCAAGACGACGGCCAAACGCTGGCTTACCGATGCGGCGGGAACGGCCGCTGGAATCGGGCAGCAATCAGCCATGTCGCGTCAGATCCGGCGTCGCGCTCTCGCAACCGGGATTGCCTGTTTTTTTCAAAATACCCCTCAAAGTCGGCGTCGGCTACGCGATCGGCGCGCAGCCGCACATGAACGAAAGCATCGCCTTGCTGCAATCGGCACGCGGCGAACTGCAGGCGGCAACGCCGAACAAGGGCGGCCATCGCGAACGCGCCATGGGCCTGATCGACCAGGCGATCGCGGAAGTCCGCGCCGGCATCGCGTTCGCCGGCGGCTGACGCGGCCACGCCTTTCATTCAACCATTTAACGGAGACAGCTCATGAACAGGCTGATCGCAGCCGCCTTCCTTGTCAGCACGCTGACGGGTGCAGGGTCCGCCCACGCGATGCCGCTGGCGCCACTGGCGCCGGCACCGGGCGCCGATGTCATCGAAGTCGCCGGCGGATGCGGCCCCGGCTGGCATCGCGGGCCCTATGGCGGATGCCTGCGCAACTTCGCCAATCCCGCCGCGCATGCCTGCCCACGCGGCTTTCACATCGGCCCCTACGGCGGCTGCCGCGGCAACGGCCGCTAAAGTGTTTTCGAGCGAAGGCCCGCCCCGGACTTGATCCGGGGTGGAGTAACGGTTCGCGCAAAGAAAACACGTCCAAACAAAAGGATGGAGCGCTCGGTTCTGATTCAATCAGAACCGAAGGCTGCTGGCTTTTCGATCACGTAACGACACTGCACCATGCGTGGCGGGCCGAAAGGTCCGCGTTTTTTTGCTAAGAGAGATTGTCGTCCCGGCGAAGGCCGGGACCCCCGCGTGAGCGCAGTTGCGCTCATCGCGTCGCCGTGCCGATCATGAGAAAGGCAGCGGTTGTTTCCTTCTTTGCGGCCACGCGACGCAACAGCAGCGCCAGGGATTATGGGTCCCGGCCTTCGCCGGGACGACGCAGGCGAGTTATTGCGCGCCCTCGTCCGGATCGTCGTTGGCAGGCACACCCCCGCGCCAGCCTCTCACGCCGCCACCGGTTGCTCCACCCTCTCATGCGCCAGCCACGACGAGATCGTCCCGGGGATAAAGCCCACCAGGCCGTACATAATGAACTGAACAACCCCGCTGTCCGGACCCCGCGAGCCGTAGAGCAACTCGGCCAGGATGAACGCGACCACGCCGACGATCACGAGCCGGACGCGCCAGCCAATTCGTTTGACGTGAAAAAGAATATCGTCCACCGCGCCGAGCATCAGCGCCGGCAGGATGCCGAACAGATAACTGTACTGAACCGTCCTGGCGAACACCGCGAACAGCTTTGCCGCCTCCGAAAGGCTGGGCGCATGACCCCAGTAGCCGGACATTACGGAGGTCGTCAGCAGCACCAAGAACCCGCCGAGCGGCGGCGCCAGCGCTGCGAAAATCAGATACCGCTTCATGGCCCACCTCGCGTTTTGCCCGGTTGGCAGTTTCGCGATTGCGGGAGTTGCGTCAACTGTCTGCGCTGACCCCAGGGCCTCTTCGGACGCATCGTCGGTGGCTACCTTCGTCCGGGATGGCGTGGCAAAGAGGAAAATATGTGATAGATTCCGAGCATGCCAAAGCAAAAGCGCCCGACCGGAAAAAGCAGCAAAAAGGGCTTAGTCCTGGGCGATGCCGGCTTTGCGAAAATCAGCGCGGTTGAAGGTATTCGATTGAGCCCGGCTATGAAAAAGCGTGCCGCAGAAGCACGCAACAAGGGTCTTTCCGCTGACGAATATCGCCAAGTGATTGTTCGCGCCTATCGCAAAGACTGAAGACGGCGGTCATCAACGGACTTATCGGCTGACCATCTCGTAATGATGGACACGTCGAACCACGAGCGCTCCTTCAGAAGCTGCAAATTGCGGGCGCGGTCGGAATCGACATTCGACAGGCCGACCAGGAAGAAGCCGTCGGTGACCTTGACCGCGAGCCCCGCCAGCGGCGTGCCGCGCGCCTGCTCGTTGGATTTCATCAGAATGCCCGGCACGTTGCCGACGCCGCCGCCGACGAAATCCGGCGGCAGGATGAAGGTCAGCTCCGCGGTGTGGCTCGCCGGCAAGGAGGTGTCGGTGTTGCGGCGGAACGACATCGTCATCTTGAACTTGCGGTCGGGAATTTCGATGTCGGCGCGCACGGCGATATCGGCGGTCTGGCTGTTGGCGGCCTTGATCTGTTCGGTGCGCCAGATCACCGAGCCGACATACTGCTTGCCCTTGGGGTCTGACGGATCCTCGTCATACAGCACCACGCGCTGCGCCACCGGCGCGACCTGATCGGTCGACGACGGCTGCCCGACGCGATCGGCAATCTTCGGCTTCGACAGCGGCGTCGACGCGTCCTTTGGCGCCTCCACCACTGCGGTCGAGGACTTGAACAGGCCGCTGACGCCGGTCACCACCGACTTGCCCCACAGGATCCCGGCGCCGACCAGGATCAGCACGATGCCGACCGCGATCGCGCTCTTGAACGGAAACAACGCCCCGGCGCGGCCGGCCTTCTTCGGCCCGCGGTCCCGCTCCGGCGTCGGGCGCGGACGCGACGGCAATGGCGGCGGCGCGTCGTAGCCCTCGGCCTCCTCGGCGGATTCGTCATACGAATAGGGCGCATCGGGATCAGCGCCGCGGTTTTCCATGCTGGGCTCGAGCCGGTCGAATTCCGGCGAGGGCGACGGCACATTGGCATAGGTTTTTCGCGCGGAGCGACTGGCTTGCGCCGCGGCGCGGCCGAGATCGTCGGCGTCGGCGGCGATATCGCGAAAACCGCGCATCCCCGGCGCCTGCGGGGCGCCGTTGTCGGGGCCGCGGCGCGGCGCGCCGGCGCGTTCGCGGGTCGGCGGCAGCTGCGGGTCCTGCATCGAAATCTGCGGCTGGGACAGCGGCGGTTGCGGCCGCGGCAATGGCGGCGCGTCGGCGCGAAGGTTGCGCTGCTGGCGCGGGTCTGGTCGTTCCTGTTCCAGTCCGAGCGGCGGACGCTCATTGCGCGGCTGCAGCGTCGATGGCGGACGCGGGCGCGGCGGCGGCGAAGGCAACGACGTCGAGGGCTGCGATGCCGAAGACGGCGATAGCGAATTCTGTAATAGCGAAGGCGGCGGCGGCTCGCCCGGCCGCGGCGTGGGGCGGATGTTGGCGCGGAACGAATCGCCGGCGCGGGGGCGATCGCCGCCGGCGCGCGTGCCGTCCGCCGAACGCGTCGCGTCTCCGCCGGGACGCGACGCGTCCCGGGCGCGCTGGGCGGCCTCGGACTCGACCTTGCGCACGGCTTCTTCCAGCGACAGCCGCTCGCGGGTGATTTCGGATTCGCTCAAAGGCGGCTGCACGCTGCGAAGCTGCGCGATCAGCGCGGCGCGCGCCCGCTCGTACAGCGCGCGGCGGCTCTCACCGGGAGCACTGGGGTCCAGTCCGGAAATGGCGCGGGCGATCAGCGGATAGTAATCAGCCATATCTTTTCAACATTGCGGGCTTTCCGATGGAATCTCGTTAAGCCTCGAACGGGTTCTGGACCAGGATAGTATCCTCGCGTTCGGGGCTGGTGGAAAGCAGAGCGATTGGGCAGCCCACCAGTTCCTCCACGCGACGGACATATTTGATGGCCTGCGCCGGTAGATCCGCCCACGAACGGGCATTGGCGGTCGGCTTCTTCCAGCCTTCGATAGTCTCATATATCGGCTTGATTCGGGCCTGCGCGCCCTCGCCTGCCGGCAGATGGTCGATTTCCTTGCCGTCCAGCGTATAGCCGGTGCAGACCTCGATCTTGTCGAAGCCATCGAGAATGTCGAGCTTGGTCAGCGCCAGGCCGTTGATGCCGCAGGTCCGCACCGTCTGGCGCACCAGCACCGCGTCGAACCAGCCGCAGCGCCGCTTGCGCCCGGTGTTGACGCCGAATTCCTTGCCGCGGCGGCCGATCTCCTCGCCGATCTCGTCATGCAGTTCGGTCGGAAACGGCCCCTGCCCGACCCTCGTCGTATAAGCCTTGCAGATGCCCAAGACATAGCCGACCGCTCCCGGGCCCATGCCGGTGCCGGTCGCCGCCTGCGCCGCCACGGTGTTGGACGAGGTGACGTAAGGATAGGTGCCGTGATCGACATCGAGCAGCGCGCCCTGCGCGCCCTCGAACAGAATGCGCTTGCCCTCGCGGCGTTTTTGATCGAGCAGCCGCCACACCGTTTCCGCGTAAGGCAGAAGTTTTGGCGCCAGCGCGGTCAGTTCCTTCAGAATTCCCGCGCCGTCGATTTCTTCCAGATTAAGCCCGCGGCGCAGCGCATTGTGATGCGACAGCAGACGGTCGATCTTGTGCGGCAGCGTGGGAAGATCGGCGAGATCCATCAGCCGGATCGCGCGGCGGCCGACCTTGTCCTCGTAGGCAGGGCCGATGCCGCGCCGCGTGGTGCCGATCGCGGTGATCGCATTGGACGATTCCCTGAGCGCGTCGAGTTCGCGATGCAAGGGGAGGATCAGCGTGACGTTTTCGGCGACCCGCAGATTTTCCGGGCTGATCGCGACGCCCTGCGCCCGCAATTTTGCTATTTCCTCGAGGAACGCCTGCGGATCGACCACCACGCCGTTGCCGATGACCGCGAGCTTCGAAGGCCGCAGCACGCCGGAGGGCAGCAGCGCCAGCTTGTAGGTTTCGCCATTGATGACCAAAGTGTGACCGGCATTGTGGCCGCCCTGGAAGCGCACGACGATGTCGGCTTGAAAAACACGGCCGGGGCCGCTCGCACGCGAGGCACCCCACCGGATAACGGAAGCGGGCTATCGACGCAAGCAAGAACGGGATTTCGGAACCGGGTTAGGAGACCTCCAACCCATTGATATCCCCTGAAAATTCAAGCCAAGCGGCAAGGGTGCGGCAGCATTGGGCCAGAACCCGGGCCGGATTGGTGTCCACAGCTTTTCAACATACCACTTTGGGTTCCCGGCGGCGCAATTTAGCACTGGATGCGGCCGTCAATCACCTCGATGATCCGAGCAACGGCGCGCCTCGAATGCAATGCGTTCACGGCGGGCGAAGCGGCCCCGACCGGCCGACGGTCGAGAAATGCCCGTGCGCCGCCGCGACCGAGCGCACTGTTCCGCGGGTCAAAGCCCCCACCTGCGAATGAACCAGACTTTCACGAGGTGAGTGAGTACGGCGTATGTTACCAGCATGGCCGCGACCAGCGGCCAGTAGAGCCGGGGAAGCGGCTCGAAACCTAACGCCGAACCCGCCCAGGTGAAGGGCAACGTCATCCCGATCGTGCAGATGATCACCGTCGTCGCAATGAGCGCGGGGCTTGCATGGCTCTCGATGAAGGGGATCCTCGCCGTTCTGATGATGTGGATGATGAGAGTTTGGGTCAGAAGGGATTCGACAAACCATCCGGTTTGGAACAGCGACGGATTGTTCCAGGCATCGAAGACATAGAGCATCATGCCGTAGGTCGCGTAATCGAAGATCGAGCTGATCGGTCCGATAAAGATCATGAATTTGAATATGTTGCCGATATCCCATTTTCGCGGTGACGCCAGATACTCCTCGTCGACATTGTCGGTCGGAATCGTTGTCTGCGAGAAATCGTAGAGCAGGTTGTTGGTCAGGACCTGAATCGGCGCCATCGGCAGGAACGGCAGGAATATGCTCGCCCCAATCACGCTGAACATGTTCCCGAAATTCGAGCTCGCGCCCATCTTGATGTATTTTGTGATGTTCGCAAACACCTTGCGGCCTTCCGTCACCCCTTCCTGAAGGACAAGCAGGCTTTTTTCGAGCAGGATGATGTCGGCGGACTCCTTGGCAATGTCGACCGCCGTATCCACCGAGATTCCAACATCAGCTACCTTCAAGGCGGGACTATCGTTGATTCCGTCGCCAAGGAATCCGACCACGTGCCCCTTGGCGTGAAGAGCCCGTACGACGCGTTCTTTCTGCGCCGGAGTTAACTTTGCGAAGACTGCTGTGCGATCGGCAATCTCAGCGAGTTCGCCGTCACTCATCGAGGCGATCTTGCTACCGAGCAGGATTTCGCCAGGGTACAATTGAACCTCATGACAAATCTTGCGCGTAATGATTTCATTGTCGCCTGTGAGGACCTTTACCTTAACGCCCTTGCGCGCCAGCGCCGCGATCGCCTCACGGGCGCTTTCTTTCGGCGGATCGAGAAAGGCAATGTAGCCCAGCAGCGTGAGATCGACCTCGTCTTCGATCGAGTATGTTGTCTTCGACGGATCCATCTCCTTATAGGCAACCGCGACAACACGAAAACCGTCGGAGTTAAGCGCGAACGTTTGCTGTTTGGCCGTCTCAAAATGACTTTCGTCGAGTAGACCTGTCTCCGCGTCCAAGGAATATTTCGAACAAACGGCGAATATCTCTTCGACGGCGCCTTTGCAAATGAGAATGTGCTTGCCGTCGTCTCGCGCGACGACAACCGATAGACGGCGACGCGAGAAATCGAATGGGATTTCATCGAGTTTTGAATATCCGGCGCCGATCCTCAAGGTGTCTTTGAGTTCGACGTGAGCCAAAACCGCTTTATCGAGCAGGTTCTTCAGCCCTGACTGGAAGTGGCTGTTCAGAAAGGCATATTGAAGCACCCGTTCGGAGTCGTTGCCCTGGATGTCGAGGTGCCGCTTCAGGATGATCCGGTCTTGCGTCAGGGTGCCGGTCTTGTCCGTGCACAGGACGTCCATCGCTCCGAAGTTCTGAATCGCGTTGAGCCGCTTGACGATGACCTTCTTGCGCGACATTGCCATCGCGCCCTTGGCCAAGTTCACCGTAACAATCATCGGTAACATCTCGGGCGTGAGACCGACTGCTACCGCAACGGCGAACAATAGAGCCTCTAGCCAATCGTGTTTTGTTACGCCGTTGATGAGGAAAACTGCGGGGACCATGACCAAGATGAAGCGGATCATCAACCAGGTGAACTTGTTGATACCCTGATCGAAGGCTGTCGGAACGCGTCGTCCTGCAATCTCGTGAGCAAGCTGCCCAAAAAAAGTTTTCGAGCCTGTTTGCACGATTACCCCGGTCCCATAGCCGGATACGACGTTCGCGCCCATGAAGCAGAGGTTTGACAAGGCGAACGCACCCTCTGAGCCGCCATCGCATGCCGGAGCATGCCTTTCCGCGGGCATGGACTCGCCGGTAAGAGCAGATTGATTGATGAAGAGATCCTTGGCTTCCAGCAAGCGGAGGTCGCCAGGTATCATATCTCCTGCTGAAAGCCGCACGACGTCGCCCGGCACGAGCCGCTCGATCGGGATTTCGGAGAATGGATCCTCTGAACGACTGGGGTTGCGCCTGACGCTTGCGGTGGTGTGGACCATGGCGCGCAGCTGGGCAGCGGCCTCATTTGACCGGTGTTCCTGGACAAAGGCTGTCGTGATCGCGAGGATTACCATTACCGCGATCACGATGGCGGCACGGACGTCTCCCAAAAAATAGGACGTGGTCGCCAGGGTCAGGAGCAATGCGTTCAATGGATTGCGGGCACGGCTCCAAAGTTCCTCGAGGACTGTCGCCTTGCGTTCCCGGGCAACAATATTAGGCCCGAATTTCTTCAGGCGCGCGTCGGCCTCCGTCTGTGACAGGCCTTCTAAAGTGGAAACCAGTTTCGCACAGGCTTCGTTGGGCTGAAGTCGGCTGATTGTCGCGAGCAAACCGTCATGGGCGGCTGATTCCGCGCCAATGCGATTGGTCTCCTTGATCGGCTTCGAGAAGACATTCATGAGCGATTTTGTATGGTCTTGGCCAGCGACACGAGGCACCTCCTTGGTAGCGGCCAATAACAAACATCATCATTCCAAGGTTAGGCGTTGCGGCAGATCAAAGACCCGGAATCTGTCAGAGGCCGTCTCGCGGCGATCGGCCTGCTCGTTGTGGCTTATCTTGTCTGTGCCGAACTGTTGAAGCCGCTGGCGGTACGGATCGACCCTCGGCGATGAACCGTCGATCCCTTCCCAACCCTCGCTTGATGCAAGTCAAGACGCCACGGCCGCCGTACACCGATACTATCGATGCGGTGCTAGCGAAGCTGCGCATGGAGAAGACCGCATGTCCCGAAACTTCGATGCCATCGCGATCGGCTCAGGATTAGGCGGCCTGACCGCGGCGGCGCTGTTTGCCCGCGCCGGCCACAAGGTTCTGGTGCTCGAACGCAACCAGAGTTTTGGCGGGGCCGCCACGGTCTATCATCACGGCGCGCTTGCCATCGAGGCGTCGCTGCACGAGATCGACGGTCTCGACGCCAGCGACCCCAAGGCGCCGATCCTGCGCGCGCTTGGCATCGATCGCGATATTCCGTTCGTCGATGTCGGTGACCTGCATGAGGTGCGAAGCCCGTTGTTCGATGCGCCGTTCGTGATGCCGCACGGGTTCGATGCCGCGCGCAGCGCGAGCAAGGCGCACTTTCCGCAATCGGCCAGGGGCGTTGAGCAATATTTCGAGCGCATCGATGCGGTTCGCCAGGCCGTCGCGATGATGAGCGAGCATCAGGATGATCGCAGCTGGTGGCTCTGGAATGCACCGACCTTGCCATGGCGGCTGTGGCCGCTGATCCGCGACCGCCACGCGACGCTCAGCGAGGTGTTCGGCCGGCTGTTCGGCAACGACGAAGCGGTCAAGCTCGCCATGGCGTCGAACCTTGGATACTATACCGACGATCCCGATACGATGCCCTTTATCCATTTCGCCGTCCCGCAGGCGTCGTATCTGACCGGCGGCGGCCACTATATCCGCGGTGGCTCTCAGGTGCTGAGCGACCGGCTGGTGGCCATCATTCGCGAGGCCGGCGGCGCGGTCGAGGCCGGCCGCGAGGTCGAGACCATCCTGCTGGATGGCGACCGCACGCGCGGCGTGCGGCACCGTGCGCACAAGACCGGCGACGTCGGGGAAGAGCTCGCGCCGATCGTGTTCGGAAACGCAGCGCCAACCGTTCTGGCGGCAATGCTGCCGGTCGACAAGCGCACCACGTTCCTGTCGCGTTACCAGGGGCGGCGTCCATCGATCTCGCTGTGGACCATGTCGCTCGGACTGAACCGGCATTCGCACGACTTCGGGGTGCGCATTACTCAACCAGCATCCTGCCGTCATGGCTCACGACCCTGTCAGGCTTTCGCGAGGCCGCCGCTATCCTGGGCGAGGATTCGGAAGACCGGATCACACCGTATGGTTTCGTCGCCTACGATCAGATCGATTCCGGACTGAATGCGGATGGCCCCTACCTTGCGGCACTGGTCGGCCTCGATCGGGTTCAGAACTGGACCGGCCTCACCTCCGAGGCGAAGCACGCGCGCAAGCAGCGCTGGATGGATCGCATCGTTGCCGATCTCGACCGGCAATTCCCCGGCATTGCCGGTGCCATCGTCCATCGCGAGATGTCGACGTCGGAGACGTTCCAGCACTACCTCAACACGCCCGGCGGATCGCTCTACGGTTTCGCTCCGGAATCGCGGGGATTCATGCCATTGGCCGCGACCGCGATCAACGGACTGTACCTAGCCTCTGCCTTCACCGGCGGCGGCGGCTTTACAGGCGCGATCCTGGGCGGCGGCTGGGCCGCCCGCGCTGCCCTGCGAGCGGACGCCTGAGTTGCAAACGCAGACGCACGCGCCGCTGCATTTGATCCTGCTCAATAGGCCGATGTTCCAAAGCTGATCGACTGCCCATCAAATTGGTGCAGCGAAGAGGAATTCCATGGCCACCATCGACGCCTTACCCACGGGCCCCAAGGTCGCATCCGCGCCGAAGCCGACTTGGTTGCGATCGAATTGGGGCGTGTTGCTGGCGGTCGCAGCCCTGGTCGCGGTGTTATGGCTGCCGACGCCGGAGGGCCTTTCCATCGCCGGCCAGCGGATGCTCGCGATCCTCGCCTTTGCCGTCATCGTCTGGATGACCGAGGCGCTTGATTACGCCGTCTCGGCGATCGTCATCGCCACGCTGATGGCGTTCTTGCTCGGGCTTTCGCCCAATCCAGCGAACCCAAAAGTTCTGCTCGGCACCAACGCAGGCCTCGCTCTGGCCTTCAGCGGCTTCGCCAATACCGCACTGGCGCTGGTGGCCTCGGCGCTGTTTCTCGCCGCCGCCATGACCGCGACCGGGCTCGACAAGCGCATTGCGCTGGCGATCCTTTCGCGGGTCGGCGCCGAAGTGCATCATGTTGTTGTTGGCGCCATCCTGGTCGGCTTCGTGATGGCGTTCCTGGTGCCCTCGACCACGGCGCGGGTCGCCTGCCTGGTGCCGATCACGCTCGGCATCATCTCGGCGTTCGGCGTCAATAAAAGAGGCGCCTTTGCCGGCATGTTGATGATCACCACGGTGCAGACCGCCAGCATCTGGAACGTCGGCATCAAGACCGCCGCCGCGCAGAACATGGTGGCGGTCGGCTTCATCGAAAAGACCCTGCAAAAATCCGTCACCTGGCTGGAATGGTTCATCGCCGCGGCGCCATTCGGCATCCTGATGTCGATCGCGCTTTACTTTGTGATGACGCGGATGATGCCGGCGGAAGTGCGGGAAATTTCCGGCGGACGCGAACAGATCGAGAAATCGCTGGCCGAACTCGGGCCGATGAAGACCTCGGAAAAGAAGCTGCTGGCGATTTCGCTGACCCTGCTGCTGTTCTGGGCCACCGAGGGCGTCCTGCACAGTTTCGACACCTCCTCGACCACCATCGCCGCCGTCGCGCTGATGTTTTTGCCGGGCATCGGCATCATGACCTGGAAGGAGGCGCAACCCAGGATTCCCTGGGGCACCGTGGTGCTGTTCGGCATCGGCATCAGCGTCGGAACGGCGTTGCTGCAGACCAAGGGCGCCTCATGGCTCGCCGACCTTGCGGTCGTCGAATTCGGCCTCAAGAACGTAACCGCGCTGTTCGTCCTGGCGGTGCTGACCCTGTTTCTCACCTTGATTCATCTCGGCTTCGCCAGCGCCACTGCGCTGGCGTCCGCGATGATCCCGATTGTCATCGCGGTGCTGCAGGGCGTCGCGACGCCCGGCATCAACATCGTCGGAATGACGATGCTGCTGCAATTCGTGGTCAGCTTTGGTTTCATCCTGGTGGTGAACGCGCCGCAGAACATGCTAGCCTACGGCACCGAGACGTTTGAGGCGAAGGATTTCGTGCGCACCGGCCTGGTGCTGACCGTGATCGCGCTGGCCCTGGTCATGCTGCTTGGCACGACCTATTGGCGCTGGCTCGGTTATGTCTGAGCGCGAAGGCAATGACGATCGAAACTGCCGTTATCGATTTTAAATCGATGACAATCATACTATAGCTTCAGGTCGCTCGCCAACCACACATCGTCATGCCCGGACTTGATCCGGGCATCCATCATTCTTCAAAGAGGATGGATTGCCGGGAGCGCAGACAAGTTTACGCAGTCTGCGCAAGGCAGACTGCTACGCCCGGCAATGACGAATTTACATCGTCATTGCGATCAGCACGATGAATGCCGCTTCAGCGGGTCGTCCCTGCGAACGCCGGGATCCAGACGCCGTGCCCGGAGCGACAGGCGATAGCCCTGACTGCCCCGGCCGTTATTCCAGCTTTCTCTTTTGTGGTATGAACAGACATTCAACGCCTCGGTTGGCGGTCTCTTTCGCTGCAGCGATGTTGCTGAATATACCGGGGTGCAAGTTACTGAGCGGAAGGGCAAAAGATGTCTGGATGGTTTGCTGGTATTGTTATTCTTGCCGTCGTCATCTCTTCCGGTGCGTTATCTCAGCAGTCACTCCAGGAATTGGAAGACATGAGCCAGTTCAAACAAGCACTGGCTGCTGTCGATGCGATAAAGCATCGAAAAACCCTACAATGCGTCATAGCCATCGCAAACAGAGCACTTTGTGACTGTCTTTCGCGGAAGCTGCCTGTGAACATTTATTTTCGCAGCTACGCCTCAATCGTCAATCAAGAAAAGGAGGCGCCAGAGTACGGACAATTGTCCGCTGCGGACAAGAAAATCGTGGACCAATGCGTAAGCGACAGCCGATAGCTGCGCATTCAGCGCCTTGCGCTGGGTGACCTGTGATCTCGCATTGGTGAATGTCCGCTTTGCCAAGCATTACAGCCTCAACTCGGACATCGAGCCAGGTCCGAAAAGCGCCAGAGGAACGACCGAGTGGGTGCGGGCGAGCCCATCAACTCCCCGAGTTCCGGAAGGTCTTCTCCGAACGCCGAGCCACTTTGACGATCAATTCCAGGCGGCCAGATTTTGTCGGATGAGGCAGCTCTCGGTTCCCAAAAGTTCCATCTGATCTTATCGGCAAAGTAGTGTTATGATGTCCCCCTTACCTTTGGGAGACCCCTCCAGTCAGCGGAAAAATGGGCGGCTAATCCGCGCCTCAAAACAGAAGACCGCCCCTTGATCTGCGCAAAGTACAAATCTTCATTGGATGGAGATTTCAATGACATTTGTAACAAGACTTCCTGTAACAAGACTTCCTGTAACAAGACTTCCTGTAACAAGGCTTCTTGTAACAAGACTTGCAGCCCTTCTGATCGCTTCGATTGCGCTCTGCGATTCAAGTACCGCGCAATTCCGGCGAACGCAGAATGACTCGCGGCCTCCATCAGCCATCCTGGCCGAGAGGCAGATAAGAGAGCGGCTCAATGCCGGGACTGTAGGTTTAGCCGGTGGCCTTCTGGAGGGTGCACCCATCCATTTCGCGACAGACATCGCTCGAGTCGTGAACGACAGCGGCGCAGTACATATTCTCCCGATCGTAACCAGTGGTCCCACCGAAAACGTAAATGATCTGCTGTATCTTAAGGGGATTGATGCGGCAATCATCAACGGCGACTCTCTTGAAGAGTACAAATCTCAAGTACCGCAAATTCAGCAGCGCATTACTTATCTGCTAAGCTTGTTTCCCTCTGAATTGCACATCTTTGTTCGTCCAGAAATTCAATCGCTCCAGGACTTGGCCGGCAAGAAGGTCAATTTCAATACGCAGGGTACCGCCGCCGCTTACACCGGTCCTCTTATATTCAGTCGGCTCGGCATAAACGTCGAAAAGATGTTTATCCCGCATCCCGTGGCTCTGGAGCAAATGCGACGAGGAGAAATTGCCAGCGTCGTTTTTGTGACTTCGAAGCCGGTCGATGCGTTCGCGAGGGGAAAATGGGAGGGTGGTTTCAAATTCCTACCCGTCGAGTATGACTCTAAATTCGAAGATTATTATCTCCCATCGTTCCTTGACTCGACTGATTATCCAAACCTGGTGGCTAAAAGCGAACGGGTTGCGACGATTGCCGTACCCACGATCCTCGCGGCATTCAATTGGCGTCCTGGAACGGAACGCTATCGTCGGGTAGCGCGCTTTGTCGACGAGCTCTACGGCGGAGTGGACAAACTAAAGACGCCCGGCTTCGACCCGAAATGGAAGGACGTCAATCTGAGCACAAAGGTACCGGGCTTGGAGCGTTTTCAGGCCGCTCAAGAGTGGCTTGATCGAGCCAGTCCCAGCAAGCAAAGTGGGCATCCGTGAAGCGCGCGCCGCTGATCGCCATCGTTCTCTCCAGTGTTGGCCGTGCTGTTTGCGCTCAGCCTGCGGACGAGGGCTCCAAAATGTTAGACACTTGCTTTCAATTGGCCCGCGCCGCAGACGCGATGTGCTCCGACGCGAAAAATGGTACGGCTGAGCGCCTGGACTGCCGTCAAAAGGCAAGCATGGCACAGCTCGAATGCCTGGAGCGCGTTTTCCCAGGACGGTCTGCTGGATCCGTTTCGCCAGAGATGCCCACTGTTACCGGTTCGCCGGAAGTGCCTGCTGGGTCCGTTTCACCAGGGACGCCTATTGGAACCGTGGCCAAAGGCGAGCCCACCAGCTCGCAAGAAACGCCTCCCGGAACTTCTCCAGCAGAAACGCCCACTGCAACCGTCTCGCCAGAGATGACGACGGCTACCGCCTCGCCCGGCGCACCCGCGAGGGGCGTTGATATCCCTGCAAAGCCACAGGATACAAATTGGATCGTAAGTGAAACAACGTCACCCGTGGATTATAGCCCTCTCATCACGGCGGTGATCCGCTCAACGACCGGCTTGCAAGATGCACCAAACACCCTGGTCATTCGATGCCTTGGACCGCGCACCGAAGTCCTGCTTCGCACGCAAGGAACCTGGCGCGCATCTCGTTCCAACACAGTTCAAGTCGACTATCAGATCAACGACCAACCCCTCGTTAGGCTACAGTGGATTACGTCCGCAGATGGAAAGACAGCCAGTTACACCAACGATGCCGTCGGGTTTCTTCAGTCGCTACCAGAAGGCGCGCGACTGAAAATCAACGTGCTCGATAGAGCGGGCCCCGGTCACGAAGCGACGTTCCAGCTCGCCGGATTGGATGCCGTCCGGAAAAGAATTGCAGTGCCATGTAAATGGACGACAGCAGCGGACAAAGTGTCATCGGGAAAACGATAGACCCGGATGGTCGAACTCAGCTTTTTCGGCGTCACGGTAAGCAAGCTTGTTACGGCCGGACGTAACTCCAGCCCTTCTCCTGCAGTTCCATCAACCGAACGACGCCCGACGGAACGACGACGGCCTCAGACAGCACAGTGATCGGGTGGCCCTCTTTTTTCTCCATGCCTTCCTTAGTGTTGCCGCATGCAGAGAACTGGATCTTGCTGGGAAATGCATAATCCTTCAAATTCTTGATGCGATCCTGTACCGGTGATGTGTCGGCGCGCAGCATGTGCAAGCCGGGGCCATAGGTGACGACATCCACATTTACGTCTTCGCCCTTGGCGCGATAATAATCGATGACGTTAGTGGCGTTATTCAGCGCGAGGTTCATGACAGCCGGATCATTCTGATCGACCTGAATGACCAAGCGGTGCGCTTTTGCAGGACGTTGCGCTTTCGTTTTATCTGCCAAGCCTGCCGGGAGATGTGCGCTTTTTGCAGGATGCGCTTTTGCAGAACGCTGCGCCTTCGTATTATCGGCCAAGCTTGCCGAGACAAGGGACAGCGACGTAAAAGCTACGATCGTCACCTGACGAAGCAATTTACGCATCATGATGCTGCTTGGAG
>WNFF01003780.1_pt1 | contig 15470 bp, 10 predicted proteins | sample 5400441 | NCBI WGS metagenome assembly WNFF01 (sample SAMN13153345, study PRJNA577476) | soil metagenome | isolation source: 120 cm saprolite under Douglas fir tree site 2 hole 3 replicate 1 | place: USA:California | collected 2015-04-18 | reverse complement strand
AGCACGCCCTTTGCCAAGATCCTACTGGGAAAGACAGAACCAATTCTGTTAGCAGGACTGCTGTACTTAGGCTCTGGCGGAGGCTTGCTGATTTGGTGGTTGTTCAGTCGCCGGTTGATTAGCCGGCACGAAGCTGGTTTGAAGTTGAATGATCTGCGCTGGCTCGCAGGCGCGATTCTTTCGGGAGGCATAGTCGGGCCAGTCCTGTTACTGATCGGCTTACGCTATACACCGGCGTCATCGGCTTCATTACTTCTTAACCTTGAAGGCGTGCTGACGGCGCTGCTGGCATGGTTTGTCTTCAAAGAAAACTTCGATCGGCGGATCGCATTTGGGATGGCGGCCATTACCGCCGGTGGCCTGCTGCTCTCATGGGCGGGGAGACCGGAGCTCGGAGTTCCGTGGGGTGCCGTAGCTATCGCGGGCGCCTGCTTCGCCTGGGCAATTGATAACAATCTCACACGAAAAGTCTCAGCCAAGGATCCGGTTCAGATCGCAGCGGCGAAGGGTCTGGTTGCAGGCGTTGTGAATCTTTCAATTGCCTTTGCGCTGGGGAACGCCAGGCCCGGAGCAATTACCATCGCATCGGCGACCATTGTGGGCTTTATTGGCTATGGAGTGAGTCTGACTCTGTTTGTGTTGGCCCTTCGACAGATTGGAACGGCGCGAACGGGAGCATATTTTTCACTGGCTCCGTTTGTCGGCGCAGCAATTTCCATAGTTCTTCGATGACGGAACCACATAGTCATCCGCACGTTCACGACGAGTTGGTTCACAGTCATCATCATTATCCGGACATTCATCACCGTCATTAGCATTGATCAAAGTCCCTATGGAATGCTTGATGAATCAAAACTGTAAAAGGAGCGTTCGCACGATGATCAGACTGAGAGAACGCTACGGTATGGCAGCCATCCTATCTCTTATCGGTTCATTCTGCGCTTGCGGCCGAGTAAGATGTCCATGACCAGCCACGCCGGTCACACGCCCTGAATGATATTTCTCTCCGACATCGTTGGGATTGGCCACGTTGTCTGGCAATCCAGGATGATGGACAGCTCAGAAGCGCACGAACATCACGGCCCGCACGAGCAGAAGCACCAGGAGGGCCATTGCGAACACTAATTATTGCGGCGGATCGTGCCGAGCCGAGGGTAGTGCCCGAATTTCGAGGCGTTTAGAATACCAACCCCAGTTGGGTTCTTTCTTGCTCGATAAAAGCCCGACTAAAGTCGGTACTCTGAACACCGCTTGCCAGAGTAGGAGACTACCGAGCCGAGGCGGATCTTGACAGGCATTACGACTATTCCATAGAGTGAAGACTGGAATGAGGAAGCGGTTCACATGTTTGGCGCTCTTGCTTGTGCTGGCCGGCAGCGCGTTTGCTGGCGTTCCGATGCACTCTGGCGAGAGCGAATGCAGCATGGGCCAGGCAATGGCCGGAATGGATTGCTGCAAGGCTGCCTTGATGGGAGGCGAGAGCCCCGAAGTCACCGCTGCGCGCCTGTGCTGTGCCACTAACTGTTCGCACGACGGATCGACGCCACCATCGGGTTTGCGCGTCTCGCCCCAGTCACAAGCTGCAGTTTCGGACTATCAGCCAGGCACACCCGCGCTTCCCGCATCCCTTTTACCAGCGGCGCGCATTAATCCTTCGCATGGTCCACCAACAGATTCGCATCCCGCATACATTCGTCACCTCGCGCTTCTGATCTAATTCCAATCAGGCCGAACTGTGTCTTCTTGCGGCTTCTACAGAAGCTGCGAGCGCGCTTGTGCATTCGTGTGCTTTGCGCGCGAGAAACCAACTGCTTTGGATGGATGGAGGTTAGCAGCGTGAAGAAATCTTTAATCGTTATCACAATCGCATTGAGCGTCGTTCTCTTGATCGCGGCGGCGTGTGGTTCAAAGACAGGGACCGAAACCAGCGGCAGCAACGTCCCGACCGGCAAGGTGATCAAGACCGTGCCCGTGGGCAATCTGACCGCGACGCTTTCAAACGACAGCGGCGTGCTCAAGCGGGGAAATCAGGAACTCACGATCTCGTTCACGGACGCGTCCGGCAAGCTCGTCGACGGAGGCGCCATATCGCTAAACTTTCACATGGACCAGATGGGCACGATGTCCGCGATGAACGACTCAGCGACTTTCACGACGACGAGGACGCCGGGGGTCGTCCGCGGCAAGGTCAATATCGAAGTCGGCGGCGAGTGGCAGGCGCAACTCGCTTACGAAGGGCCGGCGGGACAAGGAAAGACGACGTTTAGCGTGCCGGTACAATGATTAACTGGCTAATCGAATTCAGCCTGCGCCATCGTGGCCTGGTGATCGCGATCTATCTCGCCCTCGCGGCCTGGGGTTACTGGGCCCTGCTGCGCACGCCTGTCGATGCGATCCCTGATCTCTCCGAGAACCAGGTGATCGTGTTTACGGACTGGACCGGGCGGTCGCCACAGGAAGTCGAAGATCAGGTTACGTATCCGCTGGTCACGAATCTGCAAGGGCTGCCGGGCGTGCGCGTGGTGCGCGCGAGTTCGGCATTCGGCTTCTCGATGATCAACGTGATCTTCGAAGACAGCGTCGATCTCTACCGGGCGCGGACGCGGGTGCTGGAGCGCTTGAACCTTCTCGCGAAGCAATTGCCCGATGGTGTCACGCCCACGCTCGGTCCCGACGCTACCGGGGTGGGCCAGATCTTCTGGTACACGCTGGAAAGCGATCAGATGAGCTTGCGCGATCTGCGCACGCTGCAAGACTGGTTCGTTCGTTATCAACTGAACTCAGTACCCGGCGTCGCCGAAGTTGCCAGCGTCGGCGGTTACGTCCAGCAGTACCAGGTCGATGTCGATCCGAACAGGCTGCGATCTTATTCGTTGCCCCTGTCGGTGGTGGTCGAAGCAGTCGAACGTTCCAACAACAACGTCGGCGGCAACGTCGTCGAGCAATCAGGTCAATGGTCGGTCGTGCGTGGCGTCGGTCTTATTCAATCCGTCGCCGATGTCGAGAACATCGTCTTGAGCGCGCCTAACGGCACTCCGATTTACGTTAAGAACGTCGCCAATGTAAAACTCGGCAACGCCTTTCGCACCGGCGCGCTGGACTCAAACAAAAGATCAACGCGTTGCAAGCCGGGCTGCCAAAAGGCGTGCAGGTCGTGGCCTTTTACGATCGGACGCAGTTGATTCAACGGGCCACCCACACGCTCAAGCGCGCGCTCATCGAAGAACTTATCCTCGTCACTCTCGCGCACATTCTGTTTCTCGCGCACTTCCGCTCGATTCTTATTGTCACGATTCCGCTCCCGCTGGCGGTGCTTTTGGCTTTTCTCTTCATGAACTACGCCGGCATCAGCTCAAACCTGATGTCGCTTTCAGGTATTGCCATTGCCATCGGGGTGCTGGTGGATGCGGGCATCGTGGTTACGGAGAATGCTTTCCGCTTTATCGAACAGCGAAAGATCGATCCCACAAACCGCCGGCTGGTGTGGCAGACGGTGCTGGAATCCACGCGACTCGTAGGCCGCCCGATTTTCTTTTCGATGGCGATCATCATTCTGGCGTTCGTCCCGGTGTTCGCGCTCACCGGCGAAGAAGGGAAGCTGTTTCACCCGCTCGCCTTCACCAAGACGTTTGCAGTGGCGGGCGCAACGGTAATCGCCGTCACGCTCGTGCCCGTGCTCTGCACTCTGCTGTTGCGCGGGAGGTTTCACGCCGAGCAAGCGAACCCGGTGATGCGCGCTTTTCACTTTATCTACCGGCCGGTTTTGAGCTTTGCGCTGAACCATCGCGTGCTGACGGTATCGTTTGCGGCTTTGCTTTTCGCGGGCGCCATTTTCCTGGCGACCGGCATCGGCAAAGAATTTATGCCGCCTTTGAATGAAGGCGATCTGATGTACATGCCGGTCACCGATCCAGCGATCTCGATCGATCAGGCGCGCGTCATCATGAGCAGGGAAGACGAGATTCTCAAGAACTTTCCCGAAGTCGAGTGGGCGGTCGGAAAGGCAGGACGCGCCGACACGTCAACCGACCCCGCGCCGGTAAACATGAACGAGACGATCGTTCATTTGAAACCGACTGAACAGTGGCGCGCGGGGCTAACCCGCGAATCGCTCATCGCAGAGATGGACGAAAAACTGCGCCTGCCGGGCGTGACCAACATCTGGACGCAGCCGATCAAAAACCGCATCGACATGCTCTCAACCGGCATTCGCTCGCAAGTGGGCATCAAGATCTTCGGCAACGATCTGAAGACGCTGGAAGCGTTGTCGCGTCGCGTCGCGGATGTCGTGCGCGCAGTGCCGGGCGCAAAAGATGTTTACCCCGAACAAATCAGCGGCGCACCTTTCATCGATATCCGTGTCAATCGAACCGCAGCGGCGCGTTATGGCATCGACACCAGAACGATCGAGGACGCGATCGAAAAAGGCATCGGCGAAACCAACCTCTCGGTCACAATCGAAGGCCGCCGCCGCTTTCCGGTGCGAGTGCGCTACGGAGCGGAGTTTCGCGGCAGTCCCGAAGCGCTTGCGCAGATTCCGATCGGGTCGCCTACCGGCGCGCCGGTTCCATTGGCTCAACTTGCCGACATCAGTGAAGTCCAGGGCCCAACGATGATCTCCAGCGAGAACGGTCTGTTGCGCGGCACGGTGCTCTTGAACGTGCGCGGTCGTGATGTCGGGAGTTTCGTTGACGAAGCAAAGAATGCAATTGCTCAACAGGCGCAACTGCCCGCCGGTTACTACGTCGAGTGGAGCGGCGAGTACGAGAACCAGCAGCGCGCGCGCAGCCGTTTGCTGATTGTGGTGCCAATCGTGCTGGTGATCATCTTCGCTTTGCTTTACATCACCTATCACTCAGCGCTGGAAGCGGCGCACGTCCTGCTTGCCGTGCCGTTCGCCCTGACCGGAGGCGTGTATCTGCTTTGGCTCTTGAACTACAACTTTTCGGTTGCGGTGTGGGTCGGCTTCATTGCGCTGTTCGGCACCGCCGTGCAGACCGCCGTCGTGATGGTCATTTATCTGAACGAAGCGGTCGAGCGCAAACGAGACAAGCTGGGGGATCTGGATCGCGCGTCGTTGATTGAAGCAGTAACCGAAGGCGCGCTGCTGCGCTTACGACCGAAGTTGATGACGGTGTCGACGGTCGTGGCTTCTTTGCTGCCGATCATGTGGAGCACGAGCGCGGGCGCAGAAGTGATGAAGCCTTTGGCGACGCCGGTGCTGGGCGGCATGCTTTCCAGTCTGCTGCACGTGCTGATCGTGACGCCGGTGATCTTTTTCTGGCTGCGCGAGCGAGAAATGAAGAAGGAAAGAGCGAATGCGGCGGTTGAGGATTGAGACTGAGATGAACGAAGCAGTGTCACGCAAAGGCGCAAAGGCGCGGAGGGGCAGAGAATATAAACTCTGCGGCCTGCTTCGCTGGCTGGTTGCCGCTCTCTTGCTTGCTGGCCTTTCCGCTTCATTCATCGTTTCAGCGCAGACCACTCCGACTGCGAACGCGCCGCCGAATCCGAGTCAGAGTCCAACCTTATCTCGCTATCTTGATCAAACCAACGGCACGACCGCGGACAGCGCCGTTGCTTACGCGCTCGCGCACAACGGCGGCCTTGAAGCAGCACGCAAGGAGATCGACGCGGCTCGCGCGATGGTGAAGCAAGCGCGACTGCGCGCAAATCCAAAGCTCGATATCGATGGGACGCGACAGATTAACGGTAAAGACAACATTCTCGGAGCGAGCGCGATGTTGCCTTTGGAACTGGGTGGCCGGCGGCCCGCCCGCATCGCGGTGGCCGAGCGAGAAGTCGAGGTCCGCGAACGCGAAGTCGCCAATCGCGAGCGGTTGCTGGCCGCCGAAGTGCGCGCGAAGTTCGGCGAAGCACTTGCCCTCGCCCTGAAGCTTTCGTTCACCGGCGAACTCGTGGAAGCGAATCAGCAGAGTTTCAACCTCATCGCCGCGCGAGTCGTCGAGGGCGCCACGCCACCGCTTGAACAGAACATGGCGCTCGTCGAATTGAATCGTCTCCGCTCGATGCGGGAGAGCGCCGAAGGGAAGCTCGAAGTGACGATGTTCGAGTTGAGAAATCTAATCGGCATGAAACCGGAAGAGCTGTTGCGTTTGCAAGGCGACTTCGGAAATTTGATAGATCAACTGCCGCCGGTTGCCGATGCGACTGAGCGTGCATTGCGCGAGCGGCCCGACTTGCAGGCTTTTCGTGCGGCTGAGAGTCTCGCTGTTGCGCGCATCGAGCAGGCGCGCGCTGAAGGCCGGCTGGACGCGAGCGTTTCGGCTGGCTACGAGCGCATGAATTCCAGCTTTCCAGTCTTTGGAGTGAATGAGAATGGACAGCTGCTGCCGGTCCAGGATGTATTTCACTTCTTGAAGTTCGGCATCTCGCTCGATTTACCTGTTCGTAACAAGAACCAGGGCGCGATTGAAGCGGCCGTGGCCGAATCAGAAGCCGTAGGGCATCGGCGCGAGTTCGCCGAACTGACGGTGCGCCGCGAAGTTGCTTCGGCCTATGCTCAGTACCAACGTGCCGCGCGTGCGATGGAAATCTTTCGCGTTGGGGTGCGCGAGCCGGCCAGAGCGAATCTGGATGTTGTCAGGCAAACGTACGAGCTGGGATCAAAAACCCTGATTGATTACATCGGCGAACAACGCCGTTTCATCGAACTGGAAAACGACTTCATTGATACCGAGCTGGCCGTCTACAACGCTCGCGTGGAAATTGCGCGGGCTTCTGTTTCACCGGAGTTGATAAAGAAATGAGACACCCTAGAATTGCTGTCGGAGTAGTCGCCATCGCGGCGATCTCCATTGCGGGCCTCGCCATCTGGCTTTTCTGGCCCGGCAAAGCCGGCAAGCCCGTGCCTGCGCCCCGCTCGGTTTCGTTCGACGAACCGGCGAATCAACCGGCCGCCATCACTGGCGACCAGAAACTAATACTGACGCCCGAGCAAACGCAGGGCGCGGGATTAAAGATCGAAACGGTTGGCGAGCGGCCCACGACCGACGCGAGCGGACAGATGGCTACGGGCGTGGTGCAAGCGAATAGCTACAAGGAAACTCCGGTCGTCTCGCTGGTGGGCGGGATTGTGCGCAGCGTCCGTGGCGAGCTGGGTCAGAGCTTGAAACGCGGACAAACCGTGGCCGTTGTTTTCAGTAATGAACTCGCTGACGCTGAGTCGCGCTATCTCACCGCAACAGCGGCGCTCGACGAGCATCATCGCCATCACATGCGCACGATGAAGCTGGTAGAGATCGGCGCAGCCAGCCGTCAGGAACTGGAAGAGGCATCTTCGAAATACCGCGAAGCCGAATCGAACGTCGCCAATCTGCGGCAAAAGCTGATGTTGCTCGGCATGTCGTCTCCACGGATCGACGCGCTGAATTCGACTTCGCAGATCAGTTCAGAAGTGACGGTGGCTTCGCCGTCGTCCGGCACCATAACCAGCCGGAGTGTGAATCCCGGTCAGGTAATCGAAGCGAACAGAGAGCTGATGCGCGTGACGGATCTTTCTACGGTATGGGTTGTTGCGCAGCTTTACGAAAAGGATCTGGCGACGATTCGTGTGGGCAGCGGGGCAAACATCACTTCGGATGCTTATCCCGGTCGAGTCTTCCGTGGTCGCATCTCTTATGTCGATCCCAAAATCGATCCGGCGACGCGCACGGCGCAAGTACGCATTGAGCTACGGAATCCCGGGCAGGCGCTGAAGATTGGCATGTACGTGAATGTCGCCTTTGCGACTCTTGGTGCTGCTGAAAAGACTACGCCTGTTGTTCCCAAAGATGCGGTGCAGAACATTGCCAACCAGCAATTTGTTTTTGTTGCGACAGATAAGCCGAACGAATTCCTTCTGCGTGCGGTCCGTTTGGGAACAGAGAGCAACGGCGTCTATCCCGTGTTGGAAGGCTTGAACGTTGGCGAGCGAGTAGTGACGGAAGGCAGCTTTCTTTTACGCGCTGAGTGGTTGAAGCAGCATCCCGTCCGCTAAAACTCTTCCTGACGAAATTAATGGGGGAACGACAATCACGGTTTTTGGTTTGAATCGAGGGAGGCGCGAATCTGCTCCGCCAGCTGGTCGGCATCGAACTGTCTTCCGTTTTCCAGTCCCAGTTGATCCATCCAAAACGCGGGAGGGGGTGGCTGCTCTTTCCACTCGGCGTCGCGCCCGAAGAGCAGATAGACATCCCAAGCGGCGCTGTTGATTTGTAGGATCGAAGAAAAGGTGCGCGTCGTTTCAGCTTTGCTGTCCCAGTATTGACTGACACGCGAATCGTCGAAACGCCTGGTTGCCTGTGGCACGCTCGCCCTGCTGTCGATCCAAAGCATTGGCACCCACACGGCATAAACGCGCACGTTCTGATCCTTCACCGGATTAAGAATTCTGTTCTGGACTTCGGAGGCCCCCCGAAGACATCCCGGTCAAGAGGGAGACAACAGCATCAGTAACCGCACTTTCCCCTTATCCCGGTTGAATTGCGAGCGCAAGTCGTGCAGATTTGTTGAGTAGGGTTTGCCGCTGGTAAGGAAGTTGGTGAAGAAGACTACCAGAACGATCAAGAGGGCAATCGGTATCAGCAGTTTTGGATTATTAGGACGCATGGCTGCTTTCGATGGCGGCCGTTGGCAGATCGTTGCACTGGCACTCGAGCGCGCCAAGGCGCGCGCCCGCTCCGTCGGCAACCCCGAAGAACCCGTGAGCAAACCGAAAAGGGATGACCCTCAGGCATAAAAAACCGGCGGGGAACTTTCTCCGCGGGCTTTTTCGCATTCGCCGATTTGGCCGGCCGGTGCCGGCACTTCTAGAACATGCTCATTTAGTCAATCGGTTCGGCCGTGAGTTGTGGCTGATTCTTGAGCGGCCCCACGCCCTGTTTGCCTGGGTGATCGGGAATAGTGATCTGGATTTCGCTCACGTTGTTGTCGTAGTTTAATTCTGGAAGCTGATGGCAGAAGCCGTTCGAATCCGTGAAAGGGCAACGCTCGCCCGGTGCAGCGGTAAACGGCGGGTTCACTGTGATGCGAATAATGTATGTCCCTGGAGGAACCGGCACCTGCCCATCTCCCCCGTCCAGAACGAAATACTGACCACCGAGCTTCCAAACGTAAGTATCTGCCCAGCCAAGGCTGATGCCCTGATTTCCGACAATAGCTGGTTCTGTCGCCGTGGCGGGTGCACCACAAGACAGATAGTTGCGATCGTTATTTGCCGGGCCCGGGAAGGCTTGATATTTCTCGACATCAATCATGCAAAAGCCACGCTTGGCCGCGCGCCAGACGAAGCCGGTTGCCGGATCAATCAACTCGTAGAGAGTGTAGTGACGAAAATGAAAGTGCCGGTGGCAGGTTGCATACTCATATAGCCCATCACCTGCGGCGATGTGTGCATTTGGATCACCGAGGTTTACATCAGCGGTACCGATGTTCGGCGTAGAAACGGTGAAACGCAAAAGCGTATGTTCGCCGGGGGTAACGCCGCCTTCCTGAACGCTACAGAAGTTCGCGGGCAGGTTTTCAACGCGTACGACCCAGTTCTGCAAGAGCCGCTTTTGATCGACAATCAGGTCAGGCTGACCTGCGGCTGCGGTAGAGCCTTTAGCCTTGTGAAAGGTAAGAGTTATTCCGAAAGCCAAAAGAATCGTAGCTGAGAGAGTGATCCACTTTTTCATTTTGTGCCTCCTTCTAGTCACCTTGAGCGAGTTGAGATTTCAGTAACAAAGACTTTTGGGGGGCACAAGTAAATACCGGCGCCTGGAAAATGTCAATATGAAATTGTTTCGGGTAGCGTTGCGGTTAGCGAGAGTCAACCCGGTCGCATCCACCACCCCAAGCGGGCTGCCCGCTTGGGGACCCCGGTCCGCTCCCGGTACTGACTCCATGACGTCAGAGTGCAGGAAAACCAGCGCCGAAGCAGGCCTTAATGACGCAGCGCTTTGAGCCCGGCTTTGTCTTTATTCTGTAAAGCTTCTTCCAGCGCTTGCCACTCGTGATGGCCGCGCGAAAGTTTGTAGAAGTCGCCGTCCTCATCAGCTTTCAAACTGTCCAACATCTCGTGCGCCTTGCCGTTGTCGATTGCTTTTTCTCCGGCTAGCGCCAGCGCGCCAAAGGCTTCGTGATGACTGGTGATCCCTTTTATGGATAGTTTGGCCTGTTCATACGCGAAACGGTAGTCGCGCGGGTATTTCTTTTCCGCCTCATTGAGCGAAGCGATGATTGCGCTGCTTTCGGAAGGCTTGGCACTGATTCGTCTTTCCCGCAGCCGTTTCCATTCTTCTTCGGCTCCTCCGCTTGTGGCGATTGGCGCGGAGGTGGTCGGCGCCGACGAAGCTGTCGACGCGGAAGACGAAGAAGAGTCCGCTACTGCCGGAGCGTTAGTCGAAGCAGCCTGAGGAGGAGATTGCGCAACTGCGGCGCGGTGCGTCCACCAGTACCAGCCGCCAAGTCCAAGCACGCCAAAGAACACCAGCAACAATAACCCGACGAGCAAGAGATGATGTCGCTGCCACTCCGGCGACGCAGTTCGCCCCGATTCACCGTACGCTGCCAGCATCGTCAGCGTGGGAGGAGCTTTGCCATTCCCGGATCGCGGATGAGCAGCCGGTATCGGAACGGCAATCGTAGTTCTTGGTACCAGGTCTTGCGGAGCCGGGGTCGCAGTGGTTTCGTCGTTGTCTTCAAACAGATCGGGGGCCGCATACCACTCTGGCGGCGCAACCTTTCCCGGTCGTTGCTCAAGTGCGGGCGCCGGCGTCGTTTGTGAAGTTGGAATAGCAGGGCTTGCAGCTGCCGTTATTTCGCGGAACTCCGGGGCCTCAGATGGAATGGCCTGGCTGGTTGGGACCTCTGGCGAGAGCCCTCTACCGCAGTTTGTGCAAAACGTCCATTTCGATTCCACCAGTTCGCCACAACCATGACAAGTAAGGGAATGACTTAGCGCTCCGCCACAGGATCCGCAGAACCGATAAGAATCGGGAAAATCCAGATTGCATTCTTGACAGTGCTTCATGACGTCTCCTTTGTTCATTGCCACGGAGCACCCTGCCGAGGTTCGCCTTTACCCCATATCGACGACGCTACGCACCAGATCGGAGCGCGCCCGAGGGGCGTCAAAGTCTCGCGCGCCGCAGTCGCAGCGCGTTACCAATGACTGAAACTGAGCTGAAACTCATAGCTGCGGCAGCGATCATCGGACTCAGCAGGATGCCGAAAACCGGATAGAGGGCACCAGCAGCAATCGGCACGCCAAGCGCATTGTAGACGAAGGCCCAGAACAGATTTTGTTTGATATTGCGCATGGTGGCCCGGCTCAAGCGCCGGGCCCGGAGGATGCCGCGCAGATCGCCCTTCACCAAAGTCACGCCGGCGCTCTTCATCGCCACATCGGTTCCGGTGCCCATAGCTATCCCAACCTCAGCCTGGGCCAATGCGGGAGCATCGTTGATACCGTCGCCCGCCATCGCCACCACGCGCCCTTCGGTTTGAAATCGCTTCACCGCCTGCGCCTTTTGATCGGGCAGAACTTCGGCCACCACTTCGTCGATATTGAGCTTCTTAGCCACAGCTTCAGCGGTGGTACGACTGTCGCCCGTGAGCATCACGATGCGAATCCCTTCCTGGTGTAACTGGCGAATCGCTTCGGGGGTGGTGCTCTTGATTGGATCGGCGACGCCGACCAGCCCGGTGACCCGGCCGTCAACGGCGACGAACATCACGGTCTGGCCATCGGCTCGCAGTGCCTCTGCCTTCGTCAGCAAATCGCCGGCGTCTATCTGAAGTTCATCCAGCAACGCGCGATTGCCGAGCGCTACCAAGTGCCCGTCAACCTGGCCGCGTACTCCTTTGCCGGTAATCGAATCGAACGATTCCACTTTTGTTAACTCAACACCGCGCTCCCCGGCGCCGCCGACAATTGCGGCAGCCAGCGGATGCTCGCTGACGCGCTCGAGACTCGCCGCCAAACTCAAAAGCTTCTGTTCACCCCAACCTTCTGTTGGTGTGATTGAGACTAACTTTGGTTTGCCTTCGGTGAGCGTGCCCGTCTTGTCAACGACCAGAGTGTTGACCTGGCGCATCGCCTCAATCGCTTCCGCGTTTTTGAAGAGTACGCCCGCGTTGGCGCCTTTGCCCATCGCTACCATGGTCGACATGGGCGTCGCCAGGCCAAGCGCGCACGGACAGGCGATGATCAAAACTGCGACCGCATTGATCAGCGCATGAGCCAGACGCGGCTGTGGGCCCATTGTCGCCCATAGCGCAAACGTGATTATCGCGGCCGTGATAACTATCGGGACAAAATAACCGGCGACCACATCAGCGAGTTTTTGAATCGGGGCGCGACTCCGTTGCGCTTCCGCGACCATCTGCACGATTTGAGCGAGCAAGGTTTCCGCGCCGACGCGTTCGGCTCGCATTACGAAAGAGCCGGTGCCATTGATGGTCGCGCCGATCACGCGATCGCCGGCGCGCTTTTCCACCGGAATCGCTTCGCCGGTCACCATTGATTCATCGATGGCGCTCGCCCCTTCGATCACGGTTCCATCGACCGGAACTTTCTCCCCGGGACGCACGCGCAGACGATCGCCGGCCTTCAGTTGATCCAGCGGAATGTCTTCTTCTGCGCCGTCTTCGCGAACGCGGCGGGCCGTCTTCGGCGCGAGGCCGAGCAAGGCCTTGATCGCTGCGCCGGTACGGCTACGGGCTTTCAATTCCAAAACCTGGCCGAGCAAAACGAGCGTGGTGATCACGGCGGCGGCTTCGAAATAGACCGGTACCACGCCGGCCTCGCGAAACGACTCCGGAAAAATTCCCGGAAGGAATTTAGCTGTGACACTGTAAAAATAAGCGACGGCGACTCCCAACCCGATCAGCGTGAACATGTTCAGGCTGCGATTGACAATCGATTGCCAAGCGCGCACAAAAAACGGCCAGCCGCCCCACAACACGGTCGGCGTCGCGAGCAGGAACTCGATCCAACTCAGAGTTTGCTTTGACGCAATGCGCTCGAGGGAACGTCCCGGCAAAGAATCGCTCATCGCTATGATCAAGAGCGGCGCGGTCAGCACGACGCCGACCCAAAAGCGTCGCGTCATGGCGACGAGCTCAGGATTCTCTTCGTCTGCAAGCGTGACGGTGCGAAGTTCGAGCGCCATGCCACAGATCGGACAAGCGCCGGGTTGGACGCGAACAATCTGCGGATGCATCGGGCAGGTGTATTCCGTTTGTCTCATTTCAAAAATCGATCGAACCACGAGAGCGTCCGCTCCAGGGCATCGACGCGGTGGCGCGGCTCGCGCAGTCCGTGGCCTTCGCGCGGATAACGAACCAGCACCGTTTCCACGCCGCGGCGCTTCAAAGCCATGTACATTTCCTCGGCCTGCGTGATGTGGACGTCGTTGTCAGACTCGCCGTGAATAAACATCGTGGGCGTTTGCGCTGCCCGCGCGTAACGCAGCGGCGACCAGCGCCAGAGCTGGTCATAATTGTCCCAGGGAAAGCTGCCGAACTCCGCGTGGATCAGATCCTGATAAAGCGAAGTCGAATAAAAGCTGATCAGATTGCTGACACTGGCGACGGAGACTGCGGCCTTGAAGCGCGGTGTCTGCGTGATGATCCAGTTGGTCATGAACCCGCCGTAACTGCCGCCGGTCACGCCCAGGCGATCCGCATCGATCCACGCGTAACGCTTCAGCGCATCATCGACTCCGGCCATCAGGTCACGATAATCGCCGCCGCCCCATTCGTTCAACGTGCCGTCGGAAAACTTCTGGCCGTAACCGTTCGATCCGCGCGGATTCAAATAGAGAACGGCGTAACCGTCCATCGCGTAAGCCTGGAGCGTCGGGTTGAACGCATAGCCATACATTCCGTGCGGCCCGCCGTGAATGCTGAGAATCATCGGATACTTGCGATCCTCGCGGAAGCCAAAGGGTTTCATAAGCCAGCCCTGGATCTCCGCACCATCAAAGCTCCTGGAGCGGATCTCTTCCGGCTCCGCGAAGGATCGGAAGCGCACGTCGTTATGTTGAGTTACCGGCCACGTTGGGCCCGGCACGCCAGGGAAGATGAGCCATACCTCGGCCGGCCTGGTCGCCCGGCTCATCGTGTAAGCTACAACCGATCTGGATAGTCCGGCTCTTTTTCCAATGCTAAAGCCGGTGATCTGAAACGGAAATTCGAGTCGCAGATTCGTCGCCAGCGGAATGATATCGTTTGGGGCATCTCGGTCCAGCACGGCCGCACGTATTTCCTTTCCCGCGAGACCGACTTGCTGCAGCAGCGTCCTTCCGCGATCGTTGGCGAGAAACAGGATGCTCCTGCCATCAGGCTCCCAGCGCGGACTGCGCGCGCGGCGATCAAGCTCTGCGGTCAGATCACGTCCCGCGTTACCGGCGGCATCGGTAATCCAGACGTGCGTGTCCTCTGCCACGCTATCGATCGTCGTCACTTCGCGCTTGGTCGCCGTGTAGGCGATCCATTTGCCGTCGGGCGACCAGGTGGGCTCGTACTCGCAGCCTTTCGTATTTGTGAGCTGGCGCACCTGTCCGCGCAAATCCACGGCGAAGATATCCGAGTTGTTGTTGGCATCAGGATCGAGTTCGTGATTTGAGACGAAAGCGATTTCGTCGCCCCGCGGACTGAAACTCAGCGCGTGATCGTAGAAAGGGCCAGTAGTTAACTGTCGCGGCGTGGGGTCATCGACGTCGACGATCCAGATGTGTGTCCGCAGATTGTCGGAAAACGCCGTGCGTGACTTGTACTGAATGCGATCGATCACCATTGGATCGGTTTGGCTGTCTCCATAGTGCTTGTCGAAGGCTGGGTCTACTGAGGCCGAGATGTAAGCGATGCTCTTCGAGTCGGGCGACCAGGCGTAAGGTTCGCCCGCGTAAGTGATGAAGAAGTTCGTCTCAGAGATCCCGGCCACGAACCGGGGGCGACTGCCGTCGATCGAAACGACCCAGATACCGTGACGATTATCGATTGTGGCCAGAAAAGCTATGCGCTTGCCGTCAGGCGACCAGCGCGGATTCGTTGCTTGCCAGCCGGGCGGCAAGAGCGGACTCGGAGAAAATGCTGGCGGAATGCGCTCGCGGCGCTGTTCTGGTTGACGACTGGTGGGCGTGTCTGACGAGTTATCAACCCGGACGATCCACAGCGTCGTTACATTCGCGTTGCGATCGACGGTCGTCACGGTGTAGACCACGCGCTCGCCGTCGGGTGAAATCTGCGGGTCGCCAACGTTCGCGATGCGCAGAATGTCAGCAGCCGCCATGACGCGGCGGGTTGATTGTGCCTGTACGGCGCCGGCGAAGAAGGCGAGACAAAGCGCGAGGGCCAGCAGGGAATATCTTTTCATGAGATTGGGTTCTTTCGTTGGGGTAGTGGAAACTTCACGCTTTGCAAGATCTCGCGCCCAATAGTCCGACTATGATGGCTACTTGCTGCGCCCGCCCCGAGTGGTG